>Ga0325401_1003592_pt1 | contig 14286 bp, 13 predicted proteins | sample PopdelMetagenome_FD_205666 | JGI IMG/M metagenome (GOLD analysis project Ga0325401, IMG submission 205666) | Populus deltoides microbial communities from Bellville, Georgia, United States - Xylem-PdKOR-R2 | ecosystem: Host-associated > Plants > Phyllosphere > Stem > Wood/Secondary xylem | place...
GAATAATATTCGTGTGACAGAAGAAGATTTTGCAGGGAGCCTGATCTTATCAAAAACATCATTTTCCCTGATAGGATCCAATACAAATAAAAGCAAAATAAGAATTACAAAATCAAGAAGAAAGAATTAGAATTGAATGGCGAGGTTTTCTAATCTCAAATGATTAACAAGTTCCTGGAATTAGCTACCCTTGTATGCTTAATTTATCCTACATAAACGTTTAGACTTTCCCATCATGTTCATCGGACTCCGACAAATTACTTTGTTTTTGTGGTCTGCTTGTAGGTAGCGAGAGGCTCCAGCGCTCCTTACCTCCAGGCTTAGATGAGGCGTTGCCATACCAAACCATCCCAACTACGGCTATGATCATGCCCAGAACCACATGTAGATTAAGACCATCTTTTCCAAAGAAAAAGAATCCCATGATCAGCACAAGGATCGTCTTCATATGACCAAGTACTTGAAAGGACACAGCTGTGAATCTGCCAATGCAGATGAACTGGCTTAAGTTGGTCCCTACCGCAATGGTGCATGATATAACAATAAACATCTGCAGAGACCAAGATTCAGAGAGAATGTGAGATGGGATTCTGTGAACTCGGGTAAGAAAATCATGCTGGAACACACAAACAAAAGTAGTTAAAGAAAGTAAGAAAAAATTGCCCTCGGCCTTTTATAAGAAAATAAAAGGCATTCATGTACAACAACATTATGCAAAGCAATACTGCTATGTAAAATGGAACAGCAAACACACGAGTTAATGCAAACAGGAACCATAACAAATAAGCAGCAACATAACTTGTATGTGAGATTAAAGTCATCGTCAGACTTGATAGCAGAAAATGGAGCGGTGAAACTAATATTATACTTTTTAAGATCACGGCCACGCTAGAAATTTTTCACAGCACAGATCAGGGTTGCTTTTTCCTCACTGTTTAACTTTTCTTGTTAAGAAAATGCATCCAGTTAGCCTTTAAGTACTAATCACATATATATTAAACTGAATCGAGGACTTCATAGTTTTCTGCCCTTTCAAATTGGATGCCTCAATTGTAAATCCCAACATAGCCAAATCATTCCACCTTGTGTGCCGATGTTCATATTGGAGTGCACAAGGCAAGAACTTATTCAAGTGCAAATGTAAACATAGGCAACCATAGAAACACATCTGGAGATCACAATGACAAGCCATGTGTCCACAGCTATGTATACAACTAGAAGTGCAGATGCATCTATAAGGCATGTTCATGTGATCCCTAAGCAAACATATGGTACAAAAATCTCAGCTACTCTACAGCGTGCATAATAATATGCAAGAATGACAGGTGTATCCAGATTATAGCAAAATCATGAAGATGATTATTGAAAAAACGTAAGTCAAATTTTGTTGGCTATCTTACCACAGAGACAGCACTATAGTCATAGGTATCAATTCTTTTGTTTGTCAACCAGTAGTCCAAAAAGGGGCCTAATAATAGCAGTGTTGCGGCCTGGGCTGGAGCAGTGTGACCCAGTAGGTTGAAGGAACTCAGTGAATACTTCCTTTGGAGGTAATGTACATACTGCAAGTAAATGATTCAACAGAGTTATTAGAGGAGCTGCTTCTGAATGAATCATTTTAACGAACTTGATTAGTTAACTTTGCAATTTACAATTAATAAACTTCTTTAAATTGAAATGGAATAGGATAACACATGTAAAGAAATAGATGTTCATAAACACTTACATACTGTTGCAGCGAAGTGCTCCAGACTGCAATAAATGCAGCAATGAAACCTTTGGCATTAACACTCACATCAGTGACAGTGCAAACACCAACGCCTAACAGAACAACTCCTATGCTCAGCTTTGTGTCTCGTGAGTACCGAATCTTGTCAAACAACACTTCCAAAAGGCAGGATACGGGAATCATAGTCAGCTTTGCAATCTGACATTTAAAATAAACATGTGAGTAAAATTATTGCAATAATCAACTGCCAAAACACAGCAAAACAACATTTACCTGATAAAATCCCACTGAATTCCACATTAGACTAACATTCATTCCAACAATTGAGAAGTTTGCAAAGAGAACAAATTTCAAAAGCTCAGGGAAGGGTAGATGAGAGGCTTGGATGTAACCCAACCACCTTAAAACACCAGTCATCAAGGTCGTGGTAGCAAAATGCATACCAGTTAACGTCGTAGCTGCAAGAAACCATAAAAAAGGAAACTTCTAACTACTAAAACCTCATGGATGTACAAACAAATAAAAGAAAACAAAGAGCATGAGAAACAAACTCACCATAACTAAAACCATAAGTAGCCATTAAGGCTTTATTGACAATAATAATCCCAACAGAAGTGACAACATTGAACATCCAGGCAGCCGCATCGGCAGCTCCCTTTTTATTTGCCTTGCTGCTAGATGGAGCCATCCTAATTTACTTCTCAAAACTTAAATTTTGAAAAGCCTTCAAACGCTTACCCTTCAGCCTCCAAAAATAACCCCATCCACATCACAATGACCAGCCAGCAACACGCTTCTCTGCAAACATCAAGAACGGATGGAAATCAAAATTGTGGTTACCACGTAAGTTACCAAACACTCACCTTCCTCCTTCTAAATTAAGCTCTCTCTACTTGGGGTTTAACTAAATTAACCTAATATATATATATAAAAAAAACGATAGACAAAAACGAGCTATTTTATAATTACAATGGAAATTGATAGTTTAACTAAATTCATTTATCAATTTCCTTAACAGAAAGAATCAGAGGGTAATAATCAAACAATTCTGAGATCAAATCATAGAGGGCAGATCTCAGGTAAATCATGAGAAAATTACGAAGATTCTATAAACTCAGATCTGTATTACGTTATTGTTTTTAAGATCGCAACATAATCCAACAATCACCACAACAGATCGTAGAAAACAAAATCACGATTGAAGTCAATTTTTTTTACGGTGTGCAGAAAAATGCACGTACCGTAGTAGCTCAAGAAGAGTGAAACGGAGAGAAGGAATTATGGAGGAGAGGAGGGCGTTATGATGCGCGTTTGAAGCAATTTGCAGTTACCCTGTTTTTTCTTTGCTTTGGAAGGTACTCTGTAATGGTTTTTTTTTTTGTTCAAAAGAGTCCTGAAGATTCCGAGAGAGAGAGGGGGGAGGAAGTGAAATTCTGTTGCGAAATGTAAGAGTCGTGGGGCGGTGGGAATGGTGTTTTTAGCAGGCAGGAGGCAGCAAGCAAATCATAACGCGGACGTTTGCTTCCCTGCACATATGCTTTTCTTTTATATATATATATATATATATATATATATTAATCAAAATAAGTAATCATTGCTGTTAATTGGGATTCGAATCCAACCCAAGAGTCCGAAAAAATAAATCTCTGTTCATGTAATAGTGTTAGTTTAAGTATGAATTATATATTTATGATTGGATGGTTGAAAAATAATTTAGATTTGATGTAAGAACTGATGGATAGCATTCTTACACCTAAGAGTTAAAAATAAAAAATAAAAAATGGTCATTGAAAATCCTAATTTTAAAAGCAAAAAATGAAAACAAGATTCTTTAAAGGTGTGTTTAGAAAAAAAAATTAATTTTTTCTTCTCGAGACAATAACCAGTCCATCTCCATGCCCGTAGCACCTCCAAAAATATGGTTCATGCGCGCCTTTCTATTGCAAAGCCACAAGCGCCCTTCGGCTGTCTAAAATAACACTTCCAAGTTTGCATTCCATGGGACGCCCAAGCAAGGATGAACATCCAAAAGCTCACTCAAAAAACATTACAAAATGAAAAAGGAAAAGAAATGAAAAGAAGGAGCAGCAATATGCAGAAATCTGAAAGTAGATGCAAGTGAGGGCATTTTTTTCATATAATGAAATAAGAATTTGACACCGATTCAAATAGACATGGAGGTCGCGAAAATAAAAATCTTTCCAATATGGCAATATCACTTCTAAACTAGTCTACCACAAACATTAGATGCACCAAAAAGGGGCAGGTTTCGGCCAAGCCATGTATATAAAATTTGTCCAATGCTGCAATTATATGCTCAGCGCTCCTTCGAGACATCAACAGTCTTTCCACGGCGGCTAGTAGCCTGTGTGCTGACCCCTGACAATAAAACCCCCATAGTGCCTCAGACCACGGTGGTTCCTGCATGACAAGGTTCGAATCAGATCGCAGGATTATGTTTCACTGATCATAAGTTTCATCAAGGCCATCTAACAGGCTCATGGTACTAACTTTGTCACCTAAGCCTTTAACAGAGATGCATTTCCCTCAAGACAATAAGTTTTTGAATTACAGCTATTTGACATTTAACATTTAAAAAGAGTTGCAAGATGGTACAAGAAAGATTTTAAAAAAAGTTCTCCAGCCATATGTGCCAGCCAAAACGGGTAGGAATGCTGGCCAGATTTCTACGCAGATGTGCATGTCCCACCCACAAAATGTGCATTTCTTCCCTTCCCATGAATTATAATGAACATTTGACAACCTAAAAGAGTACGAGGATCCAATGACCACAAGGGAAACAAAGACAATCCAACAGCTAGAAAAGATAAGCAAAGAAATGAGTTGGCACAGACAATAAGGGCGGAGACAGAAAAAAGGAAAAGAAATGGGAAACAAAAAATAATGAGATACCAAAAATATACTCGAGCTCCGATGACAACAACCCCAGTATCATAAAAAACATCCCGACAAAAGTAATTTGTACACATCATGGAAAGCCACCATTGGTGTCCATAGTGGCCACATGTGCTGCCTGAAGGCAACAAGTGACCCACTCGCTAGCCATTTGGGTCACGCCTAAATGGCTAGACTCTCCCGCCGTTTGGGTGTGGCCCTAACAGCTGGACCTTCTAGTCGTTCGGATCAAGCTCAAACAACTAAAATCTTGGTATTCCAAGCCCCTCGCTCGATCTCAACTCACCTGGGCTATCCAATCTTGCCCTGGCACCCACATGTATGCTTGTTTTTAGTTCCCAATGAGTTCCCACACACAATTGTGCAAGGCAGCATCACATTTCTACGCCAATTGCAGCACTACTACTCTCTGAGCCTATAATGGTATCTTTGACATGCTAGTCAGTCTCCTGTGCCTACCCTCCATGCCTACAATAGCTAGCCACCCTCTCCACCCACGACAAGCACCAACATCTCCACCAATGGAATAGCAAAATATCACAGCCAATGACAACAACCAACATCTTCACTAATTGCAAGCACGACACAACAACCAATGACTACCTTTTAGAAAAATATTTTCCTTCTACATAAGGGTCATGAATGAGTGTATAAATACACTAAGTCATCATGTAAGAACCAATAAATATACACAAGTTCATTCGCCGGCTAAAAATAGTCTCTTCACACATTCTCTCTTCACCATCAACAATTAAATGCTGCTCATATTATTTCCCTTAGTGTATATTATTTTTTCCTTTTATATTTACTACCTTAAGTATCGAAGGGTCCCAATTTCTACAGGGAACTTGTTTTTTCATGTGAACAACCACTGGACCAAGGTCAAGACCCACTCTGCCAGCCCAGGAAACAGCCATGGAAAACCCAATTCCTGTCTGAAGTTTTGCACGACTTCATCACATACAAATGATGAAAAGCTTCTAAATATCAAAAATAATTTCAGTTCGACATGGCAGAAGCAAATAATAATGTGAATGAAAAGATAATTTAGGAAACCTAAAGAGCTGAACATGTTTTCAGTGAATGCACTTGATCCCATATAAATTAGTTTATATAAAAACATAGCAAACAAGAAATTACCGAATCTTCTTCAAACACTCCAAATCACTCTCAACTTCATGTCCAATGCATTTGACACGACCTGAGAATACTTCCCATCCGTGTAATCCTTCTGCCTATTCAAAAACCAGTCTGGGATTTTGAACTGGCAAGGATTTGCAACAATAGTCATAAGGTTACTCTGCTGCGGATAGTTCACCAGCCCTGAGAATAGCGAAGAAAATTAAATTAGTTTTCTGGAGAGAAAAAAACTGATACTATAATAAATCATGACTTTTTTGGAAATTAAAACGCCCAACAAATCATTATCAATTAATTTATTCTCTCTTGCTTTGACACAGCAACGATCTCAGATATTTCACCTCAAATTTCAAAATACACCATCTTTAATTATGCTATTTACCCTCTAGCATGTCATTAATGCCCCCAAAGCAAAATCATACACTTCCAATCAATTTTAAAAAAAAATCAACGTAACCATGAGGGGTATAGTTTAATTGCTCAGGTTCTAGGTTTACTCCCTAGAGATCACCAGTTCGAGTCCCACAAATCTCAGGACCACTAAAGGCTTATATGGTCGTTAACTTCAGGGTCCGTAGGACCAGTCAAGGTACGCGTAAGCTGGCCGTACATCCACGTTAATAATATAAGAAAAAAACCAATATCAACATATTTCCTTAAACAATATTCGATAACTAATCTATGATTAAGAATCTAACCAGCGAGCACAAAAAAAAAACAAAATTCACACAGAACAATACAGAAAGCGAGGGAGAATGAGACCTCTTGTTCATGTCAACATCGGCCTTCTTGCAGACAATGTTAGCAAAGCGCCTGCCAATACCTTTGATTGATGTCAAAGCAAACATTATCTTTTTTTTTTCCCATCTACATTCGTGTTCAGCACACGCAGAATGTGCTGGAAGTCCTCGTTAGCCGCCAAAGACTGTTTTAGAGATAAAACCCACATGCGAAATCATCGATCAATTACATAAGAAAAATAGAAAAAAAAAACACCACCACCTGAAATCAAATCTAATACATGTGCATATTACCAATCTAGATCAAGCACAATAAACTTCATTGACATACAAATGTGTCAATTATCGAGACCCTAACTTACCATTTTGGGCGTTCGAGAGAGGAGAGTCTCCGGGGCGGAGCGGGAGAAGCAGCTGTTACTAGGGAAGAGAGAGAGTGAGAGAGAGACGCGACAGTGCGAACGAGGGTTTATACCTTTTATTAAAAGGTGGTAGGATTTTGGTTTTTCAGAAGACGATATTACCCACCTAAACTTTTCTTTTCTTTTTCTATTCGGGTTTAAGGATCGGACCCGTGTAGAAAAACTATATGGATCCGGTCCCTTCATACATGGCCGCAGTGGGACTGGCTCTCCCAACTTTTTGCCTCCATGATTAGGGATTCCGTTACAGTCGAATTTTGGTATTGCTCATGTCTGCGTCTATGCATCCAAAATTATCTCTCCCTTTTCAATTTCTTATCAACCACTCTTTCTTTTAAACGAACCAAAAATCAAACACTTGAGCTTCAAACAAGCCAAGCCTAGCTATGGTGGATGCTAATACTAATTCAGATCAAATGGTGCCGTTTCCTCTTTCTGTAGAGCAATTTAACCAAAATCTGTAGAGAGCAGAAAAAAAGCCCGTTAGAAACCAAGATAAGGCACAAACTCGCTTCTTTAGGCGAGGAATAGGCGCTTAACATCCTCTATAAATGTATACCTGGTCAAGAAACTAGGAAAACATTCAATGCTTTCATTTTCTTCTCGGACAACAAGTCCAACAATAATAGTAGCAATGCCCCCTTCTCCTTCTCCCAACAAATGCCTCTGTTTGTCAACAATGCCTCCAGTCTCAGCAACAAAAGATCGATCGGTTTTCCATCACTCCAACTCGACTCTTGATGACTTCTGTTCAAACTCACTATTAGTACCAACTCGGAGGCCGGAAATGAAGACAGTTTGCTTTCATTGGTAGGAGCGAGAGAGAGGATGAGAGACATTGTGGTGACTGGTGCACCGGGTATGGGTTGGGTTTCAGGTCCGATATAGTAGTAATTTGCTTGTACCCGATCCAAATATAAATATCCGACCGACCCATTCAGATTCGTTTAGATGAATATCCATGACATTCGTTAACCAGTGACTACCGCAGCACGGCTATTATCATCTCAGAGTTTATGAACCAAATTAAAACTCGCCAATGATTAACCCTATGCCCTTCTGGGTTTCCAGAGAATAAAAATAAATTTTAATCAGTGAAGAGTTCTCTCCATATCAAGGATCCCAACACCCATTTCTCGGTATGATGATTTAGTTACTTTCTCAGTCTCTGACTGTGTCCTGGTGTCTGCTTTGTATCGTGTAACAGGGCCATGCCTGAGTCCAGACCTCCGAGCAAAACTGTTCCTGCCACTGGAGGTTAAAGTAACAAAAACAGCGAACCGAAACAGACGACAGAAAATTATGATTTAGTCCCAAAGTTGTCATTATTTTATAAGTTGACTGTCAATTCTTTCACAAAACTTTCAATTACCCTTTTTAGATGCACTTTTATATTTGCCTATAGTAGGATTATAAATTTTGGAAGGATATTTTTTTGGGAAAAAAAACAATAAATTGTCAATAGATGGATTCAAGTTACAAATAAATATTAGGGTTTTCAAACTAATGGGACTGGCTAATTATTTCATTACAAATACAGGGACCAAACCCTAATTTACTAAACAAATAAAGATAAACCGAATTATTATAACTCGGATGTAACCTGATGCCTTGTGCTATATACCAATCTGTAAAAGGAATCATCAATGTTAAAGTTTGGCAGGTAACATAAAAATCTAACCTGAACAAAGATAAAATTAATCACAACACGAGATTTTGTCATGGCCCTGTTCACTGGTTTCACTACACACTGTTATCCCCCGGGCTTTAAACCTAGAACAAAGTGAGAGTTAATTTTCTGGCCATCGGATCCTTTAATCGTTAACATGGTCTACTTATATCTGAAAGTCTCACTCATGGAAAGCGTAATGATAAACCTGAAATGGTTGCCATAAGCTAAGACGTCAAATGGAAATAGTACAGCCTAACTCCTTGGCAGCAGTGTCAAGATGATGAATGGGCATTCCTGTGGCAAGTCGGCTACGAGCTTCCCAGGTTAAGCACTTTTCAATATCAGCTTGCCAGTCGATTTTATCCGGGCTGAAATATTGATAAGAGGGTCGGTGGATTCCATTCCTGTCCCCATGCTTGGAAGAGGGTTTTATTGAGCCAGTTCGAAGAATATCATGAAGAACAGATGTGCTCAGAGCACGGACATGAGCGCTTGGATGAGAAAGGCATCGGATAGTAGCTGGTAGACGACACTGCATGAATTGGCACAAAAAAATCAAATGAGCATGTGTCATGTATATTTTCTTGCCAAGTGGCATTGAGTACTCCATTGCCTCACCTCTTAGCTTACATGTCCTCTGTAAACATGCTCTGTGTACGTGTGTGTGTGCGCGCGCGCACGCGCAACATCCATACAAAATGAAAATGGATATGTCAACAGGGTATATTCACCTTTAAGATGTTTGAAAGGCCATCTGCAACCGCAAGTCCAGACTCTCCCCACTCCAGCACTGGCTGAACTGCTCTAGCTGTTGCTTCCAGTAGCTGCCAAATAGAAATTGATAGGTTAAAATCACTTAATATAAGTACTTTCCTTTTGTTGAGAAAGGACTGCTGACTACATCTTGGGGTGCCACAAGCCTCCAGTCAATATAATTTTGGTGTAACTTCTTTTGGGAAGAAGGTGAGGGAACATTATAAAGAGCAGGTCACATATTCCAATGTAAAGTGAAATCTTCTTCAGTAAGTTACCTCAAGCTGTGGTAAAGTGCATGCTTCTCCATCAACAAGCATCCCATCTGTGGCACGTAAAAGTAGATCTGATGAACTAGCCAAAATTACCAAAGATTCTGAGGTATCATGATTTCTCATCAGCTCAACAATCAACTTGACGATGCGCTGATTGACTCTCCACATCTTCTGACCTAAATCATCATCTTTGGCAATCCAAGGTTGCAATTCCCTCTCCGCCTAACACGAACACAGGCCATGAGAGTGACTAAACACTTGAAGCAACTGAATATTAGAGGAAAACAGAACAGAACAAAAAAAACAAGGAAAAAAGGGATGCTAGCTTGAACACCCAACAGGCAACACCTCCAAATTTGAGATCAAAACAATTGTCGAAACCATTTAATAAACTTTTTTTTGCACCTTTCCAGTGTCCAGGTGAGTATGTTTTGTACTATCAAGATAGGAGTTCTGATTTTTTATTGTATTGCCCTACTCTGAAGGTGGTGCCACCTTTAGAAAAAATAGGCTGTTTCAAAATGATTAGCCAAACAATAAAGGGTAAACAATTTCATTTTACAGCATAATTAAAGGCAAAACAAAATTTACACCTGAAGAACAACTGCTGTAGCTGCTTTTGTTGGCGATGCTGATACAACATTGCATAGTGCATCCACAACCTAAATACATATTGAAAAGTATTTAGAGAAGCATATTTCAGAAAACATAGTGAGAATTCAGATAAAATATAAGCAGTTAGATCTATCAAATCCATTTCCCCATAATTGAGCAGCGTATCATGCATCCCAGTCATATATGCTAAAAACTTTTAAATGTCTATTTTTTATACATATAGGATGAAACATTTACATTAAGTGCATCAAAGCTTCTAATTTTTATTTTCAATTTGAAGGAAAAGTGATTAGAACATGGAATACTACCTGTCTCCATCCTTGTTGAGCAGAAGTGCTTTCTGCACAAGGTTGAGTTTCAGGTGATGCAATTAGCTTGTGCCACAACAGAGAAACAACAGAGAAACATAACTCTTGCTTCTCTGGAAGCACTGATCTTAATAGAACTTGTGCACTGCAATTAAATCCAATATGCCTGTCCATTGTTAAGAAATTGGCCAAATCTGAAGCATCAAAGGGGAATCCCGCAATACCTTTCCCCGAGGTGCTTCCAGAGCCTTCTTCTGAATGTGATGCTCTCTCACATTTAAGTTTAGTTTCTGAATGAACTAATTCTTCGTATTGAAGGAAAGATGATTGCCCTGAATTAAAGCAGACTGTGCTTGCACTTCTATTTTGCTTGATACCATCAAAACACATAAGAGAATCTTTCCAAACTGGTGTATGCAAGTGTGCTTCTAATGGCCCAGCCTTGTTAACTATGGATGCAACAGCCTTACTGTGAATATCAATGAGGTTATATAGTGAGGATGCCCTAGTGTAAATTTCACTATCCCACTCGCATCGCATCAGAACAGAGAGCGCATGCATGCAAGCCTTTGAACGTCTAAATAGTTCAGAAACATGAGCAGCAACCATAGCTGCAGCTACTATCTCAGTTGAACTATAACTCCAAGATGTTCCAATAGAAGATGGTTTCAGAGAAAAAAGTGCCTCCAAAATAGCTAAAATTCTGTGAGTATGATGGCTTGCAGAGTCGAGACTAGTTTGGAACTCACTAACAGATCCATTTAGTTTTGCAGGCTTGGCTACAGTCTGTGCATGCTTAGAAGTTGAATGATTACTCCCCCTGGAAACAAAGGGGAACATTTGAAGCTCACAAGCCAGAGCACATACAGCAGCCAGAACATAAGAATCAAATGCTGCAACTGGACCTTGTTTCTTCGTCCTTCTAGATTTGATGTTTCTTGGCGTTTCAGATGTCGATTGTGAGTCCTCTGTGCCATCATCAGGAGGATTGTTTTCTTCACCTCTTGGTCTCTTGCTGCCATTGGAACAAGCTTCATGGCTGACACACACAGTTAACACAACAAATAGTAGCCGTGATGCAAGCTCTACAGAGGCACATGATTCTAGAAAGAGAGAGTGGACCATTGTACGAAGCTCTGCCACAGCAAGGTTTTTGGAGGCAGGCCCTAAGCTAGAAATTTTTCGGGTCTGTGCTCTAGAAGACTCTGGTGGAAATGTTCTCTGAAGAATTGCTTCCACTGTGGCAACAAATATCTTCATTAGGCATGCTTCAGAAGGACTTCCATGAGGAAGATATTCCAGGACCTTAAGGAGAGGTATATACAGATTCCATGACAATATTGGAGGTTGCAATGGTGTTGCAACTATGATTTCAGGAAGATCAACTGCTGAGGAACTTAAAGGAATCAGACCGTAAGCAGCTTCCCAAATGGTACAAATTCTCCATTCAACCTCAGGTCCATGGGCACATAGCATTGATGCAATTCCCTGGGCAGTTGCTTCAATAGTCGCTTCAGCTGCAGGCACATCTATCTGTTACCATGTTTAAAATGAAATAAAGCATAAAATTAAGACCTTTTTCATAGCTTGAGTCACAACATGTCAAACTGACATCAACAACTAACATATATACTACCTGCTTCCTGTAGCTTGAAAGATAACCAACCAAAGGTTCATGTTGAACTTCCACCCCTTCCACTTGCCTTAGTGGAGGAAAAAGCAATGCAGGCTGCGAGAGGATGCGGAAAAGTAGAGCTGCAGCAGCATCAGCTGCTATACCTGCTCTCATGGACATTGCAGTCCCTATTGCACGCAAGAAATGCAAGTGCATCCAATTCCGGGGAAGCTGCATAAATGAACACATAAATTAAGAAGAATGAAATAGAAGGCTATAGGAAAATAGATAACCATAGATTGATCAAAGAAATTAATCAATTACAAATACAATGTCTTGAGTAACTCCCACTTCTTTTGGGATTGAGAAAGCTTCCTTCTGATGGAAATAAGTGAAGATATCACAAACAGAGAAACAGGTGAATAAAAAAATAGGACTTTTGAATTACAACGTGTACATGTTTTGTTTCCATTGACAAGTTATTTCAGAAGACTCCAGAAAGGGGGAACAGCTATCTTTCATGGCTTTGCAGAAGCTAAGTACAAAGGACAGAAAAGCTGATTTTTTATTTAGGTTCTCTTTTGCATTCTATGGGAGAATGACTTGTATGCCTCGCTGTATTTACTCTTCGCTCTCTTAATAATACATTCTGCTTTTATAATAATAATAAAAAAAAACACTAAATATTCCGTGCATGTAGTCACTGTAATGATAAAATCAGTATCTTCTTCATCTCTTGACAAGATCATATGGAGACTAGCAAAGAGAACATCTACTAGGTAATAAGAAATCAACAGAAAGCACAGTTGGTTGCCAAGGTGAATTACTGTAATAAAGAAGGTATACACACTCCAGAACAAGATCAGGAGTGATGCTGATCAATGTACAATTAAATGTCAGCAATCAAAACTATGCAATTTACCCTTATGCCAGATGCATGATCTTCAGCAGCTCGAAGGAGTTCCACAAGTTGTACAGCAGCATCAAGAGCGTCAGGAGCCCATGATGGGGGTGCTTCAAGAAGTCCAAGAAGAAGTCGTTGAGTGGCACTTGGAGTTGCAATGGCGTAATACCTACCCAGAATAGAACACATTTAACAACCACTAATAAGTAGAATGCATCAACCTACTAAAACTGGGATTGTCACACTTGTAGACAGAGGACTTGTGTCCTGCTGTCTTTAAGACCTCTATGGTCAATTATATGCTAGACTACACCTTTGTTTATACAGTTTTTCTGCATGCTAAAAAAAATTGATAAAGATAATTCAATAAAAATACATGAGGGCTGGAAAAGGCGCACAAAGAACTGTGTCCCCACAATTAAAAAAGCATTTCATTTATTTGAGTCCCTAGATGATTCAATAACCACAAACAAGAAGTTAATCAAATACGCATGTAGATTCAGAAAGTTTTTTTTTTATAAGCATTTAGTTTCAGAAAGTTACCGGTGAAATAAACATGCATATGGCTCAAGAGCAGGTAACCCAGCAACTAGATGCTCATCCAAAGCTGTTGTTGGAGGAGGGAGTAGAAGTGCAGGAACAGCTACCGCAGTTAATGCAGCAGTCTCATAACGAGCAACTTCCTCATCACACACACTTAATATAACCCCAGCACCATTTGCCACAGCCCACCTTGGAGTTGATGGCACCAGCTGAGGATGCTTTCCAGACCCGCGAGAAGAAGCTAACACGATAAAAAAGAAAATCAGTGGATGGTGATATTTGTCTTAGTGCGTAGACTGCCATGTTATCCTTGTAGATTATGTAATAAAACTTAAATTATCCTCATAATAGCTCCCAGCTATATTATATGTTAATACTTACAACCCCAATGGAATCATTAGGAAATCAATGTTCCAAGGAAGCAACAACTTGTGCCTACCACTACAATCAAGGATTATGTTAATAGATGTTGTAAGCTAGATCTTCACTTTCAAGGGAATTCTGACAACAGAAACAGTGCAAAGACAGTCATTTCTCTGCCTTCAGTAAAACTTTTAAAGCATTGCTGATTGTTTTGTTGACAATTTGAGCTGAAAATACTTTATCACCACTGAGAATCTTTTAGAGACAATGGAGGAAATAACCATAAAAAAA
>Ga0325401_1003593_pt1 | contig 14285 bp, 8 predicted proteins | sample PopdelMetagenome_FD_205666 | JGI IMG/M metagenome (GOLD analysis project Ga0325401, IMG submission 205666) | Populus deltoides microbial communities from Bellville, Georgia, United States - Xylem-PdKOR-R2 | ecosystem: Host-associated > Plants > Phyllosphere > Stem > Wood/Secondary xylem | place...
TTTGTTTGCTATCCAAAGCTTTCTTTGTTTTTCTAATTGATCGGCTCATTTGTGTGCTAGCCTTTCACTCAGATGTGAGTGCAGTGCCCATCCTGGGCTGTTCGTGAAGATTACTTCTCTCGTTGTTTATAAAGCTTGACCTTGCCCCCCAAGTGTAGTGTGACTTCATTCTTCATGAAGAAGCTAAACCAATCATTCATCTCTTGTATTCTCTTAATAACTATTCTTTGATTGGTTGTGTGTGTCCAAGTCGTCTAGACATGTGTCTCATAGCTTGCGGTAAAAGGCTCTTTGTTGTATGCTCGATGTTGTTCTCAATGGATTCCTCTCAACTCATGTAATCAAATTGTGAAATGAAATGCATAGGCATCCTCAGTAATGTTTATCACCCATATTCATGCGGTGAGGTGCATTTTGGGCTTCGAAGTAGAGGGTCCCATAGTCACTCTCAGTGGTGTGCATCTTTTCAATATTCATTCAAGTGCCACTATGTGATCATATATACCAGGAGTCATAACCATGTTTAGAGGGTAACCTAAGATGATGATATGAGAACATCTTTTAAACACAACAATGTCCCATAGTCAGTCTTGGTGGTGTGTATCATTTGACATTCATTCAAAAGCAACTGCACGATAACGTTTATCATGAGTCATAGAAATGTTTGAAAGGATAATCTCAGGATGACAATATGAAGATGTCCTTCAAGTGAAACATTGTTCCTCAATTGCTATTGAAGTTAACTTAGATCATGGATTGTTTTTGGACAACATCATCGTCAATTGATCTAAATATGCTCGTTCTTTTGTCTATCATCAAAAGACACTTGTTATTGCCATATACTAAACATAACTTTGATTGATTTCATTGATTCATCATTCGAGTCTTTCTTTGCCTCCCAGTTGATCTGAATGTTGTTTGTCTTCCTTCTTAGGGTCCATTGTATTGCCCCTAGCTAGTCAACTTTTCAAGGGTGATCAAGAAGTGTTGATGTCATTTTTATCGAGGATTTTGCAAACTTGATTGATATTATTCTTGTTTGATAATCTTTCTTGTTCTGAAATCAACTCTCACCTTTCAAAGATCATGTCTATTCAAAGTCTAGTTTGTTAAAATGAAATCAAAGATGTCATTTTTTTGAAAAGATCTTTTGAAAATCAAGCTTTTTGGTCAAAGACCTAACACATGCCATACATGTAAGCCTTTGATTGTCTTGTATTTTGAATGCAGAAATTGACCCGTTATAAGATTAAAAATGCTTTTTCCATGGTTCGTTATGTCAATTTTAATCTTTAATCTTGAGTACATCATTTAATTTTAATCTGTAATGAGGTGACCTTCTATGAGTTTTTTTTTTTTAAAAAGGATGCTCAAGTCAAAACTCGAAGCTTTATCAAGAAAGGTTGTTTCTTCTGAGCACTTATTTTATCAGCATGCATAATAATCAGTAGTTTAATTCATGAAGCCTTGACCTTATGGAAAAGCTATTCGAGTTTTGAGAGCGCCATTTATCGGTTCAGATTGCTTACTTGATAAAAAAAGGGCTTTTAAAATCATGTAATGCAGGCTATGGTTCATAGCTATGAAATAAAGGAAAATCCACAGGCTTAAAAGGTATTTGAAGGTTTCAAAGACCTAGGATCAACATCAACTATCTATCAATTCTCTTTCTCTTGTTGTCTCTATAAAGGATCATGTTAAAGATAAAATCAAAATTCTCTTAACATGGGTCATAATCCAACTTTTCTTTGATGAATAACCAATCTCGATCATTTGATGACGTAGGAGGCTTTATCATGGATACTGAAAGCCATTGTTGTAACTCAATATTTTTTTGGTGTTGACTTTTGGCATTTGTTATGTCTTCTAACTGTGACATGATCAATTCAAGCATCCATCTTTACTGCTTTGTCTGGATGATAATGAGAGACCAATATTAGTATTTTCTACCCTCTAATATATGTCTCCACTTTTTTTTTAGTCATTTCTCAATCGTTGGACTTTTGTTCTTAGCCTTTCTTTTCCATTGATTCTATCGGCGTCTTCAAAATATGTCTCCTTTGCTCCAATGTGGGGTGTGATCCTAGTCAGTGTTTTTTTTAAAGAAATATTCTATCAGGCTCAAAATGGGATTGTAAGAGATATATTCTTTTAGAAAGTGAAGGGATAACAAAGATGATCTTTTTCTTATTTCAAGCAATGTCGGTTAGAACTGATAAATTTTGACCTCTTCCAGTGTAATGATTTGGACTTATAAGGGATCATGATTCGCGAGTCCATAATTACTGAATCCACTACGTGTCATTATGCATACTGTTAAAACTTAACTATGTGGTATGTGGTTCAATACGCATGGGTTCAAAATTTTTTTGGTCACCTCATGTTGTTTATCATGCCAACATGTCCTTTATATAGTCAAAATACTCTTAGCCTTAATTTTGTATGTTGGAGTTTGAACAAAATATTTTTTTCAAAATAAAATACTAAACATCTCTTGATTTTAGAACAATAAAGAGACAACGAATAGATATATTTCATTGAATGATGAGATGTGATCCAAATCAAAATGGTGGACAACAAAATTGACAATATGACATTTATAATTAGCTTCTCCAACAATCATCTATGTCTTGTTATCCCTCATTGATGATAGCCTAGTGATAATATGATCGTTGGCATCATCCTTCACAAAATCCACCTACCTCTTTGTCACTAACGTTCGGACCTGATTCTTGAAGTTCTTGCAATTCTTCACATCTTATCAGGATTACTCCACCTAAAGAATGGTGCCTTGGGGCAATGACAATTCCAATGTTGTGTCCAATTGTGCTTCTTCCTTGGTGGTGAAAGTGAATTGAAATTGAAAACATCCATGGAGCAAACTCTTTCCTAATTGTAGCACATCAATGTCTCCAGTTTTAAAGTTGAGAACTTCACGTCAGGAAAATATTCTCCTATCATTACGACATAAATATTGCAAAAGGTCAAAAGACTTACATAAGGTTCTTTTCCTGTTAAAACCCCTATGTTGATTGAATGCCTCTTGCTTATTTGTTTTCTGTTATGATCCTTCATGATCCATACTTCCATGAAATTTCTCTCCCTATCAATGCAGGTTATGGCAAGCTTTCTTTTATATTCAACAAGTTTGATATCTTTGTTATCATTGCTCTTAGAGGCTGGTAGGGGAAGTGGGAACAAACAATGACTCTTTCTTTTCATGTTAAATGCAAAGACACTTCTCTTCCAAGTGAGCTAATGAAGTGATCCATTCACAGATATGTTTGTCATGTGACGAGAGGATTCATCTTGCGGTAACTTCGCTTCATCCAATAGCTTCCATTTTCAAGTAGCTGAATCAAACAAATGTACTCTGATGCAGTGATACATATAGAATTCTTTCTGTGAGCGAAACTTGGGCTTCGAGAATCTCACAATCTTGTAGTGTAAAAGCTTTGATCTTTCAATCATTAGGCCAGATTCTATAATATCATATTGTATCTTTGGATTATGTATCCTTTACCATTGTTTGATAGAAGGGTTGCACACATACTGACATGGTCCATTATGTGCATGGCAAAGCAAAACTCCTTGATTCGTTGATGACACAATCTCTATATGACCAGGAAGAAAACTAAATGATATTTAAGGGTGGGGCTTCAAAGCATCAATTGAAACAAAGGAAACTTGATATTCTTTCCTGATCATGCTTTGAATAAGGAAATAAGAGACAATGTTAGTTCTTTGGATGTGCAGTTTTGTAAAAAGGGACGTATAGGTTAATTTGTTGTACTTCTTAGAAAGAAGCCTACATTTCGTTATAGTCTCCATTAATGAGCGCGTCAAAACTTCATAGATGGCGTCTCAGCATATGTCACCAGCTAAATCCATGGTAGAGTAGAGAGTCCTATTACCGCAAGCTATGTTTATGGATTGGTGGCTTGAGTGAATCCTTCTTGACACTATAGAGGAAAATAGAATTGGGGGACCTTTATTCCAAACTGCGAGCATGCATCCTTCAATGTATGAGTATGTTTTATATGATAAACTCGTCCTTCCGGAGTTGACATATAGTTGTAAGTCTTGTATAATGAGATAAGAATTTTAATTCTTGTTCAATACTTTGCAATGAAAATTTCCTAAGTAATGGCCATTGTGTCAACCACAAGTCTTGAATTCAAGATGCTTCAAGAATGGCTTACTTTGATTCAAAATGAAGGTAAACATATAACCTAAGGGCAGGTTCTATTCATTATATGAGATAAATGGTAGGTTGATTATCTAGTTTCAAAAGGATCTCATATTTGCCTAGTGCCGATCTTCGTAAAGACAATATAGGGACGTTGCGAGTAATAGGTAAAACACGTATGCCCACCATTTCCAAGCAGACGCTTAGATATGAATTGGGTGTTTCACGCATCTGAACCCTAACAAATATCGATAATCTCCCAACTAATTTAGAAGTGTGTGTGTGCTTTAAAAATTTAAGACATGTGATGCATGAGGCAATTCTATATAATGTATGAACAAATATGTACAAAAATTAAAGCGCGTAAGTAAATAAATAAAGAAAATGCATATTAATTGTAAACAAGCAAACTAAACAATAAAATATAATGATCAGATACAAACAAAGCTTAGTACGCAATGTCCTAGTAGAGTCGCCATTCTGTCGCACGTGTGCGGTGTCGCGACGAATAACATCCACTCTCGAAATATATTTGGAAAAATGTGAAGACAAGGAATTCTTGTCTTCTATTAATGGAATGAGGGAATGAAAGTCGTTACCTAGTATTTTGGTCACTAGGAACCTTAACTAGTCTTAAAGATTAGGTACTAGTTACGTAAAGGGAAGGTATTAGCACCCCAAATATGCCATACCTAAGATAAGCTGCAATGTTTGATTGTCTGATATATATTAAGGTGTTATTGTAATTCTAATTGTTGGTCCATCTATGGTTTAAGAAAAGTCCTCTTCGGTAAGGAGATCTTTATATTATCTGGTAAAAACCTAACCGTTCTATACCAACAAAAGAAATACTTTTTTAATATTGAGAATACATTTTACTTGTAAATTTGTAATCCTAGATACTAAAAGAAAACAAAATATTTTTTTGGATATTTTTGAAATATTTGCCTAGTTCTCATGGCTGCAAAGTTTGATTATCTGATATATACTAAGAAAGTTGGTCCAGATCAGCCCCTAAACAAATTTTGGGCCGAGACACGGCCCAAGGCAGACACTAGGTCGAGACTTGACCCAAAGACACTGAGCCGAGACTCGACCCAAAATAGGAGCTAGGCCGGCACTTGACCCAACTAAACTGGGCCGAGAATCGGCCTGAAACAAAGGCTTGGTAGAGACTCAACCCAAACAAAATTAGGTCGAGACTAGCCCAGCTATTTGTGCTATATGTAGAGCGAATTATCATTTTACATGCAGCAACCTCACTGCACGCTAGGAAGAAGAGGAGTGGCTATGAGAGAAGGTTACTTGGCACAGGCGGCGGTGCAGCTGGCAGTGACGATGGCTAAAGGCAGTGCTGCTATGGCGACGATTGGGAGCAGGTGGAAACTGTTGTGATTCTTCTTCTTTTCTGTGTTGAGACAGACTTTTTGTTCTTTAATTTTGTTCTCCTCTTCGTTCTCTCTCTCTTTATGGTTTCTCTATTTTTCCTCCTCTCTATTTCTATTTCTCCCTTTTTAAAAACATATTTTCCTCTTCTTTGAACTCTCAGGCTAGCAGTAGCTACGACATAACACATATGAGAAATGGGAGGGTATGGTTCTCCGAACTCTCTTTCTTTCAGAGCCTTTTTCTTTTCTTTTTTTCTATCCTCACTTTTTTCTTTGTCTCTCCATCTAAAAATTCTCCTCCTTTTTATGTTTTTTAGTTCTCTCGTTCCCTTTCTCATAACAATTTTCCTATGTTTCCTTCTACACTCTTTTTTTCCTATGTTTCCTTCTACACTCTTTTTTTATTTTGTTTCTCTCTCTCTGGTTTTCTTTGTTCTCCTCTTTATAATCTCACCCGTCTTGTTTTATTCTTCTCCCTTTGCACTACTATTGAGCGGGGTATTTATAGGATAGTGGAAGCGAGAGCTACCCTACCTCTATCCAATCATAGAGACAAGGGAAGGTGGCTAGGGCGACCTCTATGCAGCCGCCCCTAGGGCATGCCTCCCCTGTCTAATCTTCATCATGGTGGCAGGTGAGGGGCATGAGTTGTGTCAGGGTTTGGGCAAGTGGGGATAAAGAGAGAGATAATGGTGTTTTGAAAAATTACAGTGTTATTCAAAACGACATTGTTTCTTGCTTTTTTTTAATAGTGCATGAAACGACGTTATTTTACCCAAAACACGGCGTTTCATTTAAAAGGAAAAGGCATCAAAATGTGTCAATTTTCAAATCAGTCCTCAACTTTAGATTTGTTCAATCAAGTCCTCAATTGCAATTTTAATTGTAAGAATCAATTCAATTGCGTCCCTGCAAAATTCAATTGTCGGCCTTGAAGTTGGCTGCCTTTTTCATTTCAGTTCTTAGTCTTGAAATTATGCAATTTGACCCTCAATTGATCAATAAAGTTCCAATTATTTTAAGTTGGCCCCTGATTTAATCAATTTCAGCCCCTTTATTTACGTGCTTTTTCCAGTTTGGTCTCTAGTTTCAATTTTTTTCAATCAAGCCCCTAATTGGCCATCAAACTTCACTATTTATGCAATTAAGCCCTTGATTTGACCAAATCAACTCTGAAAAAATGTAATTTGACCCCCGAACTTTAATTTCATTCAATTAAAGCCCAAATTGACTTAAAAAATCAATTTTTCTTGCAATGAAACCCTTCATAAATTCAATTAAACCTTCAATAAAATTTAATTGCGTCCATAAACATCTGATTTTGGACTTTTCTTCCTCAAATTGAATTTTCTTTGTCAATAAGGTTCTTATCAGTTAACGATATACTGTCAAATTTCAATCTTTGTATTTTTGAATTTCCTTAACCAATTTTTGACCATTTTCTAGGCGGTCCGGAATCTTCTTCTCACTACTATTATTTTTTTATTTCTTTCAAAAAAAATTTCTCTTTTTTTATGGGGACCTAAAAATAGGTGACAACATTGACCATTTATTCTTATGAATTAAAATTTTAGTGATTATTGGAATATTGGTAAAATTCTCATTGATTCAATAAACTGATTATTAAATCCAAAACACATGCTAAAATAAAACATACTATATATTTTATTTTATTATTTTTTTTGTAAACAAGATATGATTTTTGTATTTTCAAAAGACGCAAAAGGACACACACACACACACACACTACATTGGGCAAAAAAAAACATTTTTCATGAAAAGAAAAGTACCCAAAATAAGCCTAAATGGTGTTTGCCAAACACATCATTAAACGAAATAAACCTTAACAAAAAAAAAATAACAGCAAACCAAACATGACCTAAGGACTGACCTAATTTTGACCCGACTAGATTGACTCGACCGGGTTGACCTAACTAAGGTTAACCCTGACCGCGTAGACTTGAAAATAAACCAAAACAATATCTAGGACTGAAACAAATCCAACATAAGAAAAACATAAAAACTCAAAAAATTCTTAAGAAAAATGGATCAAAAACAGAAAGAAGGAAGAACACCAAGAATATTTAAACATAAACCCAATAAGATGCATCCTAAAATAGACCAGATTTCAAACAAACAAAGGCATGGTTTTATTCCCAAGCATGCATAGATAAAAAAAATCTAGCATAAAAAAACAATCGATTATCACTCAAATGCTGCGATTTGATCAAAATATATTTTGAGCAGTAAAAAAAAAACTTAGAATCTAAATGCATTAATTTGTGTTATTAATGCTTTTTAAACTTAGATTATTTTCTGATCAAGTTGTTTGAAAGGTTCTATGAAAAAAATTGGAGCAAAATTGGTCCAAATCATAGAGTTAAGACAATGTTCTTTTTAAGAACACTATCTAAAACCTAGAAAATGAACCCAGAAAAACCCAGCCAACTATTCAACCCTAGAATGGTCATTTTAGGCCTTTAAAACATACTTTTTTCATCCCAACAAATCATATTATTAATGACAAACATAATTGAAACAAAAGAAACTAACAATAATGAAAAAAAAACATCAAAAACAATCATTAATCTTCATTTCCAAAACTTCCAACTTAAAACAAAAGGCATGCTTAACTAACATGGGCTTTGAAAATGACATTTTGACATTCTAAAATACTAAACCATGACTCAAAAACCTAAAACCAATGCATCAACTCCTTACTACCATATTTGGCAGTCATTGACACATTTAAAACATTGCATTAAACAATAGAAATCAATTCAGCAAGTCTCATTGACTCCACTTTCAAGGTTTGTAGGTATATATCTCCCAAGCTTGAAATCTTCAAATAAGAATGGATTTCTAATGTTTCCTTCCCTTTCTTCTTATCTCCAAACCCGGTAAAAACAAATTGAACCCCTGGAATCCTAAATTGGATTGGATTTCTTAAACCTTATTCAAAGTTTCTCATCTTCTCTCTTTTTCTCCTTCTCTTTTCCCTATTTTTCTCCTCTCATTACCTCTTACTTTATAGGCTAATTGAAAGCTTCTGGATGAGTTTGTTAGGGTTATAACAAACCAAAACAAGGCTGGTTTCACCCCTGGATCAATGATTTTGGCTTTGGAAGGTTTTGTAACAAACTTGGAGGCCAAGGTGAAATGTTTCTCACTTTTTAATCTTGAGAGAATGATTTTAAACATCTGATAAAAACCCTCTTGGAGTTTTCAAGTGTGAACACACGAAAGAGTTGGGTGGTTTTGTGTAGATGAATGTCTCAATTAAAGCTGACTGGGTTGGCCTCTTTCATGACTTTGCCGAACCAATATCGATGTCAACATCGCTAAAGATCACCTGATCATGGTAGAGAGGGTGCATACCTTTTAATTGGATCCATTCTTGCTTAATTTTAAGGTTTGTAGCTCCATATTCATTCATTTGAAAGTGTCAACTCAATCAGTATGGAATCTGAAAATGTAGTGATGGCTGACCGGGAACAAGATGATATTGAGATCATTGGAGAAAATGGGATGGAAACATTTGATTTCATGATAATGGGGTTATAGAGGGGGTGCATACCTTTCAATTAGATCAATTCTTGCTTAATTTGGAGGTCTATAGCTACATATTCATTTGTTTGAAAGTGTCGACTCATTCAAAATGGAATCTGAAAGTGTAGTGATGGTTGACTAAGGACAAGATGTTGTTGAGATCATTAGATAAAATGGGATGTAAACCTTTGATTTCATGGTAATGGGGTTGTAGAGGGGGTGTTTATCGGTTAAATGGTGGTGGTTATAACCTTAGAGGTAGTTGGAAATGCTATATTCACTCACTTGAAAATGCTTACTCAATCAGCCATAATTGTCGAAAAAGAAAGTGCATAGTAGATGACGACGTCGTTTTGGCTAAACCTAACAAATTAGGGTTTTTTAATTTATGTTCTAGCAAACTTTAATTGAATCCTTATTCTTTCCATTTATTTTAATTTTATCCATAATTTCCTCTTAAACTCTTAATTTCATGCAATTTCACCCCTGTCAAATTCAATTGATAGCCCTAGATTTGAGCGTCTTTACAGTTTAGTCCTTGATTTTTGATTTGTTTAATTGGACCCTCAATTAATCAATAAAGTTTTAATTTTCTTCGATTTGACTAATGATTTCACTGATTTCAGTCCCTGACGTCACGCACTTATTGCAAATTGGTCCTTGGTTTACAAATTGTTCAATTAAGTCCCTACTTGCCCATCATACTTTGAATTTTATGCAATTAAGCCCCTGATTTGACCAATTAAACTTTCTATAGTCCAATTTAAGTCCCTAAACTTTAATTTGTTTCAATTAACATCCAAATTGACTCTGAAAGTTGATTTTCCTTGCAATTAAGTCCTCAATAAAATTAATTAAACCTTCCAAAATTTTAATTGATTCCTTAAACACTTAAATAAAAATATTTCACCAATAGGGCCTTTTATCAATCAAAATTAGATTGTTAATTTTATTGATCTTATACATTTTGGTCTCCTAACTTTTTACTTGTCGTTTTGGTCCTTCACCACCAACCTAGCAACCATAGCTTAAGTATGTTTAACAGAACTTGTTTGAATCATCAAAACAATAAGAAACAAAAAAAAATCAAAAGTAAAAACAAGCAAAGTCCATGATGATAGTAAGCAAAAATAACATCTCTTTAAGCGTAAACATTATTCCTTTTATTAAACTTATTGTCCTTTAGTTCAAATATCATGCTTACAATTTCAATAAACCTAGCAAGCTACCCTAAAACAATCTAAAACACATCAACTTCAATACTTAACACATCTTACAATGACTTTAAAAATTAATTAACCAAATATTAAAGCATGCAAAATAGCATTCTATACTAACATTTCCCATTCCATTATCATATTCTAACATATTGAAACAAGACAATTAAACAAATTAAGCACATATAAGCTATATTCAAGGCATGCTTAAACATCTCAAAACAAGAACCATTTCAAACTAAAAACGGCTTCAAATGATGCTGAAAAAAAAAATATTACGAGTAATAATTTAAAAGACAAAACAAAAGGGAGAGGGTGTGCTCGTTGAGCTCCACCCTCTCATCAATGTTTGAAAGTTTACCTTGTAAAGAGAATTTTGATCCATTCTTTGGATTCTTTACTTCTTTCCTCTTGATTTTCAACTTCTTTTTTTTTTTAATCTTAAATTGATTTAGATCCATCGTATTTGCTTATTAAAACATAATCTTTATCACTTATGCTTCAATTCTATTCTAAGTATTTTATTGGTTTCTATGTAATTCCTTTCTTCTCTCTGTTATTTTTCAGGATTTGCCTGTTAATTTAATATGCCCTGTAGTTAATCGATTGGTTACACATGGCATTATTATATTTATATAAATACATATTTATTATCAATAAAGGCTTAATTTATCTTTAATATTCATATAATTTTAGATTAATGAATCTAGAGTAAAGATAAAGTTCATGGGAAAAAATACTTTGCAAAGGAAATTATAAAGTTGTTATAATTATGAGATTTCTAAAAAATTTCGTGTTGATGCTCTCTTAAATATTAGACATTTATTAGAGTCGTAGAGACTGATACATATTATGTTATTTTCTTTATGTAAGGAAGCGGTTATTCTCATAAGCTAAGGTATAAGGGATACTTAGAACTAATATGTAGGTGCTTGTTATAAAACATGTAAATTGAACTGATCCATATAAGAATTTTATATGGAGAAACCCCCATGTCTATGAAAATGTTCACGTGATGGTTATGTAAATGATTCTTAGACTTGAGATCAATAAGCCATTTTATGTAGAGAATATTATGCTTTGATCCTATTACAGGTTATCTTAATTGAGATAATGAAAGGAAAGACATTGGGTGTAACATATACTATATGAAGGTATTTGAGTGATCAAAAGATGATTTATCATCCTAGGTGAATTAGGAAAAATGTTTCATCTGTTCTCAAATAGTATTGATTGGAAAATCCTTAGCCAAGGTGAAATGAGATTTGAAAAGAGTTTCAAATTGAACAAGCATGATGTTAATAATTCAAATGATCAATGACTATTATGTAAAGAACAAGCATGATTTAACATGGCAGATATACTCCATGCTTTAATGTTAAATTGAAAGGATATTAATTACAGTGAGAAACTGGTCACTGAAAGGTTAAGCCAAAACACTAATGACTTTTTTAATATTTAAGAGATTATGATACGTTGCTAGATATTGTACCTGATCTTCAAATATAAATTAATTAATTGTTGAACTGATAATAAATTAAATTATTTAATTTATTTAATTATAATTATAATTTATATTTGGGGATAATATATTAGGAACCTAATAGGTCACTCACATGAAGAACCATTAGTCAGAAATTAAACTAAGATGATTTAATTAAGTATGCAACTTGATTAAAATATATTTTAGGAATTAAGGACTAGAATATAATTAATACATGGATTATATTTCTAGACCTAGAAAAATCAAGTAATGACTTAATTAATTAAATTTCTAAAATTATCCTTAAATAATATATGGATATTATTTAAGGGACAAATAGATATTTTATCATTTATAGGGTTTTTAGGATTCCTTGAAAATATAAAGCTAAGCCTATTATATTTGTAAGTGAAAAAAGAAGAAGAGTGGTTCGTGTGGATTACCTTTGGAGGCTGGATAATTAGACGACTTGTGGTTTATGACAACTCAACTTTTAAAAAATTATTCAAAGTCGAAGAAGATCAGATATTCAGATAATAAATCCCTAAACAACTCTAGATCTATATAACCAAATCCTAGGGACTCCTAAATAATTTTTTTTCATAGTTTTCATTATGTGTATGATATTTGAAAAACACAACACTGCCTTTATTTTCTTTATAATTTCCTTTCCTAATATAGCCTTAAAAAGGGAGGTGGTTATGAAACCATTTATGGGTTTGAAGATGGTTTTTCAAAACTAGATCATATGAGATTTTTTCCCATTTTTTTACTTTGATATATTAGGAGATGAGTCTTCTCTCTTCTTCTTTTGTTATCCCTCCCCCTAGACATTTAACAAACTCTTAGAAGTTGGGAACTTTATAGCTGAAACTTGGCTGAAAATAGCTGTCTGAGGGTGCACCTTCCATGAATTAATCATGGGAAATAAGAGGTCATTACGACCAACTAAGCCACAGATCTTCTAGAGGAGGTGTTATTCTTCAACTAGGATCAAACCATGCTTGATTTGGTGTCTTGTATCTTTTCCACCATCGATCCAAAGTGTGATGTGACACTGCCAAATTTTACTGAACTAGACAAGGTTGTTTTGGGAAAAGAAGTTGAGGGCTTCCACGTGGAAAGTGGGGCACAAACATCGAAAAGGGGAGGCACAACCTTGTAAAGGAGAAGTTGCTTTGTCGAATGATGGTTGTTAGAGCTCCTAAAATGGTCGGAGATGTCACATTCATTCACTTGAAGGTGGTGACTTGATCAACCTTTTTTGCTAAAAAAGAAAATAAAATAGGTACATACGACATGTCACTATTTCTTCATTAAAAACGAGTGACATGTTGTCTACTTAAACCCTAAAAATTAGGGTTTTATAATTTGGGATTTTACAAATTTCAATTTGGTCTCTATTGTTTCAATTTAAGCTTAAATATCCTTAACTGAGTCAAAACTAATAAATTTTATGAAATTAGGCATTTGTCAAAAATTAATTGACACCCCTCAAGTCTGGTTCCTTTTTTAAAGTAGCCAATGGTGTCTAACTTGTTCAATTTAGTCCCAAATAAAGCTTTAAAGTTTGGTTTTCTTTAATTTAGTCTCTAAAAAAGTTCGGTGCAACCCCTATTGTCGTGCGTCTTTTGCAAAAAAGTTCTTGGTCTTGAACCTTTTCAATTTAGTCCTTAATTAACCCTTAAACTTTGATTTTCTTTACAATTTCATCCCCGATTCCATCCAGGTAAGCTTGTAAAAATTAAATTTGGTGATCTAAAATTTCATTCTTCTCAATTAAGCCTAAATTAAGCTTTTAAACTTAATTTTTCACCAATTAAGTCCTTAATCAAATTAATTTGACCTATAAACAGTCTAATTAAGTCCTTACACCTAATTAATTATTTTAATTTTAGTCTAAATTAATTAATAAACCTAATTAAACCCTTAATTAGATCCATGATTAAATCAAACCAGCCTATTAAAAATCTAATTAAGTCCTCATACTTAATTTTTAGGCAAATTTGTCCAATATTTATTTAAGTTAACCTTAAATTTGTATAGTCCTTTACATTTGGGTCCTTCAAGGGTGCAATTAAGTTTCTAAAAACATGAAAGATCCAATTTGATCCCTCGATTTCTCATTTATGCATGAAACGCCTTTTCAACCTGTTTTTACCAACCAAGTCGCTTGTCTTCTTGTATTTGTTTTAATTTTTCAACTATTTTTTAAAAACAATTGTATAAAAGAAAAGGATAATTTTAGGGGATCCTAAAATTGGGTTACAACATTCCTTACACCAAGTATGCAAACCTAGTTATTTATGTTTTAAGTTATTGTATTATTGTATTATGGTTTTTTTGTATTTATAGTGTACTTTGCCTGTATATTTTTAGAGTTTTACAATCTTTTCATTGAGAATTAAAGTTTGATTTCTATTTTAGGGTTTGTTTGTGATTTGAGAAAATTTAAATTT
>Ga0325401_1003595_pt1 | contig 14284 bp, 5 predicted proteins | sample PopdelMetagenome_FD_205666 | JGI IMG/M metagenome (GOLD analysis project Ga0325401, IMG submission 205666) | Populus deltoides microbial communities from Bellville, Georgia, United States - Xylem-PdKOR-R2 | ecosystem: Host-associated > Plants > Phyllosphere > Stem > Wood/Secondary xylem | place...
AGCACGAGTCAGTTACAAGATCTCACCTTTGCTGCAGATTTTCTTGGGGGAACCATTCCTATTTCATTGGCTAATTGCACTAAGCTAGAAGTATTGAAGCTTTCAAATAATCACATTGGTGGTGTAATAACCGAAAAGATTGTCGGGCTTCCTTTTCTAACTATGCTTTCTTTAGCTCCAAACTATGTCATTGTATTATCCAATGTTGTGATCAGATTAACTTTCTTTAAAACAAAAAAAAAAAATATTTAAGTGTTGATATTATATTTTTTAATAGATAATTTTTTTGAATCATGTAGAGGTTAACTTTGTGTGATCCTATTAATTTGATGAGTTTAAAAATAACCTAGATGATTATTAAAAATATAATTTAAATAAAAAAATTTAAGATAATTTTTTAAAAAATAATTTGTGAGGAGAGAACAATGAATCCCACTCCTTAATTGGTTTATATTAATAATTTAATATGATGATTGCAAGCCCAATGTGATAATTCCTAATAAATCCTGGTAATCAGTTACAAAAAAAACAACCATTACTAAGTTTTCATTAATAGTTGCATTAATACACCTTTGTTTACCAATAACAAAGTTTCTTATTCTTCTATTTCAGGAACATTAACCTTTGACAACAATACTATTATGTTTAAATAGATGTTGTATGTTTCTGCATTTTAAAAGCATTTTTTTAAAAATTTGAAATTTTTTTCTTTGCTTCAAATTAATATTATTTTAGTGTTTTTAGATCATTTTGATATGCTGATGTAAAAAATAATTAAAAAAATATATTATTTTGATATATTTTCGAGTGAAAAGCACTTTGAAAAATAACCAGAACTACACTCCTAAATATGCCTTAAAGAAGACTTATGTTCCATAAAAGCAATAAAAAACTTCAACAGCTATAAATATTTCATGTAATCTTTTGCACAAATTTCTAAATTTTTTTGTTCAAAATTGGTGGTTGTAGATATGTTTATATGCTAATTACGAGATTTTTTTAATCTAACAATTTGCTTCCTTTTTCTTGGAATGTAAAAAGGTCTTCAGAAGAAATGTTGAAAATTTTGACAAGTTAGGGTAGTTGCAAAGCATATAAAAGAACTATGTAAGAACACCAAGCAAAAATGCTATGCATATTCGAATTCATTCCTATTTTTTGTTGATAATTATGATTAATTATCTCCAAGTTGGTTCTCTAATATTTAAGCTCTTATTTTATCTCTACCACTAGCTGTAGAGATATACTAGAATTACTAGAATTCCTGTAAACTATAGGTTTTCATATAGTTAGTCAATCAGTCCTAAACTATAGGATCTAAAAAGGGCTTTGTAAAATGGCTATTTATGTTGTGCTAGTAACAGAGAAAAACAACAAATTCTTTTCCTCATAAACTCTGCATTTTTCACCTTTTTGAAGTGAGAAAGCAGGGTTGGCAACCAATTCAATGATCGAATCCTTTCCCATGGATCCAAATAAAATAGACAACCCCCTTCCAAAGGAGCCCAAACCCCCCCACCCCTACATGCTTGGGCACGCTCTCCAAGCCCAACACTCACCAAACACTTTCTTTCGACCCTATATGAGTTTTTTAGTATTTTATATTGATCTAATACGTACTATTTTAAGTAGAATATAACTCAAAATATCATAAAAATAAAATTACATTTCAGCTCCTCATTTCCATAGAAGAACAAGATTTATGAGCAATATATATATCATGAATCCTTTCAGTTAAAAGTTCACAATTTCTTCATTCTTAACATTTGCAGCATATATATTTTATAGTCTATCTCTCTAAATTACCATTACAATTTCTCTCTTTACAAAGCTACTGATTTTATTATCGAAGAGTTTCCATGTACATTAAAAGGGATCTTTTACAGATACTAGTTATCGGTCACGTGGCTGACTAGACACCACCTACTACTACCATAGTTATTGGTCACCTAGTTTACTAAACATCACCTGCAAAGACTTTCCATATCAAGTCACGAGATACATTGATCATGGAGAATGAATCAAATTGCTTGAACTAAGAGATCAACCACTTATCCAATACATCAATTTTATTCCTAAGCTAGAAATAACAACAATCATAATATAATTGGCCCATAAAAAAACAACTAACAATTGAGGATGTCAACAACCGACAACTGATTTTGTCTGTTCATAATGTTGAGAATTAGATCATGCTAAGATTCCTGGTTAATAAAAGTGAAAAACTAAGCAAATACTATGGAAGGATTATCATTGATGTGTATGTTGTTGAGAAAAAAATAGGTATCGATGGACCCAAATTTAAGGTCCTAAAACCCCCCATAAAAGAACCTCTCTTAGGCTCAGCTAAGGAATGATTGAGCCTTCCTTGGACACATCTATATTTTAGATCCTACTCTAAAATACCTCCAAGTACCGACCATATTTCTATCGATATTAATGCTATGCAAGAGATAACATGTAAAATTCTTTTTAAGGCCTCACCATATTTCCATCCACATTAATACAAATGTCATGAATATCTTTTCTCATTAATACTTATGTAAGAGATATTTCAATCAACATATATATATATATATATATATATATATTTCCTCTTTGATACTATCAGGACAATATTACACTTTAACCCTTCATCTCCATAAAAAGACTTATAGATTATAAATAGACTATAAATACTTAAACAAAGGGTTTAAAATCTCTATTCTCTACTGCATGTTTATTTTCATAGTATTTCTCTATAATATTATTGTATTTTCTCTAAAAAAATCACTGACTTAATCATTAGAGAGTCCCAAAATTCATAAAAAAAACCTTTTACAGATATCAGTCACCAACCACCAGCCACCTTAGCTAGGGAAAATAGAATATATTTTTAAAACTAAAAGATTAACCAATTATCTAAGATATAAGTCTTGCTTTTAAAGTACTTGAATTTTTTTGGGACATCATCAATTGATGTCGTCTATGGGAACTGAGTAAAAAACTAGTTTATTCTTGTTTTTTAAAAGCTCTTTTCATGACGGATGAAATTCCAATACAACATCAAATATGTTAGCGGCTACGTCTACGACTATTCTAGTGACTAGTCAATGGTTAAGCCAACGGTTATACCTAGGCTACGCCTCATGTGGATATGCCAGCGGTTATGCCCAGATGGCTAAGCTAGGGGCTATACACGGCAATGCCCATGGTTATGTCTACAGCTACGCCGATGACTACGCTCCATAACTATACCTATAACTATGCGCCAAAGTTATGCCAACAAACTACTTTTGTGATGACTTGTATACACAAAAAAATATCATCAAGATTTATGGGGCTTTAATGAAAAACAAAAGCTCATCAAAACACTTTAAGGTTCTCTTTAGGATGATTGCATAATCTCATTAAAAAGGGGTTCTTCCTAATATGATTGCAAAATGTCCTTGAAAGGGGTACTCTTTAGTGTGATAGCTTCACCCTTCATAACAACTTGAGATGACTAACCTCAACAAAGCAACATGACCCTTGTTCAATTGCCAAATATATACCACCAAGGCTAACTGAAACCCGAAAAACTAACACAACTCTCTAGATAGGCTCTTAGACCTTATGCTATCTCTAGGGATGATCTAGAATCTCTCATTCTCAAGTTTAATTTATTTCTAGTGGGGGCTATTACATCTCATGTCATCACTAAGAAGGCCACACTTTTAAAAAAATACAATACTCTCCAAGGAAGGAACTGACATGGTCTTCTTAGTGCAATAACATCATCCTCATTGGGTTCCTAATGCATGCAGAACCTAAAGATAACAATTCAACAAAGAAAATAGAATTATTTTATAGGTGAAAAGGGTTGCAAATATGAGCTTTAAATTTACAAGTTTATAAAAATAGTAAGAAATCAAAAAATGATTCAAAAAATCATAAAAAAACTGCCAAAATTAGGATCCTGTTGCAAGATTTTGAATATCAAAGATCTGACGGTTCACATAGCGATGTAGTGACTACTATAAAAAAAAAAACCTTTATAATCTCATATAAAAATATAAGTGCAATCTAATGATTAAATCAAAGTTATGACCATTTTAAGCTATTTTCTAGTCTAGTGCGACCATACTCCCTCTTGGATTTAGACCTATCTCAGTGGTTCATATATGCACTTAGAAATTGTCTAAGTATATGCTTCTCTTCCATGGATTTCTTCACCTATTAGAAAAAGTTTCTAAAAATGGGTTTTCTCATGGTTTACTTCTACATACTTAGAGGTTCCCTTTTCAAGTATGGTGCACACCCCTGCACCCTAATATTAACCTAAGATTTTCACCTCACTTCTCATTAAAAAAAAATTAACAACCTCATCGTATCGGGTACTTTTATAAGTTTTTGTATATAAATATAACAAAGAATTAGAAGGCTCCTGATGAACCCAAATTCAAAGGCCAAAACCCCCCCTAAAAAACCCTCTATTGGGCTTAGTCAAGGGAAAGATTTATCCTTCATTGGGCTCAGCTACATTTTAAATTTTACTCTCCCTACATCTATTATGTATAAAAGTTCTTCAAGGACCTGTTATATTTCCATCGATATTAATGTTGTGTAAGAGGTAATGTATAAAAGTTTTTTAAGGGCTCACCATATTTCCATCAATATTAATACATGTATCAACGATATTTTCCCTCATTAATACTCATGTTAGAGATATTTCTATCAATATTAATACATATATTAGAGATATTTTTCCTTTTTGATACTATCATGACAATATTACGCTTTAACCTCTCATTTCCATAAAAAGACTTATGAGGTATAAATAGATCATAAATCCTTAAATAAAGGTTTGGAATTTCCATTATCTATTGTAAATTTATTTTTAGAATATCTATATGTAATATCATTATATTTTCTCTTAAAAAGTCATTGACTTAACCATAAAAAAGTCTCCAAAATCATCAAAGAGAATGTTTTTATAGGTATCAAACACCAGCCAACCACCTTGGTTATGAAGAATGTAATAGATTTTTAGAATAAAGAGATTAACCAATTATCGAAGACCTAAGCCTTGCTTTCAAGCTACTTGGATTTTTTAAAACATTATCATGTATAATATATAGCTTGTAAGAAAGAAAAACAAAAGATACAAACTGGAGGATTGGGATCATATTACTTTACCTAGAAATATTTAAGCGGGTAAGGGGATCAGAATATCTTTGGTGAATGGAATCTTGTACTTCAAAATACTTTGCGATTAGTAAGGTAATTAAGAAGAGAAAAACATTTCTTTGTTTATTTTTATATATAAATATATAGCTTGATTGTTATTTAAATGTACTAATATATCTTTTGATTTTGATTTTTAATATTGTGTTGTAGGAAAATCTGGCTTATCAATGTGGAATCGTAATAATTATTATATGACAGATAGGTGATTGTTTCATTTGAATTTAGTTTACTTTCATAATTTTTTTTTGTCTGAGAATTTATTTTAATTACTTTTTTTTATTCATATAAGTATGGAATAGTTTCCCAAGTTTTGGTTATGAATAAAAAAGCCTAGTATTTTTATTTCTTCAATTCTTTAAGGATAAAGTCTAGTTTCATTATGGTTATAGAAGGTTTTATATGTAAAAATATACACATACCTAGTAGCACCTCTATCGGCAAAGAAACCTAACAAGCACCCAAAATTAATGAAGAAACAAAGATAATAATCACAATATCATAATTAGGACTTTAAAACAAAGAAATTTTCTTTTTCATTGTTCAATATATACAAAGTTAACGTCGATCCTACAAGATTGTGTCATGTGAATTTTTTTATTAGTTGTTTCAAATTCCTAAAATTATGATTTCCTATAGAAAACAGCTTTCTGATGATCAACAATAACATCATCATATAATTTCTTTCATTCTACTTCTAAATGTAAGAAATATAAAACTAAAAGAAATCTGTTTAAATATTTAAATTACATTCGAGGGTAGTCATTGTTAATTCCCTTTGATCGATCTCTAATATTTTTTAAAAATTCTGGCCTTGAGTGTTTCTTTTTTTAATTTCTGAAGCAGAGTTATGTTTAGTTTTATGCTAGATTTATAAAAAAATAAATTGGATTACCTAATGGCTACCACATAAAAGGCTTTTCTTTTACGCTCTTGAATTATGTGTTAATTATGGGTAGGACTAATCACTTTCCTGTCAATCTCTATCATTACTAGTATAAATGGAAGAGTCCATAAATGTATACAACCTCAATCTATGTAGAAAATAATATCTTTCCAATAAAAAAAATATATGAAAATTTTGTTATTGGTAAGCACATCTCTCATTTAATAGATATAAGTAATATAAAGGATTCAAAATGAACCCTCCATTACAAGCTTTAAGCCTTTTGAATAGAACTGAAACCCAATTTAGTTGTAGTTCAGTCAAATATGACCGTATGGCTTAATTCTTTCCATTTCTCCATTGAATTTTACATATATTCATAGAGAAAATAACTATGCAACATACTACTTGGCCAAGCATAGGGTTCATAGAGAAGCTAATTGGTTGCATGGTTATACTCATCTTTCATATATTTATATTTTGCTTGATTTGTGTGATTTTAGAAAGTTAATTGAAAAATTAGTTAAATTTGCATGGTTTATGTTTAGATAGCAAGTTCTATGGCTTTATCTTTGTTACTTTACTTCTCACATTTAGAGGTTGTTTGAGAGTGTGGCAGCGGTTGTTTTTTAAAGTGTTTTTCGCTTAGAAAAACATCAAAATATATATTTTTTATTTTTTAAAATTTATTTTTGACATCAGTATATCAAAAAGATTTAAAAACACTAGAAAAAGTTAATTTGAAGCAAAACAAAATAAATTTTGACAAAAAAAAAAGGGTTGAAACTCACTTTCAAACACCCCTTTAGCCATTGTCTTAATGGCTAAATCAATTGCTTAATAAAAATCTCGTCTTTCATATATACAGAAGAAGAAGAAGAAGAAGAAGAGATACATGTATATAAATGCTAAAAGAGAATATTATTTCTTCAAAATTTAAAATTAAGTATATGAAAAAGACACTTAGCTAAGATGAATAAGAAACACACCTAAATTTAATTGAGGAAGTAATGGATGTCTTTGAGTGTCATGATTAATATAAAAGATGTTCATTTTAACTTAAGCATAATTCCTGATAATATAAAAGCATCAAAATCTCAAAAATATTAAACCTTATTCAATCAGCTACCAATATTGCATATACCATACGTAAAATCAAATCAGATCTTTATCACTTTCAACAATAACTTCCCTGGTTGCATGTAGTGACTTATAAAGGTATCCTTTTGCTATATTGATGCATGATAATTTTTCTCTAATATGCAACCACCTTTATATTAATATTCATAACTTTCAACTCTACTGTTAGATCAGACTAATTTTTTTATAAAATATTTTAATAATCTTTTTCATATAAGGTATAAATTTCATTACAATCTTACATTGGTAAAGACTTACACAACACTAAAATTAGCAATATAAAGAATTCAGAATGGACCATCCATCACGAGCTCTAAGCCTTTTAAATAGAACTCAAACCCAACTAGTTATAGTTCAATCAAATATGGTCGTATGGCTTAATTCTATCCAATTCTTTATTACCTAGATAGCCATCTAATGAAACTTCAATTATTATTTTTTTAATGAAACTAAACTCGACTATTAAATTCATTTTTTTCTAGTTATAATTCAATCAAGAATGGTTTTATGGCTTAATTCTTTCCATCTCTATTTATTAGATATCTTTGTAGGGCTTGATGAGAACCTGCTTAGTTGGTGTTTTCCATTTATTAAACACCTGCATCCTAAATAAAAAAAAAATTACAAAGAAATTTAAGCTTTTTTGTTAAACGGGTCATATGACTCTTTGGATGATTATGATTTTTCAGGCTACTAGATTTTCTTGGACGATTTAAGGTCTTTTATAAATACATGCTATGCAATGTTTTTTTGACATAATGAAAAATAAAAGCTCTCATCTCCTATGGATGTAAACATATTACCGAACCACGTTAAATCTTGTGTTCTTTCTAGTTTTTCTTTTATTACAATATTCATCAATAATTGTTGCAGGTTTTTCACAACTTTTTTGTTATAAAAATAAGCACAATTTATGGCTTATTATAGAACCTTAAGATAACGTTGAATATTGTCCTAGGACAGAAGAGATGTTGACAATAAAAAAAATATGTTTGGTTGAATAGACAAGTACAAAAACATAAAAATAAATTTGTCTTTGAGATTCGAGCTTTGCCCTGGATCTACCCCTAAGTTGAGTTTTAAAATAATGATAATAATTATTTTTATCCTTACATGTCTTTGTTGAATAATTTTGGAATTGAGTTTTTTACAATAATCTTTTAGGAATAATAAATAATAAATATTATCTCTAAAAACATCCTTCCTATACCTCTTGTTTTGGGAGTATAGAAATTCACTCTGTAATTTTTCTCTCTTTCCTCCCCTTTTCTCTCCACTGTGCCTTCGGCCACCACCATTTCTACCACCGTCGTTTCATCACCGTCTCCACTACCAGCGGTTGCCTGAACTCTTCACCAACTGGCGACCAAGCAATCGCCGCGGCTCTCTCTTTTCTCCTTCCAACCTTTCTCTCTCCTCTACAAACCTTTTTCTTCTTCCTCTATCAACCGAATCCGGCCACCATCCCTGATTTGACACCTCTTGAGCAACCAATCGAACCACCTCATCACGTCCGAGACTCCCACGCTAGGCAACTTTCTCCTCCCTTCTTTGCCTCTTTCTTCCTTGTCGTGGTTGCTACATGCACAATTCATTTCTGCATGCAGCAGCTAATTAATTAACCCAAGGTTTGGGCCGAGCCAGTTATGGACCAGCCCAAGTGGCTGGGTCTGGCCCGGCCCCAAAAAAAAGAAGAAATATTACATTAGGCCGATATCGACCCATCCTTTTTCTGGGTTGAGCTCGGCCCGGCTATCTGGGCTGGCCTAACCCATATATTTTGTAATTTATTAATATAATAATATTGACACTATAAAAAAAATTAATGTCTTCTCCCAAGTGTAGGAGTGTCGAAGTAATAAATAATCCGACAAGACCGGGATCGAACCACAAGGAGGTTAAATGTATAAACTATAAATAAAGAAATAAATAATAACAGAAAAGGAGATGAAGAGAGTTTTGAGATGTGATATTGATATAAGGATTAAACAAGGATAAAATAATTGTCAAGGTTAGAGGATCCACTAATGGTATTTCAAACAAGTATAGTATAAACTCTTTTTATTACTCAACCAGAAATCACACATAAAGAAAGTTCCAATCGGATTATAAATTGTTAACATGATTATATTAGTTATCTTATTCGAATAATGCTAATACTTGTAAATGTTGTCAGGTATTCATGATTATAATTTATGTTAACAAGTCAAGTTCTTTTCATAGCACAAGTGTCGGTTATACCATACGGTTGGGCTATGAAAGTGCCAAGTATTTGTTGTACCAAGGGTTATACAACATAAATCTAGATTAACTATTAAACAAGTAAAGTATTAAGAATGAACAAGATAACAAATACAAAACATGTTGGTATCAAACATTAAAGTCCATGTTGAGTTTATACTATACTTATTCTTACATCATTAGTGTAACCTTTTCACCTTAACATAATAAACTTAGCTAAACATAATGAATAAGAGAAACATAGATAAACAAGAGGAGAACATGATTATATAAGTAAAGGAAAGGAAATGAAAGACATAAACAAGAGATTAATGAAAGCAAAATTTAAGCATTACAAAAATATATAGAAAGAAAGCAAGAACATGATCTTGATCTGAAAATCAAGATGCCTAAATGCATGGGAAATGCCTCCTTTATAGGCAAAAATTTGAAATTATTGATTTGATGACTAATTGTTGAGTGGGTGGCCACATCTTGACTTGGTGACAATCCTTATCTTCTTGTCTGAACAAAACATCATTGCTAATATCAGAATTTGAACAGATTGTCATGAAAGTTCTAGAAAATTATCTCAGCTTTCTAACCAAAAAAGAACTGGTGCATTTGGACTTCTAAAACTCGAGATATGGGCTGAATACTAAACAGTGTATGGGTTGTATGACAGATTCCAACTTCTTCGTTATTGCTAAGATTTGGACTTCCAAATAGCATAATTGAGTCTTAGACTCTATATGAATGTTTTAGGCCCATGTCTTAGCTTTCTAGCTATATAAACCAAATTGAAATTCAAGATCTACAGCTCCAGATATGACCCAATGACTAAACAATGTTCCAGTTTGGACTGAACTAGCATCTATTTTCTAAGCCTTACCCTTTCTTTGTCTTCTCAATTTCAGTAGTTGAACTCATCAATCAATATTTTGATTTATGTGATAGGCTTGCATTTAAGATGAATATTTGCCATAAATTAAAGGTATCTTATATTATTAGACATGTTTTTATAAAACATGCTCTAGTTAATGAGTTATTGATACTTCAAGTGCAAAATGATGATATAAAACCTTGATAAAAATGTATTTTTAAGTAATAATCAAATATATTAAATATTATTATTATATTTAAAAATAAAAAATAAATCCAAAAAATTTTCAAGGGGCATTTTAAAATATTTGTGATTTTCTCAAATGTTTTTCTACCAATTTTGCTTAATATTGGGTTGTATACTTACACTGTAAGATATAAATCTGGTATTAAGATACCTGGTTTTCTCCGAAATGTTTTCAAAAAAATTCAAGAAAAATTTCAGAAAAAATCTTAAATATTTTTAATTATTTGCCCCTTTTAAAAAAACAAAAACAAAATATATTTTGTTTTCATGCATATGGTCAAATCCTAAAAGTTTTCCATGCATGTTTTCATAAAAACAAACATTAAAAAAAATTACATCTTTCTCATGTTTTAAAATACAAAATGGATATCGTAACCAGTTTATGATTATCCATTAGAATTTGACCAAAATATCAAAAACCCTTTTACAATTTTGTTTAGGATTTAGATGTAGACTTTAATAACTTATGGTGGTGTAGAAAATTCGATGCTAAATTTTGATTTTAGAACGGTTAGGACTTCATCCGATAAGGTAGAGACTCTCATAAAGAGAGATCTACCTTGAACCGTAGACGAGACCAATAAATAGAAATCCGACTTAGAAAAAACAATCAAATAACAATGCAGCTTACCTTAGGTAGGGTGCACTGGGGGTGATGCGTATTTCCCTTGCATAACCAGCCCGTTACCCAGACTCTCACAGACCATATGTTCTTAATGACCATAATACTAGGTGACGACTTCTAAACATTAATCATAATTTTATGATTAAATCCAAAAACCCTTCCCAACACACCACACCTCATTAGGAGGCACGACAAAGAGCCTCTGCCATCTTCAGACAACGTTGCGGCGCGACCCCACGACAATACTCATCATGCTTTTCTGTATTTGTTTGTCATTAGAAAAATTGGTTAACAGAAAACACTTTTCAATGAAAAATTTGGTTTAGTTTTCAGGAAAGTGTTTTTCTTTTATTTTGGATGAAATGCACTTTGAGAAGTTGTGAAAAATTTTAAAATATCATATTATTTGCTGATTATAACAAATTTGATCCTCAAACTTTTGATTGCTATATATTTTGTTTTGAAAGTTTTTTTTTCAATTTTACACCTTAGAATTTGATTTAATTTGATTTTTATATTAACTTTTGTTCTTATTTATATGATTGTCATTTGCTTTTCTCTTATTATTTTTTAATTGAAACTTTTTATCTATCAAATTTGATCCTCATTCTTTTGATTGTTACTTCTTTTAGTTGAAATAATTTATGAAATTCTAATTACTATTATTTTAATTTCATCATCTTTCAAATTTTTTATCTGTTAGATTTGATCTTTATTATTTTGATTGTTATTTATTTTATTTGAAATAATTTATGAAATTAGATTTTTTTTTCAATTTCATTCTCATTCAACTTTTTAATTTGTAAGATTAATTTGTTTCTTATTATTTTAATAAACTTGAAAAAATTATTAATAAATTATTTTTCAGCTTATTTTTCATGAAATAACTAAATACTAGATAATATTTTTTAAATTATTTTTAATAATACTACAAAGCATTAAAAAATAATTTATTTTTTTAAAATCTACTTTGAAAAAAAAAACGCTTTTATAGCAAACAAACAAAGCCGAAATATATAAGAGAAATTGTTTACATCTGTTTAAAGATGGTCAGGGAATCTTTGGCGGCGCAAAAGAAAAAAAAAAAAAGAAGAAGAAGCTGAGAGTCCGAATTATGTTCACATTGAGATGCCCTTTGCGTACCGAATGTTTGTGGACTTGCATAAATTCTTATAACCAGATTTTTAAAGGGAAAACTGGATATTTCACATTTTAAAAAAATTATATCATATGGTTTTTTAAATAATAAATAAAATAATATAATTAATCATATTTTCTATTTAATTTTTATTTAATTTATTTAAGATTTTTATAATATTTAATTTTTAATCACTTTTAAAAAAGTGAATGTTATACTAATGGAGTCATGAATTGATATAGAAAACCACTGGAAGTGATTTCACATGTTTTTGTTATATTAATTTGAAGTAAAAGTGAAATTAGGGAATTAAAAAAAAAAAAAAGATGGCAACTCTAGGCCACCATAATTTGGCATTCCAATCAGTATTATGATTGAATTTTGGTGTATAGATAAGTACAAAAATAATTTGGCATAACTAGTGGTGTTATATTAATTACTTTATGAGATTTAATTTGAAGAAAAAGAGGTTGAAGAATCATTTTATCTAAAAATTGTTAGTTGAGATTTTAAGATATGATTTATATTATTTTCTAACATATTTTTTCAAGTGAAAGCTCTTTGGACTTGAAATTTGCACAAATCTATAATATCCTGTGCTTAATTTTTATTAAATAAAATGTGATTGAAGAAATTCAAACTCGTATTCACTTGGTCAATAAAATTTTTATACTTAGTTAAATAAATATTTCACCCAAAAGCTTAAATTGTTAAATATATATTGAGATATGATTTATATTATTTATTTTTTAAAAAATAAATATATAAAAAAAGAGAACATAAAATTCATAACCATCTCACAAAGTGACGAGTTTCTTAAATCAACTCTTTGAGTCTGTTTTAATATCTATATATTCGAGACATTTTGCGCTTCTTATTTTTTTAAAGCAATAATTTTTTCATGGTGATTTTTCATGCTCCAAAACTCCAAGTCTTCAATGAGTAAAGATAATTTTACTTCTCGGCCCAGTAAAAGAGCACACCTAATCTTGAGAGATAGTTTAATTGATCAAATGTTAGATTTGCTCTCCTAGCCATAAGTTTGAATCCCTCGTAAAGATGAGAGTGACGTTTGCAGTGACTACTGACTAGCAAAGAGTGTAAATGTGAGTACAACTGTACAAGTGTCGGTCCCACAAATCAGATGTCGCAGTGATTACTGGCTAGCAAAGAGCGTAAATGGGCGTACAACTGTACAAGTGTCGGTCTAACAATTCAGGTGTCCGCATCTTTAACTATTTATGTAAGTCTTCACTGCACGATTGGGTGTATCAGTCAATGCCTCTCTGTTTTTTGACTTACGAGAGAACGCAAAATTCCTTGGCAGCATTGGAAATCCATGTATATAAACCCTTGCTCTCTCTCCCTCTCGATGTATTTCATAGCCTTCTCTGAAAGTTATAGTCAAAACCATGATGAGTATCTTCATGAGACCTCTCTTTCGTATACTTTTGTTTCTGATCCTTGCTGCCGGTGTTGCTCTTGTGATTGCAACCAAGCAACCAAAATTCCGAGCAAGCAGCATGTATTCTCCACAAAGTAACCGTCCCGTTCAACCATCAGGACCTAATCCTTGCAGCAACCTGCCTGGACCAGGCCACTGCAAACCTCCTAGTCCTAAGTGATGCATGTTTCGTGTATATTGCCCACGGTACGTTTTTCAAGGGGAAAAGGACATTTTTTTTCTTACTTTTTGATAATTCTTTTCTTTCAAATCTTGTGATTTGTCGTTAAATCATGTTAAATGGCTATGTTTTTACCACGTACGTGGAAATATTCTCCCTCCCTTCTTGTACCTCTTATTAATATAGACTATATTTGAGTTTTGCTTTACAATTATTTTTTTTTCTTTTAATTTCTGACGATCTTGTGATCTCTCTGGATTTAGACTGACCATGTTTTTTCTCTTTAGTTTACATACAAATTTCAGGGATGATCATG
>Ga0325401_1003598_pt1 | contig 14277 bp, 12 predicted proteins | sample PopdelMetagenome_FD_205666 | JGI IMG/M metagenome (GOLD analysis project Ga0325401, IMG submission 205666) | Populus deltoides microbial communities from Bellville, Georgia, United States - Xylem-PdKOR-R2 | ecosystem: Host-associated > Plants > Phyllosphere > Stem > Wood/Secondary xylem | place...
TTAGATGCAAGACTTAATTATACTTTAAATGGGTCAAATTAATTTTATGAGAGGCTTAATTGGTGACAAATTAAGTTTGAGAGCCTAATTTGAGCTTAATTGAGAATATTAAAATTTTAGAGAACAAGTTTAATTTTTACCAAGTTAATTGATTGAAATTGAGAGGTAAAATCGCAAGAAAATCAAAGTTTTAGAGTCAATTAGGGGTTAAATTGAAGAAATTCGCAGCAAATGACCAATCTGAAAAGAGTGCCCAACTATAAGGACCTAATTGATTGAAATCATGGGTGAAATTGAAGAAAATAAAAGTTTAATTATCAATTAGAGGCTAAATTAAAGAAATTGAGACCAAGGACCACAATAAAAACAACGCTGAAATCTGGGTCTATAATTGAAGCTTTTACAGGGACCAAATTGCATAAACTTTAAAGTTTGAAGCCAATTAGAGGAGTAGATGAGATAAATCAAAAATCGAAGGACCAAAACAAACTTTACAAAAACGATGTTGTTTTGATTGCCGTTCATCTTCTCCTTTAATTTTCTTTGAAACGATAGCCAAGGGAGACTATTTTGTAGGTGCATTTAATGCCCCTAATCTTCACCAAAGTTGATAAAAATTGCACACAAATAATTATCTGACATTTCTCTACAACACCATATAGTCCGTTCAGGCTGATTGACAACACAACAGTTGCAACTCCACCCTAAAAAAAACCAACTCAAACAACCTTTAACTATTAAAAATTTACACAAAATCCTCCCCCACTCTATCCATAGAACTAAAGAAGGAGACAAGTGGCAGTATATGATTTCAAATAAAACATTGAAGATTGAAAAAGAAAAAAGAAAAAAAAACGAGTTGTCACTCTCCCCCCCACTCTCTCATACTAACAATATATTAACAATACCAAAAATAAATACAGGGAATTCTAAGGGGTAAAACTCAACAGATTAAGTTTTAGATTTGTTTCATAAAAGTCATCAATTCGAGACCCATAAATTTCAGGACCACTGGAGATTTATATAATCATTAACTTCAAGATCCGTATAATTAGTCGAGGTACGTGTAAGACCACCCAAACACCAATATTAATAATAATAAATAATAATAAGTATAGGGCTCGTGTCCAATCATGTCTTGACAACTGGTTTCTGACCAGAAAGAAACGTGTCTTGTCCGAAATTGAGAGTAGGACAGCGTCGATATTTTTTTATATTCTTCCTATCCATTTGAATGTCTTCGTGTCCAATCATTTCTTGCTTGATTGCATTGTAGTTACACGTCTTTAAAGATTAAATTATAAGTATCAATTCTAGCTGTAATAGTCAGTAATTAGCTTGATTTTCGCGTCACACTACGAGTGTTATTTAATTTTAAAATCTTGTATATAAAGTCAAATTATTTTCATAAGTAGAAAACAACGCGATTTTGACATGAATTTTCTCTCTCTAGAAACTGTGAAGACGCGATTGTGTCGGTCATATTGTTTTTTCTATGAATATTTTTCAAAAGTTTTCCTAGTTAAAACTTACTTCTTATATATATCTTCATTTATTTTACTATATGCGAAAATAAAAGAATACTTAATTCGAAATAAAAATATATATAATTTTTAATAAAAAGATTAAACATTTTATTCTCACCAAACGCTTTTGGATTTTCTTATAAAAATATTTGCATATTATTCTTGTACATGATTATTTAAACTAAAACAGACAATATTGTTCACTTGAGGTTTTTCTTTTTTAAATAAAAAGATGATATGTTGCCCACTACAATAGGTTGCTAGAAAATTAGGGTCCGAGTAATTTAGACTCTAAAAACTGAATTTCAATCTATTTTTACCTAAAAAACACAAAAAACTATAGAAATATCAACAATCTAAAATACCCTCCAATCAGTCTCAAAACTTAAAATTAAATTAAATTCTAAGTGTTCCGATCTACATTTTTAGGAATAATTAAAAGCTCAAATCATCTCAATAAAACTCCATTATTTAAAATCAATCAATTGACATAAAGATTGATATTTTTGTATGACCATTATATAATCAACCAAAACCTTTCACTCTTCTCTTTATTTTTAATTATTTTCTCTCACTCAATACACGAGAATTGAAAAGAGAAGAAAATAAAGTTTTAGAATCAAAATATTAAAACCAGCAACTAAAAAGGTTAAATATATAAAATTCAAAAGATGAAACCAAATATTTTTTAGCCTCATGAATAGTTAACAAGTATTGTGGATATATTGTAGCAATCAATAGGGCTCTATCTACATAGACAGTAAAACTTCTAACTCTTTTAGTTTTTTGAATTATAATTTTTAATATTAGCAACAAAATGCAATAAAATAAAATAAAAAAGATAACAATTGTAGATCCAAAATAATTTTATAATTAAGTATTACTCTAAAAGTGGTGGTTTTTTCATCGAGTATGGCTCCACCATTCATCATCTCACACATTACCGTGGATGGGTTGTGTAAAATTTTATGTTTTTGGTGATTTGGTCTTAATTGAAAACTAATTGATTTTGATTTCTTATGAAAAGGTGAGATTGAAAGAAGAGGGATTGAAATGAAAAATGAGCTAAACATGGGTGACATGCCATAAGTTTCGCAAAAGATGCACTTTGGTCCTTGTAATTTAAAAATCTCAAAAATTATATAATTTCAGTACCTCAATATTTTTCCAATTTAATTTTAGTGCAAAAAATTTATTTTTGTTATTTTTTAGTCCTTGGTTGAGAAAGGAGATAGAGGGGTCGCTGGATTCCGGCGGTAGAAAGAGAAAAGTATCGTTAACACTGATGTAGGCCATCAAAATGGATGATATTTATGTCAAATGGTTTTATTTAATGAGGGGAGTTCATATTAAGTGTTTTTTTAGCTTTAAAGTTTGTGAGAAAACATATCTGAGCTTGGGTTGATTTTTGAATTCGGGTTGATTTCAGTTTTTTGGGTTGTTTTCAAGGCCATATATAGGTTTATTACGGTTTCTATGATGTTTTAGGTAAAAAATAGGTTGAAAATGAGTTTTTGGATGAAAAAAACTCAAACCCTAATTTCTCAGCCACAAAAAATTAAGGGCATAATCACACAGGCCTTCTTGGTCTGATCATACAGGCCCAACGTACCTAGCCTTTGCTTTTTTGTCCAATTATTTATTCAAATTAATGATTTTTTTATGGTATGTTATTTTTTTAATTTATGTTTAAATTAGTAGCTCTTCTCTATTTCGCTTTGCTTGGAGAACCTGTTGTAAATAACAATTATTTTTTAGGTATGCATTTAAATTTAAAGAGTTTTTCTGATTCATCTATAATTTATTTTTTTATCTTTTGTATGAATGAACTATATTTTTAAAAATAAAATATGTGTAGTCTTGCATGATGTTTTTCTTTTCTATTTTATTTTATTTGATCAATTTAATTTGTGTCTCTATTTCTATTATTTTTTGCTTAAATAAAAAAGATATTTTAATAAAAACATTTAGCAAACACTACCGGGTATGTGTCTCGTCTTTCGAGATTAAATATTTTGATGTGTACTTGTCGCTCGATTTTCAAGTTTTGTTTTTAGATATCGTTAATGAATTTTTATTTATTTATTGACACACATAGTTCTCGATTTATTTGATTACATGTACGCATGAAATTTTTTATTTGAACTCAAATTTTTTAAACTACAGAAATGTGTTGGAAAAAATCTGCATATATAATTTTTTTGTAGGAAAGAAAATATCCGATCTGTGGAGGAGCATGGGTCACATAACTAGTATAACACTAGATTTTGACAGCGCCATGCTATGGTAGTGCTTGTTGTGTTATCCAAAATCTTATTTCGGTGAAGGGCATGCAATTAATAAATGAAAAAAAAGAGAGGTGAAAAGTGAACTTATATAGATGTAAAGATAACTTGCATTTTTATTTTTTAGTGGTTCACTAGTTTTTTTTTTGCTCACGCTATATTGTTAGTTAGATAAAAAATTATTTATACTAAAAAAATTATCTAGGTTACGAGGAATTTTTTGGAATTGTTAATAAATCCAACCTAGTGAGTCAACTTTAAAAACTCTTGACTTGACTCCCTACCTAGCTCGAGTTTCATTAAGTTGTGTGAGAGTTGCCTTGACGTAACTCAGTCAACTTGACATGTTTAAAGATAACTCGGATGATCCATAAAAAGTGTGGTTTGACTTTAAAAAAATTTCAAGATGATTTGTTTTTAATATTTAGATGGTGACATATTTGATTGACTCGGGCTTTACAACTTAACTAGTAAAACTTGCAACCCGAATCATGGATACCACTAGTTTAACAACTTTTTTTTACTTAATAATACGATAACAAAAATAGAAGTTTATAAAATTGAACACCAACCAAATGTTAGGATTATTTTAAGATTGTGATAACTTCATAAAAAGTAAGTCAAAACAAGTTATGAATACCAGTTCAAAATCAACCAAATATTGTAGGATAAAATTGATAAAAAATCCAAAAATGATTCAATTAAAAGAAAAAAATTGAAAGATATAAATTTTTTAAAAGAAACCATAGAACATTGTTATTAAACCCAACCCAACAGATCAACCTTTAAACCTTTCCACCCAATTCCTTGCCTAGCTTGGGTTTAAAATTAACTTCCATAAGAGTTGACTATTGGTGACCCAGTTGATTTGGCAGTCCAAAAACAACCCTGAGACCTGTAAATGTGTGGTTTGGCTTTAAAAAAATTTAATATGGCATCTTTTTTTTTAAAAAAATATTGAGACAATGACATATTGAATCAACTTGGGCTTTGTTGTAACCCATTTTTGGGTCCCCACACAAAAATAAAAATAAATATATAAATATATAGCTGGAAGAAATTAGAAAAATAATAGGAGGTTGGAGCGCTTAGAAAAGGATTAGAAAATTGATTAAGGAGGTTCAAAAATACAAGGATTGAAATTTTTTACAGTATATACTTAAACGATGAGAGCCCTGTGGGAAAAGAAAATTTAATTTGAAGAGAAAAGTCCAAAATTGGATGTTTATGGACTTAATTGGATTTTATTGAAGGTTTAATTGAATTTATAGAGGGTTTGATTGCAAAAACAATTGATTTTTAAGTCAATTTGAGCTTTAATTGGAAGAAATTAAAGTTCTGGGATCAAATTATAATTTTTAAGAGTTGATTTGGTCAAATCAGGGGCTTAATTGCATAAATATTGAAGTTTAATGGCCAATTAGGGACTTAATTGAGGAAATCCAAAACTAAGGATCAAATTGGAAAAAGGCGCGTAAATAGAGGGGTAATTAACAAAATCAGGGGCCAAATTGAAGAAATTGAAAGTTTATTGATCAATTGAGGGTCCAATTGCATAAATTAGAGACCAAGAACCAAAGTGAAAACTGCGGCCAACTATAAGGGCGGCGATTGAAGTTGACAGGGATGCAATTGAAATGAACAAAAGATAAATTAAGGACTGATTTGGAAGTTGGCATGTTGGCGCCATATTTAAATGAAACAATGCGTTTTGTCCAAAATCACGCCGTTTCATACTTTTCAAAAAAAATAAAAATAAAAAAGGAGCAAAACAGTGTCGTTTTGAGCGACACTATTCCTTTTTCTTCTTCCCCTGGACGTGCAGCAGGGGAAGAATGAAAACTTTTGTTTTTTTCTCTTTAAATCTTCCTGCCTCTCTCTCCCTGCAATGCTTCTGCCTAAAACCCAAAGCCCCACGTATGCCCCCTCATGATGAAAAATCAGCAAGGACCTGCTCTGCAAACCCACGCCCGTTGGTTGCCTAGCCCGGCGCCGTGGCAGGGCAGGTTGGCGTCGCTCCCCACGCACAGCGATAGGGCGGCAGTAGGGACGCCCCCCGCTCCCCTTTGCCTTATAAATACCACACTCATTGCCAACAGATAGTGGGGGAACAAAAAAAGAAAAACGCAGAGAGAAAACGAAAACAGAGTAGGAAAAAAGTGAGGAGAGGCAGAGAAATAACAAAGGAAAAGAGAGAAAGGAACGAACTGAAGAGAGGAGAGAAAGTGACCAAAAAGAGAGTAACGTAATAGAGAGAGAAAGGAAAGATTAAGGGGAAGCTTGAAACCGGGAAGGGAAATTTTGTTAAATAACAAAACCAAGAGGACAAAGAGACAACCACTGGTAAACGAAATAGAGAAAGAAAGAAAGAAAAATAGAGGAGAGGGGAAGAGGAAGAATCTCTCTCTTCGCCGCTGGAAACAGCAGCATTCAAGGTTGTTAAAATCGCGATTTTGACACGGCACGGAAAGTGCAAAACAAACTCGGATCGTAAAAACGGATTATAAAATCGTAAAATTGTAAGGAATTTTAAAATACATTAATAAAAAATAATTCAATTGAATTCAATAGTTTATTTATATTGTGAGTGTGGAAAGAAATAATCAAAGTCAACATAAGAAGTTGTTAAAAGGGCAAATCCAAACTTAGTCATCCTCAATACAATTAATTAGTCATGGCCTTCATTTTGAATCTTCTCCTACTAGTTTAGATAAAAGAAATATCCTGACTTCCACCTTTAAAAAATAATTAAAGGATTATCCTCCACTCTTTGATGAACAACAATTTCTTGTTTCCTTAGATAACTGGAATTGCATGCGTCATGGTGTTACATGTAAATATCATTAAAATTGCATATTAAGAAATTTGATAAGTGCTATAGTAAGCCTGTAACTTAACTATACAGTTTAATACAAAGGGAAAAGGGGATAAAAGACATAAAATTTATTTATTTATAGTCATTTATGATTATTATTTCTAACGCTTTGAAAAACTAAAGAATTCAGACCTTTCCTTTTTTTAAACTAAAACTTTAGACCTTTCCCTTTCGTAAGGCATATATATGTGATAGCAGCAGTCAAACAATTGATAATGGAAAAGTTTACAAGAACACGTATCTGAGACTAAGTTTGGACTCCACACTCCACAGTATAAATGGACAGAAAAACATTCAAAATCAATCCATCAATTCCATTTAATTCATTCCATCAATTCAATTCAAGGGACAGAAAAACATTATAAATATACAAATTACAGACCGGCAAAATCAACATACAATTACAGGGCAAAATCAAAAGCTGTAATTACAGGGGAATATACAATTACAGGGCAAAATCAACTATTGCAGTTTTATATTTTGAAGGCAAAATCAACATACGGTGAAGAAGAGTCGTTGATGATGAAGGCTGAATGACTGCCAGTGAAGAGGAGCGATGTCGCCTGCTGCTGTTGATGAAGAGGAAGCCGTCAGCTGTTGATGATGGGAAAGAAAAGAGATTGTTGCTGACGTGCTGCTGTTGATGAAGATTGAAGAGGAAGTCGTGAGCTGTTGAGGAGATCATCACCGCTGTTGATGAAAAGGAAGCCACGACTGTGAGCACTGATGACTAGAGTGATGACTAGCGTGAGGAAAGAGAAGGAGTGAAGACTGGACCGTGACCGTGATCGTCGCCGCTTTTGTGGTTGCCGGTTGGTTAATTAGAGAAGGGGATTAGGGATTTGTTCGGTGAAAAGAAGGAGATGGACTGATTTGTTCTGCGCTTTTGTGACTGGAGAGAAGAGTGAAGACTTTGTCACGCAGCGTGACTGTGCTGCTTCACAGCCAATAGGCGCTGGACAGCTGGAGCATGGGGGGAATTTTGCTTCAGTGCATGACTTTTGGTGAAATCGTGAAATCGGTCCTGAAATCGTGATTTTTCACGATTTCACCCGATTTTAACGATTTCACCCGATTTCAACCCGATTTCACCAATTTTTGATTTTTTCAAACGATTCAACATGCAAAACATGTTTTGACTCATAAAATCGTACGATTTTACCAGTCAAAACACGATTTTAACAACCTTGGCAGCATTGCTGTTTGGAGCCACCGTCCGTGAGCCATGACACCGCCACTGGCCTCCATTGCATCACCGCCAGCGAAGCAGCCAGACCAGCAACACACTGCCTCTTCCGCGCCAGGTAACTCTTCTTCCCCCTTCATTGTTTGCGTTTTGCAGCTTTTTACCTCCTGCATGCAGAATGAATAGCGTTCTGCATGCAGGAAGAGGAGAGGGAAAATAATTCCCCCCCGGTCAGTTATGTTGCTGGGTCAGGCTGATTCTGGCCCAACATTATTGGTTTTTTTCCTTCTCTGGGCCAGGATGGTTCTGGCCCAACCATGTGTTTATGGGCCAGACTGATTCTGGACCATCCCTACTGTCTGGGCTGGGTCCGACCCAGAAGAAAATAGGATATTTTTGTTGGGCTGAGATCGGCCCAATACCTTTTGGGCCGAAGATCGGCCCAACCCTTTTGGGGCTGAGTCCGGCCCAGCCCAGCCCGACCCATCTAGTATTATATATTATATATTATATTGTTTTTGTATTATATATATATATATATATATATATATATATATATATATATAAATTTAAAAAAATTCTGAAAAATCCTTAAAAAATTTGTTGATTTTCCTACATATTTTTATCAAAATTGTTTAATACTGGTTTGTATTTTTATACAGTAAAGATACAAATCCAGTATTAAAATACTTGGTTTTTGTCGAGACATCAAAAATATAAACTATAAAAAAAATGTTTTGTTTTGATGCATACGGCCTAGTCTCTCCAAAGATAGAGAAAAAAATCATCACCTCATATTTTCATACAATAAAGAAAATTTCAAAAAAATATATGTATTAGTATGCACTTTTGCTGTAACAACAAGTTTGTTAGAACCATGAGAACTAGGCCAATATTTTAAAAATTCTAAAAAATCTTCTTGTCTTCTTTTAGTATCTGGATTACAAATTTATACGTAAAACGTATTCCTGATATTAAAAATATATTTTTCATATAGACGTTAGAACGGTTAGGTTTTTATCCGATAAGATAAGGACCTCCTTACTGAGGAGGACTTTTCTTAAACCATAGACAGACCAACAATTAGAAATACGATAACACCTTAGTTTTTTATCAGACAATCAAACAATGCAGCTTATTTTAGGTAATATGTATTTGGGGTGCTAATACCTTCCCTTTACGCAACCAGTCCTCGTACCCGATCTCTAAGACCAGTTAGGGTTCCTAGTGACCAAAATACTAGGTGGCGACTCCCATTCCATTTTTCACTGATAAAAAACAAGAATTTCTTGTCTCTCCATATTTTCCAGATAGATAGATACATTTTAGATTTAAAGTGGAACATATTCGCCGCGACGCCGCACCCATGCGACAGGCTTCACGACTTAATTCGCTAAACCTGCGACTTGGATCAAGGACTCTACTGAATTTAAAAATTTGTTTTTTTAACTATTTTTTATTTAATGATGTGATAAAAAAAATAAATATTTGTAAAAATTAAGCACGAACTAAATGCCGAGACATTTGTTTAAGACTAAGATAACTTTATAGAAAATAAATCAAAATAGATTATGATGACCCATTTAAAATTAATAAAATATATAAGGATAAAATTTAAAGAAAAAAATTGGAAGGTAGAATTAAAAAAAAAAGAAAAAAAAGTTTGAAAAAAAATTAAGACACTTTATTGTATATATAAACAATATGACATCGTAACATTAATTTTTTTTTTATAAAAGAAATCAGCACATTTATCTCAAAATTCTGACAAAATAACACAATTTTAGAATCTTCTAGTGAAATAGCACACTTTCATATTGTTGCACTTCAGAAGTTGGACATTTACTAAATGTCACTATTTACAAATGCAACAAGACATTTGTCACGCTTTAGAAGCATGACTTATCATGAAATTTAAACATCTCCCAGATAAAAGAACACAAATAGATGCAAATCTCTCTCTCTCTCTAAAAACTAACTTCCACAACCTTTCTCTCTCTAAAAACCCACAAATCACTTATGTTTTTCTCTTAAAACACCCAAAAAAAAAAAAATCAAACCCAATTTAGTCTCCAAATGCATCCTTAGATGTTTTCCTCTTTAAAATCCGCCACTGTCACTGTTGCTGTCGCCCCAACTCTTTTTCTAGTCCTACAAGAAAGGTAAACATATTACTTTGCTATGAATTTGTGTTTGATTTAGTTGAAATAAAATCATTGTTAATGGTTTAGTTTGAGTTTAGGGTTTTTTGAATTAGTAATAAATTAGTTTTTAATACCATTAATTAGAATTGATCTGATAGAGTTGAACATGAAAATAAGTTATATTATTTACGAATTATTTTTTTCAATAAATTATGTGTTGTGTTGGATTTTTGATAAGTTGTCGAATTAGAGATTTTGTGTGGATTGGTTGAAATCAATCAATAATTTTATGGACTATGCTTGATGATTTCATGCTATAGAGCATGATTGCGATAAAATTTTGACAAATTACACGTTGAGTTGAATTGTGGATAAGTTGCTGAATTTAATAATTGAATTGTGGATAAGTTGCTGAATTTAATATTTTCTTTGAATTGTTTTAATTTGCTATGAATTTTGATTTGATTTAATGCAATTAAGTATGAAAATATCAATTAGATTTGATACATGAATTATGTTTAATTTTGATCAAGTATGCATTGTGTTAAATTTTATGAATTTGCTATGGATTTTGGCAATTAAAATTGAAGTAATGCAATTTAGTTAAAACTACGTCTGATTAACTGAAATTTGATTGTTTATTACATAATTTATTATAAGATATTTATGTTATGTCATTATGGTACATTATTCTTGATGTGAATTGTAATATCACATACAATGATGAGAGCAATTTATTGTTAAATAGTAATTTAGGCATGTCATATGCGGAAATGTAATAAACTATTTGTTAGGGGCTTGGATGTAACTATAATGTTATTGATGTTGAAATAACTTGGAGGTGTCAAATTGGTGAACAACATTATTATCATGTATTAATTGTATGTGATGAGAGTTTTAAGATATTGATTGATTTTTTTTTCATTCAAAATGGATTGAACATGATGGTATTGTATATGAGTAGTAAACCAAAATCTTTGTGTCTCCCAACTTCTAGTTGAATATGTAAAAGTGCTTCACAATCTACTGATCTTTCAAAGTCATTAATAGAGGGAAAACAAATTTATTGTCGGATGATTTGTTACAAAAGGTTAATGATACTTTGTTTGACAATCCATTTGCTGATCAACATAGATTTGACTATTCTAAGCCTAATAACAATGAAGATGATAAGACGTTAAACCTGAATATGATAGTAAATATTGATAATGATGTTGATAATGATATTGATGATGAAATAATACCTCATATTCTTTGTTGTAACCCAATTTTGGATCCACCAAGATTTTCTCAAATGTTATTTTATTTCTATTATTATTTATAAAAATCCAAAAAAATTAAGAAAAAGGAAAATTCAAAAATATATTTTTCTCGAGTCAACCGCATCTTTCCATAAGAACCGATTCCACCGGGTCAATACAGGTCAAACCATGTCGGCCAAGTAAAAAATGAGTTTTCGGGTCAAAACCGTCATTTTCGGTCAAAACCGAGTCCACCGAGTCAATACGGGTCAAAACATGTCGACCAGAGTAAAAAATGAGTTTCAAGCCGTTTCAGGTCAAAACCGTTATTTTCGGTCAAAACCGAGTCCATCGAGTCAATACGGGTCAAACCATGTCGACCAGGGTAAAAAAAGAGTTTCAGGCTGTTTTCGGGTCAAAACCGTCATTTTCGGTCAAAACCGAGTCCACCGAGTCAATACGGGTCAAACCATGTCGACCAGGGTAAAAAATGAGTTTCAGGCTGTTTTCGGGTCAAAACCGAGTCAATATGGGTCCAACCATGTCGACCAGGGTAAAAAATAAGTTCCAGGTCATTTTAGATCAAAACTATTATTTTCGGTCATTAAAATTAATTTTTAGCGGTTGAAATGAGGTTTTTCTAACATTAAATTGAGTTTTTAATTTTATCTATATAAATATATATTATTATAAATAATAAAAAAATAAAATAAATTTTTTTTTTTTGTCAAACGGGCAGTTGCGTCGGAAAAAAACAGTGATTTAAAAATAAAATTTATAAAAATTTAAGATTTGCATATTCCTGTCAAACACTATTGACGTTTTTTTACTATTTTTTCATAGCGGTAAGATGTTGATTTTTATTAAAAATAATATGGAAAATACCAAATATATCCGAACCGTTAGATCTAATAGTGTTTAGATCTGAACCGTTGACTTAATAGGATACAATGGGGCTTACCACATCCAATTAAAACCCAAATCAATCTCAACCCTTAAAACGATTTTCCCTTAGATCCAGTGGCGCCACGTCGTCCAGTGTACCAAGCTCTCGGTGTACCGCGGCACACATGATCAAACCTCCGTTCATCCGGACCGTCCGATCAACCTGCAGATCGGGCCAATCACAGCCGCATGATCTTCCGTCAGAGATCCAACGGATCACAGGCCTCAGCTGCACCGGTGTACCGTTCTAGCGTTCTCACCGTAGCGTAACCCAGAGCATCTCTCTCCTCTCGCCGGCGACTCCCTCTCTCTCCTCCGATCTCCCATTGCCGGCTATATCAAGCTTCCCAACCACCACAGAAAGGTCGCTATCCTCATATAAAGCGAAACCCCGGCTGGTTTCAGCGTTTTCTCCTCCCCATTTGGCCGGAAAAGGGCCGCGATCGTCGGCTGCCACCGAAGCTTTAAGTCGTCGATTCTCGCTCATCAGCCATCAACGACCATCAAGACCACCACCATAAGAATCCTCGACATCAGATCTACCGGGATCGACCATCGGTTGGCCAGAAACGCGCCGGAAAATCTCCCCGCCGCCAACAGTTGGCGCGCGTGTGCCACACGCGCCGCCAGTGGCATTTTCGCAATTTTCAGAGAAATTCGAGGGTATTTCAGTATTTTACCTATACAGTGACACTCAGGTAATTTTTCGGGGTTTCTACTGGTATTTTTGATATTTTTTTTATATATAAATGCTTGTAAATTTTCTTGCATGTTGTAAAAAATACAAAAACCAAAATCGACACGTCTCTTTTTTTTAAAAGGACCGATGTCAAAAATGTAAATACCAAATATGGATTATGTCCATTATTTCTTTTGGTAACCCAGACGTAATTCTCCTTTTAGGGTTAAAACGTCATATTTTAGACGAGTCTCCTAATTTTTAGGGACTGATGTCATTTTTAACGCGTCTCCTATTTTTAGGGACCGACGTTAACCATTTGAAAAAAAACAAGTTACCAATAAACCCAAAATATAATGGATTATATCCATTATTTCTTTTGGTAACCCAGACGTAACTCTCCTTTTTAGGGATAAACGTTAATATTTTAGACGAGTCTCCTAAATTTTAGGGACTGATGTCATTTTTAACGTGTCTCCTATTTTTAGGGACCGACGTTAATCATTAAAAAATTTTTTACAAATAAGCCCAAAATATAATCGCATTTGAATCAAATAAAAAACACACAAGTAAGGGTAACCTTTCTTTTGAAAGGATGTTTTAAGGGTGGTGTCTACCTTCCCTTAATCATAACTAACCCCGTACCCGAATCTCTGGGACCAGTGTCTAATTTGGGATTTCTAGTTCCCTCAAATTACTAGATGGCGACTCCAATAAAATCTTTGTTTCCCCCAATTGAGAAGAAACTCTTTTTGTTAAATAAACAAAAAAAAGCGGGAGCCGTCGCCCGACGTCGTGTATCGACAGAATGGCGACTCCACTGGGGAATTAGGGTTGAGCCAACTGCTTGTGTTTGTTTTTCATTTATTTTTTTATTGCTATTTATTTTTGGGCATTTATTTTATTTGCATTATTTATTTTATGCAATATCTACTGTGATTCTTTTCAATTTTTCATATCGTCACATGCATACATATTATTTATTTGTGTATTCACACACTTCACGGTGAACCCATAAAAGCTCTGGACCCGAGCTTGTCCTGTTTAAGATTAGAAAAGAGAGATTCAAGTGGCAAGTGTGACTTATGTCCACTGATGCTCATTTGGACTTTCGCTTGGATTGTAACTCACCCTATGCAACTAGTATTGTGGAGTTTTTCTCCCCTACTCATGTTGTATAAGGTTAAGAGGCTGATTACTTCATGAGTAATTCGGGCAATCTAAGAACCGGAGAATATCTTTAAGGATAGACTAAACTGAGCCAAACCTTGAGCTAGATCCTATCAAGTAGGATATACCCATTAGGACACGAACAAATGTCAATGCATGAACATACATGTTCATATACATTTCATGTGCTCATTAAATCTCCACCGATCCTTACCGGAAGTGTGAG
>Ga0325401_1003600_pt1 | contig 14277 bp, 15 predicted proteins | sample PopdelMetagenome_FD_205666 | JGI IMG/M metagenome (GOLD analysis project Ga0325401, IMG submission 205666) | Populus deltoides microbial communities from Bellville, Georgia, United States - Xylem-PdKOR-R2 | ecosystem: Host-associated > Plants > Phyllosphere > Stem > Wood/Secondary xylem | place...
CAAATCATTCATCCCCTTGATTCTCTCAAGCATTGTTCTTTGATTGGTTGTGTGCATCTTGCCAAAACCCATCAAGAGGTTTTCTAGTGTTGACCTCCTTCTAGATTGCCAATCAGCCACAAACTTGCCTCCAATTGAAACAATACTCTTTATGCATATGTTATCATCAGCCTTCTAGGAAAATATCCAGTCGTCTAGACATGTATCTCATAGCTTGCACTAAAAGGTTTTTTGTTATATGCTTATTGTTTTTGTTGTATACTTAGTGTTTTTCTCAATATTTTCCTTTCAACTCGTCAAATCAGATTATAAAAAAAATGTTTTGGCATCATCAATGATGCTTCTTTCATCACCCATATTTATAAGGTGAAGTGCGCCTTTGGGCTTCAAAACAAATGCTCTCACAATCAGTCTTGGTGGTGTGCATCCTTTCAATGTTCATTCAAATGCACTCACGTGATAACATCTGTTAGGAGTAATAGCCATGTTTGAAAGGATAAACCCAAGATGACGATATGAAAATGTCTTTCAAGTGCAACATTGTTTCATATTTAATCTTAGTGGTGTGTATCTTTCTGACATTCATTCAAAAGCAGTCATGTGATAACATCTTTCAGGAGCCGTAACCATGGCAGAGGGTAAACCAAGATGATGATATGAAAATGTCCTTCAAGTGCAACATTGTCCCACCGTCAGTCTTGGAGGTGTGTATCCTTCTGACATTCATTCAAAAATAGTCATGTGATAACATCTTTCAAGAGTCATAACCATGTTTCAGAGGGTAACCCAAGATGCAAAAGCATGTTAAGGCAAACAAAATTGCTTTATATTTTAAACACCACTGGAGCTTCTTGGGTCACCTAGTTTTGAAACTTCTCCCCTTTACCTAGCTTTTGTATAAAGTTCTTGGCTGAAATTTCTTTTAAGGTGTGGATAGTCAGTTGCAGTAACGCTTCATCTTTTTATTCGACTACTGTATTCCTATAATCTCCTTCAAACTTACCCTCCTTCAAGGTGTTTATATTCATAGTTGACAGTTCTTGACCAAGGGTTTCCAATCTTTTATCCGGTTGCATTACATATGTAGCCTTTGAGAATGAAACACTAAGGGGAAAGATTTCCAGCTTTTCCGCTTTAGGCTTTTTTCCTTCAATCCTAACCATTCTTTTTTCCCTCCTCCTACCAACAGCCCATCGATAATCCTTGTTTTAGGCTTGTACTGAAGCCTAAATCTATGATCAGTACACTTCATCTTAATGAGATTAACCATTTCTGGTATTCCGGTGATAGGGTTATATTAAAATGGAATCTCACGTTCTAAGAAGCATTTAGCTGCCTTCCTTATTGCTTCTGAGATCTTTGGCCTTCTCATTATCGTGTTATCGGGAACCAAATCAGTGTTCATAATCTCAAAAGAATTGACATTTTTGTCATTGTAATCTTCAGCCTCAATGAAAGGTATGGCCACATTCTTTATCATGGATATTGTTTCTTTAGCTTTGACATTTACCAGCATCCCATTCATGATGTACTTGAAGCATTGGTGCAATGACGAAGTTACTGCCCCAACTGCATAAATCTAAGGCCTTCCCAACAACATTCTATAGGAAGGGTGGATATTCATAACTTGAAGCGTTACCAAGAACATTTGTGGTCTCATATATAGTTCCACTTCCAAAGTACCAATTATCTATCTAGGTGAGTTATTATGGACTCGGTTTTATATGAGATTCATCGACCAACATTTCTTTCAACATGTGTTTTGGCAGCACGTTAAGAGCCCAACCATTATCGACGAGCACCTTTCCTACAAGGCAGGCTTTGCACCTAACAGTAATGTACAAGGGCTTGTTATGTCCGGTTCCTTTAGCATAAAGCTCATCTGCTGTGAAGTACATATAATTGGTGGTGTGTATCCTTCCCACCAAATGCTTCATGGTTTTTTGCTCAATGTCTTGAGGTACATAAGCCTTATTCAATACCTTTTGCAAGGTGTTTCAATGCGGCTTAGAGCTGAGTGTCAAGGATACAAGGGAGATCCTAGTTGGAGTCTTTTTTAGTTGATCTACTATGCAATATTCGTTGTGCTTTATCAACTTTAAAAATTCATTAGACTCTTCTTCAGTCATTGACTTATTAACCTTTAGTTCCTTGTTAAGATCTATCATTTTTTGCCTTTTACTTTCATCAACTCTTCGGGTGTGAAACACCGACCACTCTGAGTCAGCCCACTGATCTCAGCTTGGAACAAAGGAAGAGGGGCTCACATGTTGGAGGTATAGCCGTAATTGTGATCTCTTTTATTTGTGCAGGAAGGTTTAACCAAGATTAACTTCGATGGCCCATTAGTTGTTGGTTGGACTCTATATACTTCTGACAACCTTTCTTAACCTTCCATCATCCTTATTTCATGACTGTCCTCTATGACTTCAACCCTCAACTCCATAATGATCAATATTTTTGCAATCTTTTGGCAAAACTCAATGCAATCATTGATATGATGTCCTTCTCTTTCGTGGAACTCACAAAAGATGACATTCAATATTCATTTTTAGGAATCTTGAATGTACCAACATGCTGTACAACTTCTTCATAGATACCTTGAACATCTTGCTTTTATTCCCAACTTCTATCATGCACACTTCATTATTACCTGCAGCATAATTAGGAAATGAGTTTGAATTAACAACCACTTTTTGAAAGCATAATAGGTTTCAATTCCATGCCTAGGGTTGCAAGCATGGTACTCACATGTCAACTCTAGCTTGTACCAGATGGGAAAAGATGGTTGGAGTGGCGGTACATAAATAGGAGGTATGTGTCCAATGCTCAGCAGTTTGGCGTATAAGCCTTTTAAAGGCATAGGTAGTGGTGGTAGTTGTTCTAAAGTATATCTTGTATTTTACCTTTGGTGGTTGTTTGGTTGACTCTTTGTTTGATTCGGGGTAAAAGGTTTGGTAAAGTTCATGTTGGCAAATGGAGAGGTAGGCATATGTGATTTCTAATAATTCACTTTCTTGCGTTTGTACCTGCCTTCCAAGTTATTAACGTCATCTTCCATTTTCCTTACACTAAAACCTTTCTTCTCCAAAGGCTTAGTTATACGCCCTACTTTAATCCCTTGCTCTGTTCTTTCAGCTATGCGTACAACATCATAGAAATGCTGAGATGAGCTACCCATTAGATGCTCATAGTAAGGTGTCTTAAAGGTATTGACGAATAAATTCGCCATATATATCTCTATCAGAGGGGGGTGGACATGTGTTGCCTCACCCCTTCATTTTTGCGCATAAGCCCTCGCTGATTCTGGACTTCTTTTCTCTATTAACATAAGGTTTGTTCGGTCTGGAGAAAAGAATCCAATAATCAGTGAGAGTTTATGCTCAAAGATGAAAGGATGAGGCAACACATGTCAAACCCCTTTTGATAGAGACATAGATGGTGACTTTGTTCACTAATACCTTCACGACACCTTACTATGAGCATCTAATGGGTAGCTCATCTCAACATTTCTATGATGTTGTATGCATAGCTGAAAGAATAGAGTAAGGGATTAAAGTTGGGTGTATAACTAAGCTTTTGGAGAAGAAAGGTTTTAGTGTAAGGAAAAGGGAAGATGACGTTAACAACTTGAAAGGCAGGTACAAACACAAGAAAGTGAATTATTAGAAATCATATATGCCTATCTCTCCATTTGCCAACATGAAATTTACCAAACCTTTTACCCCGAATCAAACAAAGAGTCAACCACCAAAGGCAAAATACAAGATATACTTTGGAAAAACTACCACCACTACCTATACCTTTGAAAGGCTTGTACGCCAAACTGCTGAGCATTGGATACATAGCTCCTATCTATGTACCGCCACTTCAACCACCTTTTCCCATCTGGTACAAGCTAGAGTTGACCTGCGAGTACCATGCTTGGAACCCTAGGCATAGAATTGAAACCTGTTACGCTTTCAAAAAATGGTTGTTAAAGCTTATCAAGATGGGGTGAGTGTCTTTCGAAGACATGCCTAACGTCAATTCAAATTCATTTCCTAATTATGCTGCAAGTAATAATGAAGCGTGCATGATAGAAGTTGGGAATAAAAGCAAGGTGTTCAAGGTATCTATGAAGAAGTTGTATGACATGTTGGTACATTCAAAATTCTTGAAAATGAATACTGAATGTCATCTAGAGGTAGTGATTATTGTGAGTTCCACAAAAGAGAAGGACATCATATTGATGATTGCATTAAGTTTTGCCAAAAGATTACAAAAATACTGATCATAGGGGAGTTGAGGATTGAAGCCATAGAGGATAGTCATGAAATAAGGATGATGGATGGTCAAGAAAGGTTGTCAAAAGTATATAGAGTCCAACCAACAACTAATGGGTCATCGAAGTTAATCTTGGCTAAACCTTCCTGTACAAATAAAAGAGATCACAACGCAATGCCTTACAATTACGACTATACCTCCAACATCCGAGCCCCTTTTCCTTTGTTCCAAGCTGAGATCAGTGGGCTGACTCGGAGTGGCTGGTGTTTCACACCCGAAGAGTTGAGGAAAGCAAAAGGCAAAAAATGATAGATCTTAACAAGGAACTAAATGTTAATATGCCAGTGACTGAAGAAAGAGTCTAATGAATTTTTAAAGTTAATAAAGCACCACGAATACTGCATAGTAGATCAACTAAAAAAGACTTCAACTAGGATCTCCCTTATATCCTTGATACTCAGCTCTAAGTCGCATTGAAACACCTTGCAAAAGGTATTGAATGAAGCTTATGTACCTCAAGACATTGAGCAGAAAACCATGAAGCATATGGTAGGAAGGATACACACCACCAATTATATGTACTTCACAGCAGATGAGCTTTATGCTAAAGGAACCGGACATAACAAGCCCTTGTACATTACTGTTAGGTGCAAAGCCTGCCTTGTAGGAAAGGTGCTCGTCGATAATGGTTGGGCTCTTAACGTGCTGCCAAAACACATGTTGAAAGAAATGTTGGTCGATGAATCTCATATAAAACCGAGTCCATAATAACTCACCTAGATAGATAATTGGTACTTTGGAAGTGGAACTATATATGAGACCACAAATGTTCTTGGTAACGCTTCAAGTTATGAATATCCACCCTTCCTATAGAATGTTGTTGGGAAGGCCTTAGATTTATGCAGTTGGGGCAGTAACTTCGTCATTGCACCAATGCTTCAAGTACATCATGAATGGGATGCTGGTAAATGTCAAAGCTAAAGAAACAATATCCATGATAAAGAATGTGGCCATACCTTTCATTGAGGCTGAAGATTGCAAGGACAAGAATGTCCATGCTTTAGAGATTATGAACACTGATTTGGTTCCCGATAATACGGTAATGAGAAGGCCTAAATGCTTCTTAGAACGTGAGATTCCATTTTAATATAACCATATCACTGGAATACCAGAAATGGTTAATCTCATAAAGATGAAGTGTGCTGATCATAGATTTGGGCTTCGGTACAAGCCTAAAAAAAAGGATTATTGATGGGTTGCTGGTAGGAGGAGGGAAAAAAGAATGGCTAGGATTGAAGAAAGAGAGCCTGAAGTGGAAGAGCTGGAAATCTTTCCACTTAGTGTTTCATTCCTAAAAGCTACATATGTAATGCAACCGGATAAAGGATAGGAAACCTTTGGTCAAGAACTATCAATTATGAATATAAACACCTTGGAGGTGGGTAAGTTTGAAGGAGATGATAGGAATACAGTAGGCGAATAAGAAGATGAAGTGCTACTACAACTGACTGTCCACACTTTAAAAGAAATCTCAGCCAAGAACTTTGTATGAAAACTGGCTGAGGTGAGAAGTTTCAAAACTGGGTGACCCAAGAAGCTCTAGTAGTGTTTAAAGTGTAAACTAACTTTGTTTGCCTTAACATGCTTTTGTCATTCCTTTTATTTTCTCTAGTTGACAATTAGAGCTCATAATGTCATCTAGATTTTGTCTTTATCATTGAGCCCACCTTTGCTTTAAATAATGAGATCATGTATTTTTCAAATTTTGTTTTATTTGTGCATTTACACTGAACACTTTCCGCTTTCAGGAATCTTGAAAGCGGATCTTCCACAACATCACATACACTTTGCATCAAGAATGAATGACTAAACTTTAATGAACATATCATCACTATGGAAGAAAAAAAACGAGATGAAAGCAATATTAGGTGCCTTAATATTGCTAGTAGAGCAACATGAACAAACTTGGAAACTCGCTGCAGAAGAACTCAAAACCATAACGTGGGTAACAATGAGTTTAAAAAAGGGACCTTAATCAATCTTAAACAAAGAGTGGAGATAATTGTCATACTACAAGAATATGCAGATGTTTATGCTTGTTCTTACGAGGATATGTCTGACTTGGATACAAATATCATAGTACACAAGATACCATTGGAAGAAGGTTGTAAACCAATCAAACAGAAGTTGAAGAGAGTCCACCCGGATATCTAGATCAAAGTCAAAGCAGAACTAGAGAAACAATGGAATGTAGGCTTTCTAGAAGTAGTTTGATATCCACAATGGGTATCCAACATTGTTGTCATACCGAAGAAAAAGGGGAAGATTAGAGTTTGCATGGACTTCCAGAATTTGAACAGAGTTAACCTTAAAGATGATTTTCCTCTACCACATATAGATGTTTTAGCCAACAACGTTACACGTAATTCCACATATTCTTTTATGGATGGTTTCTCGGGATACAACGAGATAAAAATGGCTTTAGAAAATAAGGCGAAAACGACTTTTGTCACACCTTGGGGACATATTGCTAAAAGATCATGCCATTGGATCTGAAGAATGCAAGGGCCACCTATCAGGGAGCCATTAGTGAAAAAAAAAAATTCTAGTTGTTAAGGCACAAGCTGCCACCTTAAAACAAACTTCATCTTCTTAAGACACAAGCCACCGCTCCTCTTTTTGGCTCCCAAAACTAGTTTCCTCCATCACCTCACCCTCTTATCCTCACATATCCCCATTTGCTAACCCAGCCCCCCATATAGCCTCAACAATTGCACTTCCTCTCTTCCCCTCACTCACTCTTCCTCTGTCTTCCCTAGCTTTTCCACTTGACAAACTCGAAACCAGCCTCGCCTAGTAGCAACACCAATAGACCACCATTTGACCTCTCTTCCCTCGATCTGTCTTCCTCTCCTTTTCCTGTCCTGACAAAACCCAAACCAGTTCTCCAAGACCTAAACCAACCTCTCCCCGCCAAACGAACCAGGTCTTCATCTCTACCTGATATCACTCAACACTACATTTTCCTCCACACTAAAGCCTTCAAACACCTGCAGATCCATCACCTTCCCTGTTCAATCGTGAGCTGTATAATCGCCGGATCTACCACCTGAGGAAGAGAGAAAATAGGAATGAGATAGATCTGAAAAGGGAGAAAGAACCAGATCTGAGAAGGAGAAAATAAAATTAAAATCAACAGTTGTTTTTGTGTTTTTCTCTTGTTACAGGTAATGGTGGTCCTTACCGCTAACAGGAAAGTGAAGAGAGGAGGAAGTCATTCCAAATCACCCCCGTCCCATGGATGTTCTTGTAGCGGCGTGTGAATCCACGAGCCACCAGTGGCGGTGGTACATGAGATTCACACGCAACCACTGTCCTCGTTGTTCTATAAGGCTTCTCGGCAGTTCCTGGATTTTTGGGGGGCTATTTTATAATTTTTGAATTGTATAATGTGTTGTTTGATTTATTTTGAATTATGGTTATTTTATAAACATGTAATTATGGGTGTATGTGTAAAACATAGTAGAAAAGGAATGTGTGTGTGCATGCGTGTGTTTGTTCCTTTTTTATATATGTTTTCTTTTAATGTTAGAACCAAAAAAATAAAAAAATAAAATAAAAATTAATTTTTATGTATGTTTTCTTTTAATGTTAAAACCAAAAAGACCAAAATATAAAAAGATACAAAAGAAATAAATGTTTTAATTGCACACGGCTAGATATCTCAAACAATATAAAAAATTGCATGGCATTTCACATGGAAAATAAAGAATACATTTTTGCATAAATTTTGAGATATAATAACTAGTTTATTAAAGCCTTGAGAATTTGACCGGTATTTCAAAAAATACCAAAAATATTTTATTTTCCTTTAATATCCAAAATCATGACTTATATGTAAGACGTGTTTTATTGATATTAAATAAAATGGTACTTTCATTTTTGTTTTCATATTAACGTTAGAACAATTGGTTTTTCTATACATTTTAAGATAAGGATCTCTTTGTAGAGGAGAATTTTTCTTCCTTTTTAGATAAGCCACTAACAAGATAAACTGTCAAAACTTCTAAACCATATTAAACCGCAAAACAGTTTACCTTAGGTAGGGTGTGTAAGGGGTGCTAATACCTTTCCTGGCCACAACCAGTCCTTACTCGTGAATCTCTGATAAGACCAGTACACTCGAGTTTTCTTGTGACCATGAACCAACTACTAGATGGTGAATGGGAAAATACTATCATCCTTTAAGCGTTTTACCTAAGGCAGTTTGCATTACTGGTTTTGTCCAAAATTACTAAGAATTTGTTCTTGTTTTTTTGTTCTTCCTATCATGTTCCTGACTCTAACGCCAGTGAACAGTTCCTACGAGTATTTTTAACTTTGACGTATGTAAATATTACACAAACAAACAAAATACGATATTTCTAACTCTAGCGTTAGTGAATAATTTCACAAAAAATTGAATTTGAAGAAAAATTTTTCTATGCAATTTTCTTATTATTATTTTCTCTTTTTGGACGGAAATAAAAGAAACATTGCACAATATATTTTGCGTTTAATGTAATGGTTCACATATTGAGCTTATAGTAGAAAAAAATACAATAACACAAAGAAAAAAATGAAACAAAGTGTGAGGAGTCAGATATCAATATAAAAAGAGGATAAAATACATGAGAAAGGCATAATGGTGTGTTTTGCCAAACACACCCTTAGCCAAAAGCAGTTTAGGCCGGCTGGGCCTGAGGCTCAGACCCGACCCACTATCTTTTTAAAAAAAAACTGGGCTAGATGTAGCCTAGTTGTACGGGCTGGACTAGACCTAGCAGGCCAGCCTGGTCACTTGCCTAAGCTAGTGACCTAGCTGCAAAAAGGAGCACAAGTGAAACGTGCATACACAAAAGGAGGTTAATTGAAGTTCATAATGAACTGATATTAGTGAAATAAATTGAGAGTGGAGGAAGAAAGAAGACTTACATGGTTTGCAGAGACTTTGCACGAGATTGCAGGAGCTGGGCGAAGCTCCTGTCTTTAAGTTCCCTCCTCCTCCTTGTTCTTTCTTTTTTTTTTTTTTGTTCTTTCTGTTTCTGTTTCTCATATTCTATCTCTCTCGTCTCTCTTTGTTTTCAGGTTTTTCTCTATCTTGTTCTCTCCTCTATTCTCTATCTTTTCCCCTATTTTTTTTCCTCTTTTGTTTATTATTTTTCTGTCCCCTTTTTGTTTTTGGTTCTATGTTTTGCTTTTTAAGGGACAATAGTCATTCCCTTGTTAGTGTTTTGAAAGGAAGCCCAGAAGGTCACTTTGTTCTCTGTTTCTTTTTGTTCGTATAGGTCTCTTCCCTCTTTTTTTTAATGGCTGCCTCGTTGGGTATTTATAGGGGTTTCTATAGCAATCTTCTAGCGCACCTCTTCTTTCATCGGAAGAGGATAAAGCTTATTGGGATTGGTGTTTGACGAGGACTAGGATTTGCGGAATCCTGCCGTTGTAGGGGTCTTTAGTGGTGGTTTCCTTCACTCTTCTAATGGCGTCTTGTGGGGTGTGAGAGGACGAACAAGAAAATGGATATTTAGCTATGTTGGAAGGGTGCATCCCTTTGTTCCCTCTCTCTTCCTTACGCAGGTGGGTCCTTTGTTTTCAGAGGAAGAAGGTGAAAAACAAGAAATGTAAAACAACGTCGTTTAGACCAAGGCGACCATTTTTCATTTTAGTCACTAAAATTTTGACATTTTTGCAATCAAGCCCCTGATATTTTAAATTTCAAATTTTAACCCTTTAAAATTAAATTAAAAGCAAATGGGTCAAAACTTGGATTATGAAAATTGCCCTCTTTTTACAATACTTATGGTGCAAAGACATTGAAAAATTCATTTTCTTTTGGCTTTTTATTATAAGTTTGTAAAGAAAAAAAAACGTGAAGCCCTTCCCTTTTGTTTTTTTTTTTTGCAAAAATGATCAAATTGTTTTAGGAGACCTGCCTGGTAGTAAAGAATTTCAAATATTGTTTTGCAAGTGGTCTAATTGTTCTAGGCGACATGCCCGATTGGTGAAAATAAAGATATATTTTTAATTATTTTAAATGGTCTCATTATAACGGGTGAACTACCCATGTGGAAAAATACAGAGATTTTCATATGTGGTCTCATTGTAATGAGTGACTTACCCAGGTGGAAAAATACATATATATTTCAAAAGTGGTCTCATTGTAATGAGTGACCTACCTAAGTAGAAAATACGAAGATTTTTAAGAAGGAGTCTCGTTGTAATGGGTGATCTACCTAGATGAAAAAATACAAAGATTTTTCAGAAAGAATCTCATTGTAATGGGTGACCTACCCAGGTGAAAAAATACAAAGAAATGGTACCTTTGTAATGGGTGACCTACCAAAGTGGAAAAATATAAAGATTTTTTAGAAAGAGTCTCGTTGTAATGGATGATCTACCCAGATGGAAAAATACAAAAAAAGAGTCTCATTATAATAGATAACCTACCCAGGTGAAAAAATACAAAGATTTTTCAAAAGGGATCTCATTATAATGGGTGACTTACCTAGATAGAAAAATACAAAGAAAGGGTCTCATAGTAATGGGTGATATACTCAAGTGGAAAAATATAGAGATTTTTCAGAAGGGATCTAATTGTAATGGGCGATCTATCTAAGTGGAAAAATACAGAGATTGACCTACTCGCTGGTGAAAGATACAAAGATTTTTTTGGGTGGCTTAATTCTCATGAGCGGCCTGCCTAGGTCATGAGTAGCCTTCATTGTGCCCATCATAACCCATTTGCTTGTTAGATATTTTTTGTCTCATCAAATAATTTGAGAGGATCATTCATTACTCTTCGTCTCACTGCTAAAAACATTTGGTGTCACTTGTTGAAAATATCAAACTGCCTTTTGTAAATCAAAATGCTTCTTTATCTTATTGTATGAAATATTCCTCTCTTTATGGTTATCCAAAATGGATCGATTTTTGTTCTAAACACAATATTGCCCCCTTGTATTGACTATTGCTCCAAGGTGTGTTCTGTCAGCGACTTAGACAAATAATGGTTTCGATGAACCATTCTCTCATTTCTCTTCTTTTTAGTGTAAAGGAATATTTGTCTAGAATAAATCTTGAAATCTTGATCTTGCATTTTTTATGCAACCATATTATTTGATTATTTTACCTATATTTACCTAGTATTTTTCATATGTTTTATATATAAAATGCCTTGATAGTCTTTGTTTTATGTTTTGAATGAACTTTTGGATGTAAGATTCAAAAAGAAGTAAATAGGAGATAATTGACAGATTTGACCTCCGATCGATGTTTTATGCAGAGCTTGAGCTCTAGAAGTCAAACAAAGTGATTCTAGTGGCATTAGAAAGCTAACATCCATACCTTTTTGTACATATATGGAAAGAAAAATAAAAAGAGAAAGAACATAGAGATCGCAGCCTTCAAAGACAAATCTCGCATTCTGCCAGTGTTGACCTTTGGCCATTCTGACTTGAATATCTTGAGCTAAAAAAGTCTATTTGATGCAAACTCAATTTTGTTGGATTCCTGACTTGAAGACCTGTCATCATAAAAAATGTCAGTAGAAAAAGAGCTCATATGAGAGAGATATGAGTTTTTAAAGATGTCACATGAATTTTATCACCAAACAGGTTTTATGAAGAAACAAGTCGAAATTACGTTCCAAGGCATCCAAACTGACATCCAAGTCTTTGTTTCAGAAATTTAGCTCATTTAAATCAAAAGTCAAAGCTTGAAGATTTTATGCAAAACTATTTGTCCTTTTTTGAAAAATAGTTATTGAACTACTTAAATGTAAATTGTCTACTTATAAAATAACTATTTTTGTAGAAAAGGGATTAGAGTTTTCTAGGATATAAAAAGAAAGAGAGAAAGGAAAGGGGAGCGGGCAACCAAGAGAGAAAAAATGCACCTTCCTCTAAAAAACCCAAAATCATGCATTTTTCTTTCTTTTTTATTAGTTGTTCAATAAAAATACAAGGTTAAACTCTTTTTCTTAGTTACAAGGATACATAAACCTTCGGATTTCAAGAATTGTGAGATTTATTTTACCTTTTCTTTTTAGTTTATATGAATAATGAATATGTTTGTTCTCCTATACTTATTTCCTATGATAATTTATTTTAATTGCCAGAGCGGACTCTAAGTTATTATTGTGAACAATCTATTACTAAGTTTGCTATCAAAACCTGAGTTATGGTATATAAACTTGTGAAGCAACTGAGATTAATAATTATGGCGGATCCAGATTAGTAATTTTAGGGAGAACATTCGATCGATCAAATCAAACATGAACTACAGACAATTATGTTATCTAGATTAATCAACTCATCTAGTTCTTAAGACTGCCATTGAATTAAATTACTAGTGCAGACACTGTAGTTTTTTGATGGTTATGATTAGTTATACAACAGATCTGTTAACTAATTAACATAAAAAAAGATAAATATTCAGAGTATAAATTGACGTTTTGTTTCCAAGATCAGTTCTGATTTCTATAGGTGGATGTTTTCTTGTGACTAAGGTTTGTTTTTCTTGATAAATTTCAGTTTTCTTTGATTTGGCATTGATTGCTTCTTTTTGTTTACTATAGCATAACATAGATAACTTTATAACCCTCTCAGTTGCATATCATATAGCATAAAAATCTGAACTAAATCTTTCTCATGGGATCGACCCCTTGCTTGCTCTATACTATCTTGTTTATTTAAGCTAGGGTAATTAATTTGTGCGACCGCGACATCGCAATAATTTTGAAAACAAAAATTGTTTTGATGTGAGTTTTAAAACAATTTGCATTTGAAATATTTCAACTCATTGGTTATTATTTTTTTTCTTGGAAAAGATATGATTTTTTCTTGTGTTAACGATATTTTCATTGATGAAAGTACATCATGAGATGACCTTCTATTTTTATGGGTTTCAAAGTAAAAAAATTTGAGATTTTGTTTGAGAAAAAAATTTAAGATTTTGTTTGAGAAAAAAATGTCTCCTTTTGAACACTCATAATGAGTAGCTTGTTCTTGATGTCATGACTCTTATGAAAAAAATACTCTTTGCATTTTGAGAGCATTGTTTATTATTCCAGGTTACTTGCTTGCTTGATTAGAAAAGACTTCTACAAACACGTAATGTAGGCTGTGGTTTTGGATATGAAATGAAAGGACTCTTATGAAAAAAATACTCTTTGCATTTTGAGAGCATTGTTTATTGTTCCAGGTTACTTGCTTGCTTGATTAGAAAGGACTTCTACAAACACGTAATGTAGGCTGTGGTTTTGAATATGAAAAGAAAGGATTCATTAGGCTCAAAGAGTGTTTCAGGGTTTCAAAGACTGATCACTATCAGCAGTTCGACTCTTTTTGTCTTTTATCTTTTCTTTTGTTGTTCTTCTTTGATTTTTACATTTTCATTATTTTTGTTGGGGCATACTCGCTTTGTTTTAGCTATCACTTTTTCTTGTGATTTGGGTATGCCCCTTAACATTTGAATTTCTTAGGTTCTTTTACCTTTTTGGCTTTTTTATGTTTTTTTTTCTATTTTTTATCATTGAAATTTTCACTTGCCTCCAGTGTGGGGTGTGATCCTAGTTAGGATTTTTCATGAAATAAAAATTATTCAGGCTAAAAAAGGGATTACAAAAGATATATTTATTTCTAGAACGTAAAGGAATAACAAAGATGGTGTTTTCTCATTTCAAGCACAAGCAGTTAAGATCAATAAACTTTGACCTTGTCCCATGTGATGGTTTGGACTTTTACAAAGAAATACATTTCATGAGTTTACAAGCAACGAGTTCACTACATACCATTATGTATACAATAAAAACACATGGCTCGAGAGCCATGGTGTGAGGGTGACAGTTCATTTTATATTCATGCATTTTAGTTTGTAGTCTAGTTACCTCAACGAAGGAGTTGCTTTATTCATATGTCATTCTACAAGTAGAATGTCAAAAATTTCATTCATCAAATCATTTTTGAAATCAAA
>Ga0325401_1003601_pt1 | contig 14277 bp, 17 predicted proteins | sample PopdelMetagenome_FD_205666 | JGI IMG/M metagenome (GOLD analysis project Ga0325401, IMG submission 205666) | Populus deltoides microbial communities from Bellville, Georgia, United States - Xylem-PdKOR-R2 | ecosystem: Host-associated > Plants > Phyllosphere > Stem > Wood/Secondary xylem | place...
GGCCGGGGGAGGTCGGTCCAGCCACCGGCGCCGCCGGTGAGCTCGACGTCGCCGATCACGTCGAAGGTGACCGTGCCGCCGCGGCCGCCGCCCTGCAGGCGGATCTGCAGCTGTGTCACTTGCGGGCCACCTGGCCCTTGACGTCGTTCACGACGGCCTCGGCGAGGACCTTGCCGTTGGGCAGGACCACCTGCACGACGGTCGGTCGGCCACCGAAGGCGCCACCACCGGCGCCGGGGTCGTAGTCGGGGAGGTCCCACGGCTCGGCCGAGCTGCGGCCGGCGTCGCCGCCGGTCGAGACGAGCGTGCGGGGGTTGGCCTGCAGGCGGGGGGTCGGTGCCGGGGTGGCCTGGGAGGCCTGACCCTGGGCGACCATGCCGCCGAGCTCGCCGTAGGTGCTGGTCTGCAGGGGGGAGCGCTGGACCCGCACGGTGATGTCGACCGACCCCTCGCGGCGCCGCGCGAGGTCGTCGACCTTGTTCTGGGCGTCGCGGAGCTTGTCGCCGACGGCGTCGAGCTTTCCGATGGTGGAGTTCCCGAAGTCGCGGAACGCGTCGCGGGCTCTGCCGATCTTCCCGCCCAGGCCGGGCACCCAGCCGAGCCCCTTGTCCGCGGCAGCGAGGATCCCGTCGAAGGTGGCGAACGCCGCCTTGAGCAGCCAGGTGAAGGCCTGGATGCCGAACCGGGCCATCGTGAGCCACGCCTTGGCGAGCACCAGGAAGTAGCTGACCAGCGCGCCGCCGATGAACTTGCCGAAGGGCTTGAGCACGCCGTTCCAGAGCCCGTCGATCATGCCGCGGAAGGTGTCGGACTTCCTGTAGAGCAGCACGAACCCGGCTGCGAGTAGCGCTACGCCGGCGATGACCAGGCCGATGGGGTTCGCGTTCATGGCTGCGGTGAGCAGCCAGGTGGCCGCAGCGTGAGCCTTCGTCGCCGCGGCGACCGCGAGCGTCGCCACACGCTGGGCGGTCATGGTGACGATCGACCGTGCGCGGGCCACGATGCCGCCGGACTGCGCGGTGGTGTTCGCGGCCGTGGCCACGGTCTCGGTGGCGGTCGCCGCGGTGACGCCAGCCCGGGACGCGACGAGCTGCTGGTTCGACTTCGTCAGGGCCCGGTTGGAGGCGATCTCCGCGATCTTCATTGGCAGCGACGCGGCGAGCACGACGTTGGCGGCCAGCTGGGAGGCCTTGAGCCCGGCGTACCCGATCGCCAGCACCGGCATGGCCTTGGCGAGCAGGTCGGTGTGGTCGGCGAGGAACCCGGTGACAACGTTCGCGACCGACAGGGCGTCGCTGAGCCCCGGCAGCTGGGCGCCGGCTGCGGCGACCGCAGGACCGAGCCGCTCGACGTTGGTGGTGAGCTCGCCGATCTGGGCGTCGCCGCCGCCGGCGCGGAAGCTGTGGATCTTCCCGACGAGGGTGTCCCAGTAGCCGCTGACGGTCGAGAGGACGGCAGGGGCCCGATCGACGTAGCCCATGAACGTGGACCACTTGCCCTGGGCGGTCTGCAGCGCGTTGGGCAGCCGGCGCGACAGCTGCTTGCCCCACCGCTCGAACCGTGTCGAGACGACCGCGGCCTTCGACTCGAGGCTCGGCAGCCGACGCTCGAGCATCGCGATCGCGCGCGACCCGATGGCGTTCATGCCGCGGAACGCGCCGGTCGCCGCGGTGGTCAGGGGCCCGCCGAGCATGGTGAGGAACGTCTTGGCCTGGCCGCTGGCCTTGCGCTGCTGGTTGGCGAAGCCGCCGGAGGTGCGCGCGAGGTCGCCCTGGGCGTCGCCGAGGCTCTCCATGATGAGCGCCTGGCGGACCATCACCTTCTGCTGCTCGGTGAGGGTGCCGGTCAGCCCCATCGTGGCGGCCTTGGCCTTCATCGTGGCGTCGGAGATGAAGATGCCGAACTGGCGCAGCGGCTCGGCCTCGCCGGACAGACCGGACTGCAGCGCCTGGAACGTCTCGCCCGGGTCGGTGTTGTAGAAGCTCGACAGGTCGAGCCCGGCGCGGGTGAGCGAGGTGGAGAACCCGGGGAGGTCCTTGTTCGCGATCCCGGCGGCCTTCCCGAAGACGCCGAACTGGCGGGTCGCGTCCTGCAGCTCGGGGTTGTAGAGCCCGAAGCTGCTGGTCAGGCCGTCGAGGTTGCGCTGCACACGGCCGGCGGCGGGCCCGAAGACGGTGTCGAACGCCGACGCTGTCTCCCGGGCGTCGCCGGCGAGGCTGATCGCCCCACCGCCGGCGGCGATCGCGCCGGCGGTGATGAGCCCGAGCCCGGTCGCTCCGATCCGGCCGGCGGTGAGCAGGCCTCGCCCGATCGACCCGGCGAGCAGGCCGCTCTCGCTGCGGATCGCGGCCAGGCCGCGCGCGAACCGCCGATCGCTGGCCCGGTCGAGACCGCGGGCGGCGGTTCGGCCGGCGTCGCCGACGTCCCGGCCGGCGTCGGCGACACCGTCGAGCTCGTCCTTGACCTCCCGCACGCCCTGCACGGCCTGGCGACGCTGCTGCAGCGTGAACCGGAGCCCGACGTCCTGAACGGCCACCAGATCACCCCCTCGAAGCGCTCGCGGCGCGGTAGACGGTCTTGACGAGTTGCCGGATCAGCGGCGCGAGGGCCTTCGCGGTCTGGCCCGCGGTGTAGTCCGCGATCCCCTTCTGACGGTCGAGGGAGATCTCGTCGGCGGCCTGGACGATCGCGACCAGGGTGTTCCAGTCGTGGCTCTCAGCGGCGAGCAGGCCGAGTGGGTCCCCGACGCCGAGCATGAGCGCGAGCGCGGCCGTCTTGACGGCCGGCTCGCTGCTCAGTTTCCCGCTGCGCGCTCCTCGACGACCTCGAGGCTGTAGCCGGACCACTGCTGCAGGGTCTGCGACGTCCGGTTGACGTCGCCGTCGGTGAAGAACAGTCCGCGTACGACCGCGACCGCAGACACGCCGGTCGGCAGGCCGAGGGCGTCGGCCAGGTCGTCGTCGAACCGGGGCCAGGTCTCGGGGTCGCTCTCGGGGTCGGTGAAGACACCGAGGCAGCACTCGGCGAGCAGTTTCGCGTTGGCCACGACCTGCCGCTCGGGGTCCTTGGACTTGTCGAACTCCTTGTTGATCCGGGTCGCGCGCCCGTCGTCGACGGGCTTGTAGCGCACGAAGAGCTCCGGGTCCTCGTACCTGGGCACGGGCAGGTCGATCCAGAGCTTCTCGAGCTTCTCCTCGCGCTGCTTCCGGATCGCGGCCAGGGCGCTGCTCGGTGCCGCCTCGCGGGCGCCGGCGGCCGCGGTCGCGTCGTCGGCGCTCATGCGCGCTCGCTGGTGGTCATGACGAGCTCGAGCATCTTGCCGTCGTTGGAGCCGGCGTCGGAGTCGCCGCCGTTCACCGACTGCAGGGTGCCGGTGAAGATCGTCGGCTTGCCGTACGGCGAGCCGTTCTCGTCGAGCGGCTGGTCGCTGACGATCATGTCGGCCCGGCCGGTGACGGTGTGGAGCCACCGCTCCTGCTCGAGGTCGCGCTCGCGCTCCCACTCGCGGGTGACGGTGACGTCGCCGACGGAGGAGAGCCCCTTGCGGACCTTCTCCTTCATCATCCCGCCGGGCCGGTACTTCGCGATCTCGGCCGAGGTCTCGCCGCCGGTGCGGGTCTGGAACATGCCGAGCGCAACGCCCGCGACGGTCACGGTCACGAGGCTCTGCTGCTGACTGGTCATCGTGGTCTCCTGGTCGGTCCGGGTCAGGCCGCGTCGACCGCGGAGGTCACCACGTCGATGACGACCTTCTCGGTGTGCGGGGTGAGCTTGACCGCGACGGCTGCGTGGAGCTCGCCGGCCGCGATCGTGGTCGGGGTGTTGACCGCCTGAACGTCGACGTCGAACGCGTCGTCGGCGGTGTCGCCGAACAGGGCTCCGGCGGAGTAGAGCGGTGCGAGGTAGCCGCGCAGGGCGCCCTCGAGCTCGGCGAAGAGCAGACCCTGGGCGTCGATCTGGCGGAACAGGTAGCGGTCGGCGGCGGCGAAGATGCCGGTGCCGAGCTGCATCATGAACCGGCCGACGTTGAGCTGACGGAACCGGCTGTCGGAGGACACCGAGCGCCACCCGTAGAGCGTGGGGACGCCGCGGATCGGACGGATGACGGAGACGCCGGCGTCGTGGAGGGTGTCGAGCTCGGCGTTCGTGTAGAGCATCGTGGGCGTGTTGCCGGCGATCTCGCCGGCGCCGCGGCCCTGGTCGCCGGCGGGGGCGTTGTTGGCGTGGCCTGCGGCTGCGTCGCCGGCGGCCGCGCGGCCGGCTGCGAGCACCGAGCCGGGGGTGTCGATGGTGGTGCCGGCCGGGCCGGGCATCGTCACCCACGGGGCGATGAACCCGGCACGTGCTGCGCCCTGGGAGGCCGCGAGCCCGAGCGCCGCGGTGGACGCGGCGGAGGCGGTGACGTTGCTGGCGCCGTCGAGCAGGACGCAGCGACCGGTGGCCGCGGAATGCGCGAGCAGCGCAGCGTAGGCCGCCGCGGTGTTGACCCCGGGGATGAGGACCTGGCCGGCGCCGTACTCGTCGGAGAACTTCACGAGCCCGGCCTGCCACTCGGGCTGCGTCACGGCTGCGACGTTGGCGGCCTCGGCGCGCAGGAGGATCACCTCGGGTGCGCCGGCGGCCAGGCAGTAGCCGACCCAGGCCGCGATCGTCGCCGGTGCGCCGGAGGTGGTGGCGTCGGCCGAGGTGCGGCAGCGGGTCGGGGTGATGGCGCCGGTGGCGGCCGCGTAGAGCAGGAACGCGGTGCCGGTGGCGGTGGGAGCGCCGCGGCGCGCGAGCGCCGCGGCGACGTTGACGACGATCTGCGGTCGGGGCATGGGCTGGTCTCTTCCTTCTACGGGCGGACGGTGATGGACGTGGTCGGGGTCGACAGGCTCGGCCGCGTCGTGGCGGCCTGCAGGTCGGCGACGTCGCGGAGGGTGACGTCGAAGGCGACGGCGCAGCCGCCGAGCGTGCGGGCGACCTTCGCCTGCGGCAGCTGGCGGTACTCCTCGCCGCGCCACATGAGGTCGGTGGCGATGCCGCCGAGGGTCGGGTGCTCGAGGAGGGTGACGCGCAGGACGGCGGCCCAGCGGCGTGCGCGTCGCTGGGTCTCACGGAACGAGCCGCCGCGGTCGTAGATCCCGGCCACGAGCCGCCAGGTGCCGTCGTACGTCGTGCGGCCCTTCCGGGTGGGCGCCTCGACGAGGCCGGGGCTGGTGATCGCCCCGGCGGGGAAGTCCGCGGCCTGCAGCGCCTCCCAGTCGGGGATCTGCTCCCAGGTGGCGACCTCCTCGAGCTCGCGCCAGGACGGGTCGGCGTGCTCGCCCTCAAGGTCGACGAGCTGCTGCAGCACGACGGGCAGGTGCTCACGCAGGGTGAGCTCGGCGGCGACGCACAGGTCGTCCGCGGTGATGATCGGGGGCCTGCTCACCCGACACCGCCGATGAGGCCGTCGAGCAGGTCTTCGCCCCAGCCGCGCACGACGCTGGGGGACGGCTCGGGTGCGGGGTCGCGGACGGGTGCGCCACGGACGCCGCGCTGGGCCATGATCGCGGCGACGTCGTTGGTGGTGACCGACACGGACTCGCCGGCGATGCGGTAGCGACCGCTCAGCGCGTCGAGGAGACCGCCGGTGTCGACGAGCACCCGGGTGCTGCCCTTCTCGGCGACGGTGTCCGGATCGAGAGCGGCCCAGGTCCCGCCGCCACGGGTGGCGAACATGAGCCGCTCGTGCTCGAGCACCTTCTCGCCGAAGAAGGCGAGCAGCCGGTCGGGGTTGTCGAGCCCGTCGAGGAGCCCGCCGAACATGCGGTCTGCGTCGACCAGGTCGACGTCGACGTCGATCACAGTGTGTACCCCGGGCCGAGCCAGCCACGCGAGAGCGGACGGTCGGGGATGAGCCCGTCGAGGTCGGGCAGCGGGTCGGGGAACGAGCCCAGCGGCAGCAGCACGTTCGCGGGGAGCGCACCCTCCTCGCCGGACGCGGGGAGGCCGCGCAGCTGCGCGAGGACGGCGAGGTACTTGCGCTGCAGGATTGACGACCCGGTGCTGCCCTGGTCGTCGTCGAGGACCTGCTCGGGCGCGATCGACTCATCTACGAAGGCCGCCACGCCGAGGGTGATGGCCCACTCCGCGAGGTCGCGCACGGTGCCGGCCGGCGGGTTGGCGCCCACGATGGAGATCACTTCGGTGGCGACGCCCTTGAGGATGCCGAGGTACTTCGGGTCGTCGTCGCGGATGAACGACGTCGACCGGGAGACGAGCAGGTGCCGGACGTCCTCGATGTCGATGCTGTCGATGAGCTTCGTGGTCGTCACGGCACCTGCCCTCCTCTCTCAGCCCTGGTCGCTGCCGGACACGGATCGGCGCGACGCGGCGGCGGCCGCGGGTGCGGGTGCCTTGTCCGCCGACGACTCTCCGACGACGCCCTGGCCGGTCAGGACCGCGACGTGCTCGGCCTTCGCGTCGGCCGGGAGCGGCTGGCCGCCCTCGACCTCCACGACGCCCTGCTCGGTCTCGACGTACGCCAGGGGTGCGAGCACGATGGGCCCGGTCACGAGGACCCGCCGCCGCGGCGGCCCGAGCCGCCGCCCGTGCTCGGGCCGCTGGCGGCCGCCTTGGCGTCGGCCTCGGCCTTTGCCTGGGCGTCCCTGGCGGCCTTGACGGCCGCCTCGGCCTTCGCCTGCGCCTCCTCGGCCGCCTTGACCTTCGCCTCGGCGTCGGCGGCCGCGGCGGCCTGCTGCTGCAGGTCACGAACGGCGGCGACGAGGTCCTCGGACGTGGCGCCCTCGGCGACGACGCCCTGGGTGACGAGCGCCTGCAGCTCGGCCTCGGCGATCACCAGCGACGTCGGGTCGGACGGGGTGAGCTCGACGACGCTCCCGTCGGCCTGCACGGCGTGGGTCGGGTTCTCCGGGTCGTACGGCAGCACCGCGCCGGCGAGCACGAGCCGGCGGGCGTCGTCGACGTTGAGGTCGAGGACCTCGCCGCGGCGGTGCCGCTTGAAGTCGAACGGCTGCCCGGGCTTGGAGAGGTGCTCGTCCCAGAACTCCGCGACCAGCAGGTAGGTGCCGGCCTTGATGTCGTTGACGTCGGTCACGGAGTCACCACCCCGGTGATCCAGCACGCGGCGAGCGGCTGGTCGGCGCCGAGGACGCGCTTGGCGGTGGTGTCGGAGCGCCACGACTCGGTCGGGCCGCCGTTCGGGCCGTTGCCCTCGGGGTAGAGCCCGGTGGACTGCAGCGCGCGGGTGTCGGAGTAGAAGCCGACGGTGCCGCGCTCGGCGACCAGAACCCGGTCCTTGGGCCAGAACGGCGCCGCGATGGCGTCCATGCCCTTGATCTGGCGGGGCAGCTTGCCGGTGTAGCGGATGTCCTCGGAGACCAGCGCGTCCTTGTCGTACAGGCTGGTGAAGTTGTCGTTGTCGCCGAGGACCGGGACCAGCGAGCGGGCCATGCCGATGCCGTTGGCCTCGAACTGGAACTCGTCCTCGTTGCCCGTGACCCCGGAGACGTTCGCCGAGGCGACCTTCTCCTGGGCGTTGGCGATGTCGCGGCCCGGGCGGCCGGTCGAGGTGTCCCACGCCGCGCCGGCCGGGATGGTCGGGATGGCGGGGTTCATCAGGAGCGCTCGGAGGGCGCGGACGCGGGACCGGATGAAGGTGTTCACCACCTGCTTGATCTGGTCCTGGACCTCCATGAGGCGGCCCTCGTCGATCATGTCCTTCGAGACCCGGACGCCGAGGCCCTTGCGGGTGCCGACGGCGATCATCGGGATGCCGGTGGCGCCGGCGACGACGGGGATCTCCTCGAACTCGACCAGGTCGGCGATCTCGGAGTCGAGGAACAGCGGCCGCGACTGGCGGAAGCCGACCATGCCGTTGACGTTGGGTCCGGCGTTGCGGAGGAAGAACTCCTCGGGGAACGCGCCGGTCAGCATCTCGATGACCTTGGTGGGGATCCACATGGGGTTCCCCTTGATGTCCGAGACGGTGATCTGACCGCCGTCGTTGACGCTGACGATCTGCTGGGTCGCCATGTGTCAGTGCACCTCCATCTGGCCGACGGTGTTGGCCGTGGTGACGCCGGCGGGCTCGATGCACACGCCGACGACGAGCTGGGCGTCGTCCCCGTCGGCGACGGGGGTGACGGTGCCGTTCGCGGCGGCCTTGAGCTTCTGCCCGAAGGTCGCGGTGGCGGCGTACTTCACGGGCACCTCGTCGCCGCGGGACGCGAGTCCGACGCGGTTCGGGAGGGGGGCGGCGTTCAGGATGCCGTTGACGGGCGCGGCGTTGAACGCGGAGGCGGGTACGGCGTCGGCGATCGCGACACCGAGGACGCGCTTGCTGCCGGCGGCGGCGACACCGACCTTGGAGGCGGCGCGGCCCTCGACGAGCTGGCCGCCGACGATGGCCTCGACGACCTCGTGCGAGCGGGGCCCGTGCTGGCGGCGTACGGGGATTCCGGGCATGTCAGAAGCTCCAGCTCTTGTACTTGGGGTCGTCGGAGACGGTGGCCTTGGGCTCGGCGCCCTCGGCGTTGTCGTTGTCGATCGCGTGGCCGAGCTCGGCGGCCGGGACCAGGTCGGGGGCGCTCGCGAAGTGCTGGCGCGTGCCCTCGGGGTTGCGGTCGTACTCCGTGGCCCAGGCGGCGCGGTTCGCGGTGGCGAACTTGCGGGCGTTGGCGTCGAGGAACGCCTCCCGCTCCTGGTCGTGGAGCTTCTGCGCGGCCGCGGTGCCGGCGCGGGCGCCGGCCTCGAGGTCGTCGAGCCGTGCCTGCGGGACCACGACGTGGCCGGCGGGGACGGTGGGCGTGGGCTCGGAGCGCTCGTTGAGGGCCTCGTCGAGGGCCGCCAGAAGGGTGGCCTCGTCCGCGTCCTCGGCGACGCCGAGCTTCTGCCCGATGGTGGTGGCTGCTGCGTCGCTGATGCGCGTCACGAGCGAGCTCCTCTCCTTGGGGGTGGTGGACCCGTCCGCGGACGCGGTCGGGGGCTTGGGGCGCTCGCCGTTCCAGGCAGCGCGGACGGACGCCGGGACGCAGGTCTCGAGGATCTGCAGGTCGTGCTCGGCCCGGGCGAGCAGCTCGTCGTCGCCCTCGTCGAAGTCGTCCTCGGGGGCGACCGGGGGGCTGCCGATCGCGGTGAGGGTGCCGACGCGGTCGGCGAGCTTGGCGGCGACGGCGGCCTCGCCGCCGTACCAGGTGCCGAGGCCCTGGTTGGCGGTCATCACGGTGCGCCAGAACTCGGGCGTGCTGCCGGCCTTGTGGGCGTAGATCGTCGAGTAGTTCGCGGACTGGCCGTCGATCCAGTCGGCCACGTTGCGCAGCTCGGCGGCGTTGCCGTAGGCGTACGTCGAGGCGTCGTGGATCATCAGCTGCGAGCCGGGGCACATGATGATCTCGTCGCCGGCGACCGCGATGACGGAGGCCGCCGAGGCTGCGAGTCCGTCGACGACCACGACGACGCGGGCTCGGTGGTTGCGCAGCAGGTTGGCGATCGCGACGCCGTCGGAGGCGTAACCGCCGGGCGAGTGGATCCGGACGTGGAGGACATCGACGTCCATGCCCCGCAGCGCGTTGGAGACGGACTCGGCGTCGAAGCCGCGCCACCAGCCGCCGACCACGCCGTAGAGCCAGAGCTCGCCGACGGTCTCGCCGGTGTCGCTGGACGGCGCCCCGGTCTCGGTGTCGTCGAGGGCGGCGCGGGCTCGCGACGGGGCGCCGCTGAGCATCGCGACCTGGGCGAGCACCTGGTCGCGGGTGCGGACGAGCACGGCGGTCCGCTTGCTGGGGTCGGTCACGGGGTCTCCTTCGGGGCGGGGAGGGCGCGCGAGTTGTTGCCCGGGGGGAGGCCGAGCGCGACGCGGACGAATTTCTCGAGGTCCTCGTCGGGGCGCAGGACGCCGGCGGTGACGAGCTGGGCGATCGCGAGGACGATTGCCTCCTGCTTGGAGCCGATCTCGTCGAAGACGATCCGGGGGTAGCGCTCGCCGGGCCAGTTCCACCAGACGAGGTCGCGGACGATGTGGCGGGAGCCGATCCGGGCGACCCACTTCGCGAACGCCTGCACGCCGAGGGTGAAGAAGTCCTCGAAGGTGGAGCCGAGCGCGTAGGAATGGCCCTGGGCTCCGGAGGCGCCGAGGTTGAGGAAGTGGGCGAGTACGACGCGGCCGATGAGGTCGTCGTTGTAGGTCTTGATCTTCCCGGTGTCGGGCGGGGTGCCCTGGGGGGCGAGCAGCTCGAGCTTCTGGCCATTGGCGAGGCCGGCGCCGGCGGTGGATCCGGTCCGGATCCCTCGGGCGATGTTCCGTCCGGCGGCGAGGGTCTGAGCGTTGCCGTCGGCGTTGTCGGTGAAGACGGGCGTGGGGGAGGCGTGACGCTCGACGTAGACCATCTCGAGGCGCTTCGCGCGGTTGTTGATGAGGAACGGCTCGTACGCCGGGCGGAGCAGCGACCGTCCCAGCCAGTTCGCTCCCTTGCGGCGGTGCACGTAGGCGACGAGCCGGCCGACCGGGAGGGGGATGTTCTTCGTCGACGCGGCGCTGACCACGCCGCCGGCGATCGAGTAGGGCTTCTGCTCGATCGAGATCAGGCCGCCGTCACGAGCGAGGTTGAACTTCGCGATCGACCGCGGCGGCCGCCATGCGAGCTTCTGCAGGTGCCACAGCCCGTCGGGGCTGTCGGGGCCGCCGTACGCCTTCTGCTCGTGGTAGCTGTGGCCGTAGCCGAGGGCCTCCTCGAGGGCGAGCTCGAGGTGCTCGGGGTAGCTGAACCGCTCGTCCTGGAAGTCGTCGTCGGGGCTCGCGGTGGCGTCGCCCTCGCCGACGATCGGCAAGCCCATGTCGTCGCGGACCAGCTCGGCGATCTCGGACTTCACGCCGGTGCAGTCGAGGCGTGCGCCGGCGGCCAAGATCGGCATGATGACCGAGCGGAGCACCGAGTAGATCTGCGGGCTGTTGAGCATGTCGTCGTAGACGTCGTACGCCTGGGGCCACTGCAGCTCGGGGGTGCGCTCGTCGCTGAGGCTGTCCCACCAGCCGGAGATGGTGCCGACGCCGCCGCTGTTCGCGTAGCCGAGCTCGCGTTGCGGGACGCTCACCGCGACGGGCACGATCGGCTGCCTGGCCGTGGTCTCGGAGGGGGTCTGAGTCACCAGTCACCTCCCCTTCTCAGAACCGGACGTCGTTCCAGTCCGGGCCGATGTCGTCGCCGCTCTCGTGCCGGACCTGGCGGTCGCGGGCCAGCTCGGCCGGGTCGTCGGTGTAGGCCACCGGTGCGATCGCGTCGGGTCGGGGCTTGAGCGCACCGTCCTCGACGGCCTGCCCGCGTGCCTCGAGCGCGAGAAGCATCGAGATCGCGGCGTCGATGAGGACCCCCGGCGCCTTCCGCTCGACCTTGAGGTAGTGCTCGAGCACGACACCCTGGCCGTCGACGCGCGGCTTGGCGGGCTTGCGTCGGCCCTTGGTGATGACCGAGTCGCGCACGTGCTGGGTGAGGACGGGGTCGCCGCTGTGGGAGAAGTCGCCGGCATCGCGAGCGGTCGTGAACCGCTCGAGGATCAGGTCCATCCGGGTCTCGACGTTGGTCGGCACCTCGACGATCCGCTGCCGCGGCAGGCCGGCGCGACGCTCGGCCGGCGTCAGCTCGGCGAAGGTCGCCCTCCACTTGTCGTGGTAGTCCTGCCACTTGTAGGGATCGCCGTACTGGTACCAGACGAGGTAGGCGGCGCGGATCGCTGTGACGGCGCGGTCGACGGCGACGCGGTCGATGCGGGGCCAGGGGCACTTCGCGGGGTCGTGGCCGGCGTCGGGCCCGCACATGCACTCGGGGTACCAGGTGTGCAGGTGGAAGATCCGGCCGTCGCGGATCCGGCAGGCGGTGAGCACGGTGCAGTCGCGGGCGCGGGAGCCGTCGAAGCCGATGGTGATCGCGTCGCCGGGCTGCAGCGGGTCGTCGACGGCGGTGAGCCCTGCCCACACCGTCGGGTCGCACAGCACGGCCTCGCCGGCGAGGATCTCGGACAGGTAGAACCGGCGCAGCTGGCTCTCGCCGTGGACCTCGGTGTCGCGGCAGTCGTTCATCAGCCGCCGGACCGAGACGTGCCCGCCGTTCTCCTTCGCGGAGTCGCCGTAGAGGTACAGCAGCTCGGCGCGCAGCTGCTCGTCCTCGGTGAGGTCGACCTTGCCGCGCGAGATCTTCGCGTCGACGAAGATCGTGGGGCTGTTGGTGCGCTGCCACGCCTCGTACACCCGCTGGGCGTGCGATCGCTCCGTCGGGTCCCAGGTGTTCGTCGCGGCCATCCACATGCCGCCGAGGCCGTTGACGGAGCGGATGATCGTGCGGGCGAACTCGAGCGCGCTGCGCTTCCCAGCACCGGCGCCGGTCTGCACCGTGTCGGTCATGAGCCCGTTCTCGGTGAGTCCCACCGCGGTGAACCGGCCGCCGAGCCGACCGAAGGCCGTCGTGGTCAGCGGCTCAGCCGGGTTGCCGCACGGCAGCGTCACCTGCTCCTTGGTGACCTCGACCCCGGGCAGGTCGTAGAGCTCGCTGCTCTCCACCATTGCCTTGAACGGCAGCCACGTGTTGTCGGTCTGCTTGTCGTTGAGCGCGGCGATCGCGATCCACGGTGAGGGGTGCTCCGCACCGACCGGCTCACCGCTGCCGTCCCAGCCTGCGAAGCAGCAGGGTCCGAAGGCCTGAAACAGCAGGTCCATCGCGAGGAGCGGGTCCTTGCCCCACTTCTGGCCTCGCACGAGCATCGACCCGGACCGGAGGTAGGCGTCGTTCCCGGCCTCGCCCGCGGCGTCGGGGTCGAGGCGGTAGCGCTGCAGGAAGTGGCGCTGCTGCTCCGGGTAGAGCCGGACCGGCTGGCCGATCTTCGCGCCGTCGGTGAACCGGAGGGTGTCCTCGATCCAGTCGATCGCCGTGTAGCCGAGGGTGGGGTACTCACCGGGCTGCTCGGGGCCTCGCCAGGGCATCAGGCCTCCGGCTCGTCGACGGCGGCGAGCCGCGGCCGCGCCGGTCGGCCCTCCGTGCCGGTCGCCGCGGCCTGGGCGGGCCGGCGCTGTCCGAGCTCGTCCTCGACGACGACCCACATCAGCGCCTTCATCCCCGACGGGGTGAGGCCCAACTGGTGGGCACGCTGTCGGGCTTCCTTGCTGTCGTCCATCGAGCCGACCTCGGCGGCCGCCTGGTGTCGGGCGTACAGCGCGACGCCTCGGTTCCAGCGCAACCGCTCCCACTGGACTGCCTGCGGGGTGCGCCACAGCTCACGCCAGATCTCGAGCTCGCCGGCCACAATCGTGTCCCGCTCGGCCTCCGCCACGGCGAGACGCTCGCGCAGCCTGGTGAGCTTCGTGCGCTCGGTCCGCTGCAGGCCCTCGTCGAGGTCGCGCTCCTCGAGCACTTCGATGTCGTCCTCGAGCAGCTTGATCCGAACGGCGAGCCGCGGGTCGGGCGGCAGGGGCCACTTCGGTGCCGGCGGCCACTTCCCGTTCTTCTTGCGGCCCTCGGACGGCAGCTGCACCAGGCCGACGCGAACGTTGCGTCGTACGGCGTTCGGGTTCGGGTCGGGACCGGGCACAACGTCACCTCCCGGCGTCGGCACCCGCGGCCGTCGACCGCGGAGGGCGCACAAGCGGCGGGAACGGCGGGGGCGTGCACATGAAACCGGCTCAGAACCCGTACAAGATGGATTTCACTTGCCCCCGGGTCCTTCCCCCCAGGCCCCGCTGGATCTTTCGAGGGGGGGTCAGGTGCCGGTGCGGGACCAGCCGTAGTTGCAGCGCTGGCACTGGGCGACCACGGATCCGTCGCCGCCGCCGTGTCGCAGCGCGGTGACGTGGCCGCCGGTCTTCGGGTTGTCGTCGGTGAACGCCTCGCCGCACGAGGTGCAGTGGGTGGCTGCGACGTACGCCGGGTCGCGGAGCTGCTGCTCGTAGTCGGCGTCGTAGCCGCGCTCCTGGCGGCTGCCCCGTCCGCGCTCTCGCTCGCCCTTGCAGCGGCCGCACCTTGACCCCTCGGTCGGTCGGCGGCAGTCGAGGCACGGTCGCATCGGCACGTCGTGCTCCTGGTCCTGGTCCTCGGCGGGCTGGGTGGTGGCCGCCGGCGAGGACGCCCCCTCGACGGCGGCCCTGCGTCCACACCCGGACACACGAACGGCCCCGAGCTGGCGAGGGACCTCGCGGCTGGGGGCCGTGCTGCGGAGACACCTGTCCCGCTGACGAAATGTTGCCACAGTGACAGGCGAGACGTCTATCCCGGGGGTGTGTCGGAGCGTCGTGCCACCGCCTCGAGGTAC
>Ga0325401_1003605_pt1 | contig 14269 bp, 13 predicted proteins | sample PopdelMetagenome_FD_205666 | JGI IMG/M metagenome (GOLD analysis project Ga0325401, IMG submission 205666) | Populus deltoides microbial communities from Bellville, Georgia, United States - Xylem-PdKOR-R2 | ecosystem: Host-associated > Plants > Phyllosphere > Stem > Wood/Secondary xylem | place...
CGCGCACGAGCTTCCCGTCGTTCTGGCGCACGATGTACTCGGTGCCGTTGTTGTCGTTCACCGCGCGCTCCGTCGCGGTGCCCAGCAGGCCGCCGACAAGGCCGCCGCCGACGCCGGCGAGGGCGGAGGTGAGGTTGGTGCCCGGCGTCGCCGCGCCGACGATCCCGCCGGCCGCGGCGCCCACCGCCGCCCCGGCCGTGCCGTCGGCCGAGATCGCCACGGGCCGCGACCCGACGATCACCCCCTGCTGCACCGGGTCCACCTGCTGCACCGCGCGCTGGGCGTAGGTGTCGGCGGAGTAGCTGTTGCCGCAGGCGGCGAGCAGCAGCAGCGGCAGGAGGAAGCGAGAGGGCGGCATGGGATCTCCGCGATCGGTCCGGCGGGGCGGGGCGGCCGGCCCCGGGGTCCGGGAGCCGAGGTCCGGGCGCGAGTTAGGACGGCCGGCGGCGCGGGGCAACCCGGGACGCGGTCAGGCCGGGGCCGCGTCCTGCACGTGGAGGCAGGCCGAGACGGTGCCGTTCCAGCTCTCGGCCCGGAGGGTGCCGAGGAGGTGGACGGGCGTGCCGCGCGCGCCGAGGAGAAGCTCGGCGAGCGGTCCCTCCTTGGCGCGGAAGCACACGGCCTTGAGGCGGCCGCCCCCCTCCCCCTCCAGGAAGAGGCGGATCGTGCCACCCTCCTTGCCGACGCGGTCGGCGCGGGCGACGCGGGCGTGGCGGATGGCGAAGACCGGCTCCTCGTTGCCCGCGCCGAAGGGGGCGAGGCGGGCCACCTGCTCGGCCAGCGCCGTGCCGGCGGCGGCGACGGAGAGGGTGCCCTCCACCGGCAGCGCCGCGGTGCGGGGCGCGTCGTCGGTCGCCAGCCGCTCCCGCAGGAAGGCGCGCACGGCGTCCGACCGGTCGGCGCGGAAGGAGAAGCCGGCGGCCATGGCGTGGCCGCCGCCGGTCTCCAGCAGCCCGGCCTGGCGCGCGGCGATCACGGCGGCGCCGATGTCGAGGCCGGGCACGGAGCGGGCGGAGCCCTTGGCGAGGCCGTCCGCGACGCCGGCGACGAGGACCGGGCGCTCGAAGCGCTCCTTCAGGCGACCGGCGACGATGCCGACCACGCCGGGGTGCCAGCCCTCGCCGAGGACGAGCAGGACCGGGTCGCCGGCCGCGACCGCCTCCTCGGCGGTGCGGAGGGCGCTGCCCATCACCTCGGCCTCCACCTCCTGGCGGCGGCGGTTGGTGGCGTCGAGGCGCTCGGCCACGGCGCGGGCCTCGACCGGGTCGTCCTCCAGCAGGAGGCGGAGGGCGAGGTCGCTCTCCCCAACCCGGCCGGAGGCGTTGATGCGCGGGCCGAGGGCGAATCCGAGGGAGTGGGCGGTGGGGGCGTCGCGGACGCCGGCCACCTCCAGCAGCGCGGCGATCCCGGGGCGGGCGCGGCGGGCCATGACGCGCAGGCCCTGAGAGACGAGGGCGCGGTTGAGGCCCGTCAGCGGCATCACGTCGCAGACGGTCGCGGTGGCGACGAGGTCGAGCAGGTCGAGCAGCGGCGGTTCCGGGTGCCGCTCGAAGTGGCCGGCGCGGCGGAGGGCCCGGTGCAGGGCGATCACCGCCATGAAGCACACCCCTGCGGCGCAGAGGCCGCGGAGGCCGGACTCGCAGTCCAGCCGGTTCGGGTTGACGGTGGCGAGGATGGCGGGCGGCGGCCCCTCGGCCTTGTGATGGTCGAGCACCACCACGTCGGCCCGGCCCCGCGCCGCCTCCAGCGCCGCGTGGGCGGCGATGCCGCAGTCGACGCAGACGATGAGCGTCGCGCCGGCCTCGCAGAGGGCGGCGACGGCGGGGGCATTGGGGCCGTAGCCCTCCTTCAGGCGGTCGGGAACGTAGTGGGTGGCGGGGACGCCGAGGTCGCGCAGGGCGCGGACGGTCAGGGCGCCGGCGCAGGCGCCGTCCGCGTCGTAGTCGGCGAAGACCGCGACGCGCTCGCCGGCGCGCACGGCGGCGGCCAGGCGCTCGGCGGCACGGTCCATGTCGCGCAGGCAGGAGGGGTCGGGCAGCAGGGCGCGCAGGCGCGGCTCGAGGAAGTCGCCCGCCGCCTCCACGGCGACGCCGCGGGAGGCGAGGAGGCGCCCGACGATCTCCGGCACGTCGAGCCGCTGGGCGATGGCCAGCCCCGCCCGCGCGTCCCCCTGCCGCCAGACCCAGCGGCGGCCGGTGACGGAGCGGGAGACGCCGAGGACGTCGCCGGGCGGGGTGCCGTCGGGCAAGGGAGGCGGCCCTTTCAGGGATGTGACGCGGGCTCGGAACCCCGCCGGTATGTCAGTGGTGACTGACTAACTTAGGAAAGCATTGGGCTTCACGACGAAGTTGTGATGCCCCTCGATGTAGCGGACCGTGCCGGTCTTGCTCCGCATAACGATGGAGTGGGTCACGGCGCCGGCGGCGTGGCGGCGGACGCCGCGCAGCATCGCGCCCGTGGTCACGCCGGTGGCCGAGAACATGACGTCGCCGCGGGCCATGTCCTCCACCTCGAAGATGCGGTCGGGGTCGGTGATGCCCATGGACTTGGCGCGCTCGCGCTGCCCGTCGTCCTCGTAGATGAGGCGGCCCTGCATCTGTCCGCCGATGCAGCGCAGCGCGGCGGCGGCGAGCACGCCTTCCGGCGCGCCGCCCCAGCCGAGGTACATGTCCACCCCGGCCTCGGGCTGGGAGCAGGCGACGACGCCGGCGACGTCGCCGTCGGGGATGAGCATGATGCGCGCCCCGGCCTCGCGGCAGGCGCGGATGATCTCCTTGTGGCGGTCGCGGTCGAGGGTGCAGACGACGAGGTCCTCGATCTCGCAGCTCTTCGCCCTGGCGAGGTTCTGCAGGTTCTCCTTCGGAGAGGCGTCGATGTGGACGACCCCCGCCGGCAGGCCGGCGCCGACCGCGATCTTGTCCATGTAGATGTCGGGCGCGTGCAGGAAGCCGCCCTTCTCCGCCACCGCGAGGGTCGCGATGGCGTTCGGCATGCCGCGGGCGCAGATGGAGGTGCCCTCCAGCGGGTCCACGGCGATGTCGACCTCGGGCCCGCCGGCGCCGACCTTCTCGCCGATGTAGAGCATCGGCGCCTCGTCCATCTCGCCCTCGCCGATCACGACGGTGCCGTGGATGGCGACGCTGTCGAAGGCGCGGCGCATGGCGTCGACGGCGGCGCCGTCGGCCGCGTTCTTGTCGCCCCGCCCGACCCAGCGGGAGGCGGAGATGGCGGCGGCCTCGGTCACGCGGACGAGCTCCATCGCCAGGTTGCGGTCGCTCTGCAGCGGCGCGTCGGGGTTGATGGTGCGGTCCTGGCTCATGGCGTCTCGATCCGGATGAGGGCGGGGGGTTCCAGCACGGCGTCGAGGGCGGCGATGCGGGCGATCGCCTCGCGCATCGCGACCTCGCGCGACTCGTGGGTGGTCAGCACCACGGGCACCGCCTCCCCGGGGGCGCGGCCGCGCTGGAGCATGGATTCGAGGCTGATCCCGGCGTCGCGCAGGGCGCCGGTCACGTCGGCGATGACGCCGGGGCGGTCCACCACCATCAGCCGCAGGTAGTAGGCGCCGGCGTGGCGCTCCATCCCGATGGAGGGGATGGCGAGGAAGGAGTCCGCGCCCCAGACCGGCGTGTGGCGGCCGCGGGCGATGTCCACGAGGTCGGAGACGACGGCGCTGGCGGTCGGGCCGGCGCCGGCACCGCGGCCGACGAGGACGATGCGCCCGACGTGGTCGCCCTCCGCCACGACGGCGTTGTACACGCCGTCGACGGTCGCGATGGGGTGGGAGACGGGCACCATGCAGGGGTGCACCCGCGTCTCCACCCCGGCCTCGGAGCCGGTGGCGATGCCGAGCAGCTTGATGCGGTAGCCGAGCTCCTCCGCGAGGCGGATGTCGAGGGCGGAGACCGCGCGGATGCCCTCCACGTGCACCGCGGCGAAGTCGACGGGGCGGCCGAAGGCGAGGGCGGCGAGGATGGCGAGCTTGTGGGCGGCGTCGATGCCGTCCACGTCGAAGGTCGGGTCGGCCTCGGCGTAGCCGAGCTTCTGCGCCTCGCTCAGGGCCTCCGCGAACTCGCGCCCGCGCTCGCGCATCTGGGTCAGGATGTAGTTGCAGGTGCCGTTGAGGATGCCTGTGACGCGGGTGATGCGGTTGCCGGCCAGCCCTTCCCGGATCGCCTTGATGGCGGGGATGCCGCCGGCCACCGCCGCCTCGAAGGCGAGCGGGACGGCGGATCGCGCCGCCAGCTCCGCCAGCTCGGCGCCGTGGATCGCCAGCAGGGCCTTGTTGGCGGTCACCACCGGCTTGCCGGCGGCCAGGGCGGCGGCGATGAGGGCGCGCGCCGGCCCCTCGCTGCCGCCGATCGTCTCGACCACCACGTCCACCGCGGGGTCGTTCGCCAGGGCGGTCGGGTCGTCGTACCAGCGCAGCCCGTCGAGGCTGATGCCGCGGTCGCGGGTGCGGTCGCGGGAGGAGACCGCGGTGACGGCGACCCGCCGTCCGGCGCGGGCCGCGACGATCTCGGCGTTCCGGCGCAGCAGGGAGAGCACGCCGGCCCCCACCGTGCCGAGCCCGGCCACCGCCACCGCGAGGGGACGGGTCATGCGCGGACGGCATCCTCTTTGCGGGTCTCGTCCAGCGCCGGGGCGGCGTTGTCGCCCTGGAGGAAGGTGCGGATGCCGCGCAGCGCCTGGCGGATACGGTGGTTGTTCTCCACGAGGGCGATGCGGACGTGGTCGTCTCCGTGCTCCCCGAAGCCGACGCCGGGGGCGACCGCCACCTTGGCGCGGGCGAGCAGCAGCTTGGAGAACTCGACGCTGCCGAGGTGCCTGAAGCGGTCCGGGATCGGGGCCCAGAGGAACATGGAGGCGTCCGGAGACGGCACGTCCCAGCCGGCGGCGTGCAGGCCGCGCACGAGCAGGTCGCGGCGCTCCCTGTAGAGGGCGCGCATCTCCCCGATGCAGTCCTGCGGACCGTTCAGCGCGGCGGTGGCGGCCACCTGGATCGGCGTGAAGGCGCCGTAGTCGAGGTAGGACTTCACCCGCGTCAGCGCCGCGACCAGCTTGGCGTTCCCGGCGGCGAAGCCCATGCGCCAACCCGGCATGTTGTAGGTCTTGGACATGGAGGTGAACTCCACCGCGATGTCCTTCGCGCCCTCCACCTCCAGCACGGAGGGGGGCGGGACGTCGCCGAAGTAGAGCTCGGCGTAGGCGAGGTCGGACAGGATGTAGATGCCGTGGCGGCGGCAGAGGGCGACGAGGTCGCGGTAGAAGGCGATGTCCGCGGTCAGGGCCGTCGGGTTGCTCGGGAAGTTGACGATCACCGCCGTCGGCGTCGGGACGGAGTGGCGCACGGCGCGGTCGATCGCCGCGAGCATCTCGTCGTCCGGCGTGTAGGGGATCGAGCGCACGCTGGCGCCGGCGATGAGGAAGCCGAACTGGTGGATCGGGTAGGAGGGGTTCGGCACGAGGATGGTGTCGCCCGGGGAGGCGATGGCCTGGGCGAGGTTCGCCAGCCCCTCCTTCGACCCGAGCGTCGCGATCACCTCCGTCTCGGGGTCGAGCTTCACGCCGAAGCGGCGGGCGTAGTAGGCGGCGTGGGCCTTGCGCAGGCCGGGAATGCCCTTGGAGGCGGAGTAGCGGTGCGTGCGCGGATCCTGCACCGCCTCCACCAGCTTGGCGACGATGTGGGGCGGCGTGGGGCTGTCGGGGTTGCCCATGCCGAGGTCGACGATGTCCTCCGCGGCGCCGCGGGCGCGGGCCTTGGCGGCGTTGACCTCCGCGAAGACGTAGGGCGGCAGGCGGCGGATGCGGTGGAACTCGTCGGTCATGGGCGTTCGCTCGGTGTTCTGGCGGGCAGGATAGCGGGCGCGGTCAGAGGCCGCGAGGCGCGATGGGGGCGAAGCTGGGCGGCGCGGCGAGATCGGGCGCCGCCGGCACGTTCAGCTCCGGCGGCGGGGCGGCGGGCGCGGTGTCCTCCATCGTGGGCGCGTCCTGGCCGGGCAGCAGCAGCGTCGCGGGGCCGGTGCCGATCGGCGGGGCGGCGGCGAGCCGCGGCGGCGCGGGCGGCGCGGCGGGGACCGCAGCGGCGCCCTCCGTGTCCGGGCGGTCGGGGACGGGGGCGCCGGGCCGGCGCGGATCGGCCGCCGCGGCGCGGTTGGCCGCGAGAAGGGTGGAGAGGTCGGCGCGGGCGCTGGCGGGGCCGCGGTCCGGGCGCCCGGGGATGGTGGCCAGGTTGGGGCTGCGCGCCTCCATGCCGGGCGGCAGGGGGCGGCCCTCCAGGGCCTCGCCGGAGATCTGGCGGTAGAACTCGAAAGGGCCCTCCCCGGGCGAGCCGACGCAGCCGCCGAGGGCGGCGCCCGCCGCCAGCAACGCGGCGCGGGCGGCCGTCCGCGCTTGCCCCGCACAGGCCCGGCGCCTAGCTATCAAGCGCCGGACGGCTTCCGGCTCGGACCTGTCGCGCATTGCACGCTCCTCGCTCCGGGGGGTTTGCCGCAGAACGGCGGCCGGCGGAAGCCACGGAAGCGGGCGCCGCCGGCGCCGGTGGGCAGGGGAGGTTTCCGTCATGGCCAGGAAGCGCGACAACGGCCGTACCCCTCCGGAGGTGGCGCGGGCGGGGGCCGAGGCGCTGGGCGGCCCCGCGGAGGGCAGCCCGCCCGTCCCGCCGGAGCCGGTGCGGCCAGGCGTCACGCCGCTTCCGGACGACGTGCCCCGGAACGTGCGGGCCGCGCCGGAGGGCGCCGTGCCGCCGGCGGCGGAGCCGGAGGCCGCGCGGATCGCCGCGGCGGTGATCGCGGCGTCGCCGCCCCTGCCCGGCGGAGCGGCCGCGCCCCCGTCCAGGCCCATGGCCCCTCCCCCGCCGCCCCCGGCGGAGCCGATGACGCCGTCCGGTGGCGGCGCCGCGGGCCGGGCGGTGCGCCCACCCGGACCCTCCACGCCTCCGGCGGCGCCGGGGATGCCGCAGCTCGGCGGCGCGGCGGGTCAGGCCACGCCACCGGCCGCATCCCCGGCCGAGGTGCCGTTCCGCATGCCGGACCCCGCGGTGGTCAGCCGCACCATGGCCGACGTGGCGGAGCGCGGGCAGCGCATCGTCGGCGAGTTCCTGCGCCGCCAGGGCGAGGCGGGCGGGACGCGGAACCCCGACCCGCTGAACATCGGCTCCGCCTTCCTGGAGATGACGGCGCGGCTGATGACCAATCCCGCGCGCATCGTGCAGGCGCAGATCGGCTTCTGGCAGGACTACCTTACCCTGTGGCAGAACACCGCGCGCCGGATGATGGGCGGGCATGTCGAGCCGGTGATCGCCGAGCGCCGCGGCGACAAGCGCTTCAAGGACGACGCCTGGCGCGAGAGCGAGGTGTTCGACTTCATCAAGCAGTCCTACCTGCTCTCCTCCCGCTACTTCACCAACGTGGTGCACGGGGCGGAGGGGCTGGACGCGAAGACGGCGCAGAAGGTGGACTTCTACACCCGCCAGTTCGTCGACGCGATGAGCCCCACCAACTTCTGGCTCACCAACCCCGAGGTGCTGCGGAAGACGGCGGAGACCGGCGGGGAGAACCTGCTGAAGGGCCTGTCGAACCTGCTGACCGACCTCGAGCGCGGCCGCGGCAAGCTTCGCATCAACATGACCGACGAGAAGAAGTTCACGATCGGCGAGAACATCGCGGTGACGCCCGGCAAGGTGGTGCACCGCAACGCGCTGATGGAGCTGATCCAGTACGCGCCGACGACCGAGACGGTGCTGAAGCGGCCGCTGCTGATCCTGCCGCCCTGGATCAACAAGTTCTACATCCTCGACCTTCGCCCGAAGAACTCCTTCATCCGATGGGCGGTGTCGCAGGGGCACACGGTCTTCGTCTGCTCCTGGGTGAACCCGGACGAGACGCTCGCGGAGATGGGCTTCGACGACTACATGCGCCTCGGCCCCTACGACGCGATCGAGGCGATCGCGCGCGTCACGGGGGAGCGGCGGGTGAACGCCATCGGCTACTGCCTCGGCGGCACGCTGCTGGCCTCCACCCTGGCGCACATGGCGAAGAAGGGGGACGACCGGATCGCGTCCGCCACCTTCTTCACGACGATGCTCGACTTCGAGGAGTCCGGCGAGCTCGGCGTCTTCATCGACGAGGAGCAGCTCCAGGCCATCGAGGCGAAGATGAGCCAGCGCGGCTACCTCGAGGGCGCGGAGATGGCGGACACCTTCAACATGCTGCGCGCCAACGACCTGATCTGGTCCTTCGTCGTGCAGAACTACCTGCTGGGGCAGGAGCCCTTCCCCTTCGACCTGCTGTTCTGGAACGGCGATTCGACGCGGATGCCGGCGCGGATGCACTCCTTCTACCTGCGCCGCATGTACCAGCAGAACGACCTCGTGAAGCCCGGCGGGATCGAGCTCGGCGGCGTGGCGCTCGACCTGCGCGACATCCGCACCCCCGCCTACGTGCTGGCGACGCGGGAGGACCACATCGCGCCGTGGACGAGCAGCTACCGGGCGACGGGGATCTTCTCGGGCCCGGTGCGCTTCGTGCTGGCGGCGTCGGGGCACATCGCGGGGGTGGTGAACCCGCCGGACTCGGGCAAGTACAGCCACTGGGTCGGGACGGTGGAGGCGCCGGCCGGGCCCGCCGAGTGGTTCGAGGGCGCGACGGAGTTCGCGGGATCCTGGTGGCCGGACTGGCAGCGCTGGGTGACGGGGCAGGGCCGCGAGACGGTGCCGGCGCGCGTGCCGGAGGGCACGCTCGGGGACGCGCCGGGCTCCTACGTGAAGGTCATGGCGGGGGACTGACCGGCGCGGGGGAGCCGGTCAGCGCTCGATCCCGAAGGGGGACGGGCCGCGGCCGCCGCGGTCGGCGGGAACCGGGGTGTCGAAGTCGGCCGACCAGCCGCCGCCGTCGTCGAGCGCCCGGACGCGCTCGGCGAGGGCGGCGATCGCGATCTCGCCCTGCGGCAGCGGGCCGGGATCGGAGAGGCGGGCCACCGTCGCGGCCCCGCCCCGGGGAAAGAGGCCGTCGGGCAGCGCCGCCGCGGCCGCGCCCCGGTTCCCCGACGCCAGCGCGCGGGACGCCGCCGCCAGCGCGGTGGAGAGCAGCGGCGCGGCGGCGAGCGGGTCGGCGCCGAGCGCGCCGCGCATCTCGTCCCGCGCGAGGCCGATCCCGGCCCGGGCGTCGCCCGACACCGGCTCCCATCGCGGCTGGGACATCAGGTCGACCGCGAGCCACTCCAGCAGCGCCGCGGCGCGCGCGACGCGGGCCGGATCGTCCGGGATGCCGCGGTTGGCGCCGGACAGGTCGCGCGAGAGCGTCGCGACGGCGGCGCGGCCGGGATCCTGGCCGGGCGGCAGCAGGCCTGGCGGCACCGGCCAGCCGGTGTTCGGCCGGCGCAGCTCGTCGCACCCCGCCAGGGCGGGGAGGACGATGGCGGAGAGCAGGACGCGTCGCCGGGGCATCGGTGGGGAGGTGCGGCGCGCCGTCACCGGAGGTACATGTCCTCTTCGCGGCCGAACTCGATGTCGCGCTGGGCCCGGCGCGTGGCGAGGTTCGCCTGGGCGAGGCGGGGGACGGCCGCCAGCCGTGCCAGCGTGTCGGGCGCGAAGACCGGCCCGGGCAGGGACGCGCGGGCCGCGCCCTGGTCGCCGCGCGCGAGGGCGGCCGCCGCGCCCTCCATGCCGTCGATCACGGCGCGCCCGGACGCGGCCTGCTGGATGCCGAGCGCGGAGCGGACCTCGTAGCGCGCGGCGGTCAGCAGCGCGGGGGTGGAACCACTGAAGTTGTAGAAGCTGCGGTCAGCCCCCACGGCGAGGGTCGTCCACTCCAGGCGGCTGACAGCGACCGCCGCGTCGGCGGGCCGGCCGGCGAGCGTCGCCGGGTTGCCGAAGGCCTCCGCCGCGCCGGAGATGGCGTTGTACGCCGGCGTCCCGCCGCCGTTGCCGGCCAGCGGGGGCACGGGCGGCACCGGCTCGCTCCCCGGCACGGCGCAGGCCGCGAGGCCCGCGAGGACGAGCAGCGCCGCGGCGCGGGCGGCCGTCATGCCGACCCGCCGGAGAGGCTGGCGCGGTGCCGCCGTGCGAGCTCGACGTAGTGCGCGGCGGTGCGGTCCCACCCGGCCCGCTCCTCGGCCGACATGACCCGGACGAGGCGGGCGGGGGCGCCGAGCCAGAGCTCGTTCGGGCCGATCCGCTTGCCCGGCGCGAGCAGCCCGCCGGCGCCGAGCATCCCGCCCTCCTCGATGACCGCCTTGTCGAGCACGGTCGCGCCCATGCCGACGAAGGCGCGGTCGCGCAGCGTGCAGGCGTGGATGATGCAGGCGTGGCCGATGGTGACGTCGGTGCCGATCTCGGTCGGCATGGTGCCGGCGTTGACGTGGACGATGGTGCCGTCCTGCACGTTGCTGCGGGCGCCGATGCGGATCCAGTTCGTGTCGCCGCGCAGCACGCAGCCGTACCAGACGCTCGCCTCCTCCCCCATCGTGACGTCGCCGATGACGGAGGCGGAGGGCGCGACGAAGGCGGTGGCGTGCAGCTCGGGCCGCTTGCCGTCGAAGGGGTAGAGGGGTCCGCTCATGCCGCCTTCTCCATCTCTCCGGCGGGCCGTTCCGCGCCGCCCAGGCCGAGCATCAGCGCGAGGTTCTGCACCGCCGCGCCGGAGGCGCCCTTGCCGAGGTTGTCCAGCCGCGCCACCAGCACCGCCTGGCCGCGCCGCGCGTTGCCGTGGACGCGCAGCTCGATCAGGTTCGTGTCGTTCAGCGCCTCCGGCTCGATCTTGCCGCCGGCCTCGGGCGGGAGGACGCGCACGGAGTCGGAGCCGGCGTAGCGCGCCTCCAGCGCCGAGTGCAGGTCGTCGGGTCCCGGCGCACCGTTCAGCAGGTCGAGGTGCAGCGGGACGGAGACGAGCATGCCCTGGCGGAAGCGGCCCACGCTGGGGACGAAGATCGGCCGGCGCGACAGGTGGGCGTAGTGCTGCAGCTCCGGCAGGTGCTTGTGCTCCAGCCCGAGCCCGTAGAGCTCGAAGGACGGCGCAGCCATCCCCTCCTTGGCCCCCTCGTAGGCGGCGATCATCGCCTTGCCGCCGCCGGAGTAGCCGGAGACGGCGTTGACGGTGACGGGGTAGTCGGCGGGGAGAAGTCCGGCATCGACCAGGGGTCGGATCAGCAGGATGCCGCCGGTGGGGTAGCAGCCGGGGTTGGCCACGCGCGGCGCCGCGGCGATGCGGGCGGGCTGGCCGGGCTCCAGCTCCGGCACGCCGTAGACCCAGGCCGGGTCCAGCCGGTGCGCGGTGGAGGCGTCGAGCAGGCGGGGCGCGTCGCCCCCGAGTCCGGCGGCCAGCGCCGCGGCCTCGCGCGCCGCGTCGTCCGGCAGGCAGAGGATGACGGCGTCGACCTCGGCGAAGACGTCGCGCTTGGCGGCGGGGTCCTTGCGTCGCTCCGGCGGCAGGGAGCGCAGGACGACGTCCTCGCGCCCTCCCAGGCGGTCGATGATCTGCAGGCCGGTCGTGCCGGACTCGCCGTCGATGTAGACGCTCGGGATGCTGCCCTCGGCCATCTGGCCCTCCTCGGGTGGCAATAGGGAACTCGGCTCGCCGGAACGCAAGAGGGGCGGCCCCTGCGGGCCGCCCCTCCTGATATCGATCCGGTGAGGACGGACCGGCTGCACGCCGGCCCGCCCGGCGTCAGCGCTTGCTGAACTGGAAGGAACGTCGGGCCTTCGGCTTGCCGTACTTCTTGCGCTCGACCACGCGCGGGTCACGGGTCAGGAAGCCGGCCTTCTTCAGGATCGGGCGCAGGCCCGGCTCGAAGTTCGTCAGCGCCCGGGACAGGCCGTGGCGCACCGCGCCGGCCTGGCCGGAGAGGCCGCCGCCGACCACCGTGCAGGTCACGTCGAACTGCTGGTAGCGGTCCGCCACGAGGAAGGGCTGGGCGATCAGCATCCGCAGCACGGGGCGCGCGAAGTACTTCGCGGCCGGCTTGCCGTTGATCTCGACCGTGCCCTTGCCCGGGCGGATCCACACCCGCGCGACCGCGTTCTTGCGGCGCCCGGTGGCGTAGGAGCGGCCCTGGGCGTCCTTCTTCGGCTCGCGCGAGGCGGCCGGCGTCTCCGGGGAGGCGGGGGTGCCGGCGACGAGGTCCTTCAGGTCGGCCAGCGAGGTGGCGGTCTGGGTCTCGCTCATGGTCAGGCGGCCTTCTGCGCGGCGCCGCTGCTGGCGGCGGCGACGTTCTTGCGGTTCAGGGCGCCGACGTCGAGCGTCTCGGGCGTCTGGCCGGCGTGCGGGTGCTCGGCGCCCGCGTAAACGTGCAGGTTGCGCATCTGCTGGCGGCCGAGGTTGTTGCGCGTGATCATGCGCTCCACCGCCTTCTCGATCACCCGCTCGGGGAAGCGGCCCTCGAGGCCCTCCCGCGCGGTGCGGCCCTTGATGCCGCCGGCGTAGCCGGTGTGCCAGTAGAAGACCGACTGCTCGGCCTTGTTGCCGGTCAGGCGGACGCGGCGGGCGTTGATGATGACCACGTGGTCGCCGCAGTCGACGTGCGGCGTGAAGGTGGGCTTGTGCTTGCCGCGCAGCCGGTTGGCGACGAGGGCGGCCAGGCGCCCGAGGACGAGGCCGTCGGCGTCGATCAGGATCCAGTTCTTCTGGACCTCGGCCGGCTTGATCGAGCGGGTCTGAGTTTGCAGCATGATCCGTGCGTCAGTTCCAGGAGTGGGCGGCGTATCGCCCGCGGCGGCGGCCGGGGTCAAGGAGAAACTTGTGGTATCACCGTACCACAGACGGTTTCGGGCCGGTGCCGCGCGGGGTTGGAGCGCCTATCCTCGGGGGCGATGCGCCGTCTCATCGCCCTGGGCCTCGTCGCCCTGCTCGGTCTCCTGCTGGTCCTGCTGCCGCGGGCGGTGGTGCTGCCGCCCTCCCTCGATCCCTTCGCGCCGCTCGACCTGAGGGCTGCTCCCGGGCCGCTGACCGGCTACAAGCTGTCCCGCATGGCGCGTTCCCCCGGCCTCTGCGCCGCCTCCTTCGCCGCGTCCGGCATCCCGTTGCAGGAACTGCCCGCGCAGCCGCCGCGGGACGGATGCGGAATCCCCGAGCCGGTGCGGCTGCCGAGCACGCTTCGCCTCTCGCCGGCCGCGCCGGTGGTGAACTGCCCGCTGGCCGCCGCCTGGACCGTGTTCGAGCGGCACGGGCTGCAGCCGGCGGCGATGGAGGCGTTCGGGCAGCGGGTCGCCGGCGTCCGGCACCTCGGCGCCTACAACTGCCGCAACGTCTACCACCGGGAACGCGGCCCGCGCAGCCGCCACGCCACGGCGGACGCGATCGACGTCGCCGGCTTCACCCTGGCCGACGGGCGCGGCGTCGGCCTGCCGCGGGACTGGGACGCGCCGGCACCGGCCGGGTCCTTCCTGCGCGCCGTGCGGGACGCCGCCTGCGACACCTTCGGGTCGGTGCTCGGGCCGGACTACAACGCGGCGCACCGGGACCACTTCCACCTCCAGCGCGGCGGCTGGGGGATGTGCCGGTGAGCGGGCCGGTCGCCGTCATCGGCGCCTCCGGCCGGTCGGGCGCGGCGCTGTGCCGGGCCCTGGCCGCGGCGGGCACGCCCTTCCTGCCGGTGGTGCGGGACGCCGGCCGCTGGGCGGCCACGGGCCTCCCCGGCGCGCCGCGGATCGCCGACCTGCGCGACCCGGCGGCGCTGCGCGCGGCCCTGGCCGGCGCGGGTCGGGTGGCGTCCTGCGCCCACGCGCGCCACGCGCCGGCGATCCTGGCCGCGACGGCGGCGCCGGTCGTCCTGCTCGGCAGCACGCGCCGCCACTCGCGCTGGCGGGACGCGCACGGGGACGGGGTGCGGCGCGGGGAGGCGGCGCTGCTGGAGAGCGGGCGGCCGGGCGCCATCCTGCACCCCACCATGATCTACGGCGCCGAGGGGGAGGACAACGTGCAGCGCCTCGCCGCCCTGCTGCGGCGCCTGCCGGTGGCGCCCCTGCCCGGCGGCGGGCGCGCGCTGGTGCAGCCGGTCCACCAGTCCGACGTGACCCGGGCCGTGCTGGCGGCGCTGCGGCGGGACTGGGACGGGCCCGCCGCGATCACTGTCGCGGGGCCGACCCCCCTGCCCTACGCCGGCTTCCTGCGCGCGGTCTGCCGGGCGGCCGGCTTCGCGGCGCCGCGCGTGCTGCCGGTGCCCCTGCTGCCCCTGCTGGCGGCCGCGCCGCTGCTGCGGCTGGTGCCCCGCCTGCCGCGCGTGCGCGCCGCGGAGCTGCGGCGCCTGACGGAGGACAAGGCCTTCGACATCGGCC
>Ga0325401_1003609_pt1 | contig 14265 bp, 6 predicted proteins | sample PopdelMetagenome_FD_205666 | JGI IMG/M metagenome (GOLD analysis project Ga0325401, IMG submission 205666) | Populus deltoides microbial communities from Bellville, Georgia, United States - Xylem-PdKOR-R2 | ecosystem: Host-associated > Plants > Phyllosphere > Stem > Wood/Secondary xylem | place...
AGCGGTGATGATGATAGCGGTGGTGCTGCTGTTGCTTCAAATGGCAGAGAGAGAGAGATGCACAAGTTGCTTTAGTTTCTCATTTCTATGCAAATGCACAAGTTTCTCCTTTTTTCTTCACGAGTGTTGCAGCAAAACTAGCAGGGGAAGAAGATGGTAAGAGACTGAGGAAGAATGACGGTGGAGTTGTCAGTGCTAGGGGTGGTGGCGGCGTTGGTGTTGCTCCTACGTTGGATGTTGTTTCAAAGCTGGGGGAGGAGAAATGGTAAAAAGAATTGTAATCTTCTCCTCTGTAATTTTCTCCTTTTTCCCTCTGTTTCTTTATTGGTTTTGATTTTGTTTTTATTCTTTCACTCTCCTTCCACCCTCAAAATCCTCTGGTTCGTTCCTCTCTTTCTCACCAAAATTCCTCCTTTATCTCTATTCCCCCTTTTTATTTATAGGCGTAAGAAGAGAGGGGCACTTTACCCCTGCCATGACATAGGGTAAGGTGGCTACCTTGCCAATGTCTTGGCATAGGATAAGGTGGTTGGTCATGGCTTGAGTTTCAATTTCAACATTTGCCAGAATAGATACAATACATGTGAGAGAGTGGACGATCGTCGCGACGCCGCACATGTGCGACAATCTATATACATTAATAAATGCTAAAAAGAATTGTAAACAATAAATAAAGACTAACATGTAATGCTAAGTGATGGATGCAGATAAATAAATATGATTTTGCATTGTGTTATACTATTTAACATCTTTTGTTTTAATTATATGTCAATATTTTTTTGAAAAAAAATAATAAAAAATCGAATAGCAATAAAATAACTTGCTAGCATAGTTCTGGTGCTTTTCGTTGACTTGACTTCGCCCTATGAGGTAGTTCCTTGCATGGTTTGGGTTTCAATTTCAATAGTGTTAGAGTTGGCTCAACATAGCCCGTTTGACTTAGTAGGTCCAAATGTGACACATTCTTTCTATTCAAGACCTGATTTGGCTCCAAAACAATTCTCAAGCTGTTATTTTTTTAACCTCTGCCTAACCTAATCAGGCTAAAATGTGAAATAACAAACTATACAAGGATAAAAATAAAAAAATAATTTAGAAATTGAAATGAAAAGACAACAACATACTAGGTTGACTCCAGTTAACTAGCCAAATTTCCAACCCATGTCTTGGATACAACCACAATCAGCTAACCTAGTTGGACCATCTATCTCTTTCATTTCTCTTCTTTTCTTTTCAGGGCCTTTATTAGGCTTAGATAGGAAGAATCTAGGGCTAATGAAGTGTTAGCGTGCAAGGAAGCCCATGTCATTAAGGAGGCGTATGTGGCTTTTTCTGAGCTCTAATGATAGCCTTCTTTGATGTCATTTGAATCTTCATGACAAGAGCTTTTGTCTAAGGCAGCGTATGTCATAAACGCGGACTCAACAACCTATTCTTCTTTCATTTTTTTTTCTTTTTTCTCTCTCTCTCCCCACCTCAGCCCTGTGCATGAATTCTTCATCCTTTATATTTGGTCCTTACACCCTTAAAGTTTTCCTAATAACAAATCAGGTCCCTCAACCCCTAATTTATCTTCATGTAATGAAAAAACTTTTTTGTTCTAAATCGAGCACTAACAAAATGCCAAGGCATGACATCGCAACCCCGGGCACCCCACAATGAGCGAACTAAACCAATCTTTTAGGCTCAAATTAGAAACAACATATAGTCCAAGGATGAAATCGTAAAACATAACTTGGGGAGTGAATTTAAAAAACGAGGACCAAAACTAACAGATAAAAAAGTTAAAGGAGGATAAAATTGAAAAAAAAATTATAATTTCATAAATTATTTTAAATAAAAAAATAGCAATTAAAAGAATAGAGATCAAATTTGACCGATGAAAAGATTGGAGAATGAAATTGAAAAAAAAATTCATTTTCATAAATAATTTCAAATAATGATAAACAAATAAAGAAAATTTTAAAAATGATTTTCAAAAAATAACACTTCATGAAACAGTGGAACTTGTCAAAACATAGAGTAGAAGTAAATGAAGAATATATGTTCATCTATTCATTCACCCAAGAAAACATTAATTCATTGCCCAATACTCTGACTCCATTTAATGAAACCATAATTGATGCCTAATCCTCCATTGCTAAATGCAAAATGTTCGAAGCTTTATCACTGCCTAGTGATTATACAAAAGATAGAGAAATTATTAAGTACCTAATGCTTCTTTACCCACAGAACGACCAAGGGCAATTTACCCTTAAATTTTCAAAATATTCATTTTAGTCGTCTCTAATTAATGTTAGCATTTCAAATTTATCCTCTTCAAAACATTATTGTAAAATATTTTTTAATTTTTGGTCCGCTCCTCACGACGACCCACCATGATAACTACAAATGAGTCTAACTTCTTATGCTAGTAAGAAATCATTACTCCAAACCATCTAATAAATAGTTAAGTGGTAAGAATTTGAAATTAAGAAATTTACTTTCTCTGTAGTCTCAGGTTCGAGTCATATGGTTGTTAATATAATGATCACTAGAGACTTACATGATTATTAACTTCAAACCTTATAGAATTAATCAAAATGCACATGTTAATAAAAAAAAAAGGAAATCATTACCCTATAGTTCCTAATAATCTCTCAGAAAACATAAACCTCTAACCTTGGAGACGTACTAGTAGTTCAAAGCATAGAATGTGAGGCGGAGAAATTGCAAGAAACCGATTTTCTGTATAATTGGAACTGGTCTCAAGATAAAAAAAAAAAAAAAGCATATTTCATATTAGAGTAATTTTAGTTCAACCACCCAAATTTCTTAATAAGAATTGTGAACATTACCATATAAATATATAATTGAGATCTTTGAAGGTAATTTATGAAAAATATATAATTGAGATCTTTGAATTTGAAGGTAATTTATGAAAAATATATAATTGAGATCTTTGAAGGTAATTTATGAAAATAATAATGCTGAAAATATTTTATGTTTTATATGTAAGAAGTAATATTAAGAAATATGTCTTGGTTTCTTGAATTAATCTGAAATTCGATTGATCTAAGGACTGGACTAGTTCAAATTAAAAAAAATAAAAAAAACTCGGTTAACTCGTTCAAAAGCCCGTGTTAACCTGTTAAAATAGTTTATTTGAACATGATGTAGTCAAAACTCAATTCTATACCTATTAATTTTTATTTTATTTTTAAAACAACATCATTTTAATATTTTCTTGAAAATAAATTAGAAATCAATCTAAATTGACCCACTAATTACAAGTATGATTTTTGAGATGTTATAAGTGCCCTTGCTAAATTATTATCAAGAAATTCGAGAAAAAACAAAAGAAAGTAGATGCAACCCGAGCCCCCGTGGACACAATATAAGAGGTATGGGCCTTGGAGCGGAAATGGACAGCCAAATCCATTGTAAATTTGTGGATTTGTCTTCGATTAGATGGCAACTATATCAGCTGACTTGAATATAGCGCGCAGATTTTTCTTTTTGTGAGAGACCCACGGTTCACCATCCTCAACCACACGCACCACTCTAGACTCCAGCCGTACAATGCCTGCATTTTCGAAGCTCTATCTCTTCGCTTACAATTCCCTCCAGGCCTTTGGATGGTAATGATTGCCTCTCCTTCTCTTTTATATATTCTATCTACCTCTAAACTAATTAACAATGTAGCACTATCGTTAATTTCCATGCAGGGCAGTTTCTCTCTTTGCAATTCTGATTAACTTCTTTTCCACTCACTCACTCAATGGAGCCTATGCTTCTGCTGGAGACCTAATCTGTCAGCCTTTTCTTTTCAATCTTTTAATGTCTTATTATTATCATCATCATTATTATTGTCGAGCATTTTACTTAACAAAAAAGAAATTATAGATAGGTTGATCACACATCCGTATTTGAAGTGACCCACCGCATCTATGTCCGGCTGGCCGAAGTTTATTTGGCATTTTAATTTGACCATAGAGCATATAATCTTTTATTGTTCAAAATTGAATTCTGATTTTAAGTGTTTTCTATTCAATATTTGTTTTTGAAGGTTTGTTGCAAACTGTTTCTTTCTTGGAAGTGATTCATGGAGCATTGGGTAGGTAACTTATATATGAAGCTTTATTAGTCCCTTCTTAGTTTGCATGGAATAATCTAATCTAGCTTTCTCTTTTCGAAATGTAAGGCGTTGTCCCAAGTGGGGTGTTGTTCCCTTTTATGCAGTGGGGAGGAAGAACCCATTTCGTGCTGGCCATTGTTCGTCAAATCATTGAGGTTTATATCTCTTCCTTTTTATGATTCTTGTTTCCTTTAAGCAAGCAAAGAAACACCCATTTAAGTCCTTTGTCTCGATCATATGTTTTCACCATTGATAAATTTCAGTGATAAAAAAATGAACATAATCATGGTACTTTTGTTAGAAAAATTGGGGGAAGGGAAGCATGGTGGAACACACATCTCACTTATTTTATGGTACTCTTCTAAGATAGGAAGTCCCGTGAATTTGGACTTGGATTACAACACTCTTAACACACATATTTATCCTAGTCTATAGATATTTCTAGACACTTAAGGATAATCGCATCATTAATACTTTACATACATGCACCTAAAAGAATTAAAGGATTCTTTGAATTGATTCACTTTTACTTTTTTTCTAAACTTCAAATTAATTCCACTTCTGTTGTCTCTTACCTCCACTGATTCTCTATGTGGTGCAAGATGAAATGGAGACTTGATGAATTCCCACTTGCGTTTATATGATATGCTTTCCAGGTTAGCTTTAATGAAATGATTCTGTAAATTTTGCAGGTCCAGGAATTACCATCAGTTTTTATAACTTTTGTTGCTTGGAGTATGGCCGAGGTCAGTTGTTTAACTACTGGCATATTATCTTGAATTTTAGAAATTTTATTTGTATGTTTTGTAGTTTATCTGTAGACAGCCAAGGAAGTTCCACTTGTGACAATGATTTTTGTTTTTTCAGTGACTTATATAGCAAGGTTATTATGCATGAAAGTGGGCAACTGCATGGCTCTTTTCATATATTTCTGCATTTGAAAACTGAATGAGCTTCCTTGTGATTTTTTCTAATTGCATTCTTGGTTGAGCTGTCGACTTTTCACGGTTCTAGGAAAGCAAGGCAAAAGGGAAAGAAAAGAGCCTGATAAATGAAATACATGTGATCACCGATCCCTTTTCTGGTTGGACACTAATTGATTATGCTGTTGACTGCCCCTTAGTAGAAGAAAATCTGTTAGATACTAGAACAGCAGCAACCTAAAGCTAGAATACATGCTGGCAGGCATGGAAGTAATGGGGCTTTATTAAGGATCAACTTGTTTATTGTACCATTCAGTTTCCATGGGTGTATTGTTGATTTGTTTTAGCACTGAAGGTGAATTGTTATTTTTAGTATGGAACCTGCAATTCAAGGTTAGTAGACTTCACTAAATTTAGGGTTTGATATTTATGGTTTTCTTTGTCATATTCTTCAATGCTTGATGTCTGATTCCATAACCTCTTCATAAAAAGGTTGTTTAGTCTGCGTAATGGTGCTGAAAAACTGGAGCTCCATTTGCGGCTTTACTTGCTTGTTTTCCTGTGCTTTGTCATTCCTTCTGCTATACTATATAATACATGCATATTTTGTTTTCGTTTTTTATCTGAGTTCCAACAGACTATTTAGTGTTTACTGTATGGTGCATCCAGTGCTTCTGCTCATATTTGTTCCTTTGTTTTCTCTGCTCATACTCGCAATCTTGGGTACAGGTAATTAGGTACTCACATTATGCTTTGAACTGCTTCGGAAGTTGCCCATCTTGGATAACATACCTCAGGTTTGCATTCTATTTTATTTAGTTTAAATTAGAATCTTACACACTGAATCATGCACACACACTTGTGCTCAAAGAAACAAACTTCCTGCTGAAACATCAATCTCTCTCGCTCATCCAGTCAAATAAAAACACATCCAAACTTATGTGTGCAAACACAGTGTCTAGTGTCAGAATTTGTGCAGTAGGAGCTGAATTATTGTTAAATGTATTCTATAACTTCTGCTTTTGCTAGGTATACCGCGTTCATTGTGCTGTATCCTATAGGACTTGCTCCTGGTGAAAGTGAGTGCATGATTCTCATTTGTCTTTATTTTTATGATTTACTTGCCACTTCATCTGCTGTTTTTGAAGCTTTTTATCTAAGATTTTCATTCACCATTCACAATAATGCAGTGTGGACCATGTACCAAGCTCTTCCGTTTGTAAAGAAGAAGAATCTCTATGCAGATTTCTTTGCTGCTTTCCCTTTCAGCTATTATGATTTTCTCAGGGTATGTCTGACTTCTTGTGAGGTTGCACTATCATTATATTCACACAAACTAGAGTTTTTGGTTTTTTCCTTAGAGTAAGCAAGAGATGAAATTTAGTCAAACTTTGATCAGGGAATGAAATTCATTTAACTGGCATCAAGTATGGATTTTCATATTTAAAGAGAAAATTGTATTGAGGATTGCAATTGGGTGTAGTGATTTTACCTGTTTCATTTTCTTTTGGTCATTTAAAAAATCAAACTCTTGCCCTTTCTGGATCACCCTTTTTAGATGGTGGTCTTGCCATCATGGCAAAACGTTATTGGCAGAAAAGTGGAATGGATTTATGTGATGGGTTTTTATTGGAAAATGCTGTATGATAAGGCATATCTGGATTTTTCGCACTTGCTAACAAACATCAATGCACATGACGAGCCTAATCTGCCATTCCAGCCTGGTTGTGAATTTATGAAATCATAATGAGATCTTCCCAGCTTGAAGTTAAAAACTGTTTGTTATGGCGTTTCAATTATTGGAAATTTTCTTTGCTGGAACACTTGCCAAAGTATTCCAAGCCTTCTGTAGTTTGCAAATTTTCTTAAGATTCAATGTCACCCTGATGTGTGGTATGTGTATGCATCATAAACACCACCAGGCTGCATTTCTCTATTGCTTTCAGATAAAGAGCGGAACTACTGAACTGTTGTCTATTTAAATACTCATCAAATTTTGTATCTTGGAATTTCCGGGTCAGGTTGTGCTTCTCTGCTATCCTTTCCTCTGGTTAAATCTTTACCGGTATTTGTTAAAGCAACGACGGTCAAAATTGGGTAGGCATCAAGAGACAAAGAAGAAGAAGTGAATGTTAAAGTTTCACTGAGACGCCTGGTGACCATTCTTGTTGTTATCAATTGTGTTTGGTATTCAATTTCTGACAAATCTGATCGATGCATTTGCTACCTTTCTTGAATGTTAGAGATCTGATTTCTGGAGTTCCATGTTTTTTAGTCTGCCAGGCTGGTGCACGGTAATGAAAGTTTGACATGATATTCTGATTATGCATGGAGTTGCTGTATATTGAAAATGAGAGGGCTTTCATTTATTTACGAGGTGAGCTAATTCTATTTTCTCATGCCTGCTAAGAATTTGAACTTCAATAAATAAATAAATTTTGCTTTAATCATACAGGTGCTACATAATATAAAAGTAATTATTTAAAACACGTAGACCTATACTATATGGTGTCCATTAATTTGTATCATGGCATGCCATCTTGAATCTTGCATGTATGTTTTTGTGCAATGTACTCTGCCTAGCAAATCAATGCCTCTTATTTAGATATAATCATGAATCAAAGCTCCTTGCGCATGCCTTGGAATCCAGTGCAGACTGATGTTCCTAAACCACAGTCCACAAACCTTTCAAACATAGCTTTCTATCCGTACAAATATTAAGGTCGATAATTTCCACTCATTTGAATTCCTAGTTGTGATTAATTTACTCTCTCATCCGATGTTCTTTCATTAATGGTCTTAAGTTATGCTAAGATTTGTATTTTCAGCTAATTAATCTTGAAGTTCATACATAATTCCAATCCATATCTGGGGTTTGAACTGCCTTTCCTTTTAGATGTGTTTCAACTCAAGTGTTTTCTCGTCCTTGATTTGCAGCTAAAAAGAAAGCTAGCTATAAGCAATTTATTTAGTATTTATTAACATTAGGACCGAGGGTTCTGTTATTAGGTTGGTTCCTATTCTCATAATCGCGTGTGAATAGTGAGTCACTCTCATATACCAAATGATTAATCTCAATTCCCTGTTTAGCTACATGCTTGACTCACCGTTGTCTAATGGGGCTTAGATTAGGGCATATGAATCTTAGGTGGTGCTTTAGACCCTTGTACTTTCTTTAACCAACTCAGCTCCACAAGACAAAAACTTGGGACCAATTTTCTGAGCAACCTTTTAATCAAAGTGAAAGCATTCGCCTAATCCTTGTGCAGTGGGCACAAGTGGGCAATTCTTAAATGATTGAAGAGAAACAAGACAAAGACTACAGGAATCATGTATTAACAGAAACCGGGTAAAAACAACGCCAATAAAACCACCACAGACGTGTCTTCGAAAGCCTTCAACCTTGTTTCATCCAAAGTATTGAGTTTTCAACCTCTTAAAAATCTGCTGAGGGGAGCTGTTCGTGTGTGCTTGGGTTAATGAAAATGACCTCGTAGACAATGGCAGCAATGGCAGACCCAACGAATGGACCAAGCCAGTAGACCCAGTGGTTGTCCCATGTCCAACTTACAACAGCTGGCCCAAAGGAGACTGCTGGGTTCATGGATGCGCCATCAAAAGCACCACCAGCTAAGATGTTAGCACCCACAATGAAACCAATGGCAATGGGTGCAATTATCCCAATGTCACCCTTCTTTGGGTCAACAGCTGTTGCGTACACGGTGTAAACCAAACCGAAGGTCATCACAATCTCGAAAACAACCGCATTCCATGCACCAACTCCAGATGATAGAGCAAAGGCCGATGTTTCCTATAACACACGCACGCACAAAAACAAAAAATCAACATGTTTGATCAGTAAATACACAATTGTTACATGCATATTGCACAGATTATAAATATGGTGATGGGGCAATTAAAAATTTCTTACCTGTCCACCAGTTGCCAACTTAAGAAGCAAGCAAGCAACTACAGATCCCAGGCACTGGGCAATCCAGTACAGAAGACTTCTAATGAATGTTATATGGCCACCAATGAAGGCACCGAATGTAACGGCAGGATTTACATGCCCGCCAGAAATGTTGGCACCGACTGACACCGCAACAAAAAGTGCAAAGGCGTGAGCCAACGATGCAGCTACTAGCCCGGCCGGGGTTGAGGAGCCATTATCGGTAAGCTTATCTGCAAAACATCCATCATTTTGATTATTTACCAAGTATTGAGCTGAGGGGGAGAAAAAAAACAGAGTGGTGAATTAATAGATTCTTACTGAAAGCCATGCCAGAGCCTTCCCCTGCAAAAACAAAAATGAGCATAGAAATGAACTCAGCTAGAGCTGCCCTGAGTGCATCAGGTTGGCCAGCCTCTGATGGAGATCCGAATGCAATGCTAGTGATTGCCATTTGAGTAATTTAATAAGCCCTGTGCCTGATTTCAAACTGCCTTAAAATTCCTGTTTTTTCACGTTTCTGAAGCTGATGAGTGCTGATCACTCGGTGGCGGTATATATAGGGGGTCTAATGGAACGGCCATGAACCGGAACAACCGGTTACATCCGATTCCAGCTATATTTCTAACTAGATCCTTCCTGGAAGCCACCTGTCTTTTTCTGATAGGCGGGCCGCCATTTTGTTGCTATTCTGCCACGTGTATGGCTGATGTGACATAGACCGGCCACTCGAGGGTGGAGAAGTTCTCGCATTGACCAATAGCTTGTTTGGTGGGGGGACCCCCAATGATTGTCGAATGGCCGACCATTGGATTTGTTTATGCTGTACTGATGTGAGCAGGAGCAGTTTGGAACTCCGTTGTAAACCGGCGTATTATAAAAATTTAAATTTAAACAAGAAAAAAAATATTTTTTAAAATTGTTTTAATGTTTTCACATCAAAAATAATTTTTTAAAATAAAAAATAATTTATAAAGCAACTATTAACGAGTTTCTAAACACCCTTTTTATTTACTAATAAATCTTTTTGTTTTTTTAAATTCTAATTGGAGTTAATTATTGTTATTAAAGCTAGTTTTGGTTGGTTTTAGTGGAGTAATAAATATTTGGTGATGATCTATGTGGAGCTGTTGGCCAATGAATAGAATAATTAATTTAAAAGCATATTTAATAATATTTTAGTTATTTAAAAGAACACATCCACCCATGCATAGTATAAAGAATTGAATTTGGTGTTATTCTATCACCCGATCTACTAATCATGTTAACAAGATTAATTTAGAACCTCACCTTGTGATGGCATTAAATTACTTATGGTGACTTTCGACTAAGATTTTTTTATTGATGTTGTAACAACAACAAATAAAATTAAAAAAAAATTGCAGGTATAATACATCCCCTCTGTTTCATATATAGATATACTCACTGTCACGAGTATTTGTAGTGTGTTTGGTATTGTGGTAACTGTTGTGATTTGAAAAAAGTTGTTTTTATAAAAAAGTACTTTTGGTTGAGGTTAATTTGGTATTTATATATGTTTGGTTAAAACTGTGGTTGAAATTGAGGTCGAACAAAAAATAGTTTAATGTGTTTAGTTAAGAATGATTTTCAAATTAAGGTTATAACATAATATTTTTAAAAATATTAATATTGATGGTTTTTAATTTAAATATTTTAGATTTAACTACTGTTATTACATCATGAAATGAATAATACTTAATATAAAATATTTTTTATTGTTCCATTAAACTATCTACAATTCTATTACGTATGAAATACATCCAACAAGGACTACAGTTTCATTGGTTTCGTAAGCGCGCAACAACATCAGTAAAATATCATCCGGAATAAAATTGGAATTGCGATCAAATTCTACAAATGTTACGTTATCAAGCGATCTCCTTCTAATTTATGTAGTGTCATTGAATAATGTGAAACACTAGTTTTTCGAATAAAACATAATTAAAAATAAAAAATAAAATTTTATTTTATTTTATTGAATCGTACCCGGTTTAATGCATTTAGCTTTGGATCGGACCCAGCCTGGCTGGAACAGTAGAAACAGTCTCCACTGTTCACGTGAACAGTGGATATAATAATTCATTCTCCACGTAGAAGAGAAGGAGAAACAGATAAAAATTGATTCTCATAAACTGAGGTTTGATCTCAGTTTTTGAGCAGGATCCATATGAAAAAAAATGTGATTGGTATTAATCAAACACTTTAATTCAGTGTTTGTTTCCTGCCGCTGTTGCAATCACCGTCGCAATATCAAACGGTCACGTAATCATCTAGATCAACAGGAAGTCAACAAATTTCAAAAAGCAAAAACAAAAAATAAGCCTTTTTTTTTTTATCTTTTTAATTTGATAAAATGCTTATTCGTGACTTGTTCACAAATTCACCAAGTATATATTTTGTTGTTATCCTTGCTCTTGGCGGTTCATGCTTAGTTTCAGAGTATTTGAAATAGAAGATCAAATCAAGCTGAATACTGTTTTCAATGCTCGAGTTATAGTTTTAAAAAAGCTATAAATTACACCCTTTTTTGTAATCAAAATTGTGAAAGTTTTTAATGGACTCATGCAAAAATATGATGTATATTTATTAATTAAATATTTTTAAAATTATAATTAAGATAAAATATAGTTTTAATAGTATCTCACTACACTATCAAACAGGTTCATGGTCCTGAATAAGATAATAAATGTATATTTTAGAGTGTGTTTGGTATTGCAGTAGCTGTTGTGGTTGTGGTTTGAGAAAAGTTGTTTTATAAAAAATACTTTTAGTTGAGGTTGATTTGAAAAAATAGGTGTTTGGTTAAAACTGTGGTTGAAATTGAGGTTGAAGAAAAAGTAGTTTTAATGTGTTTGGTTAATAATACTTTTGAAATTGATGTTATAAAATAATTTTAAAAAATATATATTAATATTAATGGTTTTTAATTTAAATATTGTGAATTTAACTATTGATATTACATCATGAAATAAATCACACTTTATATATATATAAAAATTACTTTAACAAAAAACTATCTACAATTTCATTACGTACAAAATTCATCCGACAAGAATTACAAAATTAGGTAAAATATTATCAAGAATAAAATTAAGATTACAGTACGAGTAAATTTAATTCACCTTAAACTAATTTAAAAAAAATAAAAAAAAAATTATTGTTCACGTTCATGTTCACGTGAACAGTGCGAGTGAAATCAATTAACTGCACTGGTTTTTTGAGAAAAAAAATTGTTCAGTGAACAGTGGATACATGCCTCCACTGTTTTCGAAAAGAAAAAAAACTATATGAACAGTAGAGCACGGATCAGGATTTTGACCGCACAGGAAGCAGCTCCTAGCTGCTTTCTTTTTTCTTGCGTTTCAAACGCAGCAAACCGTGAGATCCATGAACAGTAACACGTGTTTGTTAATTAACCAAATAGCTTGTTGCATGAAATTACAGGAAACGTGGACGCTACCACGTTGTCAAACGTGTTTATCCTTTTTTACCCCTTAGTAAGGGTGTTCAGATGCTTTCACACATCATGGAATCATGCCCTATACCATAATCCAATTATTTTAACGGTTTGCTATGAACTTATCTCTTGATTATACTGGATTTTTGATGAAATCGGAGAAAAGAATAAGGTCAAATAAGCTGTTAAAATTCATAGAAAAATAAGCAGGTAAGACGGCAATGATGGGCTTGGCATTCCCATATGAATACATAATCATAAATGATCATTGAACCGACCATGTACGTGAATGTTTGATAATTATTTCCAATGCCGTCATGTCATTAATCTATGCATATAATACTCTTGGTTTCAGCATGATTTCATCTTGTCCTCGAATGGAAGTGTCAGGGCAGGTGTGTTAAAGAATGTTTGCCACCTCCCTCTCCTCCTCTACCTTTTATTTTCTAATCTTATTGCTTACATTTGTTATTCTCTGGACGGCTAAGTGGGCTGCCCAGAAAATACTTTATTTCTTAATCCGACTATTTGTTATGCGGGAAGGACATTGAGTGGCTATACTTAGTCCTTTTGGTGAATTCAAATCACAGTCTTAGTTAGCTACAGACATAAACAATCTTTTAAATGAGAGAGAGTGAGCCAGTGAGGGTTTTAGGCTCAGTTCCTGCTCAAGTCATAAAAAAAACTAAGTTATAAATTAAGGATTTTATACATATAGGAAACTGGTGATTTTAATTTGGGCTACCAAGTCTTGGGCTGGTAGGTTGAGCTCATAATTTGAGTTAGAAACAACCAAGATCGAGCACAGCCCCGAATAAAATAGAATTGGCTGTCGGGCTTAAACACTATTTGGGCCTTATGGGTCAATAATCACATATATTACCAAATCAAGCCACGCACACCAACTATGAATTTTGTTTTTCCTGCCCTAAATCTTTCTGTTAAAAAATGCCCAACTTGGAATCTCTTTTCCTCAGAAACATCTAGTAGCCTAATCACCAGACGTGGAACGAAAATTCCAACCCACCTGGGCTCGAAGCTTCGAACCAGCAAGAGTGCCGTAGACTCACTCTATCAAAGACGGGATCGGACCTTAACCCAAGCCTAAATCCCCAAACCCACGATCCCTCTCACTTGTCCTGACACCATGGGCATAAAACGGGCCACAACCAATCTACTTAAACATGCACTATGTCCCTTCAGAACATTGAGCTCAGCAGGAGTCCTTCAATTATGGAGCTATACAAGAATTCAGAAAACGAAATGTGTCAGACGTGTACAAGAATCTAGTCTGATTCGAGAGGAACAGACTAGAGCAACCCTATTCAAACAAGACGGTCAGCATATTAATTACTCTCCTTATCATTGTAATAGCAATGGTTACTGGTCTCTTGCCGTCACCCACCTAACCCCCCTGCGCCATTAAAGCATTAATCTAAGCAAGTCTCAATCAGAAGAAAGTGCAGTTCGTTGAGTTCAAACTCTTGAACTAGCTTATACTCGTAAAGCTAACACAGGGAATTGAAATATACTTTAATTAAATGCTATGCGGTCAAAAGCAAGCACCTACTGTTTTGCATGCATGCTTGGTCAACAACGGGTTGAAAATGTAAGAACTTTTTTACGAACACTATTAGGTTTAATGTGATTGAAATTCACTTCGGAGAATCCCATGATAGGGGACTCATTATGCTGTTACCTTTTTACCAGCATGGTAATGCATTGTGGAACATGGTGAATATTTTGCGATGTAATTCGAACATAAGACATCACCTCTCGTAATAGTATCAGCAAGCTA
>Ga0325401_1003612_pt1 | contig 14261 bp, 8 predicted proteins | sample PopdelMetagenome_FD_205666 | JGI IMG/M metagenome (GOLD analysis project Ga0325401, IMG submission 205666) | Populus deltoides microbial communities from Bellville, Georgia, United States - Xylem-PdKOR-R2 | ecosystem: Host-associated > Plants > Phyllosphere > Stem > Wood/Secondary xylem | place...
CATACACTCAAAGAAATAAAGAAAATTTAAACTATGCATACTAATTAAAATCATTATTACATCGTTTAGCTAATATTTTTGTTTCTCATTTTTATCAATATTATTCTCATTTTTTTTATGTTGTTATTTCAATAAAAATTCTTCTTGTATAATAATAATAATCCTGTCTCGTTCTATTCTTTTCATTTCATGTTTTTCCTTTGCTTTCTCTTCCGGTAAATCAATCAAATCCTGTCTCGTTCTATTCTTTTCTTTTCATGTATAATAATAATCTTAAACAGTTGTATTGCCACGGCTTCCTATATATGGAACGGCTTGAAATGCTGGACGTAGTTCGTTAAGTGAAAAATGTGCGTGCGGGCTATGAACTCCACCAGTCAAAGGCCAATTTGTATTGAAGAAACATAAATCCAAAATGAAATGTGTACAACTACATCTACGGCCTTTTCATTTAATTTCCAGTATTTTTCACCTGAAAACCCTAGAAGAAACAACTTATATCCTTTGATGTGCATACCTTTATATGAAATGCAAAGCTGTTGAGTGCTAATATTGGAGATCCATCAACATCACATGCAAAACCAGCCATTGACCCTAATGGATAACCCTCATGCTTCTGTCATATCAAAGAAATTTCAGCAAGGCCATAAATATAAGAGGAAGAAGTCCAAGCCATGGATTGATTGATGCTCAAATGTAAACCAACTGCAGTGTTTTGTCAGCCACTGATTTCAAATTAAACTCGCTACCTAATCAACTCATTGTTTGATAATATTTTACCATATGGTTTATAGCAGCAACCCTAAAACTTTATGCAAGTAGTAGCTTAACCTTTATTCTGTGATTTACAAATAGTGTCACAGGGGAACCAGCCATAACGACTAGTTAAAAGGCTGGAAAAAAGGAAGTCTCCGATAAGCAAACTAAAGGGAAACTATTTTATTTATTTTTTCTCTTAAATCCACGAGGAAAAAAAAGTTTGATAAGCATTATCCACACTTCAACGGGTGTTCAGTCTATCTTATCCTCGAGAAATACTAACAGTTACTTTATATAATTGAAAAACCCAGTATCTAAACTTACAAGAAACGATCACAATGAAATTCTACATTACTAGCTAGCCAGCCCAGGTCCCTACAAATCTTCTTAACATGCTTGCCAAAATAGAAAAATCAAAGAGAAACTCACTGCCAATCATATGTGGCGTGCATCTTCATTGAGCAAAGCAAACTGGATCTCACAATGAAATAAGAGGTATAAAAGAGAAAACAATAATCACAAGCGAGTGTGTTTGCAAGATAGCAATAAAAACAAACAAGCACTGACAACACTCACCTGGTTGTTGAATCTTCAAGAATTAAGCCTAGAAACCTGGTTTCTCTCTCACCGAGCTCACACTATAGCCAACCTTTGTTATCCATAACAGTCTCTTTTTGTGAAGCCTAAACCCCTTACTAGGTTTTGTTGGCAATGATTTGATCATGGCAAAAGCTTTTTCTAGAAGCCCAGCTTGACCCAAGAGTCAACCATGGCTCTGTAATCCTCAATTTATAGCTGAACTGAATATCGACTTCTCATTAAATCAAAGCATTTGTGACCTTCTTTAACCAAACCACAATGGCTACATGCTGTTAAAATTCCATGAAAAGTTGTAGAATCATGCAAAAAATTTTGCACCTCCCTATTTGTAAAGACTTTGATTCCATCTAAAGCAAGCCCATGAACTGTTAAATAAATATTTATCGAGCAATCGCGACTGCGTTTGTCATCGTTACGCTAAACTCTGCTAGCACCATAGATCCAGATGAACTCTTGTACAGAATCGTCATCGTTTAATTGTTGATTGCTAGGAGAATTAAAGCCAAGAACAAAAGACAAAACCCAGATGCCATTACAATTTTTTTCCCGCAATCTTCTGAAAGCCAATTGAATGCTAAGCACTGTTCATTTTTCTAGTATAGCTAGCCAAGTAGAGAGCTATTATCGCTAAGGATAGAGTGTGGCTACTAGCGAAGACGTGGATGCTATGAGCAATTATAATGAGGAGATAGTGGAGAGAAAAAGGAAAAGAAGGATAAAAAAAGAGTTCTTATAAGACAAAAAAACAAAAAAGCTTATAATATTACTGGATCTTTAAAATTATCTTATTTAAGATGATGTTGATTGTTGTAATTTAATTGGTTAAATTTTAGATTTATAATTGGTTAAATTTTAGATTTAATTTTTATACATTATTAGTTTAAGTTTTATAAATTTTAGAGCTACTAGAAACTTATATGGTCGTTAATTTTAGGGCCCGTGAAATTGATCAAAATACAAATAAATTTATCCAAACATCTATGTTAATAAAAAAATAATAAAATCATATAAGATAAATTAAGTGATACTTAAAAAAAGAGTCACCGACAGGAAATACATGATGGTAACTCAGAAATTATGACTTACTAGATCATTATTGGTAATATTTATTAAATTTATCTTATTAAAATATTTTTTATAATACCAATATTAATCATAATAAGAGATTTAGCATGCTCAAGGATATTTATTTATATATTTTTTAAAAAATTTATGTCATCTCATTTAAATAATTTCTTTAGCAGTCACTATTTCCAATATAAAGTTAATATTATCAACCATAACATTTCCTAAATTGTGTTCTTCCACCGACTAGTGTTATTTTATTTTCTTGTAATGATGTTAACGAGCAAAAATACCGCTGGGATTTCCGTTCCAGTGCGGGGGTCTACTCAACTGTTTTGAGTAATGGAGGAGTGATTGCGAGGGAAATGGAGAAGAAAAGGAGGGTACAAGGATGTTGACAAGACGGTGGAAAGGAGTGGCTCCGTCTGATCTTCATTTCCACTTCCATGCTTTTTGGCAGCTTTTTTATCTTTTCACTGTAATTTTATTTTTTACTTTTTTAATAGTTATTGTTTTTTAAAATAATATATATATTTTTTATTTTTTTAAAATTATTTTTAACATCCAAACATTAAAATAATTTAAAAATAAAAAATAAATAAAATTTAAATTTTTAAAAATATTCTTAAAACACACAAAAAAAAAAAAAAAAGAAGACTGGTGATAACCCTTATTAGCATCATCGCATATTTGTCTTCCCTCGAACTTCACCTAACTAAGACACCAGCGACTTCCAATTTTCCTCTTCCCCACTCTCAGTCCCATGGCCCAGCCTAGTACTGTGTTGGATCCTCGTGTCTTTTAAGATACATGGCCGTGCATGTTGTCGAAGGTTTTTAAAATAAATATATTTTATAGTATTATAATTATCAACTAAAACTAGATAAATAATAAAAACTAAAAGTATAATAGAATAAATATTTTATGATGGAAAAAAAAAATTATGTTAGTGATCAAAAATTTAGAGACTGAACAAAATGATTTGTAGCAATTTAAAGTATTTTATGAGGAAAAATACAATACTTTCGCCATATGATTTAGCTTTTCTGTTAATAAAAGGTAAAAAAAAATTATAAAGTTAAATTCTCTACCAATTTAATATTAAAAAAAAACCAACAAAGATAATATTGGAAGGAAAAAAAACCTATAAGAAAAAAATATTGTAGCAATTAACAATGTTTTGTGAGGAAAATTACAATGTTTTCCTCAATAAAATAAAATAAAAAAGCATTTAGACAAATATTGTAGCAATCCACGGTATTTTGTGAGAAAAACTATAACGCTTTCCTCATATGATTTAGCTTTATTATAATTATAATTCTTAACCAGTTCAATATTCAAAAAACAAATTGACAAAGATAATTTTAGAAAAAATCATATAGAAAAACATTGCAACAATTCATAGTATTTTAAAGAAAAACAATTACAAAGCTAAATTCTTAATTAGCTCAATATTAAAAAAAATCGACAGAGATAATTTTAGAAAAAAAACATCAACAAAGGAAAAAATTATGTTGGAAACACTGTAACAATTCACAATATTTTGTGATGAAAGCTACAGTACTTCTCCATATGATTTAGTTTTATTTGTAATAACTTGTAATTGTAATTCTCAAACAACTCAATATTAAAAAAATAAAATTGACAAAGATAATTTGGAAAAAATTATAAGAAAAAAAACATGTGGAGAGACACTGTAGCAATCTAAAATGTTTTGTGAGGAAAGCTACAATGCTTTCCCCACATGATTAAGTTTTATTACAAAAAAAAATAATTTTGAAAAAAAATTACAAAAAAAAAATTTTGAAAAATCGACGAAAATAATTTTGAAAAATAATATTACAAAAAAAAAACAGAAAAGAAATTGGAAAAAACCATGCGAGGAAAAACTTGTATTTACTTGTAATTGCAATTTTTAACGAGATTAATATTTAAAAAATAAAATTGACAGATAATTTTAAGGAAAAATATAACAAAACAGAAAAAACATTTTAGCAATCCATAGTAATGTGCGAAGAAAGTTACAATGCTTTCTCAGATACTGTAACTGTAATTTTTAACAAGTTCAATATTAAAAAAAATAAAAAAAAAGAAAAAAAGCAAAAAAAACCCATAAAGACATAAAAAAAAAGAATTTAAAAAAAAGACAATTCAGCATTTCACTGTGTATTGCAAACACTGATGCTTTTTAGTGTATGTTATAATTATAATATAATAATAATTATATAATAATAATAATAATATAATATATTAATAATGGGGACAACTTTGAGAGTATTGTTAATAATGCTTCGAAAACGAAGTACATAACCAAAATTAGCCCTTTGCCTTAACAAAGATCCATCAAATTATGCGCCCGCCCGCGCGTCAACAATTAGAAAATAAATGCTACCTATTTTCTCTGAATTTTGTCAATTATTCCACAATCCTCTATTCTATTATTACATGATTATTAAATGAAAGTAGTATATTATTTGTTTATTGTCTGAATTTGAATTTTAGTCAAAGCCTGTGAACTAGAAAGCGGGTGAAGAGCATAGCCTGTTACGCGTGTTTTGCTCTCAAATAGTTTGCCTTCCCAAAGCATTCAAGGTAAGAGCAAAAAGGGGAGAAAAGAAAAGCTGAAGTCGTCACACTTGCAAGGAAGAAGGAAAAAAACAAAGAATTTAGTTGTCAACTGTCATACACAAGATCAATCTTGGTTTAATAAATTTTTTAAAAAGGGAGTTTTTGGTTAATGATAATGGTCAAATCAAATAGAGGTGAAGAAATTACCCAAAATATGATATTTCAAAACTCATTGGGAGGACGTGTGGATGAAAAAAAGGCCAATTGAATTGTTTAACAGCCCAGCAAAGCAAAAAATAGGTTCCTATGACCCACATGATATTATTCTCATGGGCTTCCATGTAGACTTGGTCCTTGGGCTATAGTGTCTCGTTGACCAATTTCAATCCCTCGCCGTAATATTCATCTGTTAACATGTCCTTTTCCTCGAGAGCTGATGCTAACACCCAGACGTCCTCCCGGCGAGGAAGAGATTTTTTTTTTAAAAAAAAAAAAAAAAACAGTTGAACATACAGGACTCTATGATATGTTTTTTTAATGTATAAATTGAAAAACTTATGCCTATTTTTAATTAAATAAATTAAAAATTATTTTTATTTATAAATCAAAAATAATATTAACAATAACTAATTTTTTTTTAAAAAAATTAGGTAACATATATAGATCAAGATATTAGATCTCACAATACATACTATTTTCCAAACACACTCAATACTTTTTTCTTAGTTTTAGTTTGTCTTTATTTTAATGTTTAGCCAAACAAGCCTAATAAAAATATACTTTAATATTTTAATATTTTAAAAATATTTGTGGGTCCCTCTCACTTTTTTCCAGCTATTTTGTTTAATATTGAGTCGTAGACTTACACTGTAAGATATGGACTCAATATTAAAAATTATGAATTTTGTCTGAAATTTCAAAAAAAAATCCCTCATTTTAAAAACATTAAAAAATATTTTGTTTTCGTGCATATGATTAAATCATAAAGGTTTTTCATGTATATTTTCTAAAAAGGACAAAATCTCATTTTTAGCATGTTTTAAAAATGCAAAATGAATATCGTAAGCAATTTATAATTATCAATTAGAATTTGATCAAAATACCAAAAATCCCACAACAATTAGTTTTTTATTCGGAGTGTTAGGATTTAGATGTAGACTTTAATATTTGGGGGGTACAAAATTACATTGTAAAGTATATTTTCAAGTATTAAAGATATAAAAATAGAAAATAAATACGATGTTAAAATTAGAACCTTATAACGATTAGGATTTAATATGATAAAGTAGAGACTTCCTCACGAAGAGAGATTTTCCTTAAACTTTAGATGAGACCAACAAATAGAAAATACTCTAGATTAACAATCAATCAATAATGCAGCTTATTATAGGTAGAGTGAACTAGGAGTGATGCGTCTTTGCCTTACACAGCTAGTCTCCTTATCCAGACTCTTACAGACTAATAGGTTTCTTAGTAATCGTAATACTAGGTAGCGTCTCCTAAACCCTCTAATCATAACTTTATGATTAAACCCAAAACCCCTTTAATTCCAGGAGGTAGCTCCGCTATACCACATCTTGCATTTCATGAAAAAACCCTAGCTTGATTTTTCAATCACCATTCTAGTGATTGAAAACTAGAAAAGAAGTCAAAATGTATTATTCATATTTTTTTTTATTACCTCCAAGGCATAATAATGAAAACATTTTTTTTTAATTTTTCTTTTATGATTATGATAAATCTTTTGCTTGATATTCTGATAAACAAATTGCAAAAAAAGAAATCACATTAATAGGATATAGATGTTTTAATGAATGGAATGAAGCACATTTGATATAAAAAAAATTATATTTTTTAGCTTATAAAATTACAATAATAAGAAAAAAAAGATTATACTAGCAAATTCTTTTATTTTGATAGAATTTAAATTATTACTTAAAAAAATTATTTACAAATGATTTAATAGAAAAATATAAATAACTCCCCGCAACACGAGATTGGTATCCAATCTGTATCAATCTCTCAGCTTTTCAATTTTATCATTGATTTACATCAACATCTCTTTCTAAAATTTATTCGCTATATATTTCTTTATTTATTTAATTAATCACAAGCACCAAGTTTTTGGTTCAAAATAAAAGATTTTCTTTAAGATAAAAAATGAGTTGATAGCGCTTGCACTTTCTAAAATAATTTTTGACAGATCATCCTATGGATAAGGTGGCTAGTGATTATCTAAAACTTCTTATATTTTTTTTATATTTTTAAATTGTAATTCTAAGTTAATCATATTAATAGTAACAATTGGTGTTTATCTAATAATTACTAATAAAATAAATTAAAACATGGATAATGATCATATTTGATATCAAATTAAATGTGAGGTCTATTAATATTTGGGTTAAGAATTTGTTGAAAATATTCTTTAATTTAAATACTTTAACACGAAACATTAACATATTTAAAATTAATTATGGATGAATTAGAAATTGATGTTAAAAAATCTTGATTGGTAATGAAATTTCAAACCCAAAATCCCAATACCACATTGAAAGATTTAAAGATTTTCTTGTCTCTTATGTATAGCGGTGCCTTGGTAAGTTAAGATTGAGCTTGTAGAGACCTTAAGTTATATGGACTTTGAACTTCAACCACACACACTCAGCTTGACTCGTTGTAAAATAATTTTACTGCCTAGATTTTGCCAACTAAGGAAATAACCTGCCTAAATAGTTACCTTCCACTATTTGAACTTATTTTTATATAAACATGTTAGGTTTAAATGAAAGACGTCATGTTTTTATTTGTATTTTATGGCTAATAATTAAAAAGTTAAAATAGCAAGAATTAATTATATTTAACATAATTATTTTCTGCATCATTTTTTGTCCCAAAAATCTTGTATAAATAGAGGTTGGAGGGGGCTGTTTTGATAGAGCATCTTCATAAACTTTAGGTTTTTGTGTCATGGATAGAATTTAAAATATTGGCCTGATCGGTAGTGCAATCTTTTAAGATAATGTTATTGGAATTTTAGGATATTTTTTATAGAAATTATTTACATGAAATGACAAGCAATTTAATTTTAAGAATAAAGGATTTAATTCCGGATAATAACATATCCAATTCCTTTTTATTCATCCAAATTTCATCAACAAGTATGTATACCATGCATTATGTTCTCAGATTCAATGCTTAATTTATTCCTGAAAATTATTGTATGTATGCTTTGTCCTTAAATCTTTAATTATTATTCCTTGCTTTTATTATATTCTTGTTAAAGTTTTGCATATATTCTCTTTTAATTATAAGCATATTCATATAATTATGCAAAGTTATTATCCTGTTGGTTAACTAATAAGTTAATATCTATGTTAAGATATTGACATTAAATTATTCTAAAATCTTGCGAATATATCCAACTTTCTCTCTCATTGATACCAAAAATGATAAGTTTCGTTGCTACAAATGATCATTCATTAACTTTCTCTCTCCCCTTCATTATTTTTATACAACTTTCTCTCTCTTTCTCTCAAACCTAAAAACTAAAATTTAAGAAAAAAAAAGAACTACAAAGAAAAGGAAAAGGAAAAGGAAAAGGAGGTAGACCGAAGAAAAAGTTTTCTACCAAATTTAAGGTTGGCCATGTGGCTTCTCTTTATTGTCGTGGCATCCACAACATTAAATGGTGGATCTAGCATCTGGATCTAAAGGGGTTTTGGATGTGTTTGAATAAATCGTAAAAATATGATTAAATGGTTTAGAAGTTGCCACTTAGTATTATGATCACTAGAAAACCTAATAGTTTGTGAAAGTCTAGGTAATAAGACTAGTTGTGCAAGAGAAAAACGTATCACCCCTATAACACCCTACCTATGGTAAGTTGCAATTTTGATTGATTGCTTTTTTTTTTCTTCTAAGATCATGTTTTTATTCAGTGGTCTGATTAAAGGTTCAAGAAAAATCCTTCTCAGTAAGGACATCCTTATCTTCTCAAGCTAAATCTAACTATTCTACAGCCCAAAAAATTATGTAAAATACATCTCATAAAAATTTATTTTTCTGGTATTTTTGAAATTTTTGCCAAATCATAAGGGATAATCACAAACTTATTGTGATACTCATTAATTGATTTTTTTTTTGTATTTTCCCATGTATGGTAAAATGTATTTTTTTTTATAAACTATGCATGCAAATTTTAGAATTTAGCTGTATACAAACAAATACACATATATTTTTGTATTTTTTTCAATTAAGGAATTTTTTTGTATTTTTCTGAAATTTTAAAGAAAAAACAGGTATATTTAATAATGGATTAATATCTTATAGTGTAAGTTTACAAACCCAAATATTAAATAAAATGGTTGGAAAACATGTCAGGGACCCATAAATAATTTTGAAATGGTCCTTGAATTTTTTCAGATTTTTTGATGTCTTTCAGCAAAAGCATAAAAAAGAGACAAAATAAACATTACTGGAAAATTAGTAAGATGTGTTTGCCAAACATGCCCTTAGCTAAAAATCAAAGACTTTAAAAATTTCTTAAGACCATGTTTGGCAAACATACCTTAAGGAAAAAAGAATGCATTTTTCCTTTGATAAAAATAAGGCACGCCATACACAGCATTATGGAAAATGGGCTAAGCCCAACCACATGGGCTAGGCTTTCTAACCCAAAAGCCCAAGCCCAACAACAAAGTCCACAAACAGAAACGATAATTTGGAGATGAAATGAGGTTTCTTTTTGGTTGAATTTGATAAAGAACACAAATAATACAATAAAAAAACCTAGAAAGCATGGATTCAATTTTAGACCAAACAACGTAAAATTAAAGGCAAAGACAAATGCAAGACATCATTCAAATAATATTTTGAGGTTCCATTAAGACAACAATCAAACAATCTTCTTAATTATTTGATTTTTGTGAAGAATACAAACAAAGAACCAAAGATTAAATGACATGATTTAAATGTTTTTAAACCATTAGGACCCTAGATTAGTGATTAACAATTGTGTGTGCTTGTGTAAAAACCATCAATCGATCAAAAAAACATGAAAATAAAAACATAAGGCTGTTCGACCGAAGAATACCAACTCAGAAACCTAGAAATGCCCAGCAAAGCTTAAACCCAGAAAAACACATCCAAACCTAGAAACAAAAATAAAACTTATTCATACAAGTCATATACACTCACGTCTATATACTTAAACCTTCAAAAGAAACAATAAACATGTAAACATTACGATGCATAAGAATCAAAGTCTATAATCTACTATCAACGTACAAAAATGCACCTATACTCTTGTTATCAATTTAAAAGCTAATTTAACATCACGAATAACAATGAAATGATCTATATAAACTTTTAAAACTGAACGAGAACACCATAATGGCTAAACATTGCTCTCTCTCTCTCTCTCTCTATATATATATATATATATATATATCCCATTTTTCATATAATTATCAAACTATAAAATAAGTTTTTTATGCATCAAAGACAAGTATTCAATCATAAAAAACCTGTCATTAATCATCCATTAAATATCATATAACATTCGATTAACGACAAAACAATTAATCATATAACAAACTTATATTTAAAGCAAATTAAAAATACATGTAAACACAAACCAAAACATATTTGAATCATATCACAAATATTGTAAACAATATCTGAATGAAAGAATTAAAACTTAAAATGTAGAGGGGAGGGATATTCTCAATGAGTTTTACCCCTCCATTAAGTTGAATAATTTACCTTCAAAAGATGATCGCAATTGGTTTTTGTCCTTTTTTGCTTGATTTTAGCATATTCAAATAGCCATTTCCAAGCAATTTCTGACTTTCTTCTACTCAATATCTTCTAATTCTCTTTCTCTTTTCTTTTTACTGTTGGGTTGATTTCTTTCTCAAGATTTTTTTTTGTGGCTTTTCTCTCTTAGATTTTCTCTATAATCCTTTTTTTTGTGATTTCTTCTCCTTTTATAATCTCTAAAAAACAGGTAGTTGTGAAACCATTTGTGAGTTTGAAGGTAGTTTTTTAAAATTTGATTATGAGGGATTGTTTCTTCTGATATGTTAGGAGACCATTCTTTTTTTTTTTTTTATTCTCCCTCTTCCTAGATGTTTAACAGACTCTTGGAACTTCTATAAAAAGTTGGGAACCTCATAAATGAAAATTGGTCAAAAATTGTTGGCTGGAGATGCACCTTTCATGAATTAATTGTGGCAAATGAGAGATCATTATAGCCAAACAAACCATATAATTTGTAGAGGGGGTATTATTCTTCAACTAGGATCGAATCATGCTTGATTTAGTGGCATGTAGCTTTCCCACCATCAATCCAAAGTTGGGTCCAACACTACAAAACTTACTAAATCAAACAAGGCTACCTTGAGATAAGACGTTGATGACTTCCACACAATAGGTGGGAGCACAAACATCAAACAAGGTTGACAAAAGCTTGTATAGGGGAATCTTTGCTGTCAAATGGTGGTGGTTGGAGCCCTTGAGGTGATCGGAGATGTCACGTTTATTTGCTTAAATGTGCCACTCGATCAGCCTTCTTGGCTGAATAAAATAACAAAATAAGGACAGACAATGTGTCAATTTATTCCTTTATTAGAAACGAGTGTCTTGTCATTTGCTTATGTAACATCCCCATATCCGGGATAAAGCAACGATCTCATGTTAACTGATAAATGACACACACACACACACACATGGTGTTCATATTAAAATTTATCAAAATTTTCACTAAAATTTCGGTAGAGTCTCCCCTATATCGAGAGGTCCCAAGTTATCGACAAACGACCTGTTTACACTTCTAATATCCCGCATCTCCTAACTCAATTCAGCCCAATCATCCTGGGTCTCAATCTCACAAACATCATCATTCATGTTAACCACAATGTTTATGATATACATTGAACAATAATTATCATTATAGATGGATAAAAAATATAAACATGCATACATGAAACATGGTTATACAAACTACAAAATTAAATTCATCTATTCAAGTTTAAACATCAATTATACAAATTAAGTTATATAAAAGTTGTAATATTACAAAATACAAGGGTATACAAAAAGTAAACATAAGCTAGGGTATACTTTTGTTGTGCATACGATGGTCTTGAAATAAAATACATATTATTGAAACATGAATATCACAATAATATAGTAATACAAATATCCAATAATTTAAAAAGGCAAACATTCATTCATATTTTATTCACTTCTTCTTTCTGGTTTTCATTGGAAACTCTTTCTCCTTCAACTATTAAACACCGTTTCCTTTTCTATTATCAACCTCCATTCAAGATTTCATAAGATCAATCATTTTCGCTTAACAAATTACTGATACCAATTTTACTGGTATCATCATTACCTCATGGGAGTCAATGCAAGGTGATCCCCTTACTTGGGATCCTAACATACATTAAATGTATGCTAATCAATATATGGTGATCCCCTTACCCGAGATCCTAACATACACTAAATGTATGCTAGTTAAAACATGACGATCCCTTTACCCGGGATATTACCATACACTAAATGTATGCTAGTCCACCTCCCATATCACACTTCTTATATTTCCTTTGTCGGTGATAATTTCATCACTTGGCAATTCACACACCATCCTTTCACCTTGAATACTCTTCAAAATATCAACATCATTACGTAAAATTTTCTCCTTTTCTATAATATCCAACATTCGGTAATTCACATATCACATCAATAACATATTAATCATGGAATTTAACTAGAAAGTATAGGTGTGGATCACCTACTTGTAGTAGAAGCTTTACTCGTGCTCCCCTATTGCTGCTGTTGCACCACACCGGTGGTCCCTCCTGCAATCACAGGCTCATCTCATAAATCTTTCTCATTCAATGATATGTTTTATAATAATCATATCAACAGCTAATAAGTCTTTCTTTCAATCATTTCTTTCTTTATATTTTATGTTTTTCTCATTGCACTCATTAATGTTGTCATTCTTTATCCAACCATAGTTATCATTCCTTTCTTTATATTTGAACTGTTACAGTTTAAACCTCGAACTGTTACTATCCAACTGTTACTATCTAGACCTTGGACTATTACTGTCCAACCGTTATTATCATGACATTGAACCATTACTGTCTAGGAATTGAATCGTTACTGTCTATACATTGAACTATTATTGTTTTCAAGTGTAACTATCTGCAGAGGTGACATTTCAACCTCTGCTCTGATTTTTAACTATATCTGGAGTTCTAGGACTCCGTTTCAAGCGAGGTTGGTTGCGTTGTGATTAGTACTTAAAAGTGCATTTTTATCAAGGTTTTATATCATCATTTTGCACTTGAAGTATCAATAACTCCTTAACTAAAGCATGCTTTATAATAACATATCTAATAATATAAGATACCTTTAATTTATGGTAAGACATAGGCCTACAACTTTTATGAGGATCCCAAGATTTAACAAGGCCGTTTTCAAGTCTAAATTATAGCAGCAACAAAGAAGTCCGAATGTGTCCTGCAGCCCAGAAACTGTTCAGTGTTCAGCCTATATCTCGAGTTCTAGAAGTCTAAATGATCTCAAATTTTTACCCTAGAAAGATGAGACAATTTCCTAGAACTTTCATGATTGAAGTCTGTTCAAATTATGACGTTATCAATGACCTTTTTGGCAGACAAGAAGATAAGAATTGTCATTAAGTCAAGATGTGGCCACCCATTCATCAATTAGTCAACAAATCAATAGTTTTGAATTTTGGCCTATAAAAGGAGGCATTTGCCATGTATTTAGGCATCTTGGTGTTCAGATCAAGATCATGCTCTTGCTCTCACTTTTGTAATACTTAAGTTTTGTTTATATTAATCTCTTGTTTATGCCTTTCATTTCCTTTTCTTTACTTAGTTAACTTCTTTCTCATTTATGTTCTTATCTTGTTTATTTATGTTTCTTTTTTTCATTACGTGTAGCTAAGTTAATTATGTCAAGGTGAAAAGGGTACACTAATGGTGTAAGAGTAAGTATAATATAAACTTAACATGGACCTTAATGTTGGATACTAACATGCTTTATATTTGTTATCTTGTTTACTTTTAATACTTTACTTGTTAAATGGTTAATCTTGATTTATGTTATATAACACTTGGTACATCAAATACTTGGCACTTTCATAGCCCATACTGTATGGTATAACCGACACCTGAGCTATGAAAGGAACTTGATTTCTTGTTAACATAAGTTATAATCATGAATGC
>Ga0325401_1003613_pt1 | contig 14261 bp, 11 predicted proteins | sample PopdelMetagenome_FD_205666 | JGI IMG/M metagenome (GOLD analysis project Ga0325401, IMG submission 205666) | Populus deltoides microbial communities from Bellville, Georgia, United States - Xylem-PdKOR-R2 | ecosystem: Host-associated > Plants > Phyllosphere > Stem > Wood/Secondary xylem | place...
ATTTTGTAGCCGATTACTAATCTAGGTTCTACTTAACAAAAAGGCCTTCCCAGCAGTGGGAAGGCCTTTTGTTATGATCAAAAAAAAAGAATACGAAAGGGAATCGGCTACAAAATCTGTGAAATCCGCTAAATCCGACCGAATCCGTGGTTCAGGTATCACGAGCGAAGCTGAAGCCGACTTTGGTGGGATGACATACTTGTTGGTTATCTAGCTTCTGCTTAAGGGTGATCTTCTCGATATCCTCCATGGGCTGGGCCAGCAGGTCGTTGTTGACGGCTGCAATCATGGCGCTTTCCACCAGAAGGCGCATGGTATTTTCGGAAACTACATTAGAGGCTAGGTCATGACTTGGCAGATCGAGCTGCTGCACGCCTTCCACGAAGTAATGGTTTTCGATGTTGATTAGCACTCGCCCTACCAGGTAGCCAGGGTCGTGTAGGCGTTGATATTTGATGCTATCGGCCATGAAGTTATAGATCATCAGGTGACCGAAAAAGCGCCGCCGGAAGTCGGCCTGTACGTAGTCGGATGACATAGGGCCGTAATCGTCGGGAAAGGTGACGATGTTGGAATGCAGCACAAACATGAGCAAGTCGCCGGAGAACTTGATGTGAAACTCCATCTCATTCACTGGCCGGTATTCGATTACGACGTTCGAATCGATAGGCTTTAGCTTGGTGCTGAGCTCATTTACTAGCTTCTGCGCTACCTGCCGCAATAGCGTAAAAGCGGCCTGCGTGTTGCGATATACGCCCTGTTTGGCAGTTGCTTTTTGCGTTAACCCCTGCAGAATCTGCTCCAAACGGTCGGGGGGTTCGGGCGCGGCGGCACTTGCCACGGGCGTAGCGGTTTCGGGGCTAGCTTCCTCTCCCGCTGTTGTAGCAGGCGCAGGGGGCGCCGGCGCGATGGGAGGCGCATCCGATGTGTTTGGTATCAACGAGGCAGGTGGTGTTCCAGAAGGCTTAGTGTCCATAGGCAGGTGAAAGCAGCCGCGCTAACTGTACACGGCTAGGTAGAAGAAGCTGGCTATCAGGAGTTCGCCTTCTTCCTACGCAGGATAGAATAGCTGATGTTGCACCGACACCTAGTAGTCTCACTTGATTCGTCGCCATTTTGTGCCGAAATAGGCGGACCTAGGTACTTTCGTAGACTTACCTAACCTTCGAACCAGCCCTTCTTACGATTCTACCGTCTCCCCAACGATTCGCCAACCACGCACTGCGCTATTCATGACGAACCCCATCAAAACCGGCCTGCTCGCCTACGGAATGTCGGGCAAAGTATTTCACGCCCCGTTCGTGGCTACTCACCCTAGCTTCGACTTTCGCGCCGTGGTGGAACGCCGCCACAAGCAAGCCACGCACGATTACCCCGGCGTCATCAGCTACGATAGTGTAGAAGCACTACTGGCCGACCACGAGCTTGAGTTAGTCATCGTGAATACTCCTAGCAACACGCACGTCGAGCTGGCCCAACAAGCGCTGCAAGCGGGCAAGCACGTACTGATAGAGAAGCCCATGGCTGCCACGGTGGCCGAAGCACAAGCCTTGTTCGACCTAGGTCGTGAGGTAGACAAGCAGGTATTGGTGTACCAGAACCGCCGCTGGGACAGTGACTTCCAAACGGTGCGGCAAACTATCGAGAGTGGACAGCTAGGTCAGCTTATCGAAGTCCATTTCCGCTACGATCGGTACAAAACCACGCTCAACCCCAAGCCTTTTAAGGAAACACCCGTGCCTGGCAGCGGCCTCGTGTACGACCTAGGTCCGCACTTGCTGGACCAAGCCATCAGTCTGTTTGGCAAGCCGTTGCGCAGCCACAAAACCACGGGCCGCTACCGCGCCAACTCCCAAGTAGACGACTACTTTACCATTCATTTGCAATACCCACAGGGGCTAAACGTATTTGTAACCAGCGGCTTACTTGTAGCCAATCCGCTACCAGCTTTTGTCGTGCATGGCACGACGGGCAGTTTGCACAAAGGCCGCGTCGATACGCAGGAAACTCAGCTTCAGCAAGGCCTGTCTCCTACGGCCCCGGAATACGGGCAAGAGGCACCGGGCCACGAGGGCACGCTGACGGTGGTAGGCGCCGGCGACGAGAAAACGACGACAAAGATTCCGTCCGTGAAAGGCGACTATACGGGTCTGTTTGAAGCGGTATACCAGGCCCTACGCAACAACGTGTCCTATCCGATTCAGGAGGAACAAGTTTTATGGCAAATGGCGCTTCTTGAACAAAACCCAGGCGATTGGGCGTTCTTAGGATAGAAGCTAGGTACGACGGCGGTAGAGTGTAAGAACGCCCTGCTAGGTGGTCGTAACTAACAATACCCCTCGCTAGGAGTACGCTGTGGCGCATTCCAACGGCGTTTCACCCTTCGTAGCTAGCTTGTCGGCCCCTTTACGGTGCCGATTGAAAATACGTATCTTTACTACAAATCAAGCGGTTTGCTGACCGGAAACGCAGGGTCAGCCATTCTTCACTAGTTACTTGCTGAACCTTGACGTTTCACGAATTTAACCTCCACGACGACCTGTTGGCCGGCGTGGACGCCATGAACTACTTACAGGCCACGCCTATTCAGGAGCAGGCCATTCCAAAGATTATTGAAGGCAAAGACCTGATTGCCTGCGCTCAGACCGGCACTGGCAAAACGGCGGCTTATCTTATTCCGTTACTCGATAAAATCTCGCACGCCCAACACGACCACACCAGCACGCTGATCTTGGTGCCCACGCGCGAGCTCGCCACTCAGATTGATGAGCAGGTAACTGGCTTTGGCTACTTCGTAGAGGCTAGCAGCATTGCCATCTACGGCGGGGGCAAAAGCGAAGGTTGGGAGCAACAAAAGCGCGCCCTCACCGGTGGCGCCGATATTATCATTGCCACTCCTGGCCGCCTCATTGCGCACATGCAGATGGGCTACGTTAACTTCGACAAGCTCAATTACTTGGTGCTTGACGAGGCCGACAAGATGATGGATATGGGCTTTTCCGATGACATCTTGAGCATTGTGCGTCACCTACCGAAAGAGCGGCAGACGCTGCTGTTTTCGGCGACGATGCCCAATAAAATCAAGGAGTTTTCGAAGCAACTGCTAAACCAGCCGGAAGAAATCCGCTTAGCGGTATCGAAGCCGGCAGAGGGCATCGACCAGCAGTTCTATATGGCCTTCGACCGCCAGAAAGTTTACTTGCTGGAGCACATCCTGAAAACCCAGAGTGTGCAGAGCATGGTGCTGTTTACGTCGCAGAAGGCAGCGGTAGGTGGTATTGTGCGAGCCATCAACAAGTTAGGCTATGTGGCGCAAGGCATTTCCTCCGACCGTACCCAGGAAGAGCGGGAGAAGATCATGCGCGAGTTCAAAAACAAGCAGTTTCCCATCCTGGTCGCCACCGATGTGCTCAGCCGCGGCATCGATATCGATAACTTGTCGCACGTAGTGAACTACGACATTCCACGCGCTGCCGAGGACTATGTGCACCGCATCGGCCGCACGGCCCGCGCCGCCACTACTGGCACGGCCATCACCTTTATCAGCGACCAAGACCAGGACCGTGTGGTAAAGATTGAAAAGCTGATTGAGCGTGAAATTCCGAAGCAGAAGCTCACCGAAGAGCTAGGCCTAGGCGAGGCCCCCGAGTTTGACCCCAAGCGCTTCAGCGGCTTGCGCGGCAAAGTAGGCGGGCGCGACGGACGCGGTGGCTCTGACCGCAATGGCCGTGGCCCGCGACGCGAAGGTGACAAACCCCGTGGTGAAGGCAGCGGTGAACGGCGCCGTGATGGTGGTCGTGGCCCGCGCCGCGAAGAACGCCCAACCGTTGCCGTCGCACCCACAAATGGTACAGACCTCGCCGAAGCCGGAGCCGCTCCCGTAGCGAAGGAGCCACGTGCTCCTCGTCCGCCGCGCGCCCCGCGTCCCGAAGGCGAAGCTCCGCGTGAGCCGCGCGCCGAAGGAGGCGAACAAACGGAAGGCCAACGCCGCAAGCGGGGAGGCCGCAACCGCAATGGCCGTCGACCGCAAGCAGAAGGTGGCGCTGGTGAGGCAGTGAATACTGCACCAGTTGCTCCGAGCGCGGAGTAAGTTTGATAGAACAAAAAAGCCCCGTTGCGAGAGCAGCGGGGCTTTTTGTTTCTACTCTTTTATTACTGCGCGGGCTATTAGGTAAGGCGGCAGCTTCTGTACTGCTGCATTTAATTTATCTACGTTTTGCTGCTGAGCCGTTCGATCTTTCAGCTGACGATTGTAGTTGAGAAATAGATAGTAAGCCAATACCCGGTTGTAGGTATCAAGCTTCGAATCGGCAATGATGTTCAACAAGCGTTGTTCCAACTCGTGCGGTTGCCGCGTCTCAGCTAAGGCACGTCCTACGCGGCTTAAGCTCCCAAAGTAATGATTACGGTTTGCCTGATCGATGCGCAGGCTAATACCTAGCATCAGATCGTGTACGTTGATGTCGAGTTCCTCTAACTCACGTAAGTAGGTTTTGCGAGCAGCCCAGGCGTAGCTTCCGTCTGACGCCCGTTCAAACCGGTCGTTCATAATGTCGAGATGGGCTCGTAAAAACGTCTCCCAGTTCACCGTTTCAGCCGAGAGTTGGGCTATACTCAAGGCGTGCCGACGCGGCCTAGCATCTTGACTACACTCTCCTACCACAATGCGGTTGCGCTTGAATTCGAGGGCTTTTTTCGCCGAGTAATAGCGCGCGACATATTCTTCGAATTCATCGTCGGTAGCACCTAGATTGGTTGTATCCTTAACGGCTTGGTTTAGCAATTCGCGGAACCTTGGCATCTTCGCCAATTGGTCTACTTTTTCTAACCGTAAAGAGTCCCACTCTCGATACGCGCGCCAGCGCGCAGCCTGCTCGGCTTCTGTTAGCTTAGCATCATAATAGTCGTTAGATGGCCGGTGTGTTTGCTTGTGTACATAGGCAAGAAGGGCTAGCTGTGTTTTACCAGATGTTGAATTTCGAGCAGTGCGTTCTCCATCCTTGTTCGGCTTCAAATAAACCTGGGTAGTAGTATCTATCAAGCAATCTGCGTATTGGATTAAGCTAGCATACGAGGTTGGCAGAATCTTCCGCTCCAGACCATCTGGGAAGTAGAAGGCTTCTAGGCAAAGCGCATCATAAGTAGGATTGGGCTTACGCTCCATAATCCATTGACCTGGCTTTAGTTTTTGCGTTTGCGGCGAGCCTTTTACATATAAGAAATACTCTTCCTCTCCCGGAAATGTGATGTTATTGTACACAGTAATGGGCTGCTCATCAGACTCATCTTCGTACCGAATAACCAGCAGGTCCTTATGGATTTCGCTTTCGGGAAAACGAGCCTGGAACGTTTTAAAAGAAATACCCTGCTCCAAGAATTTTCTGGCTTGCTGAAGATCACCTTTTTGCAGCCGTATATGGTGTGCCCTTCCTTGATATATACTGCGGTATATCGGGTGCAGCGTACATACCCGGTGCTTAAGATTGAGGGAGTCTACGATGTGACAAAGCTGGCTCATGGTTCGCGGCGAATACAAGAGCCCATTTGTTGTCGGTCCAAACTTTCCACGGATAGCAGTAAGCGAGTTGGGCGGAGAACTGCAAGCGCTAATCCAAATCATTAGCACCCAGATAAGAATGCCATTGTATTTCATAGGTGCGCGACGCATTGCCAGGGCCGCTCTGGGGGATAAGACTTATTTCCCCTTTGATGCTCGTCTATCTACAATTCCATATGGCTTTGTAAAAAATAAAGGCACAAAAAAACCAGCCGCAGCTGGTCCTTTATGCCTACATCGAGCCTTTTAGCCGATTACCTGCCCCACCCCAAACAGCACCGTAAACACCAGTGTCGTCAGAGCCATTTGTTTCAATAGTGGGTCGAGTTGCATGGATTCCTGGCGTTGCCACACTTGCAAACCATTGCGCAGCAGCAGCGGCGCCGACAGCACGAACAGCCACTGCCAGGGCGAGTGATACGTGAGAGCCACATATACCATGGCGCAACCGAAACCTAGCACCAACAGCAACCAATGGTAGCGGCGGGCGTGAGCAGGACCTAGGCGCACCGGAATCGTGATTTTGCCAGCTAGCTCGTCGGAACGAATGTCGCGAATATTGTTGACGTTCAGCACGGCGGTGGCGAAGCAACCTAGGGCGGCCGCGGGCAACAGTATGGCCAAAGGCAGCTCGCGGGTTTGGAGAAAGTACGTGCCACACACGCCGACCACACCAAAGAAGATAAACACGGACACGTCGCCGAGGCCAGCGTAGCCATAAGGCTTGGATCCCGCCGTGTAGTTGACGGCCGCCCAAATAGCCGATAAGCCAAGCACGAAGAACGCGCCGAATATCCAGGCGCCAGCCGTGCCGAGCGCTACCCATAGTAATGCCAGACCCGCAAGCAAAGCCATAATCCCAAAGATGCTCATGCCACGCTTCATTTGGGCGGGCGTGATGGCGCCGCTTTGCACGGCGCGCTGCGGGCCTTCACGGTGCACGCTGTCGGCGCCGTTTTGGGAGTCGCCGTAGTCGTTGGCGAGGTTGCTCAGAATTTGGAGTAGGATAGTCGTCAGCACCGCGAGGCCAAGCACCAAACCATTGAAGCGGCCAGCGGCGGCGGCCAAAAAGCCGCCAGTAAAAATGCTAGCCAGGGCCAGCGGCAACGTGCGCGGCCGGAAAGCCGAAACCCAAGCCTTTACCGGACTAGGAGCGGGAGTTACAGTAGACATAGAAGGCAGGATGAAAATACAGCCCTAAAAACAGAAAAACGTCATGCTGAGCCGGTCGGAGCATCCCTCCCGCCAAAGTAAATAATTACTACTGCGGGAAAGATGCTTCGACCGGTTCAGCATGACGTTCTGGTAAAAGCAAATTAGCGGGAACCTAGGTTGCTTACTTCGTAATGGCCGCTACAAGTTCATCGCTCAGCGGTTTCACTTTCGAGGGATAGAACGCGACAACGTGGCCTTTCTCATCCACGAGGTACTTGCAGAAATTCCAGGTAGGAGCATCGGCAACGGCGCCGTTCTTCTGCTTATCAGCCAAGAATTTGTAAAGCGGATCGGCATCGTCGCCTTTCACTGCCACCGTGCTGAACAGCGGGAACGTGACACCATAGTTCTTCTCGCAGAACGAGGCTACTTCCATGTTCGAAGCTAGCTCTTGGTTGAAGCTATTAGACGGAAATCCGAGCACCGTTACTTTGTCGCCGTACTTCTTCGACAGCTCTTCCAGCTCCTTATACTGCGGCGTGAAACCGCACTTGGAAGCCGTGTTCACGATGAGCAGCTTTTTGCCCTTGTACTTGCTCAGCTTCACGTCTTTACCATCAATGGTTTTCACGGTGTAGTCGTACACGGTGCCAGTGGCAGGACGGGGTGCAGTTTCGGTGGTAGCCATAGCAGGCGGCGTTACAAAGGTGCTGGACGATAAGCTGATGGCGCCTAGCGTACCCAGCAAAAAGAGAAATGAGGCTTTCATAAAAAGGGGGAGTTTTATACCCGGCAAACTACAACCGGCGGCCGAATGTTTCAGCAGCCTGAAGGTACGATTTCCTGGTCTAAACTGGTTTGCTTTACCGGCTTAGGTGGTACGCGGCGTGAGCCATTTTTCAATGGTGATTGGGCGATAAGCCAGCATCTTATCAAGGACTCCGTTGGGCGTTTCGTCCTCTAATAGCTGCGTCCGGTTTTCGGGGCGCAACAAGCCTTCTTGCTGCATGGTATCGAGGACAGCAAGCAGGTGGTTATAGTAACCCCGCACGTCGAGCACGGCCACTGGTTTCGGATGCAAGCCAAGCTGCCCCCAAGTAAGCACTTCAAATAGCTCTTCCAAGGTACCGTAGCCGCCGGGCATAGCCACGAAGCCTTCAGCTAGGTCGGCCATCATCAACTTACGCTCGTGCATGGATTTCACGACGAACAGCTCCGTGAGACCTAGGTGAGCTAGCTCTTTGTTGGCCAAGAAATCAGGAATTACCCCAATGACCTTACCGCCGTGTTGTAATACGCTGTCGGCTACGGCACCCATCAGGCCTACGCGGCCCCCGCCGTACACCAGCGTCATACCGCGCTCGGCTAGGGCCTGCCCCATGGCTTCGGCTTGCTGACGATAAATGTCATTGTTGCCGGCACTAGAGCCGCAATACACTGCTACACTCTTCATCTACTTGGTTTTATGCTAGTACGCTACTCTTTCTATACATCTAAAAATCTCCGCTGTTATCTTGCTCAAGTGCAGGATAACAGCGGAGATTTTAACAGCAGCTTATTACATCCGCTCCGGCACGTCGATACCTAGCAGCAGCATGGCTTCCTTGATGTACCGCCCAGTTTGGGTAGATAACGCTACGCGGAAGCTCCGCTTCGTTTCGTCGGACTCGGCAAATACTGGCACTGCATCGTAGAAACGGTTGTACGCTTTAGCTAGGTCGTAGGCGTACTGCGCAATAATGGCTGGCGACATGGTAGTAGCCGCGTCGGCCACAACATTGGTATAGCGAGCTAATTCCTGTACCATGTATACCTCCGTTTCGTGCAGGGAAGTCAAATTAGCTAAGTCAGTGCTTTGACTTAAACCAAGCTCCTCTGCTTTGCGCCGAATGGCAGCAATACGAGCGTGCGAATACTGGATAAAAGGTCCCGTGTGTCCGTGCAGCTGTACCGACTCCTCGGGGTTGAAGAGCATCCGCTTTTTTGGGTCGACTTTCAGCAGATAATACTTCAGAGCACCTAGGCCGAGCATATGGTATAGCTGTTCAGCTTCCTGTTCGCTCAAGCCCTCGATTTTACCTAGCTCATTTGTGGCTTGGCGAGCTGCCTCCGTCACTTCCTGCACTAGCTCATCGGCATCTACTACAGTACCTTCGCGGCTCTTCATTTTGCCGGAGGGCAAATCGACCATGCCGTAGCTGAGGTGATAAATGGCATCTGCGTAGGGCTTCCCTAGTTTCTTGAGCACCGCCTTCAGCACCTGCATATGATAGTTCTGCTCGTCGGCAATGACGTAAATGGACAGGTCGTAGCCGAAATCTTCGTACTTCAGTTCGGCCGTACCTAGGTCCTGGGTGATATACACGCTGGTACTATCGGCGCGGAGCAGCAGCTTCTCGTCGAGGCCTTCTTCTTTCAGGTCTACCCACACCGAGCCGTCTTCTTTGCGGAAGAACACACCTTTTTGCAGGCCTTCCTCTACCCGCTCCTTGCCCAGCAAGTAGGTTTCCGATTCGTAGTACATCTTGTCGAAATCGACGCCGATGGTGGCGTACGTCTCGTCGAAGCCTTCGTACACCCAGCCATTCATCTGCCGCCAGAGGCTCACCACTTGCTCGTCGCCGGCTTCCCAGGCGCGTAGCATGTCCTGGGCTTCTAGCATCATGGGGGCTTGGCGCTTGGCTACGTCGGGCAGCACGCCTTCGGTTTCAAGCTGACGCACCTGCTCGCGGTAATGTTTCTCAAACAGCACGTAGTACTTACCGATGAGGTGGTCACCTTTGATGCCCGCTTGCTCTGGCGTTTCGTCGTGGCCGAACTGCTGATACGCCAGCATCGATTTGCAGATGTGAATGCCGCGGTCGTTCACCAGGTTAGCCTTCGTGACGGTGGCCCCGGTGGCTTTCAGAATCTGAGCTACCGAGTAGCCCAGAAAGTTGTTGCGCAGGTGACCTAGGTGCAGGGGCTTGTTAGTGTTGGGCGATGAATACTCCACCACTACTTGTTGCGGCCCACCGGTGGGCACGGGCGCGCCAGCAGGCCGCTGGCGGAGTTCCGTAAAGATGCTTACCCATTCGCTATCAGCAATTTCCAGGTTCAGAAAGCCCTTCACCACGTTGAAGCCGCTCACGCGCGCTTCGTTGGCCACGAGCCACTCGCCCAAGGCTTGTCCGATTTGCTCGGGTCCTTTGCTCAGCGCCTTGGTCAACGGGAACGTCACGAGGGTGAACGAGCCGGCGAAGTCTTTGCGGGTGGGCTGCAAGGTGAGTTGCGCGGCTGGCACCTGCGCGCCAAATACTTGCTGAATAGCCGCGCTGAGCGCCGCTTTGATGCTATTTTCGAGTTGTTGCACTAGAAGAAAGGCTAGGATAATAGCAGCTAGTAGACGATTGCCAAATGACCAAGGCACTAAGCCAAGGCGTATGAGCCGTTTACTTCTGTTTTTTCTGGTGCAAAGGTAAAAAGGCCGGGCGGAACCCACCGGAAAACTTGCGGAGTCCTCTGCCTAAGCTAGAGCACATTAAACCTGATCCGTCTGTATCTTGCTTCACACTGATAATCAATACATCGATTTAACTTCTCGGTACCTAACGAATTTTTCTCAGTAAGATTAAGCACGACGCTATATAAATTTATTTATATTAAATAATATATTTACTTCGCATTCGAATTCTATTGCATGAGCAAAGCCCTCGTTACAGTCGTTATTCCTATTCATCTAGAGGAACCTTCGGAGCTAGAAAAAGTCTCGCTTTCGCAGACGTTGGCGGTATTGTCGGAACATCCTATCACGTTTATGGCTCCTATCAAGCTCGATACCGCTTGGTACGAGAACTTTTGCCGGGGCAAGGCAACCGTATACGTTGAGCGGTTCGACTGGAAGGGCTTTGATGCGTACAGCGAACTGCTAACCAACCGCATTTTCTACCAGCGTTTTCTGCCCTACGAGTACATCCTGATTTGCCACATGGATGCGTTCGTATTCCGTGATGAGCTGGCGAAATGGTGCGACCTAGGGTACGATTATATCGGCTCCGTCATTTACAGCGACAGCTGGATACACGGCGAGGACTCGCTGGCCCGCCGCCTCACAGGTTTTCGGATACCCGAGTACTTTGGCAACGGGGGCTTTGCTCTCAAAAAAGTGGCTACGTTTCACCGCATCACGTCCAAGTTCAAGCTCTACCTCGATATCTATCACTGGCAGCGCAAGCTGCGGAAGGCAGGCTTGCTGAACGACATCTTTATCGCTCAGCACTTTCCGAAGTTGTCACCTAGCTTCCGAATTCCACCTAAAGCCGTGGCCCAGGGCTTTGGCGCCGAATACGTGAAATGGCCGGAGCACGAGCTGCCTTTCAATAACCAAGAGCTTGAGAGCTTGCCGTTTGGGGTGCACGGCTGGATTCAGTTTCATCCGGAGTATTGGAAGCCCTGCATCCGGCAGCTAGGGTACGCCGTTTGAGCGCTCACCTACCCCTAGCGCTGCTCAGTTGCCCGGCCGGCTAACTACGCGCTTCAGCTTTTCCACCCATTTCGGCTCGGGCACTTCATCTTCGAGCAGAAAGGCGTACGGGTGCAGCTCTTTCACGTGCGAGCACACAATGCGGACAATGGCCAGCAGCGGCTCAAACAAGATCATGCCTGGAATGCCCCAAAGCAGTTCCCCAACCACTACCCCTACAATGGTAAAGATGGGACTCAGATTCAAGCGCGAACCCATTACCAGCGGCTCCACCACGTTGTTATCAATAATTTGCGCTGCTAGGATAACGGCCGCAGTGGGTACTACCTGACCGGAAGAGCCACTAACCAGGGCCATCATCAGCGGAAAGAAGGCTCCTACGAAAGCACCGACGTAGGGCACGAGCGTAGGCAAAGCGCCAATAAACGCTAGCACCAGGGCATTTTTTACGCCAGCCAGAGAGAAGCCCACGGCGTAGAACACCGTCAGGAAGATAATAGAGATGAAGCGGCCGCTGAGGTACTGCCCCGCCACGCGCCGTATCTCATCGAGCATCTGCCCCATCTCGCCCCGCTGCCCCTCGGGGGCTAGGCGCAGAAAGAACTCGCGAAACTTGCTGCGACCCCACAGCAAAAAAAAGAGGTACAGCAGCACCAGTACGAAACCACTCAGCAAACCACTCAGCTGCTTCAGCGAAGCCGTCAGGTACCGGTTGGCCGATTGTCCTACCTTGCCGATTTGTTCCTCGATAAAGCGAATCTGCTGCTCGGGCGCTACGCCAAACTGATGCTGAATCCACTGCTGAAGCTGCTCAAGGAGTTGCTTCGATTTCTGCTGAATCTGGGGCAACTGCTCGGAAATGTTGGCGGCTTGCGCCCCAATAATCCAGAGCACCCCGCCAATAAATAGCAATAGCACCAGCAGACACAGCAGCCCCGACGCTACCTTACCTAGCCCCCACCGCTCTAGCCGCCCGGCCAACGGCGTAAGTAACATAGCAAGTACCGCCGCCAGCGCCAATGGCACCAAGAAAGGACGTCCGAAGTACAGAACAGCCACGCTGAGCACGGCTAGCAGCAATATCTGGTTGGTGCGCGGGAGAGAGAAATTTCGCATGAGCAAGCACAACTACACTCGACTAGGGATGTAGTTAGTACGAAAACTACGCCCCACGGGACGAATCCGCCACTTCGTTGGGTGGCCACTGACCCTTAGCCAACTAGCGCGCTAAAATTTTTTCGATCTGCTGACACCCATATCTACGAAATATTCGTAGTATTACGAAAATATCGTAATAACCTTTATGGAACGGCTTACTCAACCCGAGGAAGATGCCCTGCGTGGGCTCTGGCACTTGCCCAGCGGCGGCTTTGTCAAGGAAGTGCTCGACTACTTACCTGAGCCCCGGCCCCCTTACACCACCCTAGCTTCTACGCTGCGCAACTTAGAACGCAAAGGCTACGTGCAGGCCGAAAAGCTAGGTAACTCCTACCGCTTCGTGCCCCTTATTTCGGCCGAGGAGTATCAGCGCCGCTCGCTCGGCACGCTGGTAAAACAGCACTTCAGCGACTCTTACAAAGAACTGGTATCATTCTTTGCGAAGGAAGAAAAGATCAGTGCCGCTGAGTTGCAGGAAATCATTGCGCTGATTGAGCGTAAGAAAGCTGAGTAGCCATGAATCCTGCTCTGCTTTACTTGCTCAAAGTCAACGGCGTGTTGCTGCTAGTCGCGGGGGCATACTTCGGGCTACTGCGGCAGCTCACGTTTTTCGCCCTTAATCGGGTGTATCTGGTAGCAGGGCTGCTGTTTGCGGCGGTGTATCCGGTAGTGCCTATGCCCGCGCTCTTCCCTGCCCCTACCCCGCTGTTGGTTGTCATGCACGACGACTTATCGGCGCAGTATGTTGCCGCCGCTCCCACTAACCCTAGCCTCGACTGGCAACTAATAGCGTTAGGCGTTTACGCCGCAGGTGCGGCTGTGCTGCTAGTCCGCTTGCTTTGGCAAATGATAGCACTGTGGCGGTTGCACCGAAAATCGACACCCGCCGTTCTGCACGGCCACCACGTTCGGCTGCTGACGGAAGATGCTAACCCGTTTTCGTTTGGACAGACCATTTACCTAAACCCAGCGCGGCACCCGGCGCCCGAACTACTCACCGTGCTCTGCCACGAGCAAGTACACGTGCGCCAGGGACACACGCTCGACGTGCTGCTGGCCCAAGTGATGGTGGCTGCCGCCTGGTGCAATCCGGCCGCGTGGCTGTTGCGACGGGCCCTACTCGATAACCTTGAATACCTAGCCGACCGCGCCACGCTCCAAACAGGCCTCGACCGACGGCTTTACCAGTACAGCTTGCTACGCCTCAGCCAAGGCGGCGCGCAGCAAGCCCTAGCTTCTCCTTTCACTTTTTCAACCCTTAAAAACCGCGTTGTTATGATGAACATGCCGCTTTCCTCGTCGGGGCAGCTAGCCCGCTACATTGCTGCCGGACCGCTGGTGCTGGCTATTACGCTGGCTTTCACGAGCGCCAATGCTCAGCAACCCACCCCGGCTATAACTGTTCCCACCACAACGGCCCCAACTACGGCCGCTGCGCCGACGGTTGATCAGGCGTCGGTTGCGCCGCAACGAGAGTTGCGCATCACCGAGCAGCCGGGCCAGCCTGCTGACCTCGCCGAGGCGTCTGTAAAGCCTAAGCCAGCTTTGCGTATTCGGGCGCTCAAACCCGCAACGCGCACAGCTGCGCCAGCGCGCACCAACACATTGGTTGAGACTAATTTTGCGCCCATTATTCCGCCAAAAGGTAGCGCAAAGAGCGAGTTAAAACCCTTGTACTACATAGATGGCGAGTTGGCCGATAAGGCCGCTATTGATGCGCTCGACCCGAAAGATATTGCCTCCATGCACGTTTTTAAAGGGGAAAAGGCGCACCAGCTAGCAGGCGAAGCAGGCACCGAGGGAGTTATCATCATCATTACAAAGCAAAACCAGGATTCTCCAAAGGTGCAGGAGTTCAACGCGAAGATGGGTATTGCAGCTGTTACACCCGTGCCGGCTAAGGCAGCCGCAGTGCCTTACCTAGCTCCT
>Ga0325401_1003616_pt1 | contig 14258 bp, 10 predicted proteins | sample PopdelMetagenome_FD_205666 | JGI IMG/M metagenome (GOLD analysis project Ga0325401, IMG submission 205666) | Populus deltoides microbial communities from Bellville, Georgia, United States - Xylem-PdKOR-R2 | ecosystem: Host-associated > Plants > Phyllosphere > Stem > Wood/Secondary xylem | place...
TATGATGTTTAAAGAATAATTAATAATAATCTATTAATTATCTCTTAAACTTTAACCGCGTGGATTTCTCCAGCTAATGCAACTTACATCGTCTTCGATACGGAAAAGTTCCTGCGAGCACTGACAGCCGATTGTGAAGGGAAGAGGTAAATAATTTTAACAATCAACGGAAAAACAGTTTACACATTAACATCATATCCAATCTGACGGCTTAAATTGTTCTTAAAAAAACGAGCATGGAGACGGCTAACCGCGCACACTGACGACAAGCGAAGACAGGAAAATGGAAAGCTTAAAGACCTTTTTGAGCGAAGCCACTGGCAACGGGATCGATAATTGTACTCCAACCCTAAAATGGCAACGGGATCGATAATTGTACTCCAACCCTAAAATCTTCCTTGGTAAAATGACCCGAACCAATCCCCCGGACCGAGGGTCACTTCTAAAAAAATAACTTATATTATTCTATTCGTTATTTTTATAGACTCCCACTAAATAAATAAATACAGAAAAAAAAACTAAATAAAAATATTCTTACCATTGATATTAGATTTGTATTATCTTTTAATTTAAAATGAAATTGGAAGAGTAATTGAGACTCCCGACCCATTAAGAGAGTGTTTGATAAGGGTCAATTCATATTTTCAAAAAGTTTAATTTTTTTTATAAAAATTTAATTTTTAAAATTTTTTTTTATAAAAATTTAATTTTTTTAATATTTTTCAATCGTTTTAATATTCTAATTTTAAAATTAATTTTTTAAAAATAAATTTTAAAAATATCTATAAGATTAAAAAAAACTCAAAAATTCTTAGCAGAAGCAAACACGGCTGAAAACCTTCCCTTTCCCAACTTTATATGTTAATAATACTGTAATATAAAATCTTATTCCGCTGTCTCCTATATTTTTCTCTATCCCCAGGGGTCTTTCTCGAGTGAAGTTCCAGAATCTCTACAACTCCCAACTCCCCTATCTTATAAAACAATTAAAAAGTAAAATCCTGGAAATATCTCATTCTTTTTTGAAGGAAAATATTTTATTTTTCTCTATTTATAGTAAGAAACCAACCTCATAAGACTGACCTGACTTCCCCTGCTTGCTAAAAACCTCACTGCCATTACAACAAAACTGAAAACTCACTCTGACTCGGTTAGTCCTCTCTTCTTACTTTTTTTCATTCATTTTGCCATCTGGGTTGTGCTGCTTCTCCCATTTTCTTATTAAATTCTACTGTTTTTTTTCTTCGTGTGGCGGTTGCTTTGGGATGGTGTTATAGTGGATCCGTACAGATTGCTGGGGCTGAGTTTTTAGTCCTGTTTGTTGGTGTTTGGCTTGTTTGGATTCCTTTTTGTATTGATTTTCTTATCTTGATTTTGCTAGTGATTTTGTTTTTGTTTTTAAATGATATGTGTTATTGTTTTTGGGTCAACATTCTTGTATTTTGTTTTCAGGAGTAGCTAAGGTTTTGTTTGGATCTTTAGAGCAGTAAATTTTGGTGTGATTCAGGAGAAAGAATGTGCTGACAAAATTCATTGCATAAAAATTGCATACTTTGAATTAAAACGACCCTTTTCTTTTGCTAATGCTAAATGTGGCAGTTCCCTCGTAGAAAAAAAGTAATTTGGTTTTAGGACGTGAACTTATTGTTTAATAATGAGTTGTGTCAGTAATCTAGTGAGAAACTCATTTGAATTGCGATGTTACTGTAGCAGAGGGCCATGGAATCTTTACATTTGTTTAAATAGATTTGAATATACCTCGATTATTCATTCATTCATAACTTGTCATGTTTAATAAGTTTGAATATAGCTCCATTATTCATTCATTCTATCATAACTTGTTATAATGGAAATATAGCATTTTTTTGGATTTTTCTCATGAATGAACTGTCATTTTCTGTAGAACGAGAAGTTCAGAATCGAGCCTGCTCTGCTGGAGTTCTTAATTGATTTTTTATTTTGGTAGCTAAGTCATATATGTTATATTAGGGGTGCTCTAAACTTATAGCTATTTATCAAATACCTTGCGACTATTTTTGTATGAAAAGATGATCTTACCCTTTTGAACTAAAATCCTGTGTTTCAATGCTATATCTTAGGAACTTGCCCTTCTGTTGTGTGCATTTAGTAGTGCGTGGAAAATCATTTGTTTATTTTTACCATTTAATGCCATAATTTTTGCCTCTGATTCATATTCTCTAATTTGTCTTACTTGCAGAGGTTTGACCCAGCGTATTCTTATCTATGGCTAAAGATACTTCTGAAGCTGAATCACACCCAAAACGGCTGGGACTCTTGAAAGATCAAGTCAGATCAACTAAGAAAAAGGACTCTGATCGCTTTGAGATAGTTCCAATCCAAAATCCTCTGTCATTTGAGAAGGGATTTTTTGTTGTTATCCGTGCCTGCCAATTGTTAGCACAAAAGAATGATGGAATAATACTGGTAGGTATAGCAGGCCCTTCAGGAGCTGGGAAGACCATTTTCACTGAAAAAATTCTCAACTTTTTGCCCAGCGTTGCTGTCATATCAATGGACAACTACAATGATTCAAGCCGAATTGTCGATGGCAATTTTGATGGTAATGTTGCTTTTTACATGTGTGAAATTTAGTCTTGTGAGCAGTTTGTCTGGGTAAATATGATATGGAAGATGCGACTTCAATTTTTGAAGATCATCTGCAATTTTTTTTTTATTGAACCTCACTGTTAATTTGTTGGAAAGAGCTATTTAGTGTTTGTTTAAATAAATTATTCTAGTTTCCTCTGATTGTAGCAATTATATGCTGCAGATTATCAAAAAAGTCTGCACGCAAAATGTTACTGTACTTTTGATATGGATGTGTACTTTTTACTGATGCTAGACCATATTTGTAACTATGTAAAAGGTTTTAAAGAAACCAATTTTTAGGGTAGGGACTTGGTCCTGTTGGTGCAGAAAACCTTAACAATCGTGCATTCTTTAAGATTATATTGAACACAAAAGCTGACCCAGGCTTATTTCCCATGTACTTCTGTGATTGAAGACTTGCTTTGTTGGACTCACTGTTGTATCATAATATGATAATATCACAAAGAGGAGTGACATAAAGTCTGTCTTTGTGGACATCACAGTGACAACTTGTTAGTTGGTGATGCTAATTAGTTCGATTTTTTCCCAATTTTCTTGGAACTTGCCTTCCCTTTCTCCTTTGAAATTTGAGTCCTGTCCCTTATCATTTATTTATCTTTATCATCCCATTGTCTTCCTTGTGCCAACATCACATCACCCTTCTTGATCATGCGTCTATGATATAGAGCCCCTTACACCCCTGACTCAACGCCTTACTTTTGGTTCTATTAGATTCCAGCATCTGTGATGCTTCAGTGGGTCAACAGAGAATTTTTATGTCATCAGTTTTTTAAGGTGCATTGAACTGATGGAGATTTCAATGGATTTAGAGTTCTGGAATGCACTTTTTCTTGATTTTTTCCGCTGTTGCAGGTTTATTGACATTTAAAACTGTATATCACTTTCCTCCATGACCTTGCTCCTGAATTTGTCGTAATTCACAACTGATTTTAGTTTTAGAACATGTTCTCTTGGTTTCTGGAAATGGTATATATCAGTTGTGCTAAAAGGTGGTGAATTTTTATGGAAGTTTCGGTGTCTGTGCACATATTTTTTAAGCTCTCTGTGTGGTTACACCATTAGCCAATGGCATCTCTAATATGTTCTGCAGTTCAGTGAATCTTAGCTGTAGTCTCAAATCGTGTCTAGCTGCTCTAATACCTTTACATTCTCAAAGCCATGAATTCCATTTCAACCTAGAACGTACTTAATGTGGCTTTGAGATTTGGCTGCTGATATAAACTCGTTAGGTGTAGATGTGGTGTATCAAATTTTGAGTAACTTGAGACAAACTGGGTTGTGAAGAGTACTTCACAAAATGGTGTTACTGATATGAAGAGCACTTCTATTGTCTTCTGGGGTGTGGAGATGTGGATGCTACGTGAGAGATGGTTCACTGCTTATTTAGGTTGTTACAGAACATGCTTTGAACTATAATCTATATCTGGAGAAGACAGGAATATTCTTAGTGCCAGTATGTCAAAAAACTTGGAGTTTCATTTCCGCTTCTCTCATTTCAAAGTATGTACTGGAAGATTTTTATTTCATAGGTAGAATTTGGTAAATAACTGCGCTTAAGTTTGGCCATAGCAGTTTTCAGCCCATACTAGTTCGATAATGAGATCATGATTACAGTTCTTATGCATGCATTGCAAGTCTTGGTTGTCTTTCTGAAGTTCCACTCATTTTCTACCTTCTTGTTGCCACTTGAATGCATGGATGAGTTTCCTTGCTGCAGGAGACACATGTAAAAGAATCTAGACATGGCCGCGGACAGACTATCTTGTACAGCTATAAATTTAACTAAAACTTCAGCTGTCTCTTCTGAGTAGTGAGTTTATATTTGCTTCCTGTGATGTGGAAAGCTGAAATGGCAAGATGTAACCACAGTTTTCAAAAGTTTGAATCGTTATTCACGGCAGTTCTAATATTTTGAAGTTATGATAAAATCATGCATGTGTATGCTATTGGTTCTAATGGTATTTTGCAACAGACCCACGCTTGACGGACTATGACACATTGCTCAAGAATGTTCATGATTTAAAGGCAGGGAAACCAGCTGAGGTTCCAATCTATGATTTCAAGTCTAGCACACGAACAGGATACAGGTTAAGATCTACTCCAATTTTTTTAGTTATCATACTTTCTAGTGTCTTTGTATTATTATAAAAATGAGAAAGTGCACCTAACACTCCTTACAGCCTTAGCTCTTCTCTATATAACCTGACCTTTTTTACAGTACTCTGTATTCTCCTTGACTGGTTTTTTATCATCCTTGCTTGGAATCATCTTCACCAAACAACTCTTCTCCATCCTCCTACATCTAAAACCAAATATCCCCACATCTCCTCTTCCATCCTCATGACTGGTCACTGTTTCTCACTTCACCCCAAAATTAGAAGCAATCTTGCTTTGATACATTCATGTTAAATTAAGGTAAAACTGAACAAATACCAAGAACCATTGAAAATCATTGAAAAGGGAAAAACACAAACTCAATTTTGAAAACCCTTTTCATTGTGTAAAACTCAAATAAAAAAAAAAGGAATAAAAAACTCGAGCAGCATCCATTGATGGGACTCCTGGTGAAATGATATCATTGATGAAACCACATTTGAAAGATCATACACTAATGGTATGGTGTTGACTGGAAGATGGGTGTACTTTTTAAGAGTCAAGAGTAGCAAAGGCCAAACTCTCAGTAATCATGGAAAAGCAGGACTTCAAAAGTGTCACTAAAGAATCAAATTGAATTTGTATCTTAGGTTTTGTATGTGAAGGCCACTCAAGACTGAAACCTTGGCTTGGCTCAACATGATGATGCAAAACTCAAGCAGAATTTAGTTTTTTTACTAGTTTGCTGAAAATAATCAACCTCAATCCTAATATTGTTAACTTCTCGTGTGCAGTGTGCACCTTTAACTTAACCTAATTTAAGTATGTAATTGTAACAGGACACTCGAAGTACCATCTTCTCGCATAGTGATTATTGAAGGAATCTATGCTCTAAGTGCAAATCTGCGACCTTTGTTAGACCTCCGAGTATCTGTGACTGGGGGAGTTCACTTTGACCTTGTAAAACGGGTTTTAAGGGACATCCAACGTGCTGGCCAAGAACCAGAGGAAATAATTCAACAGATATCTGAAACGGTTGGGCTGTGTTATATTCTTTTTTTTTTCCTTTTCTGAACACCCTTTTTTTGCTATGATGTTTATTTTTCAAGTACAAGCTTCACTATTTTGCAGGTATATCCAATGTACAAAGCCTTTATTGAGCCAGATCTCCAAACAGCGCATATAAAAATTATAAATAAGTTCAACCCCTTCTCTGGATTCCAAAGTCCAACTTATATATTAAAGGTTGTTTTTCACTTTTATCTGTTTTGATTTACTCTTTTATTTGCATTTTTCATTTCTCCATATCTTTCTATTGTTCTAATCAGTAGTTGCTCCAGTGATTGTATTTTAATTTACATCTATTTCTGAGTGTGTATTTTTATTGTAGTCAGCAAGAAAGGTAACGATGGACCAGATCAAAGCTGTTCTCTCTGAAGACCAAAAAGAGACAATGGAGCAGATTTATGACATATATCTTTTACCACCCGGTGAAGATCCAGAAACATGCCAATCGTATCTGAGGATGCGAAATAAAGATGGGAAATACAATCTTATGTTTGAGGTTTGTCATAAAAGTCTGTTTCCTTTTAATTAAGGTTCTGCAAAATTAACTAGCATGCATTTAAGTAAATGGTAGCTTAAATGTTACAAACTCGTGGCCAAAGAATATTAGTGGGGGTATGCCTAGACATGTTGTTGAGCAGTATGGGCAGCCTTTCTGACTTGAAAGAGTTTCTAGGTTTTTCTTAAAATTTTTAACTTGTCTCTTGTACGCCATACCTTTCTGCCCCCCTGGTCCAGCACATGCATCAGGTATCCAGCATACTATAATCTACTTCTGTAGAAAAATGTGCAAGTCCTGAAGACTTACATTGCTTCTCAAAAAATTTGTTGCAACCTCAGTAGGACAAAATATGTTGGTGTTATAATGGCTGTTTGGGTGATCTGTGGTATGTTGATTTCATGATGTTGTTTTATTATGTATACCAATGTATCTTGTTCGTTAATGATAGTTCATTTTCAGGAATGGGTTGCAGATGTTCCATTTATCATATCACCAAGGATCACTTTTGAAGTCACTGTTAAACTCCTTAGTGGGCTGATGGCCTTGGGATACACAATAGCTGCTATCCTTCAAAGAAGTAGCCATATATTCTCTGATGATAGAGTGTGTGTGAAAATTGATTGGTTAGGACAACTTAATCGTCAATATGTTCAGGTACTTTTAAATAATTTCTCACTTTCCGTCTACATGGTAGGTAAGCTGGTGCCTCTATGTACAAGGTTGAAAGCACCAGTAATGAAATAGTTAAATATCGTATCACTCAGCTGCAGTCAAAGTTTGTCTTACTTTCTGAATTTTCTTGCTATACCATGCAAAAGTTTTCTTAGATTATATTGAGAATTCTTAGGAGAATTATTTTCAACCCTGAGTTTTAAAGCAATTAAATGTTAGATCATTTGCTTTTAGAACTAACATGGCAGTCTTTATAAAGCATCTTTCAGCAAGGAGACAACGTGAGGTCTAAAGTTTGATCTATTATGAAGATCAACTATATCTGTCAGTTCTAGAAATACAAAAGACTAATGTTAAATTGCACCAACATCTGCAGGACGTAAATAAAAAATTATTTAAATTCCTATAACATAGCTGATACTTACTGATGGTGACAAATACTTTGATCTGTCATTAATGATAACAATCGTTACTGTAAAGTTAAATCAACTAGATTAAGGCAATATTGCCTTGGTAATTTTCTTTTCTAGTTAAGTTTTATTGGTAGTTTCAAACGGTTCCGTTCCACTCCAAACATGTACTGTTGATTGAGCACATTTTGTTCTTGTATACGGCCATGTTATCCAATGCCAAAGATGGTTAATATCATCAACTTCTATGTATTTATAGAGATACTGGATTTATGTTAAGTGTGATGATGTAGTGTTTTTTTTCAGTGATCGAAACACATGTTATCAATCTTCTGTCCTTTATGTATCTCGTTGATAGTATGTTGCTTGAGCTATAAAACACTCACATTGTTGCTTGTCTAAAAAAAGGTGCAAGGAAGAGATAGGTTGGTTGTAAAATTCATTGCGGAGCAGCTAGGTTTGGAAGGTTCATACACTCCACGTACCTATATAGAACAGATTCAACTAGAAAGGCTTGTAAATGAGGTCATGGTACGTGAATATCCAACACCTATGATGACTTCTCCTGTAAAAGTGTCCTGATCTGATCATTCTGTAGGCTTTGCCAGATGACTTGAAGACAAAGCTCAGCTTAGATGAGGATCTGGTTTCAAGCCCCAAAGAAGCACTTTTGCGAGCCTCTGCTGATAGAGTTGCCAGGAGACTTAAGAATGGCAAAAGGTGCTTTCTCCAATTCAAATCTGTTATGATTCTCTGCATCCAAAACTATTTTGTAACATTGCTAATTCTTATTTATTGTCCTTACTTAATGTGTTCTAAGTACTATTTGAAATGGCAGTGATATAGACTGATCATATTTTACATCAAACAGTGGCATGTCACATTCATATTCCTCTCAAAGGGACAAGAACTTGTCCAAGCTTACTGGGCTTGCTGCAACCAGTAAAAGGTTTGATGATAGAAATCTGGAGTCACCAGCTGCACTAGCCAACCAGGTGTTCCTTTTAGTTTCTCAGCTGTTATGCCTCATTTCCCAGCATGTAGTTGTTGAATTCAAGTCTTTATAGCTGTTTTCTTGTTTTTGTAGTATGTAGTGGTGGTACTGAAATCTTCGTGTTACTTTATTCATTTTTTCTCTTGCTACGTATATTCTTGTGCAGGGAGCCATAACTCAACTTTCAGAACAGATTTCTTCACTAAATGACAGAATGGATGAGTTCACAACGTGTATTGAAGAGTTAAATTCCAAGCTAACCATCAAGAAGAATTCTCCTAGCCAACAAAACATGGCTCTCCAAGCTGAAGTGTGCAATGGTTCTGCTCCAGCTTCTTACTTCGTATCTGGTTTAGGCAATGCTGCCTTGAATGGATCCAGAATGTTCAATTCCTCATCTTCATCCCAGTTGGCTAAGGAGTCACCTTTAATGGAGGAGGTACCATGGCTGACCCTTTCAAACCATCTCATAATTATTTTATGTACCTGTGTTTATAGGTCTATTGATCCTCGACAAAAGTTCCTGTAGTCAATGGTTTGAAAGTTTTTTAGTTCTTCACAAAAGTAGGAACAAATAATATAATCCAAAAAACAGGGATGTCACTAGTATAGTAAAAACAGAAAACAGAATGATTGATAAATTCTTACAACTTAAAGGTGAAAATTAGTGCATCCAAGTTTGTAGAGTTGTTCTGTTAATCATGTGTTTGAAACACATCAATATTATCCAGTTAGCAGGAGTGCCTTCCAATCCTCTCATTTATTGCTCAATGTGGACAGCTATCAGGAATTGCCCGAGGGCAACGTCAAGTCATGCTTCGGTTAGATACGTTGAGCAATCTTGTTCGTGATAGCTTGGGAGAGAGGTCTCAGGAAGTGAGAAAAAACAGGAATGGATTGATTGTACGTGATGGCCAAGCACCTCTTATTGCAGCATTGGCGGTTGGGTGCGTTGGACTGTGTTGGTTTGTTCGAGCTCGAAATGGACTCTAGTAGATTCATATTTTTTGTTTCCGACTCCTGTTTTCCTTCTTTTTGCTTCTATGTTTCGCGTTGAAGTTTTCTGCACGGTGCCCTCTTGCTCGGGAAAATCAAATATTCATCATCGAGTTTATTATGTTCGGAGTTAGGGAGCCTTCAGTTTCTCCGATAGTTTTGAGGGTGTACGAGATTGCAGTGCTTGTTGCTTTCTTTAACTAGATTTTTATTTGAAAATATATTAAAATATTTTTTTAAAATTTTTTAATATTAGTACATTAAAATTATAAAAAATTCTAAAAAATATTAATATAATATTTTTTTAAACGAAAAATATTTAAAAATAAAAATGGTGTAAAACACACCTTCTCTGTAGAAGAGGGGTTATGCATGTTGGCAACGTTAATCGACTCATAATATTCTGAAATAGGAAATTAGTAGTAAAAAATGTCTTAAACCTTTCTTAATCTGTCCTTGTAATCATCTAAATCAGTAGCCTCCCTCTCCTGCCAATTCCATGGCATGTTTCTTAATCATGTCATTTTAAATTTAATGATCCATATTAGGTGAAAAGATTAAAATAATAAAAAAAAGTCTGCACGCAAAATGTTATTGTACTTTGATATGGATGTGTACTTCTTACTGATGCTAGACAATCGTGCATTCTTTAAGATTATATTGAACACTAAAGTTGGCCCAGCTCAAGCAGGGCCTACTAAAGTTGTGCTATGCATTTACCATGAACCAAAAGCAGGGCAAGAGCTACGAGTAGAACCCATTAAAATTGAACCCTGTTGCTACTGGAATCCAGTAATGATCTGCCCTGTTATCAGCCCTAACTGTTGGCAGGACATAAAATTTATTAAAAAACAATTGTATGACTCATCACTATTGGATCTTTCTGCCTAGCATGACCCAATGATATTCAACCCAGATCGTTACCCAGTTGCAGGGTCATTTTGACAACTAAGCCTCAACACTGCTGAATTCTTCTGTCAAGCATGATCCAGGGATGCTGGGCTTTATTGCAAAACAGTGTTAAGCTTAGATGAATACCCAGTTGTTGGGTCTTTATGTCAAGACTTAAGTTTATTGAGTCTAATTCTATAACCAGATCTAATAATTATGGGCTTGGTGCCAGCAGCAATGAAGCAATGAACCCTGCTTTCATTAGGATCTAGTAGTGGTGAGAGCTTAGCTAGCAGTAGGATTCACTGCTGTTGGGTATTGCTGATAGCAAGACCCAATAGCAGCGATAGGCTCAGAGTTTTGAGTAGAACCCATTAAATTCGGGCCCTGCTGACACCAGGCTTATTTCCCATGTACTCCTGTGAGTGAAGCCTTGCTTTGTTGGACTCACTGTTGCATCATAATATGATAAGATCACAAAGGAGTGACATAAAGTCTGTCTTTGTGGACATTACAGTGACAAACTTGTTAGTTGGTTATGCTAATTAGTTCTATTTTTCCCAATTTTCTTGGAACTTGCCTTCCCTTTCTCTTTTGAAATTTGAGTCCTGTCCCTTATCATTTATTTATCTTTATCATCCCATTATCTTCTTCGTGCCAACATTACATCATCCTTCTTGATCATGTGTCAATGATATAGAGCCCTTTATACCCCTAACTCAACGCCTTACCTTTGGTTCTATTAGATTCCATCTGGTTTGCTCCAGCATCTGTGATGCTTCAGTGGGTCAACAGAGACTTTTTATGTCATCAGTTTTTCAATGGATTTAGAGTTCTGGAATGCACTTTTTCTTGAATTTTTCCGCTGTTGCAGGTTTATTGACATTTGCAACTGTCTATCACTTTCCTCCATGACCTTGCTCCTGAATTTGTCGTAATTCACAACTGATTTTAGTTTTAGAACATGTTCTCTTGGTTTCTGGAAATGTTATATATCAGTTGTTTTTGGGGATTCCCGCCGGTGATGTTCTGATATTTACTCAATGAAAACTAAGTATACTGATATAATATTTTACGTGGTTCGACAAATCATCTATATCTACGAGAGAGGTTTATTTTATTAGAAGTAGAAAAAAAATACAATAAATACATGACCAAAAAGAATTACATCCACTCTACTCCCAGCTCACTTCTGTTATAGCGGTCTGCTGCCATTGCAGCTTTTCTCCTTTTTTCTCTATTCTCTTCACACACTCAAGTTGTCTCTCACTCTCTCATTGCTCTCAAATATTTATGCCTCTTTTATAGGCATTTCATGGTCAACATGGAGGGGCCAATAATGCATGGCATGAATTATGCCGTAATTTATGCTTCTACTTGCTTGGTAGTGGGGTATTGCTACAAATGGCAATATCCTCACAAGTTGTGCTAAAAGGTGGTGAATTTTTATGGAAGTTTCGGTGTCTGTGCACATATTTTTTAAGCTCTCTGTGTGGTTACACCACTAGCCAATGGCATCTCTAATATGTTCTGCAGTTCAGTGAATCTTAGCTGTAGTCTCAAAACGTGTCTAGCTGCTCTAATACCCTTACATTCTCAAAGCCATGAATTCCATTTCAACCTAGAACGTACTTAATGTGGCTTTGAGATTTGGCTGCTGATATAAACTCGTTAGGTGTAGATGTGGTGTATCAAATTTTGAGTAACTTGAGACAAACTGGGTTGTGAAGAGTACTTCACAAAATGGTGTTACTGATATGAAGAGCACTTCTATTGTCTTATGGGGTGTGGAGATGTGGATTCTACGTGAGAGATGGTTCACTGCTTATTTAGGTTGTCACAGAACATGCTTTGAACTATAATCTATATCTGAAGAAGACAGGAATATTTTTAGTGCCACTATGTCAAATAACTTGGAGTTTCACTGCCGCTTCTCTCATTTCAAAGTATGTAATGGAAGATTTTTATTTCATAGGTAGAATTTGGTAAATAACTGCGCTTAAGTTTGGTCATAGCAGTTTTCAGCCCATACTAGTTCGATAATGAGATCATGATTACAGTTCTTATGCGTGCATTGCAAGTCTTAGTTGTCTTTCTGAAGTTCCACTCATTTTCTACCTTCTTGTTGCCACTTGAATGCATGGATGAGTTTCCTTGCAGCATGAGACACATGTAAAAGAATCTAGACATGGCCGCGGACAGACTAACTTGTACAGCTATAAATTTAACTAAAACTTCAGCTGTCTCTGTTGAGAAGTGCTAGACTTGAAATCATAGAACAGGATACAGGTTAAGATCTACTCCAATTTTTTTAGTTACCATACTTTCTAGTATCTTTGTATTATTATAAAAATGAGAGTCTACGTAACACTCCTTGCAGCCTTAGCACTTCTCTATATAACCTGACCTTTTGTACAGTACTCTGTATTCTCCTTGACTGGTTTTTCATCATCCTTGCTTGGAATCATCTTCACCAAACAACTCTTCTCCATCCTCCTACATCTAAAACCAAATATCCCCACCTCTCCTCTTCCATCCAGTTGACTGGTCACTATCTCTCACTTCACCCCAAAATTAGCAGCAATCTTGCTTTGACACATTCATATTAAATTTAACTTAAAACTGAACAAATGCCAAGAAACATTTAAAATCATTAGAAAGGGAAAAACACAAACTCAATTTCGAAAACCCTTTTCATTGTGTAAAACTCAAAAAAAAGGAATAAAAACTCAAGCAGCATCCGTTGATGGAACTCCTGGTGAAATGATATATACCGTTGATGAAACCACAATTGAAAGATCATACACTAACGGTTTGGAAGGTTCGCACACTCCACGTACCTATATAGAACACATTCAACTAGAAAGGCTTGCAAATGAGGTCATGGTACGTGAATATCCAACACCTATGATGACTTCTCCTGCAAAAGTGGTCCTGATCTGATCATTCTGTAGGCTTTGCCAGATGACTTGAAGATAAAGCTCAGCTTAGATGAGGATCTGGTTTCAAGCCCCAAAGAAGCATTTTTGCGAGCCTCTGCTGATAGAGTTGCCAGGAGACTTAAGAACGGCAAAAGGTGCTTTCACCAATTCAACTCTGTTATGATTCTCTGCATCCAAAACTATTTTGTAACATTGCTAATTCTTCTTTATTAGGAATATATACAATTTAGGACTCTTAATATTAACTATAACGATTATCTTATCATAGATACTAGATGCTGATTTTTAGGGAATGAGTTAGACTCCTTGTATAACAAAACCTTCTATGTACATGGCTGCTTGAGGGGGGGAGAGAGCAGATTTTCTGCAGTGTATAATAAATTTGTTGTTGGTGTCTTCAAGACAATTCAGTTGTTTTTGTTGTGATCATTATGTTAAAAATTAGGCCAGCTAGGTATTTTTGGAAATTAACAACAAGCCACGTCAGCTAAAGAAGGATGAGTTGGAGGGATTTGACTAAGAAAAATGGAAGGCGCGATCTAGTTGGACCACAATCAGGCACGCGCCAGCCACAATTTCCTCCCTCTTTCAAATATACCCAACTCTATACCCAATATCACCCATAATGTCCCAGCTATAAACCCAGCTACGGTGCCATAAAGTCAAGGGCACTTGCGTCATTTGAGAATTAAAATCGAGGGTTTGAACTTTGAATCCCTAAATACACTTCCTTAAATATCACACCTTAGCTCACTTGCTTAAATCTCATAACATCAGCATGGCATCCTTCACAGAAATCAATGCAATCACCATTTCTCTAATCTTGATCCTCTCATTCACATTGCCAACATCAACATCGGCACAACAACAATGTGATTCCGCTTCGACAGGAGGATGCCACGACAAGGCCAAATCCTTACAGCTAAAGCTAATTGCCATCTTTTCAATCTTGGTTGCTAGTATGATTGGGGTGTGTTTACCATTATTTTCACGTACGATCCCTGCACTCAAGCCCGATAGAGATTTATTTGTAGTGATAAAGGCATTTGCTTCAGGTGTTA
>Ga0325401_1003617_pt1 | contig 14258 bp, 14 predicted proteins | sample PopdelMetagenome_FD_205666 | JGI IMG/M metagenome (GOLD analysis project Ga0325401, IMG submission 205666) | Populus deltoides microbial communities from Bellville, Georgia, United States - Xylem-PdKOR-R2 | ecosystem: Host-associated > Plants > Phyllosphere > Stem > Wood/Secondary xylem | place...
ATACAAGGCACCTGAAACACAATATATATTAACATAAATAAACAATTATATCTCATCAAAAAGTTTGTTTTACACATGTATAATCAAGATTTCATTATGAATATTTCCCTAGTAATAAGCCTTTAACTCGCCATCTTTACATATGGCCAATCATTCAATCTCGAATAGTACGCTTGATATCATTAATCACCATCATAGTGTAGAGCAATCAAATAAATCCTAATATTAGTACAAATTAATACCATTAGCCTCCATTGCATGACAAACTAATCACAACAAATCCCAGTAACAATATCAATCGAGACAATTAGTCTCCACGGCATGGCATACTAATCACAATAAATCTTGGTAAAATCCCAGTATTAGTACCAGTTGATACCATTAGTCTCCACCAAAGGCAGACTAATCATAACAATTCTTAGTATCAATACTAATTGATACCATTAGTCTTCACCACATGGCAGACTAATCAATTTTTCTTAACAAAACATTTATTTTCTTTTTGATTTTAATCTTCTCCAAAATCATTATACAATATAAACAATATTAACATAACATGAAATACTTAATAAATAAAAATTAGCTACTTAGGTGTCGAGCACCTCCCTACTTCCTATGAAGGTCCTACTCCTCCTGTCTAATGTCTTGCTCTAGTAACCTTCCATATATCAATAGGATTTTCAAACCATAATTGACATATCCATTTGACCTAGGAACCATATCTTGATTCCTCATCTTTTTATTTTTGTTTTTCATCTTCTCTAAAACCATTATACAATATAAACAATATTAAACTAACATGAAATACTTAATAAATAAAAATTAGCTACTTAGGTGTTGAGCATCTCCCTACTTTCTATGAAGGTCCTACTCCTCTTGTCTAATGTCTCGCTTTAGTAACCTCCCATGTATCAATAAGATTTTCAAACCATAATCGACATATCCATTTGACCTAAGAACCATATCTTGATTCCTCATCTAATACATGCTCTATGCATTATAACAAAAAAATTACATTATTCAATCATACATTCGCATTTTCGAATTGTTCTCATTGCTTTTCTAAACCCTATTTCACCATTTACATATGGTACATCCTTCCATTCACATCACAATACACAAAAAATATACCACACAAAAAACTTTGCCAAAATTTTTAAGTAGATTGATTTGGTTAAAAAAAAAATTCACCAAGTCTTTTATTTAACAAGATTAGAAATTAGGGGTGTTACATAAGCAATAAGTTTAGGAAAAATGTTAGCATGTATGTATAATAGGTATTTTTATCGTCAAAATCAAATAACAATGCGGTTTATCTTAGGTAAGATGTTTTAGAGTGATTTTTATCATTTTTTTAGCATAATTAGCTTCTTACCCAAATATCTTTAAAAAACTAGTTAAGATTCCAAGTTACCATAAAACTAAGTGAATTTTTTCTTATTTTTACTCTTTTTCACATAATAATCACCGAGAACTCCCCTACGAGATTTTAAATTACATTAATTTTTACCTCTATTTCTTTCCAATATTATATTTGTCATTTATGTTTTTCTTAATGATGTATTATTGTTAATTGGACTTCTTTATTAAGTGATTTCTTTTCTATTTGATCACACACACACACACACAAGTTAAAGACATTGTTTGATTATAATATGCATTTAGGTAGATGTTTTTTCCCTTTTCTATCTTATTTTCCTTTTTTTAGAGAGAAATACATACCATTTTTTCTAAGAGAAATATAACTTTTATTTCTTTGAGAATAAATGGATACTTACACTCCTGTAAAGTCTCGTGCTCTCACCGTCTTTGACAAATAATTTTTTCATGTCAATTAAGTCATTACGATTATTTTTTTTTTCACAATAAGCTTCAAATCAAAATTTATCTAAAATTGTGACATAATATGTCAATTAAGTTACAATTGGTTTGAATCATAGAATTTTATCATGTTTTTTTATTTCCATAACAATGAAATGCAAAATTCAAGTTCAAAGAAATGTTATTTTTTTATCCCAAGAAGCTTATCTTGCATATTTCTGGAATAACTTCTCAACATGATTGTTGCTCTCAGAGATACTTAGCGTATGTGATATGACAATAGACAATATAATTAGAATTTTGTTTATTGGCCTTAAACTTTTGTTTTCCTTAAATCCCAAAACAATAGATTATCAATCACCTCCAGTAATAACCATGGCCTCCACAAGGACCACAACAACATTTCTCCATAGATGGATAGATAAAAAGTGTCATGAATCATGACAAGAATGTTTAGATTGTATATTATTGTACCAGCTAGTGCATCCACAGAACATTTTTGGTTCCCTATAGTTAATAGCATTTTTAGCTTTTATAATTTTTTCCAGATTATATTTAGCCATGGCTATATGTTCTATGCACCTTACTTGTAGTGGAAGAGTTATTGTAAACCCAGTTCACATGCCTAAGAGATGGTTTTAGAGTAGACAATTGAAAACATAAATTTACAAGATTGGCGTGTAAGGCAAAGATCAATCGATGCACGTTTATCGACTCGTGTCAAAGTCCTCCTTGGATCAAAGATAAGACATCCTCTATGACATCGGTTCTAATTATGGCAAACAAATACATTTGAAACAAATATTTTGAACATTTCACATGAATTTCTAACACAAGAAAAAATAATTGACTTTATAGATGCAATTTTCAATGTCATGAGTTTTTTTATTGTGAAATAAAAAATTAATGTCTACTGTCACAGGGTGCGTGCACTGCGACGTTGTTTGGCGACGACGGAGGCTTTTTGTCGTGCCTCCTGTATGAGGTGTGGTGTTGAGAAGGGTTTTTGGATTTAATTATGAAATTATGATTATTGTTTAGGAGTCGCCACCTAATATTATGGTTACTAGGAACCTATGGTCTGCGAGAGTCTGGGTAAGGGACTAGTTGTGCAAGAGGAAGAAGCATCACCCCCAGTGCACCTTACCTAAGGTAAGCTGCATTCTTGTTTGATTGTTTTTTCTAAGTCGGGTTTTTATTCATTGGTCTTTTCTAAGATTCAAGGTAGATCTCTCTTCATGAGAAAATCTCTACCTTATTGGGTTAAATACTAACCGTTCTAAAGTCTGAATTTTAGCATTGCATTTATTTACACCTTGTATTATCTTTAATACCTAAGGGTGTACTTTATTGTGTAATTTTACACCCCACAGATATTAAAGTCTACATTTGGATCCTAGAAAAAAAGATTGCAAAAAAAAAGAAGGTTTTTGATATTTTGGCCAAACCCTAATGGATGATCATAAACTAGTTACGATGTTCATTTTTTTTTAATTTCCAAAGCATGAGAAAGATAAATTTTTTTTTTTATGAAAATATGCTTTGAAATTTTTTAGGATATGACCGTATGCATGAAAACAAAATATATATTTTTTTGTTTTTGAAAAGGGAAATTAATTTAAAAGTTTTTGAGATTTTGTTTTTTATGAAAATGATTTGATTTTTTTTGAAATATTTCAGAGAAAACCAGGTATTTTAATACCGAATTTGTATTTTACAGTGTAAATATACAACCTAATGTTATGCAAAATTGGTAGAAAAATATTTGAGAAAATCACAACTTTTTGAAATGATTTTTGAATTATTTGGATTTTTTTTGTTTTTTAATATTATAATATATATTATTATAAATAAATATATATTAAATATACATGGGCTGGGTCGACCCAACTGACTGGGCCGGACTCAGCCCAAGAAAGGTTGGGTGGGCCGTTCTCGGCCTAACATAACTTTTTATTCTCCTTTTTTCGGTTAGGTCGAACCCAGCCCAAATATTTAGGCTGGGCTGGAACAGGTCCAACCCATCCCAAAGGTTAATTATTTTGCAGAACATGAACAATAGTTCACGTTCTGCATGCAACTACATAGTTGCAGACGATGGAGAGAAAAATGAAAGGCGACCTGGTGGAGGGGATGGAATTGTTGTCATTGGTCTGGAGTGAGGTTGGCGGTGGTTTGGTTGTGGAGGACGAGAGGCTGATGACGGCGTTGGTGGAGAGTTTTGGTCGCTGGAGTCGTTGTGGGAGAAAGAAGAAATAGGTTTGCAGAGGAGAGAGAAAGGTTCATAGTGGCTGTTGATTAGTACTTAAAAGTGCATTTTTATCAAGGTTTTATATCATCATTTTGCACTTGAAGTATCAATAACTCCTTAACTAAAACATGTTTTATAATAACAAGTCTGATACCAAAAGATACCTTTAATTTATGGTAAATGTTCATCTTAAATGTAGGCTTATCACATAAATGAAAGGATTGATTGATGAGTTTAAGTACAGAAATTGAAAGGACAAAGAGAGGGCCAAACTTAGAAAATAGATGCTGGTTTAGTCCAAACTGGAACATTATTTGGTCATTGGATCATATCTGAAGCTGTAGATCTTGGATTTAGGTCTTTCTTATATGGATGGAAAGCTAAGACATAGGCCTAAAACTTTCATGTGGAGTCTAAGATTTAAAAAGGCCGTTTTCAAGTCCAAATTGTAGTAACAACGGAGAAGTCTGAATCTGTCCTGCAGCCCAGACACTGTTCAGTGTTTAGTCCATATCTCGAGTTCTAGAAGTCTAAATGACCTCAACCTTTTTTTCCTGGAAAGCTGAGACAATTTTCTAGAACTTTCATGATTTAAGTTTTTTAAATTATGACGTTATCAATGACCTTTTTGGTAGACAAGAAGATAATGATTGTCACCAAGTCAAGATGTGGCCACCCACTCAACAATTAATCAACAAATCAATAGTTCCGAATTTTGGCCTATAAAAGGAGGCATTTACCATGTATTTAGACATCTTGGTTTTCAGATCAAGATCATGCTCTTGCTCTCTCTTTATATTTTGTAATGCTTAAGTTTTGCTTATATTAATCTCTTGCTTATGCTTTTCATTTCCTTTCCTTGTTTATTTATTTTTCTCTCTTTCATTATGTTTAGCTAAGTTTATCATGTCAAGGTGAAAAGGTTACACTAATGGTGTAAGAATAAGTATAATATAAATTCAACATGGACCTTAATGTTAGATACTAACATGTTTTATATTTGTTATCTTGTTCACTTTTAATACTTTGCTTGTTAAATGGTTAATCTAGATTTATGTTGTATAACCCTTGGTACAACAAATACTTGGCACTTTCATAGCCCAACCGTATGGTATAACCGACACTTGTGCTATGAAAGGAACTTGATTTGTTGTTAACATAAGTTATAATCATGAATGCCTGACAACATTTACAAGTATTAGCATTATTCAAATAAGATAATTAATGTAATCATGTTAACAATTTATAATCCGATTGGAACCTCCTTTGTGTGTGGTTTCCAGTTGACTAATAAAAAGATTTTATACTATACTTGTTTAAAATACCATTAGTGGATCATTTAACCTTGACAATTATTTTATCCTTGTTTAATCCTTACATCAATATCACATCTTAAAGCTCTCTTTAACTTCTTGTTGTTGTTGTTGTTGTTGTTATTTATAATTTATATAGTTTACCTCCCTGTGGTTTGACCCCGGTCTTGCCGGGTTATTTATTACATCGACACTCCTGTACTTGGGAGAAGACATCAATCTTTTAGTCATGTCAAGTTTTTGGCGCCGTTGCTGGGGAGGTAAATTCTTGTACAAATTATAGTATTTATTTTATTTTCTCTTTCTCTTTTCATTTTATCTAACTTTTATTTCTTTTTCTTTCTTTTCTTCCTTTTATTCTCTTCCTACATGTGCATGAGAGTTTGGTCACGTAAATTAAGTGGTAGACTTTGTAGGGTATCCTCATCATTTTCAAAAAATATGGTTGTTGCGATGTCGCGGTCGAACAAATTAATTACCCTAGCTTCAAACACAACACACAAGATAGTATAGAGCAAGCAAGGGGTCGATGCCATGAGGAAGATTCAAGTCAGATTTTTATGCTATATAATATGCAATTTGAGGGGGAGTTTGGACGTTATTTAGGCTAAAGCACAAGAAAAGAGAAAACTATCAAACAAAATTTAATAAAATCATAAAATTATCAAGAGAACAAACCTTGGTTGCAAGCACACATCCACCTACAGAAATCAGAACTGATCATGAAAATGAAACATCAATTTATATTCTGAATATTTATCTCTTCTTAACATTGGTTAGTTAACGGATCCGCGTATAACTAACCCTAACCATCAAACAACCATAGTATCCGCACTAGTAATTTAATTCAATAGCAGCCTTAAGAATTAGATAAGTTGATTAATCAAGAAAACATAATTGTTCGCAGTCTATGTTTGATTTGATGGAATGTTCTCCCTAAGATTAATAATGTAGATCCACCATAATTATTAAACTTAGTTGTTTTACAAGTTCATATACCACAACTCCGGTTTTGATATCAAACTTAGTAATAGATTATCTACAATAATAACTTTGAGTCCGCTCTAGCAATTAAAATAAACAATCATAGGAAAAATAAGCATAGGAGAACAAACATATTCATTATATAAACTAAAAAGAAAAGGTAAAATAAATCTCATAGTTCTTGAAATCCGAAGGTTTCCGTGTCCTTGCAACCAAGAAAAAGTGTTTAGCCTTGCATGCTTGTTGAATAACTAATCAAAAAGAAGGATGAATACATAATTTCGAGTTTCTTAGATGAGGGAGGCGTTTTTCTCCCCTTGACTGGCTGCCTCCTTTCTCTTCTCTCTTTCTTTTTATATGCTAAGAAACCCTAGTCCGTATTTTACAAAATAGTCCTCATTTAAGTTGACAGTTTACATTTAAGTACTTCAATAACTAGTTTTCTAAAAAGAAGAAATAGCCTTGCATTAAATCTTTAAGCTTTGACTTAGTGGAGCTAAATTGCTGAAATAAAAACTTGGACGCCGGTTTAGATGATTCAAAACATAATTTGGACATGTTCCTTCACGAAACCTGTTTGTTGGTAGAATTCAGCTATCATCTTTGAAAAATCATATCTCCTTATATGACATCTTTTTTGGCTGAAATTTTGAGTGTTTATAGGAATGTTAGTCAAGAATCCAAAACAATTGAGTTTGTATCAATTGGACTTCTGTAGCTCCAGATATTCAAGTCGAAATAGAAGAAGGTCAACACTGGCACATTGCAAGATTTGACTTTGAAAGCTGCAATTTCCATGATCTTCCTTATTTTATTTTCTTGTCTTAGATGTCCAGAAAGGTATGGATGTTAGCTTTTTAGTGCCACTAGAATCACTTCATTTCGACCTTTAGAACTCACGCTCTGCACAAAATATCGACTAAACATTAAATCTGCCAATTACCTCCAATTTACTCCTTTTTGCATCTTTCATAAAAAGTACCTTCAAAACATAAAACAAAGAATTTCAAGGTATTTTATAGATATAAAATAGGCAAATCATTAGTTAAATGTGGGTGAAACTATTGAATAATATGGTTGCATCAATGGCCGAAGAAGATAATTAGTCGCTTCATAATGAGAATAATGAGAATAACCAAGTGAGAACACTTAGAGACCACATGAATCCCACAAGAACAAGTGCACCCTCATGCATAGTTTTTCCTCCTGATGCATCTCATTTTAATTTTAAGCCAGACATTATTCAACTTTTATCTTATTTTCATAGCTTAGATTTAGAAAGTCCAAACTTGCATTTAAGGGAATTTGAGGAGGTCTGTAACACCTATAATGACTCAAATTATAGCATGAACACCATCAGGTTAAAGCTTTTTCCTTTTTCATTAACAGATAAAGCTAAAACATGGCTACACAATTTGAGAACAAGATCTATTTGTGCTTGGGATGAAATGCAACAACAATTTTTAAAGAAGTTCTTTTCATCCCACAGAACAAACTCTTTCAAAAGACAAATCATCACTTTCACTCAAAAACCAGGAAAAACATTTTACCAATATTGGGATAGGTATCAAGACTTGCTTAATACTTGTCCTCATCATGGTTTTGAAACATGGAGATTGGTTTCACATTTTTATGAAGGGTTAACACCTAGAGATAGGCAAATGGTTGAATTGATGTGCAATGGAACTTTTAAGGATAAATACCCTAATGAACTAATGGAGTACCTTAGATTTGCTAGTTGAAAATGCTCAAAATTGAAACACTACAGGCACTTATGAGGCACCAAGTAAAACCCAACCTTATACATCTAGTGGAGGTATGTACAACCTTAGGGAAGATCATGACCTCCAAGCCAAGTTTGCATATTTAGCTAGAAAAGTCGAGGCACTAGAATTAAAAAAGAGTGGTCAACTAAAATCTGTTCAAGACATTGTGTGTCAAATCTGTGAAACTAATGAACATTCAACCAATGACTGTCCAACTTTGCCTTCTTTTAAGGAATGTCTCCATGAACAAGTCCATGCTTTAAATAGTTTCCAAAGGCCCAATCATAACCCATACTCGCAAACATACAACCCTAGTTGGAGAAATCACCCAAATTTCACTTGGAAGAGTGATAACAATAATGCACAAACTTCACAGCTACTATTTCAAGCACACCATAATTTCTAAAATTCTCATGGATATGCACCTCGTTATGCTCCACCTCCTAGAAGAAATCTTGAAGAAACATTGTATGAATTCATTGAAAAACAGGAGACAATCAACACTCAACTTGCTCAAAGCTTGACAGATTTTAAAGATACTCTTGCAAAATTGACATCTGCTCTCAGTTTTTAAGAGAAAGGTAAGTTTCCATCTCAACCACAGCAAAATCCAAAGGGGCAATACAATGCAAATGCAAGTAGTTCTAGAAGCCAACACATGGGTCAAGCCAAATTAGTCATCATTCTTCGCAGTGGTAAGGTTATTGAAAAACCCATTCTTAAACCTTGTGAGAAAGATGATGAGTCAATCTCTGAGGGTAAGGAAGGGGTTGAATTTGAACATTGCAAAGAAAAGACTGATTCTTCGCCAACACTTCCATTTCCTCATGCCATGACCAAACAAGGAAAGTCAATCATAACTCTGAAATCTTTAAAACTTTCAAACAGGTAAGGATCAATATACCTTTGTTGGATGCTATTAAATAGGTACCTTCTTATGGTAAATTTTTGAAAAATATGTGCTCTATGAAGAGAAAACTGAATGTGGAAAAAGAAATCCTTTTAGCCGAACAAGTAAGTGCTATTCTTCAAAACAATAATGCTTTGAAATATAAAGACACCATGGTTTTCCTACAATTTCATGCTTTATTGGAGAATATAAAATTGAAAGAGCTTTACTTGATCTTGGAGCTAGTGTGAATTTACTTCCATATTCAGTTTTTCAGAGTCTCAATCTAGGTGAGTTAAAACCAACTTCCGTAACTTTTTTACTTGCCAATAGATCTGTAAAAGTGCCTAGAGGAATAGTTGAGGATGTTTTAGTACAAGTCGATAAATTCATTTATCCTGTGGATTTTATTGTCTTGGATACACAACCTGTTGAAGCATGTAATTAATTTCCTGTTATTTTAGGACGTCCGTTTCTTGCAATTTCTAATGCATTGATTAATTGTAGGAATGGACTGATGAAGTTATCATTTGGAAACATGACATTGGAGATGAATATTTTCAACATTTGCAAGCAACCTGGAGATGATAATGATTTATGGTGCGATGTTGCAGTCGCACAAATTAATTACCCTAGCTTAAAACACACAAGATAGTATAGAGTAAGCAAGGGGTCAATTCCACGAGGAAGGTTTAGTTCAGATTTTTATGCTATAAGTTATGCAATTGGGGGGGGTTTGATTTGCAATGATCTAAACTATGGCAGAAATTAAACTAACAAACAAAATCAATTGAAATTGAAATATATCAAGAAAACAAACCTTGGTCGCAAGCACATATCCACCTACAGAAATCAGAATCGATCCTTGAAATGAAACTCCAGTTTATATTCTGAATTTTTATCTTTTCACGTATCCACCTACAGAAATCAGAATCGATCTTTGAAATGAAACTCCAGTTTATATTCTGAATTTTTATCTTTTCTTAACGTTGGTTAATTAACAGATCTGCCGCATAACCAGCCCTAACCAACAAACAATCACTATGTCCGCACTAATGATTTAATCCAATGGCAGCCTTAAGATCTAGATAAATTCATTAATTTTAACAACCAAGTTGTCTGCTTGTGTTGCTTTGATCGAATGTTCTCCCTAAGTTTAATAACGTAGTTCCGCTACAATTATCAAGCATAGTTGCTTCACAAGTTTATATACCACAACTCTGGTTTTGATATCAAACTTAGCAATAGATTGTTCACAATAATAACTTAGAGTCCGCTCTAACAATTAAGATAAACAATCATAGGAAATATGTATAGGAAAACAAACATACTCATTCGTAATACAAACTGAAAATAAATGGAAGAATAAATCTCACAGTTCTTGAAATCTGAAGGTTTTTACGTCCTTGCAACCAAGAAAACGAGCTTAGCCTTGCATATCTATTGAACAACTACTCCTAAAGATAGATGAATACATGATTTCTGATTTATAGAGGGGAGAGTTTGTGTTTCTTCTCTTATGGCTGCCACCCCTCTTTCTTTTGTTCTACTTCACTCTCTCTTGGCTCTGTTAATAGCATAAACTTAGCTGCCTATTCATACACAAATTGTAAGTAAGAAAAATCAAAGTTCAAGTGTGAACATCAATAGATGGTGGTAGTGAACATCAATAGGTCAAGGGGGCTAGCAGCTGGCAACTGGTGGCTGGCGGTTGGTTTGTGGTTGGTGATTTGAGATTGGTGGCTTGAGATTGGTGGTTGCCTTCCTTGACCTTTTAGAGGAGCTAAATTGCTAAAATAAAAACTTGGATGTCGGTTTGGATGCTTCGGGATGTAATTTGGATTCGTTTCTTCACGAAACCTATTTGCTGGCAAAATTCAGTTGTCATCTTTGAAAACTCATATCTCCCTCATATGAGATCGTTTTGGCTGAAATTTGTAGCGTTTATAGGCCTTTGAGTCAGGAATCCAAAACAATTGAGTTTGCATCAATTTGATGTCTACAACTCCATATATTTAATTTTGAATGGACAAAGGTTAACACTGGCAGAATGCGAGATTTGACTTTGAAAGCTGCGATTTCCATGCTCTTTGTCTTTTTATTTTTCTTGACTTAGATGTCCAGAAAGGTATGGATGTTAGCTTTCCAATGCCACTAGAATCACTTCATTTTGACTTTTAGAGCTCACGCTCTGCATAAAACATCGACTAAGGGTCAAATTTGCCAACGACCTTTAATTTACTCCTTTTTGCACCTTTCATCCAAAAGTGCCTTCAAAACATAAAACAAAGAATATCAAGGCATTTTATATAAATAACATAGGCAAAACACTAGTTAAATGTGGGTGAAACTATCGAATAATATGGTTGCGTCAATTTACAAGAAATAGATTTTATTGAAGAATTAGTTTATGATCAATTTGAATCTAACTTGAGTAAAACTGAGTTTGATGAATCTGAAGAATTGCAAATGATTTATTCTCAAGAAGAAATCACGGATGAAAAAGGCACCGAAAATGTTGTCGCAGATCATTTGTCAAGATTGACAACAGATTCGACATTTGACATCACACCAATCGATGATTACTTTCCTGACGAATCCTTACTTTCTTTTAGTCCAATGCCTTGGTTTGCTAAAAATATCAATTTTCTTGCTTCAGGAGATTTGCCAGCTCATTGGAGTACCGTAGACAAAGGAAAGTTATTTTAATGAAGTAAAGAACTTTTATTGGGATGACCCCTACTTATTCAAAAATTATCCTGATCAAATATTTCAAAGATGCATTGCGGACAATGAGGTAAGTAGTGTCATTAAACTTTGTCATTCTGAGGTATGTGAAAGTCATTTCTTGTCAAAAAAGATGACTGAAAAAATCTTACAAAATGATTTTATTGGCCCACCATGTTCAAGGACATGTATGCATTCGGCAAAACTTGTGAAAATTGTCATAAAGTTGATACTGGTCAAAAAGTTTTGCTTTATAATTCTCGACTCCATTTATTTCCTAGAAAGCTAAGATCAAGATGGAGTCGTCCATTTATTGTGAAACATCTGTATCCTTATAGGGCCGTTGATATTGAGAATCCAAAGAATGACAATGTTTTTAAGGTAAATGGACATCGTTTGAAAGCTTACTTTGATAATTTTCTTAGTGAAAATGAATCCATTGGTTTGAATGATCCTATACATAAAGGTTGATTATTTTGTTTTTCTCACATTTTTTTATGTTTCTTTTTGGTGTGACTCTTGTTTTGCTAGTCTCTCTTACCCTGGTCAAATGGCGGATAACGGTACTCCGCGACTCTTAAGTCGATTCTTTCAGTTTCCCATGATAACTGATATCTGTGTATATATTTGTGTAATTCTTTGCTCTTTCTCCTTTCTTTGAATCCCTTCTCTCCAATTCTCATTTGAAAATGGACATCACTCTTGAAAAATTGAAAAAGTATTTTCCAGCTCTGCTTCAGAATGCGATTACAAAAATTTACCGTGCTAGGTGTGCAAGATTGAGGTTGTTAATGAATCATGGAATTCCTGAAGATATTCACTGGCTGATTGAAGCAAAGGTCTGATTATTAGGTGAATCCTCCAATTCTTTCATCTCATACATGCCTGGAACAAGTAAAAGCACTTTTGCAAAGAAATGTCGTGCAAAACGACTGAAAGTCTGTTACAGATGTGCCAGATGGACTTGTAATGCAACATGTCGTTCTTTAGGAATGATATCTGTAAACTGTGAAGATAAAATACAATTCATTAAGGATAGCCTGAGTAAGGGGTCTTTAGATAATCTTTTATTGACCCTTGAGACGCATCCTAGTGGAGACGTGCATTGTGCAATTCATGATTTATAGCCACAATTTCATAAAGAACATGCTTGACATAGTCTTGGGAATCTGACTAAAAAAGACCCTGTTTGCCAGTTTTTAAGAAAACTGGATGGGAAGTCTATCCCCGACCCATAGAGGGCGTTTAAGCCGTTCTTGGACGTAAAACCAAGGGAAGATGTGAGCCACAATCACAACTGCCTGTACATACACATGTTTTTTTTCAAAATAAATAAATAAATAGAGAGAGAGAGAGAGAGAGACTCCAGCTGGCTTACATATAGATGGTATGATTGCATTTTCAATTTCTCATATATAAATTCTTCTCTTCCTTCCCTTGATTTCTACTCAACCTATACATTTAACAAATATAGAAGTGTGTAGAAATGGCAGGTTCCTCAAGTCATCACATAAGAAATATTTATGTTTTCGGTGGATCTAGTCCTGAGAAAGAAAAAGAGTTTTTAGACTCAGCAAATCATCTTGGTCAGGTACTAGCTGAGAGAAAGATTCATTTAGTGTATGGAGGAGCCAGCCTTGGGTTAATGGGGGGTGTGTCCATAGCTGCATTTTTAGGAGGAAGTCAAGTTTTGGGGGTCGTCCCCAAAGCTTTAGCAAAAGGGGACATCATTGGAAAAACAATTGGAGAGGAACTACAGGTCTCCACATTGTCTAATCGATTGAATGCAATGTTTAACCATGCTGACGCCTTCATTGTCTTACCAAGTGGTCTGGGCACATTGGAAGAGATCTTTCATATTTCCTCTTGGTCCCAACTGCACATTCACTATAAAACTATAGGTCTGTTAAATGTTAATGGTTTTTATGATAATTTGTTGTCTTTTCTTGATCAAGCTGTGGAACAGGAATTTCTAACATCTTCGGCATGACAAATCATAATCTCTGCTGCCACTGCTAAACAATTGATTGACCAACTATAATCTTTCATCCCTGTAATTGATCCCTCCATGAGTTGCATAAATTGGTCAACTAAGAAAAGTCGTAAAAAACTTAGATTGGATTTGAGCCTTTGTTTGTGAATCCTTGTGTCTTTTGGTTTTATTAATAACATATTATTTTGTGTTGTTATTTCTTATATTTGTTTAAGTGTGTTTCAGGTTTGTCAGTGTTCGTTGTTTCAGGTGATGTCTTTTATACTTTATCTTTCTACCTTAGGCATTGAGGACAATGTCTCATTTTGAATGGGGGGAGAGGGTAGTAGTTGACATAAAAAAAATTAACTTACTAACTGTTTTTGCTATTATTAAAACCATTTGACAAAATTGTTATTAGGATGGTAGAGTAAGGAGGAATTTTATTGACTCTGGAGACGCATTTTAGTAAATATTCTTATCAAGGTCTATCAGAATATTTCTTGAAATATTCAGGTTTACAAACTCTCGCATT
>Ga0325401_1003618_pt1 | contig 14256 bp, 8 predicted proteins | sample PopdelMetagenome_FD_205666 | JGI IMG/M metagenome (GOLD analysis project Ga0325401, IMG submission 205666) | Populus deltoides microbial communities from Bellville, Georgia, United States - Xylem-PdKOR-R2 | ecosystem: Host-associated > Plants > Phyllosphere > Stem > Wood/Secondary xylem | place...
CTTCATAGAACCAAGAATCCTAGAAATGATTTGATTATCTTTGGCCTCCCAAACTGCCTTGTCGGCCACATAATCTTCGGCATTAGATCCCCCTTTATTAGTGTCATCTATATATCTTCACAACTCTTTACCTTTGAGAAAGGTCTCCAATTGAAACTCTTAAACAACATAATTTTTTCAGTGAATATGACACAAACATTATCTGACTTCTCTATAAGTATTAAGACTACGATTGAGAAAAACAAGACTAAGAGTTCTTAGAAAAATAGCTCTGATATCATGACAGAATGGTTAGAATTCTGAATCAATTTATTTTAAGAAGTTCTATATTATATATAGGGCAAGCTGCTAGTTATATAAGGAAACCATAGTGAATTTAAGAAGCTCATATGAAAAAAGTTTGTATTTGTCCCCATACTTTCCCTTTTTTTTTCTTAACATAGTCCCTCTATTTTTTTTAAATTATGTTTTTTGTCCTAAACTTCAGTTTACTTATTTCTCATATCCTAATTTGACAAAGGAGAGACAAAATCACTAAGAAACAGTGTAAGAAAGAGAAAGTCATTGGTACACAACATTTCAACCATGAAAGTTTTTTTTGTTATTGGTGTCAACCATATGCAGAAAGTTCCAATAAGTTGTTTTTTTCCTTTAATTTAGCTAGAAAAATAGATTGTAGGTTGAGAGATGAATTTTTCTTTTTTTTAGATAAATTTTGATTTGATTTATTGGTTTATTGACTTCATAATGATATTTATCAGGTGTTTTTGGTGAAAATAAGTCTAAAGTTGTATTTTTGGGTGAAAAAAATACCTACATGATTTTTCAACCACTTACCTGGTGGTTGAAAATCTAGTTGAAAAACAATGTGTCATATCTTTACTTTTCAAACAAATATGAGTAGACGACATATCATCCACCCCTATTGCCAGCTAAAACAAAGAGCAATATGCTAAATGGATGGGCTTTGCCTTATAGGCTCGCGCACATGGCCTTTGCTTTTAATGGGATAGGCACGCGAGGCCACCCAGGCGCCTAACCCTTTTTAACTTTTGATTATTTTTATTTGATTAAAAATTAATTAGAATACATCAATTAAATGTATGTGTGGGATACCCGATATAACAAGTATTCAATTTTAATGAAGATTAATTAAAATGAATAAATAAAATAAAATTTTATGATTTTTTAATAAAATATCATTTAAGTTTTATTTGGTGTACGCATAAGATTGCAACATTTTTTTTCCTGAAATTAGCATGTGTTTTTTTTTGTGCTACCCTGAATAATCTTTTTTCTTTGATTTTATTCAATTTCTTTCCAATGTGTATTTATTTTTATTATCATTTGATTAAATAAAAATCTAATTCTAAAAAATAAAGTTATCAACGATCATATTCCAATATCATATATCTTGATTTATATCTATTTTTTAATTTTTCATTTTATTTATTTATTTTTTGCTTGGCTTTCAAATAAGATTATAACATTATTTTCTAATTTTAGTAGGCATTCTTTTTGTCTAACCCTATGAAATCTTTTTTTTCCCTTTAATTTTATTTGATCGCTTTTATGAGCTTAACCGTGTGTTCATTATTATTTGATTTAAAAAAATTGATTCCACTAAATAAATTTTAAAATGCAGCTGGGTTCATGAGTCATGTTGTGAGATTAAATATCTTGTTCTATATCTATCTCTCAATATTTCGGTTCAGTCTTTAGTTATATAGACCCCGTTTGTTTTTTCGTTTAAAAAGTGCTTTTAAAAAAAATTAAAATTTTATTTTATTTTTTTATTTACTTCAAATTAATTTTTTTTATATATTTTCAAATTATTTTGATGTGCTGATGTCAAAAAAATTTAAAAAAACAAAAAAAAAATTAATGTGTTTTCTAGCAAAAAAACACTTTAAAAAAAACCATTACCACATTCCCAAATACCTCATAATTAACAATTTGTTTTGTGTTTACTGACGCAAATAATTTTAGATTTATTTAAATTAAAGTTATACATCAACCTTTTGATTTATAATTATTTTTTTTTAAATTCAAAATATACATTGAAAATGCATACACATTTAAATTTTTGCGTTAATTTTTTTTTATATCTAATCCATAACTGAACACCGATCAAATAGCCAGTTACATCACTAAAATTGATTTTGGTATTTGAAACATCGTATTCATTATTGTTGGTGAACGTTTTTGCTTCAAATCTTATCTCAAAAATGCTTGCCAACTGTATGTCATACACACAAGACCGAGTAATTCACTGTCGGGAGAAAAGAACCTGGAGCTCACAACTGAAGGCATGAGGTGGAAATAATGGTGTGCCTTTTGACTTTAGGGCTCCTAGAAAGAATCATTCTTTCTTCTTTTCCCATTGGAAAGAGAAGGAATCCTATAAAGGGAATGAAAGGGAAACTGTTTGGTAGAATTATTAGTCTAATTAACCTCTCTTCAAGGGATACGTATTTGTTTTCCCGTAGAAAAGAGAGGGAATCCTATGAAGGGAAACCGTTTGGCAGTATGAACCCTAGAAGAGAGAATACTGCCAAACGGTTTCCCTTTTGTTTCACTTTATGTATATGATATCTAAAGTTGGAAGTCTGGATTCCATCTCCCTAAAGTAACAATACAATGAAAAGATGGTTTTTATTAGAAGAAAGGAACCTGGGAATATGAAGGAGACAACTAGCAAAGAAAGGTAGTCATTGCCTTGAAACAAGCTGGCTAAAAGGAATACTTCGTCGAAGAAGATGAGAAGAAATACGCTCTCTGTTACGGGCAGCATTTTCTAGTGCACACGAAGCCCTATCCCTGAGAAGCAAAGAAATTTGGTGTGATATTCTTGTAAGGAGTTTGTTGCAGCAATGGGATCGAACCAGAACCTTAGAGAGCTCCAATGGCTTCTTCAAATGATCAAATCCGAAAGCTTCAATCCTCAAAGCATTTCTTTCTACCTTTCTCACCGAACTTCAGGCTGTTACCAAGAAACAGAAAACTCTGTCAACATAAACATTTCAGAGGACAGCCTTTCATACTTCTCTAACATCCTCTCAGACCTAGGCACAGCAAAAAACATTCAATCATCTTTAACGAACCTGGAGTTTCATTGTGTAGAGTGGGGATTAGAACAGCTAGTATACCTTGGAATATTGCTTCAGAATAGCTCAAACATCAAGCAACTTGTGTTTCGGCTGAATAGATTCAATATAGAGTGCTTATCTGAGCTTTGTGAGGTCTTGAAGAGAAATAGAGTGATCAAAGAAATTATGATTTCTGAATCAGGTATAGGTCCAGTTGGGGCTGGCCTTATAGCTTCTGCTCTTAAGCTAAACGAGAGCTTGGAGGAGTTGCAGATATGGGAAGACTCAATTGGTTCGAAAGGTGCTGAGGAGCTCTCAAAGATGATTGAAGTGAACTCAACACTTAAACTTCTGACAATTTTTGATTCACACCCTATAACAGCGGCTTCACTTATATCAGCTGTTTTAGCAAGAAATAGGGCAATGGAGGTTCATGTCTGGAGTGGAGAAAATGGAGAGAGAAGTTCCAAGGTAGTGGAGTTTGTACCTGACAACAGCACACTTCGAATTTACAGGCTACACCTTTCAGGTTCTGTCAGGGTTGCTTGCTCTCTAGGATGGAACTCCACAGTGAAGTCATTTGACATGACTGGAGTCCGGCTGAAATCACGGTGGGCTAAGGAGTTTCGATGGGTTTTGGAACAAAATCGGAGCCTTAAGGAGGTAAGATTGTCAAAAACCAGCCTTAAGGACAAAGGGGTTGTGTATGTTGCTGCTGGACTCTTCAAGAATCAGTGTTTGGAAAGCTTGTATCTTGATGGAAACTGGTTCAGTGGAATAGGTGTAGAGCATTTGCTATGCCCTCTGAGCAGGTTCTCGGCCTTGCAATACCAAGCCAACATTACTCTCAAGTCTGTGACCTTTGGAGGAGGGAAAACAAAGATTGGAAGGGATGGGCTCGCATCAATCATACAGATGCTGACATCAAATGAGAGTGTGATTAAGTTGGGAATATATGATGATGAGAGCTTGGGAGCAGATGATTTTGTCAAAATTTTCAAGAGCTTAGAGAGGAATGCGACTTTGAGATATTTGTCATTGCAAGGTTGTAGAGGGGTTCGAGGAGACGTGGTACTCGATACAATAATGCAGACATTGCAGGTAAATCCTTGGATTGAAGACATTGATCTTGCGAGAACACCACTGCAGAATTCAGGGAAGGCTGATGGAATTTATCAAAGGTTAGGCCAGAATGGAAAGACTGAACTAGAAACAGATACAGATTTGTTCAAGGACATGCCACTCACTGAGCCAAAAAGCTGTAGGGTTTTCTTCTGTGGGCAAGAATATGCAGGTAAAGATCTGAGCCTCGAAATTACAATGTCCACATTGGTTTAGAGAACTGCATGTGTTTGTTTAACCTATATTTTACTAGAACTTGAAAGCAGAGTTTCTATTTGCAGGCAAGACTGCCCTTTGTAATTCAATATCTCAGAACTTCTCCTCCTCGAAGCTTCCCTACATAGACCAGGTTAGAAATCTAGTAAACCCAGTTGAACAGGCTGTTAGAACAAGCGGAATGAAGATAAAGACTTTCAGAGATGAAGGCACAAAGATATCAATATGGAATCTTGGTGGTCAGCATGATTTTTACTCCCTCCATGATCTCATGTTTCCAGGGCATGGGAGTGCATCATTCTTCCTGATCATATCCAGTTTATTCAGAAAGCCTAACAACCGAGAGCCAAAGACACCAGCAGAGATAGAAGAGGACCTGCAATATTGGCTCAGGTTCATTGTTTCCAACTCAAGAAGAGCACTCCAGCAATGCATGCTGCCCAATGTAACTATAGTTCTTACACATTTTGATAAAATCAATCAACCGTCACAAAACTTGCAGCTTGCAGTGAATTCAATTCAGAGAGTAAGAGACAAGTTTCAAGGGTTTATCGACTTCTATCCCACTGTATTCACAGTTGATGCGAGATCCTCTGCATCGGTCAGTAAACTCACTCATCATCTTCGGAAGACAAGCAAGACAATTCTCCAAAGAGTGCCCAGAGTTTATCAACTTTGCAATGACCTGATTCAAATTTTGTCAGACTGGAGAGCAGAGAATTACAACAAGCTTGCAATGAAGTGGAAAGAATTTGATGAGCTATGCCAAGTGAAGGTTCCACCACTGAGAATTCGATCAAGACATGATAATAAAGGGAAGGTGGAAATGAGGAGGAAGGCTGTTGCTATTTGCCTTCATCATATGGGTGAAGTGATATATTTTGACGAACTAGGCTTCCTGATCCTAGACTGTGATTGGTTCTGTAGTGATGTGCTTGGCCAACTAGTAAAATTAGATGTTAGAAAGCAAAGCTCCATGGAGAACGGATTCGTTAGCAGAAATGAAGTGGAGAAGATTCTGAGAGGAAGTTTGCATAGTCAAATTCCTGGAATGAGTTCAAAAGTACTTGAAAACATAGAGGCCGGTGACCTTGTGATGATGATGCTGAAACTAGAACTATGTTATGAACAAAACCCATCAGATCCAAACTCCCTGCTACTTATCCCCTCAATTCTTGAAGAAGGCAGAGGGAAACCCCAGAGATGGCAGTTAAGCACAGCTGACTGCGTTTATGCCGGGCGGCATCTTGAGTGTGATGATTCAAGCCACACATTTCTCACACCAGGCTTCTTTCCTCGTTTACAGGCAATCTCTCTTTCTTTTCTGGCCCCTCTACTTTATTTTATTGTTGCTTATGCTTTCATATAAAATTGAATGTATGCAAGAACAAGTGAAAATAAGCTTTACGCTGCATAGTTTTAGAGAATTCAACGCTACAAACTACAGACTCGTATTTTTCAGAATGAACTTTACTGGTGTTCTAAGCATACAAGTATCGTAATTTAAAAACTAAAGAAAACAAAGGACTCGTGTGAAGAGCAAGGGCATTTCATGGAGAATCAAACAACTTTAACCATAAAACTTTGAGTTGATGCTTCCATATCATCCTGCTTCTCTTCAACATATACCTTAAAGTACCAGAAAAAAAAATACATTCTGCAGCTAGCTTAAGTATCCAAGTTTATGTTAATTGCCATGTGAAAATAAACCCTAACGGGTGCTCCTTGTAGTCTTAAATGTTGCTTACTGGTTGAGCAGTTCTGTGATGTTTGAATGCTAGCCATAGCGTGGGATTATGAATGATACACATACCCGTACCATGAGATCCTTGTTTGATTGGCAAAGTCAATGAACTGCAATCTCTCTAATTTTCATTTGTTTGCAAATCCAGGTTCATCTTCATAACAGAATTATGGCACTAAGGAACCAACATGGAGCAACTTACAGTCTGGAGAAGTACCTCATCTCAATAAATATCAATGGGATCTTCATTAGGGTGGAACTTGGAGGACATTTAGGACACTACATTGATGTCCTTGCTTGCTCCACCAAGAACTTGACAGAAACCATTAGACTCACTCAGCAACTAATAATTCCAGCAATCCAGAGTTTCTGTAATGGATTCACCTTGACTGAAAACATCATGAGGCCTGAATGTGTGCAAAACTTGACACCCCCGAGGTATAGGAAAACCCAACATGTGTCTCTGCAGCAATTGAAGCAGGCACTGCTCTCAGTACCTGCAGAAAGCATGTATGATTATCAACACACTTGGGATCCAGTTTCAGACTCTGGAAGACCTGTTCTTAGACCTGGATTTGATTTGGCTCGGGACCTCCTGTCAGATGATGACTTCAGGGAAGTATTGCACCGTAGATATAATGACCTGTATAACCTTGCTGTGGAGTTGGATGTCCCGCCAGATAATCCAGATGGAGGAGATCACACAGGCAATGAACCTGAGAAAGTTGATCCAAACTTTGCTGGAATCGCGAAGGGGGTAGAACAAGTGTTGCAGAGACTCAAGATCATTGAACAAGAGATAAAAGATTTGAAGCAGGAGATACAAGGACTGAAATACTATGAACACAGGCTCCTCATTGAACTTCATCGCAAAGTGAATTACCTTGTGAACTACAATATCCAAGTTGAAGAAAGGAAAGTGCCTAACATGTTCTTTTTTGTTAGAACAGAAAACTACTCGAGAAGATTGATCACCAACATGATTTCTGGAATGACTGCACTTCGGCTGCACATGTTATGTGAATTCAGGGGAGAAATGCATGTTGTTGAAGATCAGATTGGTTGTGAAATGATGCAGGTTGATAACATGGCAGTAAAGAGTTTGGCTCCATACATGAAGAAATTCATGAAATTGTTAACATTTGCTCTCAAGATAGGAGCCCATCTGGCAGCTGGAATGGGAGAGATGATACCAGATTTGAGCAGAGAAGTTTCCCATCTGTCCGGCTCTTCCCTTATGTACGGGGCAGCAGGAACAGTTGCTGCTGGAGCTGTAGGGGCTGCAGCTCTGGGGCGAATGCAAGGAAGTAGGAACAGAAGCAGGGCTGCAGAAAGCTCAAGAAACATTCAACAAGACGTAAAGGCAGCACAGCAGTGGGTGGTGGATTTTTTAAGGGACCGTAGGTGCTCGACTGGAAAGGATATTGCCGAGAAGTTTGGATTGTGGAGGGTTAGATACAGGGATGATGGGCAGATAGCATGGATCTGCAGGAGGCATATGGCCATAAGATGCAATGAAATAATTGAAGTACCTATTTGAAATTTGTTCAGAAGCCTGAAAGAATGGAAATGGAGTTTCTCATTCTTGTTTTTCTTCATCATCCATGCATGAGACGTTGTCTTGTTGAGTAAATTCCAGTTTATAGAAATTCTCTAATAAAATATTGGTTATTTAATGGTTATCCAGGCATGGGAAGCATAGTTTTAAAATCAGGCCGGTGGCCCGTCCGAACCAAGGCTCAAGTTCCGGATTTTGACTGGGTCACCGGGTCGGCCGGATCAGTTTTTTTTTTTAAATCAAAACGACGTCGTTTTACTAAAAAAAACAAAAGTCAACAGGTTTGCAACCGGGTCTTACCGGGTCAACCAGTCGGGTCACATCGAGTTTTTTCTTCCCCTGTTTTTTCTTTAACCCAGTCCGGTTCCAGCTTTGGATCAACTTGCCGCGCCGGATTGGATTTTAAAACTACAATGGGAAGAAATCACCTTGAAGCAACTATCCCTTCTATGTACCTTTTCATTTTAATATATTTCAAAACTATCATCCGTTACTAAAAATATCAAACTATCAATTACTTAGTTTCACTCATATTATAACTTATACTAACTCTTTCAATCCAATTTATCTTATTAAAACTATTTTATGTTTTTTTTAATGCATTTCTTTAATTTAAAAAATTTAAGTTCAAATAAAATTTTTTATACATCAAGAACTATGCGAATAAATAAATAGTTATAACAATATCTAAAAATAAAACTTGAAAAGTTAAGAGATAGATATAAATTAAAATATTTAATCTCAGAAAATGAGATATTTTTCCGGTTGTATTTGCTAAATTTATTTATTAATTTTTTTTATTCAAGCAAAAGATAATAGAAATAGAAACACAAATTAATTTGATTGAATAAAATAAAAAAGGGAAAATAACATCATGCAAAACTACACATATTAGAAATATTATCTGAAAATAATATTTTTTTTATTTTCAAAAATAAATTTTACCCATACAAAAAATAAAAAAAATTATAGATAAATCAGAAAAACTCTTTAAATTTAAATGCATAACTAAAATGATAATCATCATTTAAAAGAGACTCTCCAAATAAAATAAAAAAGAGAAGGGATACTAATTTCAATATAAATTTAAAAAATGAGAGAAAAAACCATAAAAAATCATTAATTAAAAAAATAGACAAAAAGCAGCAAAGGCCAGGCACTCTAGAGCTCGCGCGACTGGGCCCTTCATTTTTATTTTTTTTTGCAGATTCCGGTCACTTTAGTGGTCGAAATATCAGGGCTTAAGTTTTTTTAATAAAAAACCCTATTTTTCAACCCATGTTTTACCAAAAACACCTATAAAACACTGTATGAATCATGATAAACCTATTTATGGCCTCAAAAACCTAAAAAATCGCTCCAAAAACTGATATCAATCAGAAATCAAAAATCAACTTGAACTAAGATTTGTTTTTTCATGAACTTCAAAGGTAAAAAAAAAGAAAAAAAAACAACTAATATAAACTCTCATCATCAAATAGAACTGTTTGACACAAATATCGTTTCTTTAGGTGGCCTAAATCGGTGTCAATGAAACTTTTTTCTCTCTATCGCTGAAATCTAGCAACCTCTCTCTCCTCTCTCAACCAGGGACTAAAAAATAAAATAAAATTTTGTATCAAAATTGAATTGGAAAGATATTGAGGTACTGAAATTGTATAATTTGTGTGTTTTTTAAAGTTTAAGGACCAAAGTGAATCTTTTATGAAATTTATGGCACGCCACCCATATTTGGTGTCTTTTTCATTTCAGTCCCTCTTCTTTCAATTTCACCATTTCATAAGAAATCAAAAGCAGTTAGTCTTCAATTAGAACTAAATCGTTGAAAAAAAGTTTGAGGACCATATTAAAAAAAAAATGTACAGCTCATCCACAGAATGTGTGAGAGAATGAACAATGGAGCCTTGCACAATGAAAAAAATCATACCTTTTAGAGTTATTCTGACACGATCCATGAAAATGTTGGATAAGAAAATTTAAATTATAGCGTAATTGTGCTTACTATCTAGTTTTACGACAATAATCATAATTTCCAATTCGATTGTTGGATTATGTTAAACGTTTACCTAAAGTTTCCTAGCATATGGTTATATGTTGGCGTAAAATTTCATGTTAATCGGAGTTCAAGAAGGCCTTGTGATATAAGTCATGATAGATTGTACGAGTTTTATTATTTACTTCATTTTAACTTGTAGACTTCCTATTTAATAAGGATCATTTCCCTACAAGAATATGATAGCTTATTTTGAAAATTTCCTAGTTTTACAGGGATATTTAATAGGCTGCAACATAATTTTCAAGTGTGATAAAGATTCATTAATGTTCCAAAATCCTTTTCTTATAAAGATTTCATATTTATCATAGCTAGCTACACAAGGAAAGAAAGGTCGATGATATTTAATGATAATTAACTTACCTTATAAAGTTTTTTAATCCTATATAGAAGGTTAAAGAAAGGTAATAAAGGTTTCTATGTTTTGAGATGATTATTTAAAGTTATAATTAATTATCTTAGACAAACAAGAAAACTAGAAGGGAGACAACTTAAGCAATTGATTCCCTAACTTGTCTTGGATAACTAAAGGTAGCAGCAAAGACTAGTGTTTCTAGGATGAAAATTTCATTCACAACATTATTTAAACTAGAAAAAATATCTATGTTAGGTTATTTTATTTAATTGGTGCAACAACTTTATTTTATGTGTTAGATTAGTTATTTTTATTATTTTCTTTATATTTGGGCTTAACTAACACACTTTGGGTTTATTATAAGTGGATAAATATTAACCCACAAGTTATGGGTCCATTAGAGTTATTTGTTGAACTATTATATAAAGTTTTTTTAGCTGAAATTTTCACCAAGCATGGATTTATAAAATAAACTAATGTTTTGCTTGAAGTAAACATGTTTTTTGTTATTATAAAGAAACTCGACTTATCAAGGTATAACTTATTTTATGGCGTCAATTCACAAATTCCAATACCTCTAGTTCTTAGTTACAAGTTAACTTTGAGTAAAGATTCTCAAACCTGATTTTTAGTTTTTTTAAAAAGATATCATCTTTGTTGAGATTGCTTACCAAGATTGCTTGACTAAATGATAAGTAAATAAGTAAATAGATACGCATAATTTTTTTTTAATATGTTTAAAAAATCAATAAAATAAATCATTTAAAAAAAATAATATTGTTGCCAGCATATTACATGATTTGGAAGAAAAGCCTGTCTAGTTTCCTAGGGGTGGCCACACTATCATGGTCTTTGACTATGGGGTATGGGATGAAGAAGAAGAAGACAATCAGTGTGAATGTGATTGATATTTTTTAACCCAATTGTGCAAGCCGAAAGCAAAATCATGGATGCTTTAGCCCTTATTTGACTTTTCAACTAAGATCAGTACCATGTATGTGACTTTGGGACCAATATGATTAGCTTATGATTTGGTGAGAATCAATTTCATAATAATTACGAGCTGAAGCAACATGGAGTAGAGTGAAAATGGAAGGGGAAATGTTCATGTATACATACCATCAGCAGTTGTTATGAAACAAAGGTAATAAAGCTTACAAATTCATGATTTTCCTTTCTGCTAAACATATCTCAACGTACAGAAGGAAACAACACACTACATGATACATTATTATACTTCACTATTATATTAGTATTAGTCACCATGCTAAAGCCTAAAATCACCTGTGTGTTTTCCTCTGAACTAGGAGAACTCAAAGCTCAGAAGAAAGCCCGACTCCCATAAAACACACGGGAACTTGTGTTCTTTGATGCCTGCATTTTCTGATCGGAGCTTGAACTTCCTGAACTGGTTGGTCCACTATCAATGTCCAGAGGAAGCTTCATCTTGGCCAGTGACTCTGTGAATTGTTGCATGCTTTTCATGTACATGTCTACTATGTCTTGCTGAACCACTTTGGACTCCTGCTCAATGTTGACTGTAGTAACAGGTTTTGCATTTTTCTCATTTGATGCTCCACCAGAGCAATCAGTCTCACCATCTCCGGCATTTGCACTCTCTCTCTCTTTATGGACCGAGACATGCTCCTGATTTGGTGTTTTTGAAGCCGCTGGGCTATCAGAGGTTTCTGAACTTGCAGCAGCGGAAGGTGAAGACACACCATTAGTTGACACACTGCTTGGAGGAGAATCAAGCTTTGGAACTTGAGTTGGATCAGAAGTGGCGGCTGAAATGCTTTCCATAACATGAACTCTGATTTCTGAACCGAGATTATTTTCAGCATTAGAAATGGCCAAGCTCTCAGAGGCTTCAGAATCCAGGCTAGAACATGAAATTCCAAAATACTCTGAGATCATCATCTGGTTTTCGTTCACAACCTTTGGATCCGGGAACTCAATCTTATCAAGCTCGCAAGGGAGTGATTCCTGTATCTCAGAATCCTGGATGGTTCCATTTGTAGCTAAAGCGGTGGGCATTGCTGGAATTTCCATTACCTCTGGTGAAGCTCCAACGTATGATAGAGACAATTGAACAAACCCTGCTGGAGAGTGGAACAAATCAGTTGAAGAAAGAGAGAACTCTTTCTCCAAATTCCCGTTATTGATTAGAACTTCAGACAACGGAACCAGAGCAAACCCTAATAGCTGATCCTCCAGATAATTCTTCACCCTACTCATCATGAATATCTCACATTTAAGGGAGGAATCAATAGTCTTAACATTAAGCTGCAGACGGTCGTTGAAGACAGGATTCCTCCCACCACCATTGATGATTTTGGTGGAGAATGTGTACTCAGGATCACTAGTCAAGCAAAACTTAGCATAAACATCTTGCTTGTGGTAAATGCATATGTTTTGGATGTCCCTGGCCTGGTGTACGTAAACCTCAACTATACCAATGAAGTCTTCTGGATGGCCTGCCACAGCCTCATGTCTGGGGAACTCAATTCCCTTGGATAAGTTGCCAGTACTCTGAACAGAACAATCAGATTTCTGCTTCTCTGGCTCAAAGACAACAGAGGTCTTGAATGGTGACACAACAGATTGAGGGGAATCCATAACTGCTTGAACAATAGACCTGGAAAGGCACAAAAATAATCAAAACTCAACCTTAAAATTAGAAAACAGAAGACCTATATTTGAAAAGACCTTAGACACTATGATTTTTAGTACTCTACATCCTGCAATAACAATCAATTCCAAAACTTATATCCCAAAATAAAAGATATTTGATATATTAAAACATCTTTTCTAACACCAAATCTGACCTAAAACAAAACACAAGTTCCCAAAATTCAGAGGCAAACGACAAAAGCAGGCCTTTCGCACGAACCAATTAAACCCCAAGACAAGATACAGCCAACTATCAAAACTCAGAAGCAAGGCAAACAGCTGAAGCCCCTAGCTTGAGCTGATGCGAACATAAAAATTCTCAAACCCAAAAGACAACCCTAAACTTCAACAGGAACAACTTCAGAACCCCAAACCCAACCTTAAAATTAACAAAATCTAAGTCGATTTAACTCATAATCATCAAAACCCAGAAACCAAAAAGCCCCCACAAATGAGACCTTGCACATGGACTACTAAAAAAAAGCAGAAACCCTACTAAGAACCAATAAACAAACCTAGAAACCAAAATCCAGAAAGAGCAGCAGTCAATCCCAACTCTCAAAGACCCAAAAGCCAAAAACCGTGAAAAATGAGAATTTGCAGTGGAACTACTGCTATCTTGACTCCCTGAACTGAAAAGTAATAAAGACCAATCAACAGTTATGCCACATAACCAGATTCCAATAAAGCTAGCAACGTTTTCCACACGAAACTGGAATCCAAGAGAGTGAAACAGGGAAAGCAAGAAAAAAGCTCTCCCATTCAAAGCCAAAACAAGCCATGACAAACTAAAAGCCAAAGATAGCACAGTTACCTAGGTTCATCACCGCAAAATTCGCAAACAAAACCCACTAAAATTCTGCACGAAACCCTTCTGAAAAGCCCGAGAAAGTAAGAAAAGAAAAGAAACTAACAAGAAAATCAAATAAAAAACCCACCTTTAGCTTTAGCAACAAAGTCAAAATGAAGTGAGGGTGCGCAATGCAAGATATGGCCAAAACCCAGTTGATAATTGGAGGTGCTTTTGGTTTTGCTGTTCAAGTGAAAGCTGGTGCTCATAATAAGCTAGGGATAAAATCTAGTACTATAATATTACTCTCTCTTTTCTTTTGGATGCTGATACATAAAGTACAAGGAAAAAAAAAAAACTCCAACAAAATACAATCTCCTTCTCAAACAGAAATTAACAATGCATCTCGCTGGGCTACCCTTACAGTTGGAGTTGTGTGTAATATATATATGCCATCTTATCTGATCAGTAGTCGTAGCAATACCAATACAGTCTCTCTCTCTCTTTTTACTTTTAAGATTTTAGAGATAATATTTAATAAGATTTTATAAATACGTTAAATTGGCCTGAAGGTGTACTTTAAAATTATATATATAAAAAATAAATTTAGATAACACACATTTAGTGATGATGATTTTCTATTCGTTTTAGTTTTT
>Ga0325401_1003622_pt1 | contig 14251 bp, 9 predicted proteins | sample PopdelMetagenome_FD_205666 | JGI IMG/M metagenome (GOLD analysis project Ga0325401, IMG submission 205666) | Populus deltoides microbial communities from Bellville, Georgia, United States - Xylem-PdKOR-R2 | ecosystem: Host-associated > Plants > Phyllosphere > Stem > Wood/Secondary xylem | place...
TGACCGATTCTAGTGCAACAGACACCTTACTCACAATTACTGAAATAATCCTCCTGACCTGACTTGGTCCACTTCACATGTAGCTCCAGGTGTGATTCAACTTGTACTCCACGTGTGATTCATATCAGATTTCTTATGAAGTAGGAAAATCAAGCATGGTTTATTGGAGCTAACTCAAACAAAAACTTGTATGAAGTTTGAAACCCTGTACCTGGGTGTTACTCGGGATTCTTAAGCACCAGGAATAATTGAAATCGCGAAGCAGTGCCCGAGGGGAGATAAAGGAAAGGGAAGCTGCCCCATTTCATAACTATTGGGATGAAATTGTAGGAAGCGACAAATCGAAAGTGTGTGATTCTGTTGTGAATAATTTACTTCAATATTTCTTTTTTACTTATTTAATATTTCCATTTGTCTGGGTTAGAGGTATGGAAACGTGAAGATAAGGTACATGCTTAATAATAGCTGTGCATTTAAAATTGTAAAATCAAAGCGAAGGATATCGATGCTGAGCAGGCAGGCAGGCAAAAGTGTGCCTGATTTCGATATAATGAAGCAGTGGTCTGGTCAAGAATCCAGCTTTGTGGCCGGTCTTGCTTGCAGCTCGGTTTGGTTTGTGATTTCATATTTTGAAGAAGACATTGCAGAAATTTCAGTCACAAAAAATAAAATAAAATGAATATTGATATAATTAACAATTAAATTTTTATAGGGAATAAAAAGTAAATGAAAATAGTTAAAAAAATATTTCAGATATATATAAAGAGTTGACATCAGCATAAAGAAAAATAATATATATAGTTTTATTATCTTGGCAAAAATAAAAAGAGATAAGTTAAAATTATGTTTGAAGGTTCAAATCTATTCAATTAAAAGAAAGAGGTACGAAAATAAAACTCAGTAGCGTAATGTGCTTCCACTAAACAAATATTATCTATGATATATGATTAGCAAGTTTGCTCGACGACAACTATGCTGTTAGAACGTACGATGGCCTGCCTTATCAGGAAACGATTGGGCCATAAAGTAATCAACAAATTAAGAAGTAAATATTGCACTTGTTAATTAAGTCTATAACATGAGTGATCATGCTGACTTAAACCAACATTTTATTCTGAAATTAAATATATAATGTAATTATGTAATAAAACAAAACACAAATTTTTTGTTGTTGTTTTTCTAGATTAAAAGGGTTAATTGATTCATTTATCATTATATTGTGATGGGTCATGATTTCTATAAACCAATCCTATTTTAAAGGCCATCGTACGAGATCTCAATCCAAAATGAGGCTTTGTCTTTTTTGGTGTCCAACCCTAGGTTGAGTCATGACATGCCCGCGCCCAGCCCCGCTATGGGCTAAGAAAGTGTCCGCCCCCAGCCTTATGCTAGGCCAAGGACACGTCCCGCCAAACTCCACATTGGGTTATGGCATGCCGGCGTCCAATTTCAAGTTGGGTAAGGGCACATCTGTGCCCAGCCCTATGATGGGCCAGGGACTCATCCGCGCCCAACCCCCTGTTGGGTCAGGGATGTAACCACGCCCAACTCCATGTTGGGCTATGATGCGTTCGTCCCTGACCATTCTTGAATACAGTTACAAGCTGAACCCAACTCCTATTAGAAAAGTGTGTGAGTTGAACCCAACGCCCCTCAGGTTGAGTGCACAGCTGAAAGGTAACCCCATACTGAGCCTTCCATACTCTGGATCTGGGTTAGTAATTATGATACCTATCACATCCTATTAAATATAAACAAGCAGCCCATGCTTTTATTAATTAGATGTGATTGTACAAGCAGTAGAATAATATTATTTTACTATTATGAGATTACATCTCTACCCCTCCCACATTGTATGAAATAGGTCAAGCCATGTAATATAAAAGAGGAGTGAAATATACAGAAAGGGGTTCGAAACCTTATACTCTGAGACAAAAACACATTCTATGCTTCTTTTTTCTTAATTCTACATCTTCTCCCCCTTCCTCTTCTCTATCTTCATAAAAGCTCATTAATACTTGCATTAATGTCTTTTGTTACATAAAAATACTTGGTACTGACTTGACATACGGAGGGTCCCCCACCAACACCCCCTAGGGGACTTTGTGCAGGTATTTATTCAGGAAGAGATTAACACCCCTGAGGAGATCTATTAAAGAAGAAGCTAGTGTAGTCTTGAAGTAAAGGTCGTAGAACACACTATGAAGATGTGCAAGGATCTCTAGGAATAATTCATCCTAGAATATTCCCAATGATTTTTGTAACCTCATTAGTTGGCGCCGTCTGTGGGAACTTTACAAAAAAAGTTAATTACTTCTCCAGCAAGAAACTAAGCTTTGGCGTGCGGTTCCATCTATTACACCAATATGGCAGATCCATACACATTAGGGCATATCACAGATGCCAATTTTGTTGCTGGTACATCCACCAAACCTCAAATTGAGAAGATGGTTGAGCAGATACGTTTGCTCTCTGAAGAGGTCGTCAGATTAAGAGTACAACTCACGGTTCATCCTCAACCTCACCATAATATCCTAGCACACAACTTACCACTTCAGCCACAAAGAACCCTTATAGCGCGAAGACGCCTCAGCTATGTAAAGGGATATGGGCATAATAAGGAGGAACCACTTAGACGTCGTTCTCGTAGTCCAACTCGAGAACATTCATATTGTCCCACGATACCAGTGAGAAGTGAACATTCAAACTAGCCATCGTGGGAGAGAAAGAGTTCATCACTCCCACCGTTCCATGCTAGATTCCTCCAGTTCTTGACATCACCAACCTGTCCACCAGTACCAAGTGGAAGGCTCCCCACTGTCCAAGAGAGTTCTGGAAGTTAAGGTGCCCAAAGAGTATTTATCCACGAAGATGAACCTGGATAAATACGATGAACTTACAAACCCTCGGGAACCTATCCAGAATGTGAGGAGGAGCCTTGAGCTGGTCATCGATGACAATGATGTCATGTGCAAGATATTGCCCACCATTTTTAGAGGGAACGTGAAGAAGTGGTACAACAACTTGAAGCCAGGGTATGTCCTGAGCTTTCAGGACTTGTGTGCTCAACTAGTGATGCATTTCAGCACTAACATTCCTATAAAAAAAAGCTCCATAGAGCTATTTGGAGTTATCCAATGTGAGAAGGATTCCACCCGAGCATATCTGAGGAGATTTAATGAAGAAATGCTTCAGGTGGAAGACCTGTTGGAGCTCATAACCTGTGAGGCCTTGAAGGGGGTCAAAAGTGAAGAGTTATGGAAACAACTCCACTCGCTACAGGACAGAACTCTCCAAAGGGTGAAGCAGATGATTGAGAGCCACATTAGAGTAGAGGAAGCCCTAGCTGCTCGTAGAAGCTTCTCTCAGATCTACAGAGAAGGGGTCAGGGTTGAACCCCCTAACATGAACCGTTCCCCTGTTGACAGACAAAGGATGTTAAAGGAAAGGGCCCTCTAGGGAATATCCTAGTAGGCTTGAAAAGGTTACACTCCTGTAAATACCAGTTACACAGAGATCTACATGGCTTTAAAGGGTTAGAATCTACTTCAGTATCTAATCCCAGCCTCAAATTCTCTAAAATACTGTCAGTTCTATAGAGAGAAAGGACACGACACTGAGGACTGTTATATGCTCTCAAGAAAGAAGTGGAGAGACTCTTGGCATAAGGATACCTCAGACAGTTTTTTTTTAAAAAAAGGATCCATCTTTGGACGGGGATGGAGGTGAAGTAAGACAACAAAAACTAGCGCTTTCAGAGGTCCTTGTCATACTGGGGGGCTCATCTACCAATATAGGCGTCACTAGTAATAAGAGAACAAGGTTGAGAGATCAAATTTTAATTACAATGGATTAAAAAAGTTCTTAGCATGAACCCATCACATTCACACCTGCTGATGGGCAAGGGACTAAACACCCATATGAGGATGCCTTGGTGATTTCCACGGTTATGGAAGGTCACATGGTCTATAGGATCCTAGTGGATGACGACAATTTAGTGAACATCCTATTAGCAGAGGCCATGACAAAGATAGGCATACACGCCTCGAAAATGACTCTAATGCTAACACCCTTCATCGGGATAGAAAGATCAGTAATGCCGGTGAAGGGGGTAGTAGAATTGACTGTTACTGTGGGGATTGCACCTTGTTGTGTGACTATCCAACATACCTTCATGGTCATTATCACTTATCTCTCATGCAATGCCATCATAAGAAGGCCATTGCTCCATTAGATCAGTGTAATGGTCAACACCAAGTATTTGACCATGAAGTTCCCAACAGTTAAAGGGGTAGTTGTAGTGAAGAGGAATCAGGAAGCCTCAAGAAAATATGCAAACACCTTTTTGAAGGGCAAGAAGGCCCTATTGGTTGATCACCTACAAGGCTCTAACCTTCCTCATGCATAACACTCAGACCATCTTAAGCTATATCATTGTTAAATATATAAATAAAGAATGCATATTTTTATCACTTGTGTTCTTACTTAATTTACGTTCCTTTCTCATGAATACTTCCTACCGATCCAATCAGGGTTACACACCCCTGTGGCATCCGGGGCCCACTTCTCCAGGATGGTAGCGGAGTCCTAAGTGAGCATCAACCTCTATTGTCACCCATCGGGGTTGCACACCCCTGTGGCGTTTAGGACCCACTTCTCCAGGGCAGTAGAAGGAGATCAATGCTTTACTCTTCAAGGTGGCTTTCAACGCCACCTCTTTTCCTTCTGTCTAGCCTTTTTAGTTGGAAGTAAGAGCACTGAAGCAACCTTATCAAGTTCATCCTATCTGTCCAAACATGCTACATACCCATGTGTGCGGTCTGGGACCCACATCTCTCCCGGACAACATGGGACTAGTCTCTATGGCATTCAAGAGTGTTGGGGCGGCCTTATTAGGCTCACCCTGTAAACCCCTGTAAATAAAAATAAATAATAATAATAATAATAAAAAAATTAGGATCGAAGTAATGAGGTCTCAATGAATAATTGAGATTTGGTATGAAAAAAATGAATAAATAGTAGGAATGATATTAAATGTGTCATGTGAGAGAGAGAATGATCTCCATAAACAAATTTAAAGGTATTGTTGAAGTTGAAATGAGAGTTATGATTTTTACTGACTTATTAAATTCTTGGTCTTTGCATCTATGGATGAAACCACAAAGAGAAAGGATAAAGTGAAATAAACAAGAAATTAAAATGGATTTGAGTACTTGATTGGTTTAAGAATATAAATTACATTAATGGACTTCGTTGATGATCATTCCTCGAACTTGATTAGTCGGTCCCGAATGCAAAGGCTAATGATGTTAGTAAGGTTTACTAACATCGGCATGATCATCCCTGAAAATGAGAGATATTGAACTTGATTAACTATTTGGGTGAGAATAGTTAATGATATCGACCGATGCTGTCGATATCGGCAATCACATGAAACTTGATTAGCCAGTCCCGAATGTGGAGGCTAATGATGTTAGTAAAGTTTACTAACATCAACATAATCATCCATGAAAATATGAGATATTGAACTTGATTAGTTATTCGGGTGAGAATAGTTAATAATATCGATCGGTGCTGTCGATATCGGCAATCAAACGAAACTTGATTAGCTATTCCTAAAGTGAAAGCTGATGATGTTAAGAATCTTGACATCAACATTTTCAGAAATATTCCAAGGTATTATGGAAAGAAAAATTTAATTGGCTATTTCAGGTTAGAAATAGTAAATGACAACAATCAGTGACATTGATTTTGGCATTTACAATGAACTTGATTAGTCGGTCCTAATATATGGGCGACTAATGATACTAATGAAAATTCATGTATTATTTTTTTTTAGATTTTTGAAAATTATTTTCTTTTATCTAGAAAGTGGAAAAAAAAAGCCTATAAGAGCATATATGAGTTTTTAAGGAGGTATGAGAGGGAAAATCTTTTTAAAGAATATGAGAGAATATGTAAACCAACACAAAAAAAGTTGGTGTTATTTGTAATATGAAATGATATCCCGAGAAATAAACTTAAAACTAAAAGCACATTTGTGTTAACATATTAATAAAAAAAACTATTCATGACACAACCTCGTTTTTAACCTTGTTAGAGATTTAATATAAAATTATTAGTTGAGGTTTTATTTAAAAATTTAAATTTTTAAGTTAAGATAATTTTTTAATTTTGTATCAGGGTCTTGATAATTTAAGTATCATGTTTTTGGATATTATCATTTCATTTTTTAAATTAAATTAAAAATTAAAAATTTTATTTAAAAAGATGTATTAGAGAATTAATAAAAAAAAAATATTGTTGTAGCCAACTTGACTGGAAATTAAGCTTAAACTTTTGAGTTTGAAAAGTTCATTTAGCTATTTTATATGCATCATTATGAAAGTGTGTATGCACTTGATCACAAGGATTCAATATGGAATATTTTTCATGAATTTTTTTATTTATTTTATGAAAGGCATTCTTGATGATATAAATTAGATAAAAGCATCATTATCTTCATGACACAATGATATCAAAAACTAAGAAGGTAATAAATTGCAACCTATTACATAATAAAAGTTTGACAAAATCCTTTAGTAATAATCAACAACAACCTTTGATCAAGTAATAAATAATAGACATTTACACAAGCTCACTGGAATTTCATGACGAGGATAGGAAGTTTTCTAATTATGCATGCACACGGTCAAGCTTAGTTAATAGAAGAACAAGCCCATTGATGAAAGATTTCAACCATTAATCTAAATTAATGTCAAGGAATCTCGATACCTTTCAATTAACAAGAGAGACAATTACCGTAGGGATACCAAAATCTTATTTCAAAAACTAAACATACTAAATAGAAATTTCATATACAAATTGAATCTTTATTAAAAAGAAAAAAAAAAGGAAAGGAAAAGGAAAACAAAAGGAATGAAGATTATTAACCACCGACAATTTAATAGTGCATAGCGCAGAGTGATTACGCCACTTTTAATAATACAAATTGTTACATTTTTGTTGATTGCATAACTTTTCATTCAATACGTACGGTAACAATTTGAAATGTGTTATTTCCTTCTCTCTCTCTCTCTCTCTCTCTCTCTTTTTAATAACTGTGTTAATATATATATATATATATAATGATACAAACTTAATGCATCCATGATTGTAATAATTGCATCGATAGTCTTGTATGTATCAAATGACAAATATGTTAGTGATAGATGGAAATAGGTAAAGCAGATGCCAACAGCAGCAGGAGGTACTTATGTCTGAATCAGATGGAAAGCTATACATATATCTGAATGGATTGTATGTAGATTGGATAATTTGATTCTGTCTATCATTATTCATGGCTTGCAATGCCATGCGTGCACGAACCCTAGCTAGCCCTAGGTAAGCCCTTAGTGGCAGTCTCTTAACTTGAACACGCAAACTAAAAGCTTTGCTTTTGCTTTTGCTTTTGCTATGCTATGCTTGTGACCTTCGTATCAGTGTGTCAGCTATCAAAGTGGAACCAGCTGCTAAGAGCCCTTATTGTGGCATCTTCTACTCTCTACTACTAGGTCACAACACTTCCCTTCCATGCATCATGCGATGCCAATTGCCATGCATGTCAAGATAGATTTACACACACACACACACACACACACACATAACATCATAAGAGATAGAGCACATTAAAAGCCAAGCATATATACGTAAATCAATCAATTTTATGGTATATGTATAAATGGGGTAAATTCGTAGTACACTACTACTAGTTTATATATCTTCTATACTATATATATAATACCAGCTTCTTCTTTTTTTTAATGTAGTACTAGCAAGCTGAGGGGAGAGAGAGAGACACACTGATGGCCACTTTCCTTTCACCATAATGCCTAAATGATATATGTATGTATGTATAATGTTAATTACACCATTAATTTGTTGGCGAAACGAAAAAGATACATTAATATAGTTTAAAAAATTTGATGGTGGGAAAGGTAGTAGGCGCATCATATCGATCAAATTAAAGAGAATGCAATACTACGTACTAGAATATGGAAGTGGTTGTTAATGAGAAATTAATTACTTGATAAAAAAAAAAGGAGTTCAGGACACGAGAGAGATCCATACAAGGCAGGAGGGTTTTGATCATAAATATGTGGTTGCATGGTCTTAGAGGAGGCAAGAAAAGGTTTACTTTGGGAAGTTCGATGATTTTGTTGTTGAGGGGACAAAGGACAGATATTAGGGTAACTAAGGGTTCAGATATGAAAGACAGCAATAGGCATATACGGGTTACTTATTGCGGAAAACAAGAAGTAAACCTACCAAGCTAGCTCATGTATATGCGCCCCCTCTGTAAACCACAGCTAGCTTTAAAAAGAAGAAGAAAAAACAAACAAACAAGGGGATTTTGGGGAGCAACATAATTAATTAATGGTAAGAGAGAAGATAGAATTAAGTGTACTAACTAACTGACTAAGAGAGCATCATAAATCAGTTAAAATAAAAAACACAGTACTCTTAATTAATTACCTTAGTATATTTAAATTAAGCAATCAAAAGTGAAGCTAGCATGCATTAATTATTATCATTAAAAGAAAAAAGAAAGAAAGAAAACCAATTAACAGACAAATAATTAAAACACTCTTTAATTTGCTAAGAAGAAGAGAAGATGCTGCAATATAATTAAAACACTCTTTAATTTGCTCAGAAGAAGAGAAGATGCTGCAATATGCTTTGAGACCGGTTATTTAATTTTTCTGTGGAAACTAATTGTCGTCTTCCTCAATATATATAATTAATACTCATGTTATGATGCCGATCGAAAATACTTAATTAACTGATTCAACTGAATTAATTAGTTAAATAACGAAGAAAGTAAAAGGTTACCAGCTCGCTCCCACCTAGACAAATAATCACTACTACTAAATGAATGTAGTGATGTATATATGAGGAGGTATTGAGAAAAAAAGAGAGAACTCATATGTCAACGACCGCATCCCACTAACCATAGAGAATAGGGAGTAATTAAACATATACATAAATGATAAACTACACGATCAATTCATTAATTTAAGCTCCCCAAAAAAGAACCGATCGGTCAAAGCTTGTCTTGAACATATACGTTCAGTACTGAAGCTAGCTAGCGAAGGAGACGGGAGCCATATATAATATTGGCCTTCCGGTGGCCGTTTATCAAGCTATCTATCTAGAGACTCAAGATATGTGCTATCTTGCATTGCATGCACACATATAGCCACCATCACATCTATACATGCATATATATATATACATATATATATATATGGAATTAGAATTAATATATTATAATTACGATAATGGAACTTCGTTGTGGGGTACTGGGTAACAAAAAGAGAAAACCACATTAGAAAGATAAACATATAATTACTTAATTAACAAATCAAACAAGGTCATGTAATGGCAAGAAGGTAGCAGAGAAAGAACTAACTATTAACGTTCATTAACTATATCCTTTAGTGGGATGGAGCGGTTGAGGTGTTAAATTAGTTGGCTAACTAGCTCTTACATTTAAAAATTAATTAGAAGAAGGGCAATCAATTCAGGTAGCTAGCTAGTGCCATGAAGAGACAGAGAAGAGGGAATGATTTTGCCAACCCAAGAAGAAAGAATTGTTGACAATCTGAAGCTGATAGCCCTTAGAAGGATAATGGAGCCTTAGTAAGAACTTGGCCTGTGAAAGTGCAAAGGGACTCAATGGAACGTTGCTAAACCCTGAACTCTTTAGCATCATTTCCCATGTCTCGAACCTCTGGTGCCTTTCTCTTCTTCCCTCTCCCTCTGCTGCTACGATGTCCATTATCTCTCTCCCAAACCATATCTGCTCAACTGCGAGTCTCTCCTTGCTGTTTGGTGGTAGGGTTGCCTCTAGGGAGTCGAAGAGAGCTGTATAGTGATCCAAGGCCTCCAGGAACCTCTGTAAGAAGAGAAGGTGGTTGTGGTTGGCTTCCCTTTCAGCAACCGTCACCACATTGGGGTTCAAGGCCTTGATTTTATGGAGTAAAAGGAGCAGTTCACGAGAATCATCCATAAGGAACCGCTGAAGACACAACACGCAGTTCACCGCTAGGGCTTCATCTGGGAGAAGAGTAATTGCTGAGGAGAGATAGAGGGCAAGAGAGGCAGGGTCATTGTTGAGAAGAAGAAGAGGATGGAATTGGAACCTGAGGCCCAAGGAGTGGGCAAATTTCAAAAGGCGATCCCCAGTCCTGTGGAGGATGCTCAAATCATGACCAGTCCCTGTGATCCGAAGCATAGGAGGAGGATGAAGAGTGTTGTTAGATCGGTCGGCCAAAGCTTGCATCAATGGAGGCCATTGCACCCCATGCATAATATCAAAATCTATGATGTGAATGGCTTGCTGCCCTACTTGTATGGCTTCCAAGATAGCCTGATTGGCAGTTAGATGGCTGAATCTTATGAATGGGGTGATATGATTCAAAGACAAATAGCAAGACTGAAGAGTGTCCTGATCCATCGACTCATAGCTGATCACCATCCTCTTGTTATTATTAGTATTAGTAGTAGTACAAGGAGGAGGAGGAGCTATGCTGTTCATATTGAAAACAAGAGGAGCAGTAGTACTCCTAGCGGGATTGGCATGGCGATTAAGGCGGAGAGAGAGGGCTCGAACAAATTGATGAACCAACCTCTCAGTGGAGTCACCATAAGGAGAAGAGTTGTAAGTGGACAAAAGATGGGAGAGAAGGCGTTGAGCGGCGGAGAAGTCAGATTGAGAAATGAGATCTGCGCAACTGACTAGCAACTGACGCGTATGGAATGCTGTTGTTGGTGTCGGTGGATTAATGTCTTCTTCTTGATCTTGTTCCTGATCATGATCATGGGAATTAGGTGAACTCATCAGCAACTGCTGTGAATGTGATTGACGACTGTGACCGTGAGCCAAACAGACACACACACACACACGCACTAGCACTAGCTAGCTATATTATGTTTCGGTCATGAAATATATATATATATATATATTTCATGACCGAAACATAATATATGGGTCAGAATTAATGAGATATTAGCGGCAATTGCTTTCTTGGATTAATGGGGATATTCCACAAGGATGATAACTCTCTATATAGCTACCTAGGCTAAGCTGAACAATTCTTTCTCTCTCTCATCGATGTAAAAATCTATGAAGATAAAATTAAAAACCTAACTAGGTATGGAGAAATATAAGAAGCAAATATTATTTGGGTCAGAATTAAGAAGGGTATGCTAGCCTGCTAGATGCCAAGGCCACTGCCAGCAGGGGCTTGCATTTCTTAATTTAAGACATATGGTCAGCCACATACAGGGAAGAAAGTAATTAATATCTGTTACTACAAGCTAAGCTTAGCTAGTCATATATAGTTATCAATACAGTGCTAACTTATATGTTAGAAATTCAACAACACTTCAGAATTTATCATGAAGGACCGACTTCGATCGTGTATGTTGTCACGGACCAGAGCCCCCAAATAATTTAGTTTTCAGATATTTGAGCAAAAGAAATCATGTACGAGATTAATTATTTAATTCGAGGGAAGCTAGCTAGCGTGCCTTAATTCCTCGGAAGTTTGGCTGAACCAAAAGCTTCTCTCTAAGTTTATTTAAATCTACATTTTTTATAATATTTAAGTTTATAAGTATTTATGTAAATGTACATATAAATAAAAGCATTATTGAAAAAATATTAGACACACATATATAATTCTATATTCATATGAAATAAAAGTGTTTCTTCTTCACCTTCGTAATCTCTATTGTTCTTATATATTCTATTTACTCTTTATTAATTATATTGTTTTATTATTGTATGTTTCTTGATATATAGTTTTACAATACGTTATTAACATGAATTGGTCTTTGCTTTCATCTTAAAGCAAACAATCACATTTGGTAAGAAGTAAAAGCACAAATATTTCCTCATTTCTATCTTAAAGTAGATAGTATTTGATTTATTGATAAGAAGTAGAAGTAACAATGACAAACCTTGCCAAACTTGAGTTTCTGGCACTTGATATTACGGGCAATAATTATTTGTCGTGGATACTTGATGCCGAATTCACCTGGATGCCATGGGTCTTGGGGACACCATTAAATATGATGATGAAGCATCTAGTCAAAACAAGGTAAAAACCATGATTTTCTTATGTCGTCATCTTCATGAGGAGTTGAAGATAGAGTATATCACAATCAAAGATCCCCTTATTCTTTGGAAAAATTTGAAAGACAAATATGACCATCAAAAGACAGTTATTCTCCTAAAAGCTCATTATGATTGGATACATTTACGATTGCTAGATTTTAAATCAGTAAGTAAATATAATTCTGCAATGTTTAATATCAGTTCTAAATGGAAACTATGTGGAGACAATATCACCAATGATAATATGTTAGAAAAAAAAATATTCTCTACTTTTCATGCCTCGAATATGCTCTTACAGCAACAATATAGAGAATGGGGTTTTAAAAAATATTTTGAACTTATTTCATGTCTCCTTATGGCTGAACAAAATAATAAGCTTTTAATGAAAAATCATGAATCACGACCAAGTGGTTCAGCTCCATTCCCTGAAGTGAATGATATGAGATATAATAATAATTATGGTAATAGAAGCCAAAGGCGTTGTCATGAGAGAAGACGGTTTAATTAATGGTTGTAATTATCAAATTCTCACAAACCTCCACAGAATGATGAGAAACAAGAAAAGGGGAAGAATATACATAGTGGAGATATCAAGAAGGTAGAAAATGTATGTTATCGATGTGGAATGAAAGGATATTGGTCTTGTACCTGTTGTACGACCAAATATCTTGTTGATTTATATCAATCCTTATTGAAAGGAAATGAGAAGAATATAGAAATAAATTTTTCTCTCCCATATCAAGAAAATATGGATTCACATTATGCTATAAATAAGCCCAATATCAGTGGTGGAGATATATGCTTAGTAGATAGTGCAACAACACATACTATTTTTAGGCATAAATAATATTTTTCAAATATAAGAATGATGAAAGCAAAAGTGAATACAATATCAAGTTCAGTAGACTTGATTGAAGGCTCTAGAAGAGCTAATATAATGCTTCATAATAGAACAAGATTTATTATTGATAATGTTTTGTTCCCTACTAAATCAAGGAGAAATCTACTAAGTTTCAAAGAAATACGACTTAATGGGTACTATATTGAAACTGCCAATGACAATGGTATAAAATATCTTTACATCGTATCAAATGTCTCTACTAGAAAACAAACATTAGAAAAATTACTTGTTTTATCTTCAGGTTTGTACTACACAAGTATTAGTACAATCGAAGTCAATGCAAAATGAACCAAAAGTTCAATGAACCAAATAATTTTATTATTTTGCATGACTTGTTGGGCATCCTGGATCAATAATGATACGAATAATTATCGAGAATTCACATGGTCATTTATTGAAGAACCAGAAGATTCTTCAATTCAAGGAATTCCTGTGTGCTACTTGTTCTCAAGGCAAATTGGTTATTAGACCATCACAAGCTAAAGTTAGGACTGAATTCCCAAGATTTCTAGAACGTATTCAAGGTGATATTTGTGGGTCCATTCACTCACCATGTGGACCATTTAGATACTTTATAGTTTTAGTAGATGCATCTACAAGATGGTCACATGTGTGTTTATTATCAACTTGCAACCTGATGTTTGCGAAATTACTTGCTCAAATTATTAGATTACAAACATAATTTTCAGATTATATAATTAAGACTATTTGTCTTGACAATGCTGGTGAATTCACATCCTAAGCATTTAATGATTATTGCATATCACTTGGGCTAAACATTGAACATCTTGTTGCCTATGTTCATAGTTAGAATGGTCTTGCTGAATCACTTATTAAATGCCTCCAATTAATTGACCACTACTCATGAGAACAAAACTTTATGTCTCTACTTGAGGGTATGTTGTTTTACATGCAGTAGCACTTATACACATTAGGTCAACAACATATCACAAATTCTCCCCATTACAATTGGTTTTTTGTCACGAGCCAAACATTTCTTATCTAAGAATATTTGGTTGTGCGGTATATATTTCAATTTATCTGCCACAACATATAAAGATGGGTCCTCAAAGGAGGCTATGAATATATATTGGGTTTGAGTCCCCATCAATAATTAAATATCATGAGCCCTTAATAGATGATTCATTTATGACACAATTTGCCAATTGTCATTTTGATGAGACTAT
>Ga0325401_1003623_pt1 | contig 14248 bp, 6 predicted proteins | sample PopdelMetagenome_FD_205666 | JGI IMG/M metagenome (GOLD analysis project Ga0325401, IMG submission 205666) | Populus deltoides microbial communities from Bellville, Georgia, United States - Xylem-PdKOR-R2 | ecosystem: Host-associated > Plants > Phyllosphere > Stem > Wood/Secondary xylem | place...
GATAACTCCCTCTAATTAAATTATACAAAACTCTAAAAAGTGTGGAAAAATAGTTTTCCCGCACACATTAATTGTAGACTCACACTCATGGGCTCTGTGAACTCACAGTGCCTATGAGTATTTTTTTTAAAAAAAAATCCTTTAAGAGCCTAATTAGAGAATAATTAGAGACTAATTTAGCTAAAATTATTAAGAAATGATGAAATTAAAAGACAAAGAACTAAAATGAACCACACGGAGAAGATGAGTGGTGGTTTTGAAATGTTTTGCGAAACGTTCAACTTAATCTTCATTCTTTACTAATTATAAGAATTAGGTCCCTCCAATTTTTAAAGTTTCAATGAAAATTAATTTTGATCTAAATTTGTTTTTTATTCCCTAGTTTGAGAAAGGAGAGAGAAAATTACCGAATTATGATGATAAAAAGAAAAAAATATCATTGGCAATGAATCTAGCCACAAAACAATCGATCTTTGTGTAAAATGATTTCATTTGATAAAAGAAGATCAACTTAGGTGTTGTTTTTAATCTTGAAAATGCATAAAAATAGATCTAAGTTTAGAAATATTTCGAATTGATTTCAGGTTTTGTGATTTTGTTTTTGCCTTTTAAGACCATTGATGAGTTTATCAAGGTGCCTAGAGTGTTTTATAGGTGGTTTGAGTTAAAATAAGTTGAAAAATAAGTTTTTAAATAAAAAAAACTTCAACCTTAATTTTTTCGCCACATAGTAGCTGGAATATAGGCAAAATTAGACAATGCATTGTCTAACTTAATTTTTTAAAAAATAAATTGGGGTGGGTTGTCTACCCCATGTGCAATAAAAAAAAATTAAGGCCCAAGCATGCAGGCCCTTACCAAATGGATCAAGCGCGTTGGCTCCATTAGTGTATAATCTTTTTTTATTTGTTTTTAATTGATGCCTTATTTATATGTTCTTTTTTAAAATAATCTTTTAAGTTATATTTAAATACGCATTCTCTTTTTTATTTTGTTTATTTAGTCTCTTTTAAATAGCGGTTATTTTTTAGTTATTTTATATGCATTTAATTTTTGAAGAGATTATTTTCATTCATCTATGGTTTTTTATTTTTATGTTTTATATAAATAAAAATATTTATTTTTGAATAATATCTTTAATATGTACAACTTTACATGAAGTTTTTTTTCTCTTTTATCTTATTCAATTAATTTCATGTGTGTCTATTTTTATTACCGTTTGATTAATAAAAAAATTGATTTTAGTAAACAAAGGAATTAAACACAACCGAGTCAAAAGCTCATGTTGCGTGATTAAATATTTTGATCTATATATGTCTCTTAATTTTTCTATTTTCATCTTCATTTATCATTAATAAATTTTTTTAATTTATTAACACATATATATTTTTTATTTATTTAATTACATGTATGCATAATTTATATATATATATATATATAATAATAACAATGTAAAAAAAAACACGTTAAAAAAACATGCATATATAATTCTTTTAGGAATAAAAATATCTAGTCTAATAGCTAATAATAACTAAATAAAATGTAGTCATTCCATAAAAAAACTACTAAGATATCAAACATACGCACCGGCCCACCCACTTAGCTTAAAAGGATGCGAATCATGGTTCTTGCTCTCGTTTAAACTCAGCATGATCCTCCATGCAACAATTATTGGAGGGCAAATTAACCTAGAATCAGTCCTCTAACATTACATAAATATTCTTGATTGAGTCAACTAACTACCAAATTATAAATTGGATCCTCCATGTATATACATTTCTTCTTCTGAATACTCATATCAAAGTAATCGGAGATCGACGTCGCTAAGTAGTACTCGTGCTAATCACTTCTTTTCTAACAAACCCTAGTTTTCTCAAGTCTTGGAATTGAAGAAACCCTAGAAGTGTTCGATTTAAGAAACTATATATATATATAGTTGGGGGGCTAGTATTGAGTCTTACCCATTTTTATAAATAAGGAACATTGCATTACACCGATGATCCAATTAGCTTGCTTTTCTGACGGTGATGCTCATAGAAAGACCCCCACAATTAATCTATAGACGCAGAATGTTCGAGTAATTGAGTTCGTAGAATTCTCATTGGCTGCTATGTGGAGGGAAACGCCCCCTACATTAGGCTATGATGTGGCTACACAGACCAGGTAGAAAAAATAATAGAAGCTGTCCTCATTTAAGCCTGATAAAAACTAATAATTAGGGACAATTGTGGGTGGAAAAGGAGACATTAACATGATCATTATCATTGTGCTTTTTGCAAACCCATATAATTGAAGTGCAAAGAAGCAATAGGAAGAAAGGTAACTAAGTGAATAATTAGACATGATGATAAACCCCTTTCTTGTTTCTATTTTATTAGTGCCCATGACCAAGAAAAACCGGGGCTTAGCCATTTACAGTCAGTCTCTTAAGCACCATTCCTGCTAACACAAAATTAATGCCATTAACACATAATGCGCGCTCTTCTAAAAGCAGCCTCTCCTAGGTGTAAAGAACAAAAGTGATTAGCAACAAACATATCTTGTTAGCTTGGTATAATTAATAATCTAAGTATAAAGCTAGCCCAATCACATGAATGGAACGTCTTAATCAATATTTTTAAAGACTAAAAAAGGCGCTAATCAAATCATGATCTTGTGCTATATGTCATCATAGCATAATGTTTAACGTCGAAGATAATTAGGAACACTATGCAAGTCAAAAAAAGACAGCAAAGGGTTTAAAAGAAGAAATATTCCCTTCCAATTCTAGTCAACGAGTCAATCAAGCCCCCCATCATCTACCATGGAAAGAAACTCCGTACTTAGGCACAGCTAAGACTAATTAAATCTCCTTTAAGCATGAATGGGAATCGAAACCCATGGTGTTATGCAAGAGGCAACCTGCAAAAGTTTCTAGCTACCAAAGGCACGATTAAATGAAATTAATAGAGGCTCAAGAGCTACCTTAGTTCAAGCTTGATGGGCAGACCATATGGAGTAGTGATTAAATTTATAACTAAAAAGATATGTGATCAATTTGGAGTTCGTTTCTTTTGGATTCTTGCTGTTTCAAGCCAATTTTTTTTTCGAGAAAGCAGTAGTATCATGGTGTGCCATGGGCCGTTACCTGTACTCCCTTAATTTTAATTAAATTATTGTTGTTTTTACCCTCTCTTTTTTTAAAAAAATAAAAATAAAAATTCTAGAGTAAGCACTCATCAAGTTAGGTAAATTGCCAACGGAGCATGATTTGATGGTAAGTATGCAGCCATTAATTGCATTTTGCAAATAAAATGGTGAAGCAGACACTGAAAAAGATAGCGATACATATTATGCAGGTTACTGTTAGAAATTAGGGTTTGGCCAAGCTTGCCATTAATAATTGGAAGTAGTTCAGAAACCCAAAATTGAATTTTGTAATCATTCTTCGTATATATAGAGAAAAAATCAAGGGAAAGATTAGAGTTATAATTAATGGACTGTTGAAAAACAAATGTGTTATATATTTATTTGTCCACTTATAAAATAATTTTTATATTTTAAATATTAATTCCATATCCCTAGTTTTTATATGAAGATCTTAATTATTATTTGTTTTTCTTAGCATCGTATGTTAGTCAAATAAAATTTCTTAATATCATTTTTTTTTCCTTAAAAACATATATCCTTTATTTCTATTCAGTATTTTCAAACTTATCTACTATAAATTAATCAAAAATCCATTAGACAGAACAATTTAAATTTTTTAAAAATAATTATCAGTCAACTCTTATTTAGGACTCACTTTTCTGACCTAGTAAAAAACCCACTTGCTGAGAAAAAAAGTTGCCAATAAATCTTCTTTACAGTGCTATCCCACTCCTAAGATACGATTTTGAATTTTAATAAAAAACAATTTAACATGCGCATATGGAAAAATCCAAGTAATTAATTCAGGCAATATATAATTTTTCCAAAAATGATATAAAATACGTACGAGTTATCCTCGATTCAACTGCCCAACGTGAGGAAGACTTGTCGATGTTGGCTTGGTTTTTTGTTTCCCTTGTGGGATCTTCGTGGTAAAACGCACTCATAAAAGATAAATACAGCTTTGGCCCTTGTAGATTGAGCAATATATCATTTTGGAGCCTATTAAATATTTCGTTCTTATTGTCTCCCTTTAGATTTAGATTTGAAACTAACAAAAATAAATGTGAATAACAAACCCACTAATAAAAGAAAGAAAAAAAGAAAAGTGTTTTAAGTATCAAATTATTATAATTAATAACTAGTGTAAAAAAATCAACACAAATTAATTTAATTAGAGACATGAACAAGGACAACCTTGGTAATTACTAAGAGAAATGTATATTTACAGCGAGCAACTCTTACAATCGACCGCTAGTTGTCTCAATAGTTGAATGTTTTGGGTGTTGTAGAAACTGATTAGTATTGTAGTAGTGATTTTTTAAAATATTTTAAATATCAAATTATTATAATAACAATAGCAAAAAAACTAATAAATTAATTAGAGGTCCTTTGTAAAAGAAAATATATATTCTTTCAGCAAGCAACTCTTGCAATCTATCACTAGGTGTCTCATTAGTTAAATGATTTAGGTGTATTAGATATTGTTTGATATTGTGGTAGTGGTTTTTTAAAGTATTTTTTATTTAAGAATATATTGAAATAATATTTTTTTTATTTTTTAAAATTTATTTTTAGTATTAGCATATCAAAACAATCTGAAAACATCTAAAAATATTATTTGAAGCAAAGAAAAAAAATTAAAAATATTTTTAAAACACAAAAACAAACAGACTCTTAACCATTGTCTAAAATATTATCGGCGTTCACTCTTAATTAATTAATTAATTAGTCCAATAAAGAACTATATATATATATATATATATATATATATATATATATATATATATATATATATATATATTCCTACAAGTACGATAAAACTGAACATTCATGAGCATAAACAACACTATAAACCCATAACCTCATGAGCTTAAATTAAACCAAAAATCTTGAGGTTTTCTTTTTATTTAGCCTTAAAGTACATAGTCACGTAGCATACGACAAGGGTTAAAAGATTAAAACAACCAAAAAAGACTCGATCTATGCGTGTCGTTGGGGAGAATCACACCTTTCTTTTCAATTAGTAATGTAAAAAAATTAATTAGGGGAAAAAATTAAAGCCAAGAATGTACGTATTATTAGAGTAATTTTTTGCCCATGATGCAATAAATTAAAATGCTAACCCTGGCATGGTTTGCACCTCTTTTAGCACATTAACGAGTCATCGTTCTTTGTGGCTATCTAGCTAATAACCACGTGACCTCGTTAATTTTCCTTTCTCAACCTGCATAAGTACCAAAATAGTACGGACATACATATACATGTATTCATGTATACATGTATATGTGTATGTATAGAGTGTGTGTGTGTGTGTGTGTGTGTGTGCAAGTGCTTGTAATGGCAAACAGATTCGTCCTCCAATCAGAAATAAGATATACAATTTTGATATGTAAAAGTTATTCGAGAATATATCTTGTACGTTGGAATAGAAAAGAAAAAAGAAAAAAAAAAGGATGAATGAACGTCGTTGATGAGTCTCATAAATCAACATAAATAAGACTTTTGGAAATGATTTCAACCTTTTAATAAAAAAATTAGAGAGAAAGTAGACATTTTATGAAAAATTGTTAAGGATTGAAATATTTAAATATATATATAAAGAATATTATAAATAAATAATTACATGATATAATGACTTTTCATTATTCGAGTATGTTTATATTAATTAACGAAGAATAGAAATTTTACAATATATAGTAGAAATCAATATAATTAAGTTTTTTCGAAACTCTCAAACCCAAATTTTAAATTCATTCAGTCCTCATCACATGCTATGAATTTTTCTTGTGAGCTATGTTTTTTAGCATACTAGATCACTAATTCTTAAGAAAAACATATAGATCTAAACACATGTTTATAAAGAATATGTCTTATGATAACAAAATTTTCTTTTTTTCTAAACAAAGCCATCCTTAACACAGATTAATGCCAAAAAAAAATGGTTGGTTCCTAGGATGTGGTTTGAGTAATAGCATATGCACCCATACAACTACAATATGTTTTCCCTAATTAGAAGACTAAACACCATCAAATCACTTGATCTTGAAGTCTATTTAACATAATCCTTCTCCTTCGTGGTTGACATAAAAAATCGAACTCTTGTACTACAAAGAAATAGGACAAACACATATGGTGGGTTGTACAAAAATTGAATCCTGGAACTTGATCTCGGATCAACAATTTAAACCACTTGTAAATACCAATTAATTAGATTAAGCACCAATTATTAAGAATAAAGAGATTATGAACTTTGAGTTTGAATGATTCATTGTGTATTTATCAAGGGTGTTCACGGTCCGGTTCGGTCCGGTTTTAACCAAAAAATTCAACTGAATTGAAAAATAGCATTCCTGGTTAATATAACCTGAACCGAACCGAGAACCAGTTCAAACCGAACTAGTTTTGTTCGGTTCGGATTGGTTTTCTAACATTAAAAATCAGAAAAACCGAAATGTTTTTGCTACTACCATTCTTACAAGGCGACCATGAAATAAACCAGAGAACAGGAGGCTAATTTTCCACTCACAATAAGCGTCTCAATCAACGAGATTCTAATAAGAACCGATTTGACCTGCTTGTTCGCTAAAGCCCGTCATGTTAGGCTAGCGATCTATTTTCAAGAAATGAGCGGTATGGTATAAGGCTCAACTCACTTATAGGAGAAGTGACCATAAAATAAGCTAGAGTGATGAAATAAAGTAAGATTTAATGTTAACATATGAGAGAGAAGAGCACAAAGAAGAGGGAAGGAGGGAGGGAAGGGTGGGTCGGCTTGAAATATGGGAAAGGGGAAAGCCAATTGATAGCTGTTTGAATAAAGTATGAGAATTGAAGAGCTGAAAGAGTGGGATCCAGAGCTGTGAAAGACAAGAAAGGAACCTTAACAAGATGTGAAAATACATGAAGCGGGGGGGAATAGAAAGGGGGCGGCTGGAAAAAGAGAAAGGGTAAAGGGAGGGGGGGCTGGAAACGTAGGGTTAGGATATTTAGGTTTAGAATGTTTATTTTTATACCCTTTTTTTAGATTCAATTAATCCGGTTCGATTTGGTCCGGTTCAATCAGTTTAAACTTTTTTAAACCGGAACCGAACCGGACCAAGTGATTTTTCTTGTTTTTTAATCGGTTTACTCGGTTTTTTCTATCGGTTCGGTTTTTTTGATTATTTTTTTCTGGTTTTTTCAGTTTAATCGGTTGGTCGGTTTTTTTGAACACCCCTAGTATTTATAGCCCATGAGTTTTATTATTTTGTGAAAAAGAGAGGCTGAAGTGTAATTTTATCCCCGTGATATTTTGAGTTGTATTATATTTAAAATAATATGTATTGCATCAGTATAAAATATCGAGGGACCTACATGGAATCCTGAAAAAAATTCTCAAATAAGTGTTGAGCTTGGGCAAGATGCATGAGCCTATTACAAGTGAAAAATGGGTTCAAAGTTCAAACACGTAGCCTGAACCCATGAAAGTGCTGAGGTGCTAGGCAATACCCTCACCACCATCTAGACAGCGTGTTGGGCTCGGGTATGATAGCCCGAGTCCATAGAGGCGATGAGCAGCACACCTAGCAAGGTTGGGCGTCCATGTAATGGTGGATGTGCGTCCTGGGGGCCTCGGGCTTCCATGTCCATGCATCTTGGTAGAAGTTAAACTCAAACATGGTAACATGAGTCCATAGTAATGTTTTTAGACCTTTTGTTTAGGGGATTGATCTCTTGGGAGGGGTTTGGAACTCATTGAATTTGAGTTTATCACTTAAAATTACGAAAACCTCACTTACAAGAAATAAAATAAAATAAAATCTTTCATTGTTCCTAAAATTATGTACCTATGTTTTATGTTTCATAAAATCTAATGATTTTTCCAGACAAATCAAATCTAATTTCCATTGACAAAAACTAAATTAAAAAAAAAATACATGATACACAAATTTATGTCCCCGACAAAAGGGTCATCTTTTCTCCTTATAATGTGGCATTAAAGCTATTAATTAGGAGACGATTTGAAGTGAGATCATCACACAAGAAGAATTACAAACCCTATATTAATTAATCTTAGTCATTAAGAAAAAAAGAAAGATTAAAGGCATGACGATGGAAGGAAGTCCTTTGAAATTATTTCTTTCATGGCTTCATGTGTGTGTTAGTGAACGATTTGGATTCCCTCTTGGACACAATCGGAGTGTGTCCTAAAGCTCCCAACACCGCCTTGCATGTATTATAATCTTGGCTTTAACCCCCAAAAAAATTGCATCAAAGCCGCTCATGGATTCCAAAAGCTACTTAGTTTCTGCTTTTTTTTTTGTCTTCGTAAAAGTTTAACTCTGGAAGCTGGAAACACTTGAATACCTTCTTGTCCACTTTGTGATTATTCGTTGATTACTTCTTTTTCTTATTTAAAGGCACCGATAAGTTTAACCGAGGGGACCGGGCAGCACACACCATTAGAGTCATCTCAAGCTTTTCTCATCCTCGTAAGTGGGATTTTTAATTTATTCCTTGAGAATTCAAAAGGATACTTGTTTATTTATTTACTCGAGGAACTTCAAGGTGGGTCTTCCTTAATTGGACCTAATTTAAATGGCATGACTTAAAATAACTAAATAAGGTTCAGTGGTCCGGGCTGGCTGGACATGCATATAGTAAACCCTTGACCATGATTAACACATATATATATTCAACCAGCTTGGAACATTTACAAATCATAGTTCACCATTTCAGTAAAGAAGAGCCAACTCCACAAGCCCATTCCTCTTGTTAAGTATTTAGTGGAGCGAACGGAAAATTGTGTTTTTTTTCTGAATAATTATATTTCTTTAAAAATTTATTTAAAATAGAGTTATGTCATTTTAAACCAGAATTGTGTATTCCTAAAGAGTTATATATGATGATTTTGTAAAACAGAAAATTAAATTAACTTTATATACGGAGAGAATTCTGACAAGATTTTTATAATGGAGAAAACTTTTGTTTTTTTCAAAACCTTTTTTCTTTTACAAACCTTTTTTCGTTGTTTATTCTTGTATATGCTACTAGGAATAAAAAAATAAAATAAGTTTAAAAAACAATATTGCGATCAATAGGCAATAAATTATTTTAAAGTTAAAGGATTGATTCTTGCCTCTATTTATATATATAAAAATTTTTTTTTTTTTTTTTTTATTTATATATATATATATATATATATATATATATATATATATATATATATATATAAACCAGACCCATCAAAGCAAGGAGTAACAACAAGAACAACTCAAATTACAATAAATATGGCCACGTGGGAGTCCATTTTATGCAAAAAAAGAGAGGCTTAAATAGTATAAAAATACTAACTACTTACCTAGGGCTTTGCAGGAAAAAAAACTCATAGAATGGCAAACGGGGTGCGCAAAATATGATGGCAAATCGTGTGTGTGTGTGTGTGTCAATTGTATTAAATTTGGCCATCACACAAAGCCTCAAGATGCATGATCATAAACATCTCCTCATGAACATGAATATGACAACCTAAAACATTCCTCTTATGAGTTTTGATTCTTAAAAAAAAATAGCAACTACATATACTAAAATCAAAGGTAGTACTATTTCATGAGGCATCCATAATGTAGGCAATGTACCTTAGTGCCCATATTTTATTAGAGAAACCTTTATTCGCATAAGAGAACAAAGATGTCCTAACTTGCTGAGGCACAATAGAAAAGAAAAGGTAAGAAAATTGTCCTTGGTTTCAATAATCACTGTGTTGTATATATACTCTAATTAATAATTTATTTCTAGGGTCATTGACTTTACATGGAGGAGGACTGGATTTGACAATCACAATTCGTGGAGATAGCAAAAAATGAAGTGGACATAGCATTCCACATCTACTATTACTATACATACATTGAAGCTGTAGTTGGAGCACTGTCATAAATCATTCAAGACCTAGGGATCTGTAGGTCCATGCTTTTTAGATCCATTGTTTTATTTCATGTCCCAATGCGACCATTTTCTCTGCTCTAATTCCATCCTCCCTGCAAAGCAATAGTTCCAATGCCATGGCCGAGGATCCCTGACCAACAACCTCTTCACCATGACTGTACACGGCTTTGGAATTTGTGAATATTATTAAGGTATTTTGTCTGTTTTTCATTTACTCTGTAATATATACTATATGCAATATTCTTAGGCATATGCTTACGTATAATGAAAACAAACACAGATTTCGCTCCTCATGTTTTTCTTGTGGTGTTGTTTCTTTTTTGGCATTGCAGTTGTTTGTGCAAGCAGCGAAGACTGAAGGACCCATCTTTGGAACTGTTCTGTTTTTTGTGTTATTAGGTTAATTTGTTTACTGATCTTGTCTCTATAGCTAGCAAGCAAACATGTGCCCTGGTAGTGGTGGCAGTACTGATACAGAATCTCGAGGGGTTATAATTTGTGATGATTTGATTTCAAAAAATGGAGGAGGAGGAGACTACAAGAATGAAGATACAATGAGAGTAAGAGGAGAGGTCAAGTTTGTACATGGTCTTCTCAGACGGTTTAGTGTCAATGGAAATGTAGAAAGGTTGCCACTGCAAGAGGCAAGTTTTCCCCTCTCTCCCTCTCCATCTCTCTCTCTCTCTATTTATGTGTGTGTGGGTCTTGCTTGTGTATGCATTTCTCCTTTTCAAGAAGTAATGTCTTAGTCTTAACGACATCAGTGAAATTCAATTGGGGTACATACTTGTTTCTAAACAAGGTAGCAAGCCTCCTCCTCCTCCTCCTCCTCCTCTTCATTGAAATAGGTGTCAAAAAAAGGTTAACTTTACCACTTTCCAATCCTCAATCTTGGCTGTCATCGTCTATGTTTGGACGCTCTAATGTTGTGTTCTTTCTCGGTTTTGTCTGTCTTTATCAATGGATGTGAAGAGTAGAGAACCTTCTTCTTTTTTTAACTGAACTAAGTACTTAGGACATAGGTTTTTGAAGTTGTATGATCATTTGTGGACACGAAAGAAACCTCAAAAAATAGACCTTACCTTACTTTTCAGTGCTTCAAATTTTGGGCTGACACTTTAGAAACAGAGATTTGCTCAGTTACTTTCTAGAAACCAAAACCATGTTGCCACCGATTTTGTTTTGTCATCATAAGACTAAGAAGATACCCATACAATGCACAACCGCATTTTCTGCTAGGTGGCGAATATCAATATAGGCTTATAATACGTACGGCTAGAGACTGTTATTAAACCCAGGCATGACCTGATTTGAGCTGGATTTAAAATATAAATGAACAGGAGTGAATTTAGTACGATTTTATCGACATTATAAGTTGATTTATTATAGGTTTAACTCATTCAAAATTTAATTTGACTTTTAAAAAAATAAATATTTAAAAAAACACTATTTTGTTCCATTAATCCCGGTCAACCCATCCGATTTATAATTAAGTCTTGGATCAAGCCGTGAACCAAGTTGGATTTAATATTTTTTTATGTAACATATGATATAATTGTGAAATAAGAAATCATATAAAATTTTCCATTTTTTTAACTTTTAAAGAGACCATGACCAATGGACTGCCCTAAATCTCAAGAAAAATGACATTGAACAACAACTTTGCTGATATCCCCCACTCTTTATTCATTTGATTTTGTTTTAAGTAATGTCAAAAGTAGCTTCTAATATTATTTTTTTTATTAAATTTATAGCTTTTTCTTATCCCTATAATTCTTTTTTTATATATATTTAATATCCTATATGGAAAGAAATTCCTTAATCACACTTTTCATCATTACACAGATCTTATGATATTGCAAGTAAGATTATAAAAAGTAACATAAAAGATTTTATAATGTAAAGTTCAATCAAAGCTTTATTATGAAAATATGCCTAACTATGGTATTTATATTTATATTTCATAACACAACATTTTAAAAAATAATAATAATAATTTGGGGTAAGGTTGCATAATTGAGGCATGCACTTTATAAGGGACACTAAGGTACCTTTAATGCAGCTAGCTTACATGCTTTATGGACAAGAAGTAGAAATTCCACCAATTTCATATTGTCAAATGGCTCGTTACTTTTTTTTGGGTCCTTGTCATTTAATCTTCTAATCCACTTGATTGATCTGAATATTAATTTCATATATAGGATATGTTATTGGTTAATTAAATTTTAATTTTTTAGTATTTTTAGATATTTTAATATGGTGATGTCAAAAATAAATTTAAAAAAATATTATTTTAATGCATTTACAAGCAAAAAATACTTTAAAAAATAACATCTGTCACGCTATCAAAAACCCAATAAATATGCTGTCCATCCATACTTCATTCAGTTTTCATTTTCAGTGGTATAGATATAATCATATCATACACAACATGATCATGATGGCTTAATACCAAATCTGAATATATTGTCGAAACCTCCTTGATATTGTAGTGGGACTATGCCAAAAGACAAGGGATAATTCCTTGACATGAACATTATGGATTCTATGCAGGTGGGAGAAGAGGTGGTGTCTCTAGCCAAGATAGCATGCCCTATAGTAATGACAACTCTGCTTATTTTCTCAAGGTCTATTATATCTATGCTCTTCTTGGGTCATCTTGGGAAAAATGAATTAGCAGGAGGGTCACTAGCACTTGGGTTTGCAAACATCACTGGCCTCTCAGTGCTGAAAGGCTTGGCCATGGGAATGGATCCTATCTGTGGACAAGCGTATGGGGCCAAGAGATGGTCAGTTCTTGGCCAAACCTACCAGAAAACTCTGTGTCTTCTGATTCTTGTTTGTATTCCCATCTCCTTATTATGGCTAAATGTGGAACCCGTCTTTATACGCCTAGGTCAGGATCCAGATATCACTCATGTTGCGAAAATTTATCTGTCCTCCTGCATTCCTGAATTAATAGGTCAAGCTGTTCTTCACCCTATGAGATCCTTCCTTAGAACTCAAGGTTTGACAGCTCCTCTTACTGTAGCTGCAGTAGTTGCATTGATCCTCCACGCTCCAATCAACTACTTTTTGGTAATATACTTGAAGATGGGGGTAAAGGGGGTTGGATTAGCCCTTTCTTGTAACACGTTAAATTTAAACTTAGGCTTGCTGATTTATGTCACAGTTTCCAAAACACCATTGAAACCTTGGCATGGGGTTACAGCTCTCTCAATCTTCCACAGCTGGTGGCCATTGCTATCACTAGCATTACCTAGTGTCATCTCTGTATGCTTGGAGTGGTGGTGGTATGAGATCATGCTGTTTCTTTGTGGCTTACTCCGCAACCCGAAAGCAAGTGTGGCAGCTACAGGCATCCTCATTCAAACAGCGGGTATAATCTACTCGTTTCCATTTTCCCTGAGCATCGGTGTATCTACGCGAGTTAGCCATGCATTGGGCGCTGGACAACCGTCTCGTGCGCAATGGACAACAATAATCGGTATCTGTCTCGGGTTCACATTCGGCCTATCTGCATCTGTTATCACAGCAGCCCTGAGATCAGTGTGGGGGAAGTTGTACACCGACGAGCCACAGATTCTTGACTTGATCTCAACTGGACTTCCACTACTCGGGTTATGTGAGCTTGCCAACTCTCCGCAAACAGCTGCCTGCGGAGTTCTAACAGGCACTGCCCGTCCTAAAGATGGCGCACGAATAAACTTATATTCCTTCTACTTGGTCGGATTGCCGGCTGCAATTCTCCTAACTTTCAAATGTAAAATTGGTTTTCCGGGGCTATGGTTTGGGCTACTAGCAGCACAAATTTGCTGTCTATGCATGATGCTGTATACTGTGGTTCAAACAGATTGGAGGCACCAGGCTAAAAGGGCTGAGGAGCTAACTGCAGCTATGGAAGATAATGATGATGACGACGACGACGACGACGACGACGAGATGCGGGATGATTTGGAAACAGGATTGCTTGCAACTGTTAATTGATTCCCCAAAATCAAGTTGGTGAACAGGCAACATCTAACAAAGAGAGTCAGGCTAGATTATAACATACAAAATGAGCTAAAAACATATTATTGTGTTCAGAAACTACTGCAGGGTGATCCATGTTTTTGATACTGGAGAAAAGCAAAGAACTTCTCTGTTAAAATTGATTGAATGATATATTGAATCATGTCTTAGAAACAGGAAC
>Ga0325401_1003625_pt1 | contig 14245 bp, 18 predicted proteins | sample PopdelMetagenome_FD_205666 | JGI IMG/M metagenome (GOLD analysis project Ga0325401, IMG submission 205666) | Populus deltoides microbial communities from Bellville, Georgia, United States - Xylem-PdKOR-R2 | ecosystem: Host-associated > Plants > Phyllosphere > Stem > Wood/Secondary xylem | place...
CGATCAGGTCGTCGGCCAACCGGTTGTCGATCATCATCGCGCCCAGCATCGCCGCCTCCGCCTCGACGTTGCAGGGCAGGTGCTGGGGCTCGGGGTTGGCGGAGGGAACGGGAGTGAGTGCGCGTGTAGCCATGTGCCCGCGTTACGCGCCCGATCCGCTCGGGCGCAATCGCGCTTCGACGGACCGAACTGTGGATAAGGGGCATGGATGCCCGTCCGGCTCCCCCGTCGCCGGACGACGGGCGCCGCGACCGATCGGCAGGGCGCCTGCCGCAACCGGGGTGACGAACCCCGCCATCCCGGACTATGCGCAGCCGATGGCCGACGCCCGGATCATCGACGTCCAGCTCGACGACCGCAGCATCGGCTGGCGCTCGGCCGATATCGACCAGGAGCGACGGATCGCGATCTTCGACCTGATCGAGGACAACCATTTCGCCCCCCAGCGCGTCCACCCCGACGGCTATGCCGGCCCCTACCGCATCCGGCTGGAAGCGGCGGAGGGCCGGCTCGGCATCCACATCCACCGCGCCGACGACAGCCACCTCGAAACGCTGGTGCTGGCGCTTGGCCGCTTCCGGCGCCCCATCAAGGACTATTTCGCGATCTGCGACAGCTACTACCAAGCGATCCGCGCCGCCACGCCCCAGCAGATCGAAACGATCGACATGGCCCGCCGCGCGCTCCATAACGAGGCGGCGACGCTTCTCGCCGACCGGCTCCGCGGCAAGATCGAGGTCGACTTCGACACCGCCCGCCGCCTATTCACCCTGCTTTGCGTGTTGCACCTGCGTGGCTGATCTTCTTGTCAAAAGCGCGGTGGCGCTCGTGGCCGCCGGCGCGCTCGGCATCGGCGGGTGGAGCTACGCCACCCATTGGGCGCCCTCCGCCGTGCGCTACCCGCTCCAGGGGATCGACCTGGGCGAACGTCCGCCCGCCGGCATCGAATGGGGCACCGTGCGCGCAGGCGGCGCCGATTTCGCCTATCTCGTCGCGACCTCCGGCGCGGATCGCCGCGATCCGGGGTTCGAGGCGAACTGGGCCGCGCTGCCTGACGCGGGGCTCCGCCGCGGCGCGGTGCACCTGTATTCGCTCTGCCAGCCCGGCGTCGCGCAGGCCAACGCGTTCAACACCTTCGTGCCGCGCACCGCCGACGCGCTGCCGGTCGCGATCGACCTGTCCTATCGCGACGACTGCCTCGCCCGGCCCGAACGCGACGCGCTGCTCGCCGAGCTCAACCGCTTCGTCGCCATGGTCGAAACGCACAGTGCGCGCCCGGTGGTGCTGCGCGTCGAAAAGGCGCTCGACCGCGACTACATGATCAGCGCCGCGATCAACCGGCCGGCCTGGGCGATGGCGAACTTCCTTGCGCCCGGCTACACCGCCCGCCCCTGGCGACTGTGGCGCGCGAGCGACGTGCGCCGGATCGACGGGATCGACCAACCGGTGAACTGGGACGTGGTGGCGCCATGAACGACGAAGCTGTGACCCTGATCGAGGCGGCCCGCGCCGCCGCGCTCCACGCCCATGCCCCCTATTCGCGCTTCGCGGTCGGCGCCGCGCTGCTGATGACCGACGGTTCGATCGTCACCGGCGCGAATGTCGAGAATGCGAGCTACGGCCTGTCGCTCTGCGCCGAAACCGTCGCGGTCGCCACCGCCAGCGCCAGCGGCCGCCTGCGCGAGATCGTCGCGGTGGGCGTGATCGGCGGCGCGATGGATGCCGCCGGCCGTCCCACCGGCACCAGTCCCGTCAGCCCCTGTGGCCGCTGTCGACAGGTGCTCAACGAGGCCGCGCAGATGGCCGGCCGCGACCTCTCCGTCCATTGCGGCGCGGCACAGGGCGACGCGGTCGAGCATCACCGCGTCTCCACCCTCCTCCCCCACGCCTTCGGCCCCGCCGATCTCGGCATCGGCTGACAGGTCCGGTTCAGCCGCGCGTGGTAGGACGGGCGTCATGACCCGTGACGAAGCGCTCAAGAAGGCCGGCCTGGCCGCCGTGATCCTGTTCGCGCCGGGCGGGTTCATCCTCGGCGCGACCCTGCTCGCCCGCCACCTCTCCACCCGCCTCGGGACGCCGCCTCAACCCTGAAGCCGGTCCACCGCCGCTGCCAATCGCCGGTCGAGCACCGGCAGCAGCGCCGTCCAGTCGAGCATCGCCGCGACCGGCGCCGGCCCGTCCGAAATGCCGCGCAACCCCATCAGTGCCACCCCGAACCGCTGGCACGCCCGCAGCACCGCCCAGGTTTCCATGTCCACCATGTCGGCGTCGATCGCGTCGTATCGCGCGCCCGTCACCACGTCCGCCCCCGTCGACAGCGTCGCGGCCGGCACCCCGTCCAACGGCGTCGCCAGCGTCTGGACCGGCGACAGGTCGAGGAACGGGGTCACCCCGCGCGGGAACCCCAGCGGCGAGGCATCGACGTCCCGCCACGCGACGCTCGCCACCTGATACACCTCGCCCAGTCGGCACCGCCGCGACCCCGCCGACCCCAGCGACACCACCAGGTCGGGCAGCGCGCCCGCCTCTGCGAGCCGTTGCAGCCCGGCGCCGACCGCCACGCCCGCCTCGACCGGTCCTACCCCGCTCACCAGCGGCGTGATCCGGCGCTGGAGTTCCGGCCCGTATTCATGCGTCGTCGCCATGGTGAACGCGATCCGCCGACCGCCCCATCGCTCCACGATCCAGTCCACCATCCGCTCTCCCTGTGCCTCCGCCCGCCGGCCCCGCCCGATCATGCCGGCCACGGCGGCGGAGCGGGACTTGCCCCCCGCCGCGCTTGCCGCGAAAGGACGCGAAAGGGGAAGTCCATGCCAATCCTGTCCGACCGCTGGATCCGCGAGCGCGCGGTCGCCGACGCGATGATCGAACCCTTTGTCGAGGCGCAGCGGCGCGACGGGTGCATCAGCTACGGCCTGTCCTCCTACGGCTATGACGCGCGGGTCGCGGACGAGTTCAAGATCTTCACCAACGTCGACTCGGCCACCGTCGACCCCAAGGATTTCGCCGCCAACAGCTTCGTCGACCGCAAGACCGACTGTTGCATCATCCCGCCCAACAGCTTCGCGCTCGCCCGCACGGTGGAATATTTCCGCGTTCCCCGCGACGTGCTGGTGATCTGCCTGGGCAAGTCGACCTATGCGCGCTGCGGGATCATCGTCAACGTAACCCCGCTCGAACCGGGCTGGGAAGGCCATGTCACGCTGGAGTTCAGCAACACCACGCCCCTGCCTGCCAAGGTCTACGCCAATGAGGGCGCGTGCCAGTTCCTGTTCCTTCAGGGCAACGAGCCGTGCGAGACGAGCTACGCCGATCGTCTGGGGAAATACATGGGCCAGCGCGGCGTCACCCTGCCCCGCCTGTGACCCGCGTCACGCCTTGACCAGCGTCACCTGCGCCACGTCGATCCCGCCCCCGCGGAACCCGCCCTCGCAATACATCAGATAATATCGCCACAGCCGCTGGAACCGCTCGTCGAACCGCGCCGGCAACCGCCCTTCCGCCGCCGCCTGGTCGAACCGCATCCGCCACCGCCTCAGCGTCTCGGCATAATCGGGTCCGAACCGGTGCAGCTCGATCCAGCGCAGCCCGCGTGCTTCCGCCAGTGCCCGGAACCGGCTTTCGGACACCAGCATCCCGCCCGGAAAGACGTGCCGCTGGATGAAGTCGACCCCGCTCGCATAGGCGGGGAACACGTCGTCCGCGATGCTGATGAACTGGATCGCCGCGCGCCCGCCCGGTTTCAGCGCCCGCGCGATCGTGTCGAGATAGGCCGGCCAGTATCGCTGCCCCACCGCCTCGACCATCTCGATCGAGGCGACCGCGTCGAAGGTGCCCGCGACGTCGCGATAATCGCACAACGCCACCGTCACCCCCGGCAGCCCGCGCGCATCGACCACCGCCTTCTGTTCCGCCGACAGGGTGAGCGCGTGCACCCCCCGCCCCGCCTCCGCCGCCAGTGCCGCGAACGATCCCCAGCCGCAGCCGATCTCCAGGATCGTATCGCCCGCCCGCGTCCCCGTTCGCTCCAGCACCGCGCGCAGCTTGGCCCCCTGCGCCTGTTCCAGCGTCGCCTGCGCGTCCGCGAAGATCGCGGACGAATAGGTCATCCCTTTATCCAGCCATTCGCGATAGAAGTCGTTGCCCAGGTCGTAATGCGCCGCGACGTTACGCCGCGCGCCCGTGCGGTGGTTGCGGCGCAGGTGATGCCCCGCGCGCGCCGCCGCCTGCACCAGCGGCCCCGCCCGCGCCGCACGTCCCAGCGGCACCCGGTTCAGCATGAACAGGTCGAACAGCGGCACGGGATCGGGGCTCGACCAGTCGCCCGCCTCCCATCCCTCGTACCAGCCGATCGACCCCGCCGTCGCCAGCCGCCTGAGGGCACGCCAGCGATGCACCCGCACCACCGGCACCGGGCCTTGCGCGCGCCCGCCCAGCACGCGAAGCGTCCCGTCGGGCAGCTCCGCCTCGATCGCGCCGGCCTCCAGCCCCCGGTCGATCCGGTCGAGCAGCCGGTGATACGGCCATGCGATCCACTTGCCCCCTGTCATGCGCGCAGCCCATGCCGCCCCCCGCGGCCCGGGGAAAGAGGCTACAGCGCCCGCCCCGCCGCCAGCGCCCGCTCGCGCGCCGCGCGATGCTCGACGATCGGCGCCGGATAGCCGTCCGGCCGCACGCCGTTGCCGTCCGGATCGTGGATCGTCGCGTCGGGCAGGTGGGCCAGCTCGGGCACCCAGCGCCGGATGTAATCGGCCGCATCGTACTTCACCGACTGGGTCAGCGGCGCCATGATCCGGCTCCACATCTGCGCCTCCAGCCCCGATCCCGCGATCCACTGCCAGTTGAACGCATTGTTGGCATAATCGGCATCGACCAGGCAGTCCCAGTACCAGCGTTCCCCTTCGCGCCAGTCGATCAGCAGGTGCTTGACCAGGAAGCTCGCGGTCAACAGCCGCGCCCGGTTGGGCAGCCACCCCGTCTGCCACAATTGCCGCATCCCGGCATCGACGATGGGATAACCGGTGCGCCCGCGCCGCCATGCCTTCAGGTCACGGCCGGCCTCCGCGCCCGTTCGCCAGGCCATCGCGTCGTGCTTCGCGCGTACCACGTTATCGCCATAGTCGGGGACCGCCGCGATCACCTGCGCGGTGAAATCGCGCCAGGCCAGTTCGCGCAGGAACTTCTCCTCGCCGTCGGCCCCGTGCACCGCGTGCCACACCGCGCGCGGCGACACCTCGCCGAAATGGAGGTGCGGCGACAGGCGCGAGGTGGTGTCGTCCCCCGGCCGGTCGCGGCATTCGGCATAGCGGTCGATCACCGGGCGGATCGCCGCCAGCTTCTCTCGCGCTGCCGCCTCGCCCGGCGTCCACGCCGCGTCGAACGCCCCCGACCAGTCGGGCGCGGTCGGCAGCAGGTTCCAGTCGGCCAGCGCATCGCCGTCGGGCCAGCGTTCCGGCGCCGCGATCCGTTTCGGGATCGCCAGCGGCGCGGCCGGGGGCAGTTGTGCCGCCAGCGCCCGCCACCAGCCCGCATAGGCGCGGAACCGTTCGCCGCCGCCCGTGCGCGGCTGTTCGCCGACGATCAGCCCGCTGCCGTGATGAAGGTGCAGCAGCGCGCCCACGCCCGCTTCGGCGTCCCGCCACCACGGCTCGGGCTGGTGGGTGGCATGGACCGCGCCCGCTCCGCTGTCCTCGACCAGCGCCGCCAGCACCGCCGCCGCCGGCCCCCGCCGCAGCACCAGCCTGCTGCCCAGCGCTTCCAGGTCCGCGGCCAGCGCGGTCAGGCTCCGGTGCAGCCACCAGCGCTGCGCCCCGCCCATCCGCCAGTCGCCGGGCGTTTCATCGTCGAGGATATAGACCGGGATCACCGGCCCCGCCGCCGCGGCCGCGACCAGCGCCGGATGGTCGTGGAGCCGGAGTTCCTGGCGAAGCCAGAGCAGGACGGGCGCGGTCATGCGGGCGATACGCGCAGGCCCCGCCGACGGCTCCCGACCTCCACACAAATGCCGGCGCGAAAGCCCGTCGCGGCGATATACATTTCCGATCGGCAGCCCGGACCGACGGATCGCCGCCCGCGTCGCCTCAGAACGCCATCGCCAGCCGTGCATGCAGCGCCCGCGCCGGGCTCCCCGCCGGCACCTCGTCCTGCGCCGCATCGAGCAGCGCGACCCGGCGGTGCAGGTCCGCGCTGGCGACGATCAGCGCCGCCGCGCGCGGGGGCAGCGCCCGGACCAGCGGCTCGTCCACCGCCGGCGCGCTGCCCAGCCGCCGCGACGGGTCGAGCGCGTCGCGCGGCGCCAGCTCGCCCGCGTCCAGCGCCCGCTGGGTCAGCAGCCACGCGATGACGTGCATCAGCCGGGTCGTCACCTTCAGCGACTCGCAGCTGAACCCCACCCGGTCGAGCGGATCCAGCATCGCGCGCTCCTCGCGCCCACCCGTGTCGAAATAGGCCCGCGCCTCGTCCGCCAGCACCATGGCCTCGACATACAGGCTGCCGACCAGCTTGCGCCGGACCTGAACGGGGTCGCCGGACGCGAGGCCGGGAGGCGCGGGGTCGGCGGGGATGGTCATGGGGCTGAACCTGCCATGTCCCGCGGCCGCGTCGCAAGCGCCGGGCGGCGCTCCGGCGTCCCGCCGCGGGGCAGTTCGCGGTCAGGCGATGATGTCGGGCACCAGCCGGTCCTCGACCAGCGCCATCTCGTCGCGCAGCCGCAGCTTGCGCTTCTTCAACCGGGCAAGCTGCATCTGGTCCGACGATCCCCCGTCGACCAGCGCCGCGATCGCCGCATCCAGGTCGCGATGCTCGGTCCGCAGCGTATCCAGCCTGGCCCTGAGCTGCCCGTCCCCGTCCATCTCGCCCCCGTCCGTCATGCCCCGCCTGCATCCGGTGACGCGCGGCGGCGCGGGCGGCAAGGCCAATCGTCGCAGTGGACGCGCCGGTCGTCGCTTTCCCGCGCGACTTTGCCCGCGATCGGTGGTTTACTCGATCCCCCCACGATGCATCAGGAGGTTCCATGCACTCGACCCACCAGACCGCCTTGGAAACCAAGCACGCGACGCTGGACCGACGGATCGCCGACGAGGAGGGCCGTCCGCTGCCCGACGCGGCGGTGATCGCCGGGTTGAAGAAGCAGAAGCTTCGGATCAAGGAAGAACTGTCGAGCCTGTAGGCCCGCGCCAGGGCCACCGGCCTTGCCCGCCAAGGCCGGTCGGCCCGCACGCCTGCCGCACCGTCATCGCCTGCCGGACCCGGACCCGGCGCAAGCTAGCGGCAACCACTCCCTTACGCGCTGCACGAATGGGTCTGGTGTCGGCTCTCACCCGCGAACCGGGAAGATCGGGCTTAAACCCCGCCCGGATCGGCTTCCACGCCAGCCTTGCACGGGCGTCGAACCGAACGTCCCGCCGCCCCGTCCTCGCCGATCGCCGATCCTTATCGCGGCGGCAACGCCTTGGCCGGGACCGGCGGCCTGCCCCGTCCCGCACCCACCGGCTTGCGCGCCAGCTTAGGGTCGACCGGCTGATCGAACGCGATTCCCAGCCGCTGGCTCTCGCACCATGCGACCCGCCCCGCGATCTCGCCGATCCCGCGCAGGTCCAGCGCCACGGGGGTCCCCACCGCCACCGTGCGCGGATATTCGGCCATCAACCCGCCTTCGGACAGGTTGCGCACCCGCACCTCGTGGACCGGACCGTGTCCCGCCAGTTGCATCCGGGCCAGCAGGAACAGGCTGTCGCGCTTGCGATCGCCATCCGGCTCGCCCGATGCGTCGGCAACAGCAAGGGGCAGGATCGGCGTCATGGTTTCCGCTCAAACAGTGGGCCTTGGCGCGCCGTTGTGCGCGTGAAACCTGCCCAAAGGGTTAACGCGGCCGCAGCCTTGCGACGAGCCGTTCCCGCTCGCATCGCATCACCTCGGCCGCTGCGGCTCGATGGATGCCGGCACATCGCGACAGCCCCGCCCCGCGCGCGCTGCCGCTGCCGCTGCCGCTGCCGCGATGCGGTTGCGGTTGCGGTTGCGGTTGCGATGCGGACTGCGAGCCGTGCAACCGTCAAATTGTGCGGCAGCCTGACCGGTCCGGACACCCGCGCCCGCGCCAGTGCCGTCGCAGGGCGGCACGGGCCAACTCCTGCCACGGCTCATCGTATGGCGGCACATCGCGGTCGCCCCGCGCGCACTGCCGCTGCCGCGGTTGCGACGCGGACTGCGAGCCGTGCAACCGTCAAGCTGTCCGGCCCGCCTGACCGGTCCGGGCACCTGCGCCCGCGCCAATGCCGTCGCAGGGCGGCACCGACCAACTCCTGCCACCCGGCGGCGACCCAGATCGGGACAGATCGATCAGCAAGCCCGTCGCGACAGGCGCCGCCTCAATCCTCGCGGCTGACCTTTTCGTGCCGCTCGTGGCGCTCCTGCGCCTCCACCGTCATGGTCGCGATCGGCCGCGCCTCCAGCCGGGCCAGGCTGATCGGCTCGCCGGTGACCTCGCAATAGCCATATTCGCCCTCGCCGATGCGGCGGATCGCGGCGTCGATCTTGGACACCAGCTTGCGCTGCCGGTCGCGGGTGCGCAGTTCGATCGACCAGTCGGTTTCGCTCGACGCGCGATCGGTCAGGTCCGCCTCGCGCAGCGAGTCGACCTGAAGCTGCGACAGCGTGCATGCCGCCTCGCGCAGGATCGCCTCCTTCCACGCCATCAGCTTGCCACGGAAATAGGCCTGCTGCCTCAGGCTCATGAACGGCTCGTCCGCCGTCGGTCGATATCCGTCGTCGACGTCGTTGGCCGCCGCAGGCGCCATGTCGGATACGCGATTCAGTACCGTCGCCATGCCACTCTCCCTTCGGCTCGGCGACCTTAATCCTGCCGCTCGAACCGCCCCCGGTCACCCCCGCGCCTATAGTCGCACGCAAACACGCCGACAAGCCGACCCGATTTCACAGATCGAATTTTTGCAGCAAGATTGTTGCGTCATGCCCTCACCGGCGGCGGGCAACATTCCGAATTGCAGGGACGACATGCCGGCCTGCCCTGTTTCAGCACGGGACATTAACCCTGCTGCTGTTACAGGCGATGCCGACCCTTTGCCCGGCCCTGGCAAGAATGCTGGTTAACGCGCTTGCGCTTAACCGATCGTTTTGCACTTTCGCGACATAGCAAGCCCGATCGCTCCGCAGGGGCGGCCGGCAACGGGAAAGTGACAGCTATGTCAGTGCGGATGGCCTTGGCGAAACTCTGTGCCTGCGCTGCCGGCGGGGCGGTGATCGGCGGCGGGGCGGTGCATGTCGCCGAAGGTCCGGCGCGCGCCGCCTGGGCGCAGTCCACCAAGACCAAGCCGGTCAAGCGAGTCGCCCGCCGCCAGGTCGCGGCCAAGCGCCAGGGCCGCCGGGTCGTCCGCACCGTGACCACCACCACCGCGGCCTGCGCGCCGACGGTGGTGACGGTTGCCAGCCAGGCCGCGCCGGTGCCCGTGCCGATCCCGGTCGGCGACGGCTTCGTCGGCGGCGGCGGTGGCGGCGGCTTCGCGCCGATCATCGGCGGCGGCGGCTTTGGCGGTGGCGGGTTCTTCGGCGGCGGCTTCTTCGGAGGCGGCGGCAGCTCGGGCTCGAGCGGCAGCATCGTGATCTCGTCCACCTCCAGCAGCTCGTCCGGCAACGTGTCGAGCAGTTCGTCGGGCAACGTGTCGAGCTCCAGCTCGACCGGCGGCGCCGATGTCGACGTGAACGTCGACAACAACAACAACGTCAACAACAACAACGCCAATACCAACAACAACTCGAACAACCAGAGCCAGGGCCAAGGCCAGAACCAGAACCAGAACCAAAATCAGAACCAAAACCAAAATCAGAACGAAAACCAGAACCAGAACGGCGGCGGCAAGCCCGGACAGCCGGGCAAGCCCGGATATCCCGACAAGCCCGGCTCGTCCGGCCATGGCGGCAGCACCGGTTCGTCGAGCACGTCGTCGGGCAGCTACGGGTCCAGCAGCTCGGGCTGGTCCTCGTCGGGCGGCTGGGCCTCGTCGGGCGGCTGGTCGTCCAACGGGTCGAGCAGCGGCTCCTCGTCCGGCTCGTCGTCGAGCAGCTCCTCGTCCTCCAGTTCCGGGTCCAGCTCGGGCTCCTCGTCCGGGTCGAGCAGCGGCTCCAACGGCGGCCCGCCCGCGCCCGTGCCCGCGCCGCCGATGATGCTGCTGTTCGGCGCCGCCGCCGCCGCGCTGGTCGCCCGCGGTCGCCGCGCCAAGCCCGCCTGACGCCCGCCTGACGCCCGACAGCCTGCATGACACGAAAAGGGGGCCCGCCGCACATCGCGACGGACCCCCGCTTCGGGATTACCGGCCGTCGGTTCAGGCGTTCTTCAACGCTTCCTCGATCGCCGACACCGGGTGCCCGGTCAGGTCCTTGGCCAGCTCGCCCGCCAGCCGGTCGCTCACCGACTTGTGGTAATGCTTGCGCATCTCGCCCAGCGTCTTGGGCGGCGCGACGATGATGAGCGACTCGAAGTGGTTGACCAGCGCACGCTGGCGCAGCAGCTCGGCCGCATCGGCGGCGAAGCGGTCCTCCGCCTGCTGGTGATAGTCCGCTTCGCCCATCGACGCGCCGGCCCCGCCCCCGGCGGTGGTGCCGGCGTTGGTCGATGCCGCGCCGCCGGCGGTGTCGGTCTTCTGGTCCCCGTCCTTGGGGTTCGCCTGCTCCGCGGCATGCTCCACCTTCAGATTGGGGAACGCGCCGTCGCCTTCGTTGCGGAAGAACAGCATCTTGCGCCCGTCGGCGACCACCACGAATGCGTTGTGCGGGACCTGCATCGGTATCTCCTGTTCGATTCTATCGGGGACTGAACGCAGGCCGGCGGCGATGGGTTGCCGCCCGTCGCGGTTGCGCGCGTCCGCCCGCCTCGCCATAGCCTTGCGCCCATGCACGACATCCGCCTGATCCGCGAAGACCCGGCCGCGTTCGACGCCCTGCTGGCGCGCAGAGGCGTGGCCGACGCCTCCGCCCCGCTGCTCGCCCTGGACGAGCGCCGGCGCGGCACCGTGGCCGAGGCGCAGGCGGCGCAGACCCGCCGCAACGCGCTGTCCAAGGAGATCGGCCAGGCCCGCGCGAGCCGCGACGAGCCCCGCGCCGCCGCACTGATGGCCGAAGTCGCCAGCCTCAAGGCGGCGCTTCCGGCGCTGGAAGCCGACGAGGCTGGGATCGGGGCCGCGCTCGACGCTGCGCTCGCCGCCCTCCCCAACCGCGCCGCCGCCGACGTTCCCGACGGCACCGACGAGACGGCCAACGTCCTCGTCCATCAGCACGGCACCCCGCCCGACTTCCCCTTCCCGCCACGCGAACACGACGCGATCGGCTCCGCGCTCGGGCTCGATTTCGAGACGGGCGCCGCGATCGCCGGTGCCCGCTTCACCCTGGTCCGCGGCCCCATGGCCCGCCTCGCGCGCGCGCTCGGCCAGTTCATGCTCGATCGCCTCGCCCACGATCACGGCTATGAGGAGGTGATCCCGCCGCTGCTCGTCCGCGACGCCGCGATGTTCGGGACGGGCCAGTTGCCCAAGTTCGCCGACGACCTGTTCCGCACCACCGACGGCCGCTGGCTGATCCCCACCGCGGAGGTCAGCCTGACCAACATCGTCGCCGACAGGATCCTCGCCGAACGCGAACTCCCCCTCCGCTTCGCCGCGCTCACCCCGTGCTTCCGTTCCGAGGCCGGCGCGGCGGGCCGCGACACCCGCGGCTACATCCGCCAGCACCAGTTCGACAAGGTCGAGATGGTCTCGATCGTCACCCCCGACGCGTCGGATGCCGAGCACGAGCGGATGACCCGCTGCGCCGAAGGGGTGCTCGACGCGCTCGAACTCCCCTATCGCCGGATGCTGCTCTGCGCGGGCGACATGGGCTTCTCCGCCGCGCGCACTTACGATCTCGAGGTCTGGCTGCCGGGGCAGGCGCGCTACCGCGAGATCTCCTCCTGCTCGACCTGCAGCGATTTCCAGGCGCGCCGCATGAACGCCCGCTACCGGCCCGATGGGGAAAAGCAGGCGCGCTTCGTCCACACCCTCAACGGCTCCGGCCTCGCGGTCGGCCGCACGCTGGTCGCGGTGGTCGAGAACTACCAGCAGCAGGACGGCACCGTCGCCGTCCCCGCCGCGCTGCGCCCTTACCTAGGCGGGCTGGAGCGGCTCGGCTGATGCGCATCCTCCTCACCAACGACGACGGCTATCACGCGCCGGGTATGCAGGTGCTCGAACGCATCGCGCGCACCCTGTCGGACGACATCTGGGTCGTCGCCCCGTCCCGGGAACAGTCGGGCACCAGCCGCTCGCTCACCCTGACCCGGCCCCTGCGCGTCCGCCGGTTCGACGACCGGCGCTGGGTGGTCGGCGGCACCCCCACCGACGCGGTGATGTTCGCGCTGGGCGAGGTGATGCGCGATGGCCGGCCCGACCTGATCCTGTCCGGGGTCAACCGCGGCGGCAACCTTGGCGAGGACGTGCACTATTCGGGCACCGTCTCCGCCGCGATGGAAGGGGCGCTCGCCGGCATCCGCGCGATCGCGCTCAGCCAGCGCTACGCCGCGCGCGCCCCCGGCGCCGACGTGTCCTTCGCCACCGCGGAGCATTGGGGCGGGCGCGTCCTTGCGCCGCTTCTCGCCGAACCCTTCGATCCCGGCACGCTGGTCAACGTCAACTTCCCGCCGGTCGAACCCGATGCGGTCAGGGGCGTTCGCGTCGTGCCCCAGGGGCTGCGCCAATATGGCCGCGTCCGGATGGACCGGCGCACCGACCCGCGCGGCTTCGACTATTACTGGCTCGCGCTCGGCCGGGTCGATCACGTCCCCGGCACCGGCACCGATCTCGAGGCGATCGAGCACGGCTTCGTCACCGTCACCCCGCTCCAGCTCGACCTCACCCACCGCGCCTCGCTCGACCGGCTGTCGCGCGCGTTCGAATGATCGCGTGATCGCGTGATCGCGTGATCGCGTCCCGCGGCTGGACCTCCCGGGTCGGGACCGGGCCGAACGGAGCTTTACCACGGCGGACACCCGTCTAGGATCGCGCCCACCCGCCGGCGCGCATCACGCTGCGGCGGCGGGTCGGGAAGCGAGCGGCAAGGCCGACGAAAAAGGGACGGCGATCCCGACCAGCGGAAGGGCGACGAATGCGGCGGGCATGGCTGATGGCAGGGTGGCTCGCGGCGGGGTGCATCCCCAGCATCGATTCCCCGTCCCCCGCCCCGCCCGCCCCGCCCGCCCCGCTGCCACCCCCGCCTGCGCCCGAGATCACCGCCACCGCGCCCCGGGACCCCGTCCGCCGCGCGCCCGACGAGCAGCCCGTCGCCACCCTTCCGGCACCCCGCCCCGCCTGGGAAACGCGCCCGGTCGCCCCCGATGCCGCCGTCATCGCCCCCACCGACTACCGCGTCGTCCGCGGCGACACGCTGCGCGCCATCGCGATCCGCACCGGCGCGGGCGAGGAGGCGATCGCGCGCGCCAACGGCCTCGCCCCGCCCTACACCGTCCGCCTCGGCCAGCGACTGGCGATCCCCGGCGGCCGCTTCCACCTCGTCCGTCCCGGCCAGAGCGGGATCGCGATCGCCCGCGCCTATGGCGTTCCCTGGAGCCGCATCATCGCGGAGAACGCGCTCGCCGAACCCTTCGTGCTGCGGGCCGGCCAGCGGGTGCTGATCCCCGGGTCCGCCGTCGCCGCCGGCAGCCGCGCCGCCGAACGCGCCGCCGCCTTTCGCCTCGACATCGACACCATCCTCACCGGCGGCGAACCCGCGCTCGCCAGCAATCAGGCCCCGGCCCGCCCCGTCGCCACCCCCGCCCGCGTCCTGCCCGCCACCGCCGCGGTCGCGCCTCCCGCCCGGCTCGCCGGCGGCGGGTTCGCCTGGCCGGTGTCGGGCCGCGTCATCAAGCGCTTCGGCCCCGGCGCCAGCGGCGAACGCAACGACGGCATCAACATCGCCGTCCCGCTCGGCACCCCGATCCTTGCCGCCGCGGACGGCGTGGTCGCCTATGCCGGCACCGCGATCGCCGCGCTGGGGGGACTGGTCATCGTCAAGCATGGCGGCGGCTGGACCAGCATCTACGGCTATGCCGCCCGCCTCTCCGTCCAGCGCGGCCAGTCGGTCAAGCGCGGCCAGCCGATCGCCACCTCGGGCGAGACCGGCTCGACCGACCGCCCCGCCGTCCACTTCGAACTCCGCCGCGGCCGCACCCCCATCGACCCCCAGGGCCAATTGCCACGCAGCTGAA
>Ga0325401_1003626_pt1 | contig 14244 bp, 12 predicted proteins | sample PopdelMetagenome_FD_205666 | JGI IMG/M metagenome (GOLD analysis project Ga0325401, IMG submission 205666) | Populus deltoides microbial communities from Bellville, Georgia, United States - Xylem-PdKOR-R2 | ecosystem: Host-associated > Plants > Phyllosphere > Stem > Wood/Secondary xylem | place...
CCGGCCGATCCGCCTCGTCGTGCCCTACCCGCCCGGCGGGGCGAGCGACATCGCCGGCCGCCTCCAGGCGGAGGTGCTGGGGGCCGGGCTCGGCGTGCCCGTCGTGGTGGACAACCGCGGCGGCGCCGGCGGGACCGTCGGCACCGCCTTCGTCGCGGCGTCCGCGCCGGACGGGTACACGGTGATGATGGCGAGCCCCTCCTCGCACCTCGGGGCGCCGCTGCTCTTCCGCACCCCGGGCTACGAGGGCGTGGACGACTTCACGCCGGTCGCCACCTTCGCCACCGGCACGGCCGTGGTCTGCGTCCATCCCGGCCTGCCGGTGCGGAGCATCCCCGAGCTGGTCGCCTACGGCCGCGCCAGCCCGGGACGGCTGAACTACGGCTCGGCCGGGTCGGGCGGGGCGAACCACATGCTGGCCGTGCTGTTCGAGATGCGCACCGGGGTCGAGATGACGCACGTGCCCTACCGCGGCGCGGCCCCGGCGCTGGCGGACCTCATCGCCGGCAACATCGGGATCGTGTTCGACAGCTTCTCGGGCGTGATCGGCGCGGTCCGGGCGGGGCAGGTGCGCGCGCTCGCCGTCACCAGCCCGGCGCGGTGGCCGCTGGCGCCCGACCTGCCGACCGTGCAGGAGGGGGGCGTCGCGGATTACGACCTGCCCTCCTTCTCCGCGGTGATGGGGCCGGCGGGGATGCCGCGTCCGGTCGTCGAGCGCATGAACGCGGCGGTCAACGCCGGACTGCGCGACCCCGCGACGGTGGCGCGGCTCGCGGCCGGCGGGAACATCCCCTTCCCCTCGACACCGGAGGCGTTCGGCGTCCTGATGCGGGCGCAGCGCGACCGCTGGCGCGAGCTCGTGCGCGTCTCCGGCGCGCAGCCGGCCTGAGCCGATCCGAGACGAACCGAGGTTCCCGATGCCCGATCCCCTCGCGGCCGTCCGCGACGCGGCCGACCGCCGCCGCGACGCCAGCCTCGCCTTCCTCCGGGACCTGATCCGCCTGCAGTCGCGGGGGGAGGCCGCGGTGCAGGACCGGGTCGCGCGCGCCTGCGAGGCGCTCGGCTGCGCGGTGAGCACCCTGCGCTACGACCCTGCGGCGGTGCCGATGCGCGAGGAGTTCGCGCAGGCCCGCGCCATGGACGCCGAGCCGCGCGACAGCGTCGTCGCGCGCCTGCCCGGCGCCGGCGGCGGCCACAGCCTCATCTTCTTCGCCCATCCGGACGGCGAGCCGGTGCGCAACGCGGAGCGGTGGACGCACGACCCCTTCGCGGGCGTCGTCGCCGACGGGCGCCTCCACGGCTGGGGCGTCTCCGACGACCTGGCGGGCGTGGCCATCATGGTGGAGGCGATGCGGGCCGTGGCCGATGCCGGGCTGCGGCCGCGGGGCGACGTGCTCGCGGCCAGCACGCCCTCCAAGCGGCACGCGCGGGGCGTCGCGGCCGTGCTGCACCACGGCCACCGGGCCGACGCCGCCGTGTACCTGCACCCCGCCGAATCCGGCGTCGGCATGCGCGAGATCAAGGCGATGTGCGGCGGGCAGCTCTACTTCACCGTCACCGTCCCCGGCCGGCCCCCCGAGACGACCGAGCCCGGCCACGCCGCCTTCGCGCACCTGGCGGTCAACCCGCTGGAGGCCGCGCTTCCCGTGCAGCGCGCCCTGGCCGCGCTCGGCGAGGCGCGGGCCGCGCGGGTGCGCCACCCGCGGCTGGACGCCGCCGTGGGCCGCGCGACCAACCTGCTGCTCTCCTACGCCCGCTGCGGCGAGGAGGGGCGCTACGGGCGCGTCGCCGCGGAGTGCACCCTCGGCGGCTCGATCTCCTTCCCGCCGGGCGAGGCGATGGGGGAGGTGCAGCGGGAGGTGGAGGCGGCGCTGCGCGACGCCGCCGCGGCCGACCCCTGGCTGTCGGAGCACCCGCCGCGCCTGGAATGGGTCTCGGGCGTCACCGGCGCCGAGGTGCCGGAGAGCCACCCGCTCTACGCCGCCGTCGCCCGTGCCGTGACCGCCGGGACGGGCGAGGCGCCCTTCGTCAACGCGCTGCACACCGGCTCCGACATCCGCGTGCCGATGGTGCAGCAGGGCATCCCCACCGTGGGCCTGGGACCGCTCGGCGGCGACCTCAGCCAGAACGGCGCCCGGGACGAGTGGGTGGACGTGGAGGACTACCTGCGCGCCGTGAAGGTCGCGGCCGGCGTCATCGTGGAGTGGTGCGGGGTGGCCTGACGGGCGGGGCGGACGGCTCGGGGGAGGCGGAAGTTCCTCCTCCTCCCTCCCGGCGCGAGGGCACGGCGGGCGACCGGCTCACCCCCCCGGGCGCGAAGGCCGCCGGCGGCCCGCCGCGCCCCAGCACCGCCCCGGCCACCATGCGCCCGACCAGCGGCCCCAGCGTCCAGCCGTTGGAGGTGACCGCGTGGAACAGGCCGGGGTTGTTCGGGCTCTCCCCCACCACCGGCCCGCGGTCGAGGTGGATGTTGGGCGAGGCCCAGGCGCGCAGCACGCGCAGCCCCGCCAGCATCGGCAGGGCCTGCCCCGCGACCCAGAGGTTGCCCTCCACCGCCTCCCGCAGCAGCCGCGCCGCGCCGTCCGGGTCGAGCCGTCCGGGCCAGCCGCCGCCGATGAGGAGCGCGCCGGTGTCCGTCTGCTTCAGGGAGAGGTGCCGGCGCGCCCATTGCACCAGCGGCCGCAGGGCCGGCGGCCCGGAGGAGGTCGCGATGACCTGCTGCACCACGAGGCGCAGCGGGAGCCGTTCCCCGAGCATCGCCGCGACCGCCGCCGCGTGCGGCCCGGCGGCGTTCACCACGCGCCCGGCGCGGAAGGTGCCGCCGGGCACCGTCGCGCGGTAGCCGGCGCCGTCGCGGGCCAGGCCGGTCACCTCCAGCCCCGGCGCGATCCGCGCCCCGGCCGCGCGCGCGAGGCGCAGCAGGGCGGCGGTGCCGCGCAGCGGGTCCATCTGCCCCTCGGCCGGGCACCAGGACGCGCCCTCCAGCCCGGGACGCAGGGCGGGGGCGAGGGCGCGCAGCTCGTCCGGGCCGATCACCGACGCCTCGATGCCCCGGGCACGCTCGAAGGCGGTCTTGCGGCGGAGCCAGTCGAGGGCCTCCGGCCTGTCGGCGAGGATGAGCCCGCCCTCCGTGCGGATCGAGAGCGTCTCGCCCGCCTCGGCGGCCAGCTCGCGCCACAGCGCGACGGCGGGCGGGCCGAGAGCGAGCGCCTCGGCCAGCGGGCCGGGGTCGCCCACGTCGCCGAAGGCATAGGCCAGGAGCTGGACGTGCAGGCTGCCGGCGTTGGCGGTCGAGGCCCCGAGCCCGGGCTCGCCGCGCTCGGCCAGCAGCACGTCGCATCCCTCGCGCGCGAGGAAAAGGGCGGTGGAGAGCCCCAGCACGCCGCCGCCGACCACGAGCGCGTCGCAGTCCCGCGGCACCGGGGCGGGCGCGGCCGTCAGCCAGCGCCGCGGGGCGGGCGGGTCGTCGTACAGGGCCTCGCGCGCGGCCTCCGGGCGGGGATGCCAGATCGCGGCGGCGGGGACGGGGCGCAGCGGGGCGCGGGGCGCGGCGAAGCCGGCCTCCCCCACGCCGGGCCCGGGGGTGTCGCCGAGGACGTCGCGCAGGGTGGAGGCGCACATCCGCCCGCCGCAGGCGCCCATCCCCGCGCGCGTGGCGCGCCGGGCGGCGACGGCGGTGCCGCCCGCGGTGCGCAGGGCGCCGGCCGTCACCCCCTCGCAGCGGCACGCGATCACGGCGTCCCCCGGCGCGTCGGGCGGCGGGGCGGCGAAGATGCGCCAGAGCGCGGTCTGGAAGGACCGGGCCCGGCCCAGCGCGGCCCGGTCGGCCGGAGGATCGGCGGCGCGCGCCGGCACCGTCAGGCCGAGGGCGCGGGCCGCGTCGCGCCCGGCGATCCGCCCCATGGCGAGCGCTGCCCGCGCCCCGCCGGCCGCCGCCCCGTCGCCGACCGCCCAGACGCCGTCGGCCGTGCTGCGCCCCGTCGCGTCCGTCACCGTCTCCAGCGCGCCGGACGGCCCGGCGCGGTGCGCGGCGCCGAGCGCGCGGGCGAGGCCCGTCTCGGGCACGAAGCCGTGGTGGATCGCCAGCGCCCCGGCCGCGACCGTCCGCTCGCCCTCCGGCGACGCCACGCGCACGCGTTCCAGCCGGTCCGCGCCCTCGCAGGCCGTGATGCGCGCGCCCCACAGCACCGGAACGCGGGCGCGGCGCAGCGCCAGGAGGTAGCGCGTGCCGTCCCAGGCCAGGTCCGGCGCGGCGAGGCCCATGCGGAGGGCGTCCCGCCAGTCGCGCGGCCGCGGGCGGGGCGCCGCCTCCACGACCGCCGCGACGCGCACGCCGCCCTCGGCCAGCTCGACCGCGAGCTGCAGGTTCAGCGGGCCGTTCCCGGCCACCACCACGACGTCCGCCGGCGCGACGCGCCCGGCGCGGGCCAGGGTCTGCATCGCGCCCGTGGTCATCACCCCCGGCAGGGTCCAGCCGGGAATTGCCACCGGGCGCTCGTGCGCGCCGGGGGCAAGGAGGAGCGCGCGCGGATGGAACAGCGCGGCGCGGCCCCGCAGCAGCGCCGCCAGCTCGGGGCCCTCCGCGCGCCCCGCGGCGGCCGGGAAGGCGCCCCAGACGAGGGCGCCGGTCTCCAGCCGGACGCCCGCCGCGCCGGCTTCGGCCCGCAGCGCGTCGCCGCGGCGGTGCTGCGCGTCCGGCCGGGCGTCGGCGTGGGCGGCCAGCGGCTTGAGGTACTGGCCGCCCGCCGCGTCGCGCTCGTCGAGCACGGTGACCGAGGCGCCGGCGCGCGCCGCCTCGATCGCGGCCGAGAGGCCGGCCGGGCCGGCGCCCACCACCAGCAGGTCGGGGCGATGCTCCTCCGGCACCGGGGGGATCGCCGCCGCCTCGGCCAGCGGCGCGAGGGGTCCGGGCGCGGCCGAGCGCACGTCGAGGCCCGGCACCGCCTTCACCTGGCAGGCGCGCTCGCCGGCACGGCCCTCCACCGTCACGAGGCAGTCCCAGCAGGCCCCCATACCGCAGAAGAGGCCGCGGGGCTCGCCCGAGGCGTCGCGGCGCAGGGCGAGGATGCCGGCGGCGGCGAGGGCGCCGCCGACCGTCTCGCCGGGCAGGGCGGGCACGGCCCGCCCGTCGAAGAGGAAGACGAACTCCGGGCCGAGCGGACGCAGCCGGGGCGAGGCGAGGCGCATGGGACCGGTTATGCGGGCGTCGGGCGACGAGGGGAAGACGGTTGGCAGCGGTGCCGGATCGTATACACTCGGTATGAGACAGACGCGCCCCGGAGTTCCCGCCCGCATGACCGTCGAGCCCTTCCGCGGCACCCACACCGTCCTCGTCACCCCCTTCACCGCCGACGGCGGCGCCCCCGACCTGCCGGCGCTGGAACGGCTCGTCGCCCACCAGATCGGGAACGGCGTGCGCGGCCTCATCCCGCTCGGCTCGACCGGCGAGTTCCTCTCCGTCTCGCGCGAGGAGCGGGCGGCGGTGGTGGAGACGGTCGTGCGGGCGGCGGCCGGCCGCGTGCCGGTCATCGTCGGCACCGGCACCGAGGACACGCGGGAGGCCGTGGCTCTGTCGCGCGAGGCGGAGGCGATGGGCGCGAGCGGGGTGATGGTGATCCCGCCCTTCTACTCCGTGCCGACCGAGGACGAGCTGTTCGAGCACTACCGCCGCATCGGCGAGGCGATCGGCGTCCCGGTGATGGTCTACAACAACCCCGCGACCGCCAACGTGGACCTGCTGCCGGCGACCGTCGCGCGGCTCTCCCGCATCGAGAACTGCCGCTACGTCAAGGAATCGACGCTCGATCCCACGCGGGTGCGCGACATCCTCGCCCTTTGCGGAGACCGGATGACGGTCTTCGCGGGCGTGCTCGGCTACGAGAGCGCCTTCCTCGGCGCCGTCGGATGGGTCGCGGTCTGCTCCAACGTCGCGCCCGCCCTGTCCTCGGCGATGTTCGACGCGGCGGCCGCGGGCGACCGGGAGACGGCGCTGCCGCTGTACCGGAAGCTCGCGCCGCTGCTGCCCTTCGTCGGAGGGCCCCGCTACGTCTCCGGCACGAAGGCGGCGCTGCGGATGGCGGGGATGGATATGGGCCCGCCCCGCCCGCCCCGCCTGCCGCTGCCCGAGGCCGAGCATCCCGCGCTCCGCGCCGTGCTGGACGGCCTCGGCCTGATTCCTGCGTAGCCCCCGCGCGAGCCGCCGTTCCCCGAAGAGAGGATCCCCGACCATGCGCCTCCTGCCCGCCCTCGCCGGCGCCGTCCTCCTCGCCCTTCCCTGTGCGGCCCCGCCCGCCGCCGCCCAGAGCGCGCCCGCCGGCTGCACGCCGCGCGTCGCGGCCTCCGAGCTGGTGACGCCCGGCACGCTGACCCTCTCGACCAACCCGACCCTGCCGCCGATGCAGTTCGTCGATTCCAGCGGCGCCCTGCGCGGCATGCGGGTGGAGCTGGGTGCCGAGATCGCGCGGCGCCTCTGCCTGCGCGTGGAGAACGTGCGGGTGGAGTTCGCCGCGATGATCCCGGGCCTGGCCGCGCGGCGCTGGGACGTGATCAACACCGGCATGTTCTTCACCGAGGAGCGGGCGCGCCTGATGCAGCTCGTCCGCTACGAGCAGCAGGCGATCTCGATCTCCGTCCCGCGCGGCAACCCGCGCAACATCCGGGGCATCAACGACCTCGCCGGCCTGTCGATCGGCGTGGAGCAGGGCGGCTTCGAGTTCAACCGCTCTGGGGACATCGTGCGCCAGGTGACGGCGGCCGGCGGACGCGCGCCCACCGTGCGCGCCTTCGACAACTTCGCCGTCTCCTTCCAGGCGCTGCGCGTCGGGCAGATCGAGGCCGCGGTGTCGATCGACAGCACGGGCAAGGAGTACGAGACGCGCGGCGACTTCGCGCGGCCGATCAGCGGGCTGTTCCCGACGCCGATCGCCCTCGGCACCCGCTCCCGCCCGCTGGCGGAGGCGGTGGCCGGGGTTCTGGAGGAGATGCGCGCCGACGGCTCCTACGCGCGCTTGCTGGACGGCTACGGCGTGCGCGGCTGGGACGAGCCCTTCGCCGTCGTCGGCCCGGCGCCGTAAGGGCGGGACGGCCGCCGCCGTGCGGATCTGGTCCTGGGAGGGGTTCCTCGACTACCTCGTGAACCCCTACCTGCTCGAGGGCGCGATCCTCTCGGTGGCGCTGACGGCCGGGGCGCTGGTCTGCGGGCTGGTGCTCGGTATCGGCCTCGCGCTGATGCGGCTCTCGGGCAATCGCGGGCTGTCGGGGGCGGCCGCGACCTATTGCTGGCTGTTCCGCGGCACGCCGCTGCTGGTGCAGCTGCTGGTGATCTACACCGGGCTGCCGCTCTTCGGCATCCGGCTCTCCGTGCCCGTCGCCGCGCTGCTCGGCCTCTCCCTCAACGAGGCCGCCTACCTGTCCGAGACCGTGCGCGCCGGCATCCAGGCCGTGCCGCGCGGCCAGCGGGAGGCGGCGCAGGCGCTCGGCCTGCGCGGCGCGCAGGTCTTCCGGCTGGTGGTCTGGCCGCAGGCGCTGCGCATCATCATCCCGCCTCTCGGCAACTCCGTGAACGGGCTGCTGAAGACCACCTCGGTCGCGAGCGTGATCTCGATGGACGAGCTGCTGCGGCGCACGCAGATCCTCGTGCAGGAGCGCTTCCTGGTGCTGGAGCTGTTCACCGTCGCCGCCCTCTACTACCTGGCGATGACCAGCGCCTGGGACCTGGTGCAGCGCGTGCTGGAGCGGCGCTTCGGCCGCGGCGACGCGGACGGGGCGGCCGGTCGCCGCTGAGGGCGCCCGACGGGCGTGGCCCGAGGAGGGACGGCTGGTGGCGCGCATGACCGAGGCCCGCGCCGGGCGGGCGGAGGACGGCCCCGCCCCGGACGCGAAGGGGGATGGGGCCTCCCTCAACCTCTCCGGCCTCGCCTACCGGGCCGTCTCGGAGATGATCCGCGACCGCCGGCTCCGCGGGGGCGACGCCGTGGTGGAGGGACGTCTGTCCGAGGCGCTCGGCGTGTCGCGCACGCCGCTGCGCGAGGCGCTGCAGCGCCTCGAAGGGGAGGGGCTGGTCGTGAAGGCCGCCAACCGCTCCTTCGTCGTGCGGCACGTGGAACTGGCCGAGTACCTGCAGAGCCTGAAGGTGCGCGAGCTGCTGGAGCCGGAGGCCGCGTCCCAGGCCGCCGGGCGGATCCCGCCCTCCCTGCTGCACGCCATCCGCGCCGAGGCGGTGGAGTTGCACGGCGCGAGCGCTCATACCCACGCCCACTGGGCCTCCGACGACCGCGTCCACCGCGCCTTCGCCGATCACTGCGGCAACCCGGTGATGGCCCGCATGATCGAAGGCCTGCGGGTCACCATGCGGCTGTACGAGATCGCCCGCCTGTCGGACCGGATCGGGCCGGATTCCAACGAGCACATCGCGATCCTCGACGCCCTGATCCGGCCCGACGGCAAGGCGGCCCGACGGGCGGTGCAGCTTCATATCCGATCCCTGTCGCGCTTCACGCTCCGCACGATCAGGTAGCCCGGGCACGACCGTTCCCCCGGTCGGGCGTAAGCGCGTTCGACGGCTTGACCGTGTTCGGGCCGGGCCCCACCGTCGGCGGACACCGTGCGGAGGCATCCATCATGGCGGACCGGGAGGGCTTCCAGCCCCCGCAGCTGATGGAGCGGATCCTCGACGGCCGGCGGATCTACTGGCACGTCCTCGCCGTCTCGGAGGCGAGGCGCTTCATCTTCGTCTCGGGTCAGCTCTCCCGCGCCAAGGACGGCAGCGTCGTGGCGCCGGGCGACATGGCCGGGCAGATCCGGCAGGTGGGCGAGAACATCCGCGTCTGCCTCGAGGCCGCGGGTGCGGGCCTGCGCGACCTCGTGCGGATCACCTGCTACACCACCGACATCGAGGAGTTCCATCGCCACGCCCGCGTGCGGAACGAGTACTTCGGCGAGGCGCTGCCGGCCAGCACGGCGGTCGAGGTGCGGCGCCTCGGCCATCCCGACTTCCTGATCGAGATCGAGGCGACGGCGATCGTCTGACGGATCGTCGAGCGAGAGGAACCCCCGGCATGGTGACGCGGCGTGAGTGGATCGGCAGCACCCTGGCCCTCGGGTTGGCGACGGGGCCTCGGGTCGCGGGCGCGCAGGAGGGGCCGCGCGGTCCGGTCCGCCTCGTCGTGCCCTTCGGGCCGGGCGGCACCACGGACATCCTTGCCCGCTTCCTGCGCCCAGGGATGGAGGCCTCCCTGGGCGTGCCGGTGGTGGTGGAGAACCGCACCGGCGCCGCCGGGAACATCGCGATGGAGGCGGTGGTCCGCGCCGCGCCGGACGGGGGCGCCGTGTTCGTGGGCGACGTCGGGACGATCGCGATCAACGCGAGCATCTTCCCCGACATGCGCTTCGACCCTGTCCGCGACCTCGCGGCGGTCACCATCCTGGCCGACACGCCGTCGCTGCTGGTCGCCAACACGACGTTTCCGCCCACCACCGTCCAGGAGTTGGTCGCCCATGTGAAAGGCCGTCCGGGTGAGATTTCTTTTGCTTCCCAGGGCAGTGGCAGCATCAACCGCCTTATCATGGAGATGCTCGCCGGGCGCGCGGGGCTGCGGATGATCCACGTGCCCTACCGCGGCGGCAACGGCCCGGCGATGACCGACATCATGGCGGGCGTGGTGCCGATGATGTTCGCCACCATGCCGGCGGTGATCGGGGCGGTGCGCGGCGGCCAGCTCAGGGCGCTCGCCGTCAGCACGCCGGATCGCCACCCGGCCCTGCCGGAGGTGCCGACCCTGCGGGAGTCGGGCTTCCCGGACCTCGCCGTCAGCTCGTGGCAGGGGCTCTACGTGCCGGCGCGGACGCCGGATCCGATCGTTCGCCGGCTCCTCGAGGCGACGCGGGCCGCCCTCGACGCCCCGGGCGTGCGCGCGCGCATCGGGGAGGCCGGGTCGGTCGTCGCCCCGCCGCGCGACCCCGCCGAGGCGCAGGCCTTCTCCGCCGCCGAGGCCGCGCGCTGGAGCGCCGTGGCCCGGCAGGTCGGCGCCACCGCGGATTGATCGGGGGGCGGGACGCGTCAGGTCCTGATCGCAGGCTTCCCCGCGGGGGGCAGCGCCTGCCGGATGGCTCGCTCGAGGCCTCGCCCGGCCTGGGTGGGGGGGGGTGCGCGTCGTGGCGCAGCAGCCAGACGTTGGTGACGAGGGAGGGGGCGAGGGGACGGAAGGTGACGCGCCAGCGGTGCGCTTCCAGGGCGATGAAGGCGTCCACGATCGCCGCCCCCACGCCGGCGTCGACGAACATGCAGGCGATCATGGGATAGCGCACCACGACGTCTGCCTGCCGCTGGGCGCCGTGCTCCTCCAGGTACCGCTGGACCAGCGACCCGATCGGCGTGCCCGGCGCGTAGCCGACGAGGGGCACGGAGGCGAGGTCCTCCGGCCGGAGGACTGGCCGCCGCGCCAGCGGCCAGTCCTCCGGCACGGCCACGGCCATCGGGTAGCGGCCGAGCGACTCCTGCCGCAGCAGGGGATGGCCGGCGGGGAAGGAGGATAGGTCGAGGTCGGCCTGCCGCAGCAGCAGGCGCTCCACCACGCCGGTATGGGCGGTGGTGTTCACGTCCAGCGCCACGCGCCGGCGGCGTTCGTGAAACCGCGCCAGCGCGCGCGGCAGGAGGCCGGCCCCGAAGGACGGGTTGGCCGTCCCCCGCAGCAGCGCCGGGCTGCCGCTGCGAAGCCCCTCCGCCAAGCTGCCGAGGCGCCGCAGGCCGTCCGGCGCGGCGTCCGCCTCGGCGTAGAGCGCCCCCGCCTCAGCGGTCGAGGTAGGCTCCGAGCTTGGCCATCCAGAAGTTCGGCACGGCGCTGCCCGGGCCGGAGGGCATCCGCACCGTCCAGATCGGCTCGCGCGGATCGGTGGTTTCCAGGATGAGGGTCCATCCCGTCCGCCTCCCCTTGCCGTCGTGCAGCGGCTCGGCCCGCCAGCGCCGGACGGTGTCGAAGGGGAGCAGGCGCACGATGCGGTGGGAGGCGATGCCGAGGCGCCGCTCCTCGGCGCTGAACAGCAGCGTGGCGTCCCGCCCCACCAGGCGGTCGGCCAGTCCCGGGCATTCCTGGGTCAGCGCCGCGATCGCGCGGCGCCGCCCGGCCCAGACCGACCAGACCCGCCAGCCCGCCGCGCCGAGGAGGACGAGGACGCCGAGCACCGCCAGAGTCATCACGGGGCCGCGAACCTCCTGGCTGGCATCGCGCCGGGATAGGGCCATCGCCGGCCCGGATCAACGATCCGCGCGGCTTCATCCCCTCCCGTGTCCGGGAACGGGGATGTCGGCCGCGCCGAGGGGGCGATGCAACCCGGCCCCGCGCGGACCACTTCTCCGCCCGCGGGTCCGCACGGGCCCTCGCGGAGGCCGAGAGACATGAGCACCACCACCCTCCCCGCGCTGCTGACCCTGCCCGAGGACCAGCAGGCCGAGCTCGCGCGCGCCGTCGCGACGCTGGAGGGGCCCTCCTTCGCCGCGCGGCTCGCCGCCATCGCCGGCACCCCGGTCGAGGCGCTGAAGGCCCGCCTGCCGGCGGCCTTCCGGGACCAGCTGGACCACGCCGTCCGCCGCGCGCTGGAGAAGGCCTGGTCCACGGCGGTGGGCACCGAGCCGCGCCGCACCCCCTTCGGCATGGACGTCGCCTGGTTCCACCGCGGCGTCGCCATGGCCAGCGGCGCGGCGGGCGGGGCGCTCGGGCTGATCGGCACCCTGGCCGAGCTGCCGCTGTCGACCACCATCCTGCTGCGCCAGATCGCGGCCGAGGCGGCGGCGAACGGGGAGGATCCGAAGGTCGCGGCGGTCGCCGCCGAGTGCCTCGCGGTCTTCGCGATCGGCAGCCCGGCCAACGCCGAGGACGACGTGGCCGAGACAGGGTACTTCGCGGCGCGGATCGCGCTCGCCCAGATGCTCCCCAACGCGGCGTCGGGCCTTGTCGCGGGGCTTCTGCCGGGCTTCCTCGGCGCCATCGCGGCGCGCTTCACGGGAACGGTCGGGCTGAAGCTCTCGGCCCAGGCGGTGCCGATCATCGGGGCGGCGGCGGGGGCGGCGATCAACCTCGCCTTCCTCGAGCACTTCCGCGGCGTGGCGGCCGCCCACTTCACCGTGCGGCGGCTGGAGCGGACCTACGGGGAGGCGCGCGTGCGCTCCGCCTACGACGCCCTGCGCGACGGCAGCTCGCGCTAGGCGCGGCTCCCGTCCGGGCCGCGCCGTGCCGCCGCGCGCTTCGGTGCGGCGCGCGGCGGAGCCCGCGGGGATAGGGGGGCGCCCTTCACTCCCTGACGCAGCGCCGACCGCCAAGTCCCCGCGCCATCAGGGAAAGGCGGGATGAGGAATGCCCGGTGACGCGGCCCGCGCGCCGCCCTAGAAGGGCCGGCGCCCCAAGCTGCCGGGGCCGTGACCCCGAAGGACGAACCGGTGATTAAGACGATCCTGAAGGCCGGGCTGCTCCCCTCGCTCGCCCTGCTCGCCGCCTGCACCCCCGACACCCCGCCGCCGGCCGCCGCCGCGCCGCCGCCGCACGAGGCCTTCCGCGGGGTCTGCCAGCAGCGCCTGCCCAACGCGGCGCCCTTCGGGCTGGAGAAGTGCATGTACGAGGAGCTGGACCGCTCGCGCGGCACGACCCCCGCCTCGACCACCGCCGCCCCCGCGGCGGCACCGGCCGCGACGCCGGCCGCGGCCACCCCGGCGAGCCGGCGCCGGAACTAGGCCTGGCGCGGCCGCGCGTCCGGTCCGGGGGAGGATCCCCGCCGGGGGGCCCGCACCCGCGTCCCGGCCGCGCGGCGAGGGACGGGGATCGTCAGGGTCTCCGGCGCCTCTCCCGGGGCGGACGCCGCCCGCCCGCGGCCGGGATGCGGGCCTGTCCGGCCGAGGGTGGACGATGGAGGAGGGCCCGGCCCCCGCACGCGTGGGGTCAGGACAAGGACCGCCCGATCTTCTATAGGGGACGTCCCTCAACATCGACGCCACCGGGCAGGAAGGTCAGAGTGAATCACATCGCGCCGCAAGGCACCGACGCCAAGCTGAAGCCGGGCGTCGTCACCGGCCAGGACTACCTCACCCTGCTGAAGGCCTGCCAGGACGGCGGCTACGCCCTGCCGGCGGTGAACGTGGTGGGGACGAACTCCATCAACGCGGTGCTGGAGGCGGCGGCCAAGAACAAGGCCGACGTCATCATCCAGCTCTCCAACGGCGGCGCCCGCTTCTTCGGCGGCGAGGGCTGTCCGGACGCGACGGCGGCGCGGGTGCTCGGGGCGGTCTCCGCCGCCCAGCACGTGCACACGCTGGCGGCGGCCTACGGCGTCTGCGTCGTGCTGCACACGGACCACGCCGACCGCTCCCTCCTGCCCTGGGTCGACAGCCTGATCGACCACGGCGAGGCGCACATGAAGCGGACCGGCAAGCCGCTCTTCTCCTCCCACATGATCGACCTCTCGGCCGAGCCGCTGGAGACGAACATCGAGGAGTGCGCGCGCGTCCTCAAGCGCATGGCCCCCCTCGGCATGAGCCTCGAGATCGAGCTCGGCGTGACGGGCGGCGAGGAGGACGGGGTCGGGCACGACCTGGAGGAGAGCGCGGACAACGCCCACCTCTACACCCAGCCCGAGGATGTGCTGCGCGCCTGGGAGGTGCTCTCGCCGCTCGGCCACGTCACCATGGCGGCCTCCTTCGGCAACGTCCACGGCGTCTACGCGCCCGGCAACGTGAAGCTGCGGCCGGAGATCCTGAAGGCCTCCCAGGAGGCGGTCGCCGCGCGGTTCGGCGGTGGCGCGAAGCCGATGGCCCTCGTGTTCCACGGCGGCTCGGGGTCCGAGAAGGATAAGATCACCGAGGCGGTGGGCTACGGCGTGTTCAAGATGAACATCGACACCGACACGCAGTTCGCCTTCTCCGAGCCGGTGGGCGCCTACGTCGACGCCAACCCGGTTGCCTTCAAGCACCAGATCGACCCCTCCACCGGCAAGCCGCAGAAGAAGTTCTACGACCCCCGCAAGTGGCTCCGCGCCGGCGAGAAGGGCGTGGCCAAGCGGCTGGACGAGGCCTTCGCCGACCTCGGCTCGGCCGGGCGGTCGCTGGCGGGCTGATCCCGCGGGTTGGGTGGGGCGCCCTTTCCCCCGCTTTCGGGACCGAAGAGGGCTCCGCCCTCTCCGGACCTCACCCGCCAGGAGCCTGAGGCCCCTGGACCCGCAGGAGACTGCCGTGGATGCGATGATCGACGGTGTCTCTACACC
>Ga0325401_1003633_pt1 | contig 14233 bp, 8 predicted proteins | sample PopdelMetagenome_FD_205666 | JGI IMG/M metagenome (GOLD analysis project Ga0325401, IMG submission 205666) | Populus deltoides microbial communities from Bellville, Georgia, United States - Xylem-PdKOR-R2 | ecosystem: Host-associated > Plants > Phyllosphere > Stem > Wood/Secondary xylem | place...
GTTTTGAAACGGAATGACACAGTACCAAACAGAACCATATCAACACTGCAATCTTGGGTACGTACCTTTTTGACACTTCTCACTCATTTATAGAAAATATCAAACTTTTCTATATATATATATATATATATATATATTAAACAACGAGATAAAAGTAATGCTAGTTGCATAAAAAAATCTCCAAAATCAATTTTTGAAAAATATCATGCACGGGATTGAATTTTTCTTGAAAAAGAATCTTCTGATAAGATCAGCATTCAAAGGACCGATACGACCTTTATAGTTTTATAATATATTCTTTTCCTAATCTGAAAAACCTCACATGTGCAATCCCACTCATAAATAATTAAGACAAAAGCTCCCTTAAAACGTGATTTGGATTTTATCAGTGATTTATTTGTAAGAAAAAAAATATATGAAATATGATGTATCATGATTTGATAATTAATATTTAAAAAAAGTAACAAGTAAGATTCCATTCCGTCAAGATATACTTTAATTTGGTTAATAAAGTTGGCATGAAACACCAAACATACACAAACTTTCTACTAATCTCATTAAATTCTCCTAATAATTAAGGAGGTTTGTCCATATCCTTGGTTTTTTAGGTTTAAATCACTGGGCAATTATTAATAAAATATACTAAATATACCACATCAATATAGAATATATGTTTTTAAAATTGCTTAGAGAGTAATTTATTTTTAAATAACATATAAACTAGTTCGAATATGTCTTAATATTAAAAAAAACACAAATTTTCTACTATGTAAAAAAATGTACACATAAATTTATCAAACTTCAGGTCAGTTTGGGATCGGGTTGAAATTGTATTTTTTAAGAATTTAATTTTTTTACTTAAAATTAATTTTTTTTATGTTTTTAAATTTTTTAACATAAAAAATAATTTTTAAAAATAAAAAATATTATTTTAATATATTTTTAAATTAAAAATATTTTAAAGAGTAATACACAACTTTCATTTCATTTCGGTCCATTTTTTTTCCTCCTTCGCAGCTAAGTTGTCAACTACAAAACGTAGACGCCATCCTTTTAACAAGGTAATAAACAATCCCGTCTGACTTTCAACGCAATAAACATAATAATTGATGCCATGACAAAATGCACAATCTCATATGGTTGATGTTAATGACAGGAAAACAAGCTACATGAAATCAGCATCGATCCAATCCGGGGAGGTTACGTGGGGTTCTCTAACCAATAGTCTATTTACACGTCCCAACATACGCGTGCTGGAATTTCTCGTCGCCGAATCCCACCACGTGGTTGCGGGACCCGATATGACCCACTCGATGTTCGACACGTGTCTTGGAGGTGCAGATTGGTGTCCCACTCCACCGTATTTAGTATTTACCTCGACGACGTCGATTTATAATTTGGGAGAGAGAAAAACATCATGCTAGCTCCTATATGTTGCTGTATTGTCATTTCAGTTTTATGTTTTTATCTATTTCACCTCCAAATATAATGAACAGTAAATGATATTACCCTTAAATCCATTTACTGTTAATAATGGTTAAATATCCGTCTATTTACACATGTTCGATAAGTGTTTTTATTAAAAATACTAAAATAAACTTCAATATATTATAATAAATAATTGTATCACCAAATAATTGTAAATCTTCATTTTATATGAGCCAGTGAAGTGGTGAAAATTACTATAATTTGATGGTAAAAATGTCTTTTAAAGTATACTAGAACTTGTAATTTAATACAAGTCGAATGAAATATTTAACTAGTGGTTAGATGGAGACGTGGCATTGTTCAATTTTCATTCTATTTGGAGTAAAATCGATAAAACCAAAATATTTTGGACTCAAATGATAATAAAGTAATGCATTAGGAAGCTAAATTAAGGTTGCTCCTTTGTAAAATAGAGGATTTCAACGCTATTTCTGTGATTTTGATCTCGACACTTCGAGGCAGTGCCTAACTGAGTAGCCAACTCTACTCTTACCCTGACTCACCACTAGTAATATCCACACGTGGGAAACATATGACCACACGCAACAGCAGTTCTCTATCTGGCATCTCACCTTTTCTCAGACCACCACACAGAATCCGCAATAAAACCACCGCACGATCACCATCCACGTGTCAACCACAAATCGCAAAGACCAACAGTTATACACCATCCCCACACGCATCAGTAACAATTTCAAAAATTACCACACACGCGACACACGTCCTCTCTGACTGTTGATCGATTAAGTTAAACTGAAACGGTGAAACCATCCGTTTTCTCTCCGCATCCGGTTATAGCAGATAGTTGAAAAGAAAATACGCGCTGGTTTCTTACCGTCCTCTCCATATAAATAGGCAAGCGCTGGCAAGGCTTTTTAGCCCAGAATGTCCATCCCCTATAATTCGCTTCTCAATTGCCCCTTGGTTTCCTTTTACTCACGGTCTTACATTACAGGTTATGATAGTAAACAGCTACCGGAAACCTGAGAGCCAACGCTCCTCTCCTGCTCTCGGTTTCCCTCGCCCGCGTTTCCTTCGCTACCGCCGTTTGAGGTAACCGGTGAAATAGAGTAACTTGAGGGAAAGAGATTTTTTATTGTATTTTTTTTTTTAATTTTTTCGTGTAACACCCTTACTGTCGCTTACAATTATGCCTCCAACACCAACAAAGGGTTACCGGAGAGGAGGAGGACAGGAACTGGAAAGAAACAGGAAAAATAGGTTAAATGAGAAAGCGTTGTCGTTTCACGGGAAGATACCGGCGGAAATGCCGGAGGCGAGGATTCGACGGCCGAAGACACTCCCGGACTTGCTGGCCGGAAAGAATTTGCCTGCTACGGTACCGGATGCGAGGCCGAAGTTAACGAAGGTTTTACTCAACGTGAGTGTCCAAGGAAGCGTTGGTGCGGTGCAGGTTTTGATGTCTCTTGAATCCACCGTCGGCGAACTAATCGCCGCAGCTATCCAGCAGTACATGAAGGAAGGCCGACGTTCGATCATTGCCAATGACTCCTCCAGATTCGACCTCCATTACTCGCAGTTTAGTTTAGAAAGTAAGATTAATCATCAACAAATCACGCTTTGATCTCTGTTTATTTTGAGAGGTGGACACGTGTAGGGCGGAGACTGATGGAAACCTTTGAAAATGTTTTTTCTTGGCAGGTCTGGATAGGGATGAGAAACTAATGGCGCTGGGTTCAAGAAACTTCTTTCTGTGTCCAAAAAAATCGGGGATGGACGGTGCAAGCTGTAGTCGTAGTGGAGGATTGACAACGACGTCGTCTCCGTCATGCTCAAAAGAAGTTAAAGAGGAGGCTGCTAAAAGTGGGTTTCATCCTTGGCTCAAATTCATGGATTTCCTGCTGTGATTAATTAACCACCAGATGATGCCTGCTGGCTAATTAGTTATCAGAATTGCTATTATTAATAGTCTTTTTTAATGCAAATCGTGGGTGTAAAAATGGGTTTGGGGGGTTAATTAGGTATTAGACCGTTAGGTATATTTGTTAGGTCAAATTAGAGCAAGAGATTCTTGAATGCAGTCGTGGGGTAGAATTGTGCAGTGGTGGATTGTTACCTATAAATTTTCCTCTCTATGTTTTTGTTGCTTTGAATCAATGGAGAAGTGAATGGAGGTTTGTACACTTTTATATATATATATATATATCATTAATATTATTTTGATGATTTTATGGAAATTACCAAAATGTTGAGCTTGTAGTTTAACATTTTCTTTTCTTTATTTATTTATGATTACAATGAGAGGAAACCTAAGAAACCATGATACATCATATTTCATATTATTAAATTTTTTTTCAAATAAATCACTGATAATATCCAAATCACTTGAATTGATGTGCAAACTGATTCGAAGACGGGGGACCAGCGATCCTTGAACGAGGAAGCATCGACTGAAGCGGCTGAACTCAGAACAGATAATATCGCAAGGAGTTCTTTGGAGACAGCCCATCGTGAGTGAAATGAAAAGAGAGTTCCCCCCACTTGCGACTTGATTGGTCCCCTTCCACTTCCCCCATTGTTAACTCGCTTGCCCCGGCGTGAAGAACTCTCCTACATGGCCCCAAGATCGTCTTCGTCTTCCAACTCAATTCGAAGACCTGATAACGGCATCATCTACATGCTGACCTTTCATATTCTCCCTCTCGAGGCAAAGGTAACCGCTGCCCGTCCCTGGCCCTAGCTCGCAGCTTGTGAGGGTTTTAGTTTAGATCCACTTGGTGGTCAAGGACTTGTTACTTTATTTTTCACTTTCCAGCCTTGGCTTTTAGGTTCATTGTTTAAAAATAATTTATTAATTTTTTTGAATGCATCAGTCTAATCCAAAAAATGTGAAGGACATGGTTTGGATTGACACAAGTTATTGTTTTTCTATCCGAGTTTAATTTAATTTTTTAGGTGTTAAACCCTAAATTATATTAAAATACATATATTTTCATTTATAATTTATTTATTTTATTTACATTTATGTTTTTTCTTCCAATTAGATCTAAAGAGTAACTAATTGGACACAACTAGTTTCTCTCTAACCATTATAAAATTTGTCAAGTTTAAAGTTCTATAATAAAAAATTTTATGATGATAAGAAATTAATTAATAACATCCTATTAATTATTCATCATAGTTTACTTTAGAGAAAAACATAAACATAAACATAAAAAAATATGAAATATAAAATATAAAATCCATCCTCCATTAAAAATAATAATAATAATAATACATTCACATGATTTTTCTCTAGTAATTGCCTCTTTATTTTATTTTAAATAAGTTTTATAAAATAATTAATGTGATACCGCTAATTATAAATATAAACATGGTAAAATAATTCGTGCTTTAACCATGTACTAAAACTTTTAAAGTGATATCAATTCGTGATATGTACACGCATCCTACTTTTCTGTGATTTCAACTCGTAATATGCAAGGAGAGGAGATGAGACGAGACGAGACGAGATTTAGTCGGAATCGATCATTTCCTTGTTTGTTTTACCACCTTCTCAGTAAACACATCTTTAGCATTCAAAATGTGAAATGTATGGAAATATTATATGATAACGATAGATGAAATTTTATGTGATGAGGGCCAACAAAACATGTGACACTTTTGTCCTGTTACCCAACCTTTAGTTAGAGTCGTAGTCTACTATATATTCTCCATGCTTTTTGTTTTTAATTATGGTATCCAAATTAGCTCAGGTGTGATTTTTTTAAAAAAATTAAATTTAAAATCTAATAAATTAAACTATATTTTTTAAAATAATTGACCAGGATTATTAGTCAGATAACAAACAAATTGATTTAGTGATTTAGATTTTTTTTCGGTCAATATTCTGACTATAGTTAAAATAAAATTAGTTATTATTTTTTAATATATTAGATTGAAAATATTCTTTTGAAGAAATTTAACAACAATCAATGCATAAATTAATTAAGAATATAAATTAATATCGAATAAAGAAAAGAAAATAACAAAGCAGCGACAACCCCGCTAGCATACAAATAGTTTTCATCCACATAAGTGTGCGTGAAAGCCATCCACCTATCTTTTGTAGCCGGCCCTAATGCAATGAAAAACATCGAAAATAGATCTGAGAGAGCTCAGCTTGTCACGCGCCTTGGTGGATAATTCAGTTCCATTTCGATTTATTTTAATTTCTAAAATAAGTAAAACAATGTTTTAATTTTTTCTATTTTCTTTTATAATTAGGACAACCTCTCAATTACTCCGATGCAATAATTTTGATTCTGACGACTATAATTGGAAAGTCCAACCATCCTACAGGCTTGCCCCACAAATTGACAAAGGAAGCTGCCTAGAAATGGACTGGCATTAGCTTAGGCTAACGGGGCCTTGCCAATGGCTTTCTTCCTCGAGTAAAAGTTCTTGAATTTTTTTATTATAAGTAAGGTTTTTAAAATTATATTTTAACTTGTAAAATCATATAATTTTACGAGTCAAAACTTACTTATACATAATCGTTTAAAAAAATCAAAAATAAATGAAATTGTTAAAATCGGATGAAATCGCGCAAAATCACGATTTCATGACTGATTTTATGATTGTAACAAAATGCATGCACTGAAACAAAATGTCCCCCCATGGTTTAGCTATCAGGCGCTTATTGGCATCACGATTACGGTCCAGTCTTCACTCTTTCTCTTTCCTCACTCCAGTCTTCACTCCAGAATCCAGTCATTAGTGCTCACGGTCGCGGCTTCTTTTTCATCAACAACGACGACGATCTCCTCAATAGCTCACGGCTGCGGGCTTCCTCTTCAATCTTCATCAACAGCAACACGCGCGGCAACAATCTCCTTTTTTTTCCATTATCAACACCTGACGGCTTCCTCTTCATCAACAGCAACAGGCGACATCGGGCCTCTTCACCGGCAGCCGTTTAGCCTTCATCATCAACAACTCTTCATCGTAAGTTGATTTTGCCTTCATCATCATCACTGCAGTAGTTGATTTTGCCCTGTCAATCATAATTGTATATTCCCCTGTAATAAATTTTGATTTTGCCCCGTTACCCTGTAATTATTAATTACAATTTTGATTTTGCCCAGTCCTGTAATTTGTATATTTATAATGTTGAATTGAATTGAATGGAATTGATCGGGTGAAATTGAACTGAAAATTATTGGATTGGATTGAATTGAATGCCATTTTCGTATATATCTTGACTGAATTAATTTGACTGAATTGAATTGAATTAATCAAGTGAAAATTGAACTGAAAACTGTTGTATTGGACTGAATTGAATGCTATTTCAGTATTATAGGACTGAATTAATTGGACTGAATTGAATTGAATTAATGAGGTGAAAATTGGATTGAAAATTTATTGAATTGGACTGAATTGAATGCCATTTCAGTATTATAGGACTGAATTAATTGGACTAAATTGAATTGAATTAATGATTTTAGGATTCCATTTGAGTATTATAGTTTTTTGAATTGTTTTGTATAACAAAAAGTTAATTACAATCATAAAATGTTAATGTATTTTAAAATTCCTTACGATTTTACGATTTTACGATCCGAGTTTGTATTGTATTTTCCGTGCTACGTTAAAATCGCGATTTTAACAACCTTGAATTCACAAGTTAATTTTCAGTCCAGGCGAATAGAATAAAGTCAAGAAGTCACCGTGTTAAAATATACACCCCTATAATTTTTTAATTTTATTGTAATTATCCACGTCAGCTTATACATATATCAACTAATTTTCTAAGATCCTAAAGTTAACAAATAAGTAAATCTCTAGTAATCTTGAAATTTATAGCACTCAAACTGATAATTTTTAAAAACAAATTTAGAATTTTACCGATTAAGTTTTACTTATCTGAATTTCATAAAAATTATTTTACTTGGTGAACCAACGTGTGGTCGTTGCAGGATGGTCCATTATCCTTACAAATATAGACAATACTACAATCATATTTTTTTAATTGTTCTATGCATCTTTACAATAATCATTTTCTTACTAAATTCAGCGTGAAGTTGTCACACAGCAGAAAAAATTAAAATAATATTATCAGATGAAATCAACATAAATCAATCTGGATATCAATTTCTCTATTTGTTTTTTTTAATATATATATATATATATATAGGATCGAATGAAATTAACTATTGGTATATAGAGGCGCTACATCATTAAATTACTCATTTTCTTATCATAGTTGCACGCGGAACACATCAAAAATACCTCTGTAACTGGTTCACTTTATGTTCAAAGGAAAGAAGAAACACGTGCTTTCATGCGGGTTATGCTTCCCAGTGTATGGGTATCGAGCAACTTGTGGTTCGCCGAGAAAACACCAAAAATCATATTTTTATTGTGGTGCAATCTGTGCTGCCCTTTTTTTTCAACCTTTCAGATTTCCTCTTTCCAAATTTTCAACCTTTTTTTTCCACTTTTCAAAATTCAATCATGGATGATGACGAACCTTGAGTTGCTTTCTAATAAATTGGTCGAGTGTTCTGTGCAGGACTTCTGGATTAGCTAAAGGCTCGTGAATTCAATTGGGTTTTCAATATTTCTCAGAAGTCTTGAATTTCAATCATGCATTGCAAACACAGATTTTCTCCTGACACTCGGGAAAAATCTTATGCCCGTTGCTTCGTATTCCATGATATCCTAAGAATCGATTGCTTCTTCAACAGCTTATTAGAGAGGTTCCTCCAGACCTGTGAAGTTCAAATATCACAGAACATCGAGTTGTGAGACAAGAAGAAATTATTCATATCGAACTTCGTGTGAAATTCATTTTCTTTCGTTTGCAATTGTTTTTGCACCAAACCCATCGAATGATAGTGTTATGATTGCTTGAGACTGAAGGGTTGCCGCTACAAGCAAACACAAGCAGAAAAGGATTAACTTGTTTTGATGCTAGAAACTAGATACCAAATCTTGTAAAGGATCAAAGGAGTCATTCTTGTCTGCAAAAGGAATTACAGAAAGACATCAACAGCAAACATTCAAGGCGAATCTTGAAGAAGGGAACACGACAAAGATTTTATGAGGAATCACCATGAATTCATGTAGCTTTTATCCGTCTGGATACTATGTCTTTTGCATCTCAGGCTACAGTTGCTGTTTATTTACAACGGCTGTTAACTCGACAAGTACACCTGTGATTACCTGGTCTTAAACATTTTGTCAAAAAAATTGAGCATCATTTCTTTGTGGCAGCTTTGTGATTGTCTAGTGCATGTTTCCGCATCTTTTTAGCAGTATTATTCACATGTCCTCAAGCTTTTGAGTTTCTACTTTCTAGGCTTGCAGAACGATCCAGTTCACAGCACATTGTATATAGCGAAAACCAGAACATGACTTGACAAGAAATTGAAGCAGACTTAATAAAAACATGTTCCCTGTCAAATCATTGTAGCCTCCACAATTTATACCCAGTCAACAATCCCAGAGTGCACTGGAGGAAACATTGTTGAATACAATAATCGTGCATCCAAACAAATTATATTTATTGCAAAAATTAAAATTGCTTACTACAGCACAAGCGCTTGCTCTGTATCCTCAAAATGGCTAGAAGAACTCAGAAGCTCATTCTTCTGTTGGCCTTTGCCCCAAAACTGGAATATCTTCATAACGTTTCTGCAGTAAAATGAAACATATCAGGGGCATTCAAGGAATAAACCAAGCACATTCATGAAATTCAAGTTTACCACCGACTTAAATTAAGCAACAGCATTTGAGTTTGGCTCTTCATAGATTCGAATGGAGAGCAACTAATTCATTAATGACGAGCAGTTACAGCTCTGAGATTCTGAGACTCAAGTAGACAAAGGTAAGCGACAACTGTCACTACTTAACTGAAGAAGGCCTAGCAGTATAGCCAGAAATCTTTTCAGTATAATCAGGAGATTTGGGCCAATTTTATAGCCACAAATCATACAACTCAGAGAAAAATATCAGCCAGTATTGCCAAAGCAGCTGGAACTTACAATTTCTCTAAAAATCTGTTGCATACGTTTCAAGACTTGACAGGGGCATCATTTCCAAATTTCCAACACTTCCTAACTAATTTAAAAGGAAATGAATGTGGCCTAGTTCTAACAGTTGGAAGCTCAAACCAAGAGTCAGCCACATCCCATCATAACTAACGACTGCAAGAGACACCTCCTTGGCTAAAGAAAGAAATATGAAATTCTGTATATATGTAGATATCTATGAAATGACTTGACATTCGATATTATCAAATAATAAGTAGATAGGACCAGTTGCTGTCACCAGAAAGGTAAAGAAACAACTCCATTTGTGTAATGCATGCAAACTAAACAAATAGTTAAGCATGTTATAGCAGATGTAATACCCCAACATTGTTGTACTCCCATAGTTTACGAACACCATAATCCACAGCCTGCATGCATCAACAATGATTAACCGGGATAAGATACCACATATTATTAAAAACAACTGCAAAATATAAGTCAGATTTTTGAAGCGATAAAGCATAATTGAACTGCCATAGCATTCAGCAAATTCAGCTAGGCATTCACATAGTTGAACTACCAAAGAATTTTTAAATGCATCAATAAGTGCAATTCAAGTAGACTAGCCCCTTTCAGATTCAAAACACGAAAAAGATTTCCCACTCCATCAGATTGCATAGAAAATATGTCTGTGTTTCTTAAGCAAAATCTAATCCAATTATACATTTATAGATTCATTTGCCATTGTCTCACATATCATCATTTCCAGATCAAACCGTAGAAAAGTTCTCAAGCAAACAGAAGCTCATTTATATTCTCTATTGATCGGCTACTCCTAAAGATTTCAATAATGCAAGTGACATCTATGCAAAATGTGAGCTCTACATGGAACGAGAAAAAAAAAAGGTTTCCACTTGGCAAGTTTCTTCAACAACTTTTGGTTTCTAGATCATTGTTTCCTTTGATCACGAGAAACAGAATTCTAATAATATTATTTATAACTTGCTATTTCCAAATTCTTGCAAAAATTAATTCTTTTAAAAAATTGATTAAAATTTAAATGTTCGAATAAGTTAGGGCACTGTTTCCGAAGTAAGCCACTAATTCTTCAATTTTATACACAATAAAACATAAAACAATCTTACTAAAAATAAAATAAAAAAATTCTTACCCTCTCACCGGCAAAAGCGCCGGCGATGACGAAGGTAACGTAGATGGAGTTACGGCGCATAATCAACTTGTAGATACCTTCGAACACGCCTCCTCCACTTCTTCGTGGTGTAGAATCCATCTCTTTTACTTTTTCAAGATCCCTCTGCTCAATTTTAGGGTTTCCAGATCACAAATTTCCAATTTACTCAGCTAATACATAAATAAATAAAAAATATTGAAGAAGTGGAATAAAAAGTATTCATCACCTTCGATTCAATTCACTAAAGAAGCAACAAAAACTAAATCGCGAGACGGAGAGAAAGTAATAACCCGAGATCTCGACGGCTGCAACTAAGAAATTTGGAGGAGGACGAGGAGGTTAGGAGAATAATTAATCAACGCTAGTGGGGCTGCTCTACAGTTAAAACGATGTCGTTTCCAACATGGGCCGAAAGTTAATTAGAAAGGAATCCGGTTAATAGCTGGCCCAGTTAAGCCTATGAGATTGGCCCCAAACAGGTAGCTAATGGGCATGATTAAAGGCCCAAAGCGGACAAACCTGATAACAATGACAGCTGACACGCACTTTTTTTGGGGGCAATTTTCTCTTGAAAAACCCTATCTCCTACCTCGCTGCAAGTTGCTTATAAAAACCCTTTAAACCCTTCCCCGTTTCCGCCTCCGCCTCCCTCACTCTCACAACTCCCACGAAGTCTTTCTCTCCACTTGAAACCTCAAAACCCTTTAAGCTCTCTCATCTATCGTCAACCATGTCGTCTATGGAGTTCTGGGGTGAGCAGCTTCTTGCTCTTCTTGTTTTAGGAAACAGTTTTTTTAATCTTTTTTCCTGTTTTTTATTCTAAATAGGACCATCCCTTTTGTTGTGTTATGTTATCGATTGTTTGGTCATTTTCTTTCTGCGTTTCTCTATGCTGTTCAGAGCTGTCCTTTTTTTCTCTGTAGGTTGTTTTATGAAATACACTGTGTGGGATTAGTTTTTATGGGGCGTGTTGGGTTTTTTCGTTTTTTGAGTTTAAGTTTTGATTTTCTGTTTGGTTTTTATTTTGGTTTCGTGTTTTTTTGTTCTTTTTAGTTTGGAGTGGTTTTTTTATTTTTACATCGGTTTTATAATGTATTTATGTAAGGTATGTGTACATGCTTATAGAACGAAACAAAGGAATAAGGATGCCCATTTACGTAATAGTTTTGTTCCTGCTATTTTCACTGTTTTTGTTTTCGGTTATGTGATTTATTTTGTGTTGGATTTTGTCTCTGATTGTTTTAATGGTGTGTTTTGATGAACAATGATAATTACTAGCCAAGTAATATCATCTTATGCTAGCGGGGTTTTATTTTTCTGTGTTTTGTGGTATGGTTGATGCAAGCGCCCACATTTCTAGGATGTCTTGTTTCTATTACCTATTTCTTGTTGTGTAATGAGGTCTAGGATTGGTATTGTTTCCATTTACTAATGTTACATAACTCTCTTTATTTTACTAGGTGTTGAAGTCAAGGCTGGTGAGCCCCTTAAAGTGGAACCCAAAGACTTCTGCATGATCCATCTTTCTCAGGTTTGATGTATATTAATTGAAGTATTCAACTACTGCTGAAATTAGTTTGACTTTGGTTTTTTTGTCTAACAAAATGTTTGTATCGACTTTTGTTCCTCAGGCAGCCCTTGGCGAGTCAAAGAAAGGAAATGAATCTGTTCCCCTTTTTGTTAAATTCGATGAAAAGAAGCTTGTGTTGGGGACTCTTTCTCCGGAAAACATTCCTCAGTTGTCTTTTGATTTAGTTTTTGAGAAAGAGTTTGAACTCTCTCACAACTGGAAAAAGGGGAGTGTTTTCTTCTGTGGCTACCAAGTTATTCCTGATGATGATGCTTCTGGTGAGTCCCAACACATACTTACAATATGCCATTTTCTAGCTTTATTTTTCAAATTTTGCTGAGTTTCTCAATGCATACAGATTTTTCTGGTGATGAAGAGGATTTTGAATTTGCGAAAGCTGATATTATGAAAGCTGCTACTGCTAAGGATAAAGCTGCCAAGCCTGAAAAACCAAAGGCTACTCTTGTAGAGCCAAGCATAGATGATGATGAGGATGATTCTGAAGAGGATGATTCTGACGAGGATGGTGATTCTGAAGAGGTATCTTCTTGTAACTAGATGACATTAACCTATTTACTTTTTCTCATAACCAATAAACTAACATAGATACGCGTTTTATCTTTAGAATGTAATCAGATCAGGGATGTGTGTACAGCACAAAACAAAGACGTTGACTGGGATCATACACTAAAGTTTTACATATTTTAATTCTGGAAGGAATTCTTTTGCTTTTTAAATTTGATCAAGTAACCAAGTTGTTATGGAATAAAATGATGTGATATGATATATTTTATTTTTTCTTTTCTTTTTATTTTCCCTACATTCTGTCCTCTGAAATTGATCAATTTTTGTGCTGCAGGGTATGTCTCTTGATGAAGATTCAGATGATGAATCTGATAGTGAAGATGAAGAGACCCCTAAGAAGGTATCAATATTCTGTTGATTGTCATTTTGGAATTAAATGAGATAGTTTCTTATTGTGTTTTTAATTTATTTTATGCTTTGAAGGCTGAAACCGGCAAGAAGAGGGCTACTGATTCTGCAACAAAGACACCTGTGTCCTCAAAGAAGGCAAAAACAGCTACTCCTCAAAAGACAGGTATTTTTTTAATATTCTTGCATGACTGTTTTGTTACAGATCTTCTGGGCCTTTTTTCAAGCTGAATGTATCCTATTTGATTTTGACATGCGTTATTATGGTGATATAGAGTTTTATGTTTGCTTTAATGCTTTACTCTGAAATCTTAATTTCACAATTTTTCCTAAATGTGGCTATATTTTTCCATTAAATAATTCCCTGATTATGTCCTTTGGGTAGTCTGATGTGGAAATCTCTTGTATCCCATGCACAGATTTCTAACTATCAAGTATAGTCTCCTTTTTCTTGTCGTGTCAGGTTCTCTTAAGTTTCTGAGATGGCATACGTTCCTTTATCTGTTTTTTCCCTGTCTGTTTTATTTTCTTTCTATTTGGACAATTTTTTCTTGCTTCTATCAACTCATATGAAGTACGTGCATTGTGTATGATTTTCTTCATTCTAACCCGTTGTATTTCTTTGGCTTGATCAAGATGCTAAGAAGGCCGGGCAAGTTACTCCTCACCCTGCAAAGGGAAAAGCTGCAGCCAATGGCAACAGCTCCAAGTCCCCAAAATCTGGCGGCAATTTCTCTTGCAAATCCTGTGACAAGTATGTACATAAGCAACATTCTAGAAAAAAAATTCCCGTCAGTTCCCTATCCCTAAGTGACTTGATTGGGTGACTGACTGCTTGTATTTCTTGCTCAGGGCATTTGGCACTGATGGAGCTCTGAAGTCTCACTCACAAGCCAAGCATGGTGCCAAGTGAAACGACTACTAATTTATAGACGATATCTCATTGAAAGAACCATGCTATAGGGTTTTAGTAGTTATATGAGAGGTTTATGTTAGTACCTCATTTTGAAATTTTGTTAGAAATCTACATTTGAACAAATATTTTTTATGCATTATGTTTTAAATGAAATGGTT
>Ga0325401_1003634_pt1 | contig 14233 bp, 6 predicted proteins | sample PopdelMetagenome_FD_205666 | JGI IMG/M metagenome (GOLD analysis project Ga0325401, IMG submission 205666) | Populus deltoides microbial communities from Bellville, Georgia, United States - Xylem-PdKOR-R2 | ecosystem: Host-associated > Plants > Phyllosphere > Stem > Wood/Secondary xylem | place...
AGAGAGAGAGAGAGAGAACCAGAAATGAAGATTTTTATAGGTTAATCGTTATCATCCATCGCCATCCGCAGGCACCGATTCCTCCATGGTTTACTGCTCGTTTACAAAGATGACAATTTCATCTCAATTTGATGAATGCTGATTTGAATGGAATATTTTTTTCGTATAGAATTACTTTAGATGATGGACAACGATATGAATTTATTTAACCTTGGTTAAATCATAGATTACTACAACTAACTAAGATGGTGTTTAGAAATACGGGTGATATTATATTTTTGCAAACTTCCACCAACTCAGGTAGAAAAAGATCTTCGTGGCCCAAGAACTATAACACCAACTCACCTCACTATCATTGCCGCCAACCTGCCACGACACCATGCCACCTCTAGTTGGGCCAGAAAATTCATCCTCTTTTGCCGGCAGATTAATATAAACAAATCATCTTAACTTGTAAATCTTGATTTGGGCAACGCCTAAAATTTGGTATTGCGATGAGAATATAGTTTTTCTAAAATTTAATCTTGTTTAAATTGATTAATTATTTTTAAATATTTTAATGTTAAAAATAAATTAAAAAAATATATTATTTTAATATATTTATAAATTAAAAACGCATCAACATGCAGCGCGCTCTTAAACGGTCACAATATCTGTTACGTCACCGCTTGAGCTGGATTTTGACTTGATTATTAATTGATTGATTTTGATTTCCTGCCAACTCAGTTTTATTTGACGTCATCTTCAAACTCCTGAGCTTCACGTTTTTTTGTTTTTTTAGCACAGGCCTACATATAGCTAATCACGTAGGCCTGTAGGGTGTCTCTCACCACCAAATATTCTCTGGCGATAATCAATTTATTTATTTATTTTTTTTGTGGTTTTCTCAGGAAGGCTTGCTTTGCTTCACTACAAGAAGAGGAGGCTGATGAATGAATGAATGAGATTTAAATATATAAAATAACTAAATAAGAACTTCAAGCTCTTTGAGCCTGAAATTATAAATTCACCCACGGCCACCGAGAAAAAAAAGAAATCAAATATCAAATCAACAAAATAAAAATCAAATAATAATAATAATAATAAGTGGTGAGTGAATTCACTAGTTAAAGGGTCCCGGAACAGTTTTGATGTATCAAACTAATAAAATAATAATAAAATTATTTTAATATATTTCTAAATAAAAAATACTTTTAAAAACAATCTATTTCAATATCAAACTAGCTTTATATATAAATACAGTAGTTTCGCAACAGATGAGCATGAAATTATAAATTCTAGATCATAATAATGGAAAAATCTAGGATTTATTAATAATAGAAACATTTCACACCTCAAGAATCATCTTTGAAGAGATGCAGAAACCACTTGTGCTATGAAAATCTTCACCTGAAGGTGCAACAGGTTTAATTCAAACTTCAAACTCTAAAACGAGGATAGTATTTTTTTTTTTTTTACATGAACGAATCCTTCTTGATTTTTATATGAATTGACTTTAAGATTGTTGATAAAATGAAATAAAGTTTGAGTCATGAACTGCTTTACTCGAGCAAGCACAGAGAAGTCACCAAGATTATCACCTTAATGGATCGTTGACTCCAACTAATAAAGAACAGACTCTGATAAAAAAACAGAAAGCTGCTTTTTTACAATTTTTTTTAATACCAATTTATTAAATGGATTGTTATTGGTCTGGAGAATAGATAAAAAGAATAAAAGGAATTAATAATAAATACACCTTAATTACACTTTTCATCTGAACATATAAATATATAAACCTAAAGGTGAAGTGCTAGAAAGTTTAGAATGCTACTTGCAATTATTTTTATATTCTATTTAGAGTGTGTTTGGTAGTGTGGTAGTGATTGCTTTTTAAATAACTTTTCGTGCCGAAATACATGCCAATGATTTTTTTTATTTTTTAAAAATTATTTTTGACATCAGCACATCAAAACGATCCAAAAAGTACAAACCGTACTCAATTTTAGCAAAAAAAAAATTAAAATTCGGTCAAAAACAGGTTGAACTGTAAAGTCAAACAGACTCTTAGAATCACGTTTTAAATCATAAAACTTTGATTTTTTTGTATGAAGTTAATTTTTTATATTTTTAGATTATTTTGATATTAAAAAATAATTTTATTATTATTTTAATATATTTCTAAATAAATAACTTTAAAAAAAAAACAACTTCATACTCTTAACAACGATGGAAATAAAATAAAATAAAAAGGTTAAAATATTATCATTTTTAATAATTTATTTTTATTTTTTTATCATTTATTTATTTATATTTAAAATAAATTTAGAGAATAACTACTTATCCTAGCTCTTTAAATTCTCAAAATCTTCTCCAAAAGAGGCCATATCAAATTTGATAACACCTACCCACTGTCCATAAAAAAACCATAAATATTAATTTAAATTCACCACCAAAAAAAAAAAAATCAAGTTGTAAGTTAACAAGGAACAACCACGTAATTTGGTAATTTCGACAGCCTTTCTTTTCCATGTGTTTATTTGTGGCTCGGAAAAGACCAAACCTTTATTGATAAAAGAAATACACAGAAAAAATCTCATCGAAACACAACAGAAACCTCTTCCCTTCGTGTCCGCGTTTGAAAGAAAAAAAAAAGCCCACCCCTTTTACTCGCCTTGCCTCTCGCTTCCTATCCCCACTTCTTCATTCCCTTGTTGAATCTAATCGTTTCCTTATTAAATACCTCCTCCCTCCTCTTTGATCTCTTTAACCTCTCTAAGAAACCAAACGGAGAAGAAGAAGAAGAAGAAGAAGAAGAAAGGGTCTTTTTCTGCAAGAAAGTCATTAGTCACACCCTTTTTTGACACCTCTTTAAATAATCCTTAAAGCCCATTAATCTCCTCGATTTCCCATTCCAGGAAACCAGAAAAAACCGAGTCTTTAATATTTTTTTTTTGCCGGCCGAGTTGACTCGTTATGACTCGCCAGGGGATTCTTCTGCGATCACCTTCTTCGAACCGAAGGATGCAGCCTTTGTTGACAGAAACGACAGGGTCAAAAATGGTACCAACAGGAGAGGGGAGGGAGAAGAATTTGGCAAGGACGAAAACGCAGAGTTTTGGTGAGGTGGCAGGTGGCACGGCAGCGGTGTGTTGCTGCTGTCCATGCACGGTGATAAACCTTCTTGTTTTAGCCGTTTATAAGGTGCCGGCTTGTTTATGTAAGAAAGCCAAGACACGACACCGTTTGAGAAAAAAGAAGCAGAAAGAAAGGTCCCTGTTGTCTACCAGTAGCGGTGGGTCCAGGGAGGAGGAATTACAGTCAGAGAAGAAGGCTACAGAGGTTGTGGAGAAAGGGAAATGTTGTGATCACCATGATCATAATCATGATGAAGAAACTGAAGCCGTTGATTTGGAGAAGCAAATGTGGGACCAGTTTTGCAATACTGGGTTTTGGAGGAGCCCATCTCAAAGAGGTACATGATGGATGCTGCAAGACTGGTGTCTTGTATAAAATAATGGGTCTCGAAATTGTGCTTTGGTGGTGGTAAAGGGTACAAATGCGGGGTTTTTTGAACTTGATAGCGATTGATTGGATTTGTACTTTGAAAGGAAGGGTACAAATGCAAATTGGTTTTTGTGTGCGGTCCAACGCGAGTTCGTGAAGATTAATTTCTGTGGGCCTTCGTGTAAGAACATAAGTTCTGACTTCTGAGTTCTTCTGAAAATGGAGATGTAATGCATCATGCAATGTGGAGATGTCCTTGTATTGTCTTTCTGTTGGATAATTGACATGGACTGGGGTGGCGTGAGAAAAAAAAAATTACACATTGGATAGTTTTTCCTTAATTATTCTTTTTTGGTTCGTGGGATATGATGCTTTTTGTGATTTGGGATGGGGATTTGAGGTTAGATTGAGTGAGAATCTTCTATAGAAGGGAATCTAATTCCATGATCAACAGACGTCTCAGCTTCCTAATTGTAAATCTGGTGTTCTTTTATAGTTTTTTGCCCTTTTATGTTCATTTTGTTTCTGGGTTTTGGCTGTTTTTATGTCGGATGTGGAGCAGAACAGCCTTGGTTTGCTTGATTTTGAAGAAAATGATTTTCGGGAAACACGAGCATGGAACTCGTAGGCAGTAATTCTATCTTGGATTAGAGAGAACACTAGACAATTGAATCTAATATTTCAGAGTTATTTTTGGTCCGAGAAGAAGACCAAGGTCACAGTTATAACCGAGATTGGTTCGGGTTGAAGAAAAAACGAGAGTAGTTGTTAGTATATATTGTGGCCAGCAATATTGTCATTGAGTTTTTCAAATATTTGACTTGTGATAGGGATTTTCCACCTCTTAATGTGAACTCAATAATTTCATGAATTTATTCCTCCAACCATCCCAATTTCAAGATTCCTGTTGAGTTGATGGATATGCTGAAGCTGAAACAAAGTGTGAGCCTCCTATTTATTTATCTTTCGGAAGTTGAAGAAGCATAAACAGAGAGGGTCAAGTGTCAGCATAAATGATGCTTTATGGGACGATGTATCATTGTCAAATTGGCTTCTTTATCTTCTTGTTCGGAAACCCAGATTCGACCTTGCTTGATTCCATTTTTAAAAGCTGCGGAGTGCTTCTTTTTTTTTAAATATTGTGGTTAAAGATGTTTAAAAATTTTTATAATTTTTTATTTTATTTTATACATCTTCACGTCAAAATCATCAAATAAAAAAAATCATTTTATTTTATTTTATTTTATTTTTGAACAGATTATATTTTTAAAACATGCTACAGAAAAAACAAAAACCACTACACTATCAAATACTCCCAGGGCACTTGTGATTTGGAATTTGAAGGCTTCTCTGGTAATGAATTGAAAGTCACGATTGGATTTCCGATGTATATAATGCACGACCTGGATTCATGGGGGGGAAACTTCCAATTGGAAAGTTTTGCTCGCATGATTAATTTTTTCATGATCCAGTAAAATTCTAATAGAAAAATTAATACTACGAGTATAAGAATTAAATCATTCTATTTATATTAATTAACATATCAGAAGAATTCTAAACAAGAAAAAATTAAGTATGCTTGTTAAATCTTATCTATATTAAAGAGGTGAATCATTAGATTGTTAAGTAAATTTATGGATTATCGAGTCAAACTATGTTAACATCTTTGTTTTCTAATTAAAATAATATTTTTTTATATTAAAAATAATAATTGATATTGATCCTATTAAATCTCTTACCTGATTATGAATCAATCAATTCATTGAGTTATTCAAGTTTTATTAAATTAATGTTGGAATTTATTTAAACTAAAACATGATATAAATCAAGTTTTTATTCGTAAATTATTCGGATCTATTAGTTGATTTGGATAAAAACTAAAGACCATTATTTTAAAAAATAATTTAATATTTAAAAATGATTTTGAATCTTTTTTCAATGATGTTGGACAAATAATCAAATTATGATCATGACCCATCAGCCATGCATCAGTTTTCATAAATTTTTTGTTGGTGAGTTATTTTCTTTTAGGTCTTAAACTCCTCTCTTCCCATATTTATTTTATAAATTCATATTTTTCTAGCTCATTTAATGCATTCCATTTTGTTATTATTTTCAAAAAATGATAATGGTGGAGGATCCTATTTTGACCACTCACTCCATCCAATCTTGCTAATTCAATTTTCCTTTCTAGCTGTCCTATTATTTTGCCAGCCAAACCATTACTTAATTACTTAAACTTTTTATTAATCATAATCCATTTTCTTTTTATTGAAGAAACTATTTTTATCTGAAAAGGAAGTATTGGAAAATTAATTTATTAAAAATGACGTGCACAGCATTATTAATTGCATTTCTAAATATTTTTGCAGAGTCAAATATGATTAAAAAACTGGGCATGTTAATCTTCGGAAGGCTGCTGACTCGAGAGGACAAGGTGTCTCCTCGAGAAAGGTGCTCGAAATCATCGAGTTTAAGCTCGAATTTTCATTTTAGAAGAACATCAACATCAATTGCAAATTTGCAATAAGATTTTTATAAAGTCAAATATATAAAAAAGAAAAAAACAATTGTAATAACCTTTCCATGTCAATGTCATGGGCTCGGTAAGCCTTGAAGTCGGAGGCCTTAGAAAACTACGTGCCCAATTTATTTGTCTAGAAGGCCACATTGCTGAAACAGTCGAATTAAACCTTAAAAAAGACCTTTAAATGGCTTCATGATACCCTGTTTTTTTTTTAAAAAAACCGTTTCGTTCTCAACTTTTTTTTTTCTTATTTTTTTTTTAGATTGTTTGAATGTTTTATATCAAAAATATTTTTTAAATAAAAATAAAAATATTATAAGATTATTTTAAAAACAATCCCCACCCTCCACCCCCTTCCCTACGGTTTATTGATTCAAGATGTTTTCTGTAAATTTGACGAGACATTGTTTCTGCAATATTATGTTCCTATACTTAAACCCAGAAAAATATGTCATGTTTTTATATATATTTTTTGGTCTTTTAAATAAATTAATTATATATTTGTTTTAATCTTTTTAATACAAATACTAAATTCAACCATAATTTTAATCAAACACTTTAAATAGCAATTTCAACATAATCTTAAACAAACATATATTTCAATCTAAACAATCAAAACTAAAACTAATTTTTAAAAATTTATATTTTTCAAATCACAGAAATAAAAACTAGTCGATTGAAACACAGCTGAAAACTTGATCCGAACCACGCATAAAAAAACATAGATTTGTTAATTGCTTTTCAATAACTAAGGCTCAACCTCAGTTTCAACTTCCAAATGTTTACCAAACACCATGGAACACGAGTTAGGGACAAACCCCATGTTGTTGTGCTGCAACCCCAAACAATTACTTCGGGTCAGTAGAGTTGGAGGGTAGGGTAAAGGCATTGAGTGCATGCTGAGAGAAAGGTTTGTTTTTTTTTTTTTCCTTCCTGTTTTGTAAAGAAATGCAACGAGAGAGAATGGTGAATTATACCATGGGAGACGGGGTCAATTATTTTCTTTCAATCCGAAGGTTTTTTTTATAGGCAGATTGTTCCCACCTGGGACCTCCTAGTGATTGATGTTGGAGAAAAGGCATGGTGGGATTTCTTCTCAAGCTTCTTTGCTTGTTTGCTGAGCACTCAACTAAAAGGAAGAAGCTTTTGTGCTTAAGAAGTTTTTTAGCTATGCTAAAAAAATGCAGGAGTATTCTGGTTTGGTTTGCCAATTGTCGCGTATGGAGAAGGAAGCATTGGAAGGCATTCTTTCACTGTCCTTTTGTCTTGGAGGATTAAGAATTGAACCATTATTCCTTAAGGAGATCGAATGAACTCGCTAAAACAAGAAATCTCAGCTCCCGTGTCGTGTTTGCTTCTAAAAAAAATCATAACAATTGTTTTTTTTATAATTTTAATATATTTTTAAATTAAAATTCAATAACAAACAAACATGTCAGGAGTAGTATGAAAGGTTAAACAACCATGCACGGACATAGGTTCTTGGGGAAAAAATATTTTAGTAGGAAAGGAAAACAAATCACATCACATCATTTACTTTCATGACAACTAAGATGCTACGAGCCATGTCAAGAGTAGTATCCAGAGCCCAGCCCAGAATCATCATCATCATCATGCAACACTCGATCACCAGGGGCCCACATCATAAAAAAATCGTTGCTTTCAGTTCCCGGCAAGACTAGTTGTCAGTAAGTCTGATAAAACTCTCCGAAAAACCCTAATTCACCCTTTTACCTCAACCACTTCCACCACAACCTGCACTCAAAAACCACACACTCCCCCCCGCCCTCCACCTCTTTCTAAAATTGAACAAAATCCCATTTCTGAATTACCCACATGTAAAATTTTATTTATTTTGCTTCCCAAATTTAGTTCTCTGTCAGATTCAATAAAGACCCATCTCTTGAAATTAACTCCTTTGTTAAAAGTTTCAATCTTTTCAATTTTCATCATTGAAGTTCGCTCCTTTTTCTTCCAATTTTAACAATTTTCTACTTCTTCAAATTCAATCAAAACCCATCTCTTAAAACTAAACAGTTGTCAGAAACTTTCTATTTTGGCCTCCAAATTCTTCCCTTTTCTCTCTCTATCTTATTCTCGTTCTCTAACTAGAAAACTCATATTACAATTTGAGAATTAGCCTGGAAATTTTCAACTTCCTATACATTAGTTGATTTTTTGTGTTTTGGTTTTTTTGGTTGTTGTTGCTTCAATGGCAGAGGATAGGAATGGGGATCGAAGTGAAGAGAGTGATTACACATCAGAAGATGAGGGAACGGAGGATTATAGGAGAGGAGGGTACCATGCTGTGAGAATCGGTGATACATTCAAGAATGGGAGGTATGTGGTGCAAAGCAAGCTTGGTTGGGGTCATTTCTCTACGGTTTGGCTCGCTTGGGACACTCAGGGATCGGTATGTTTTATGGCTTTTCTTTATCTTTATCTTTTTAATCAGTAATGGGAAATTTGCGCTTATTTATTAGAATAGGAATTTCAGTTTTTTATGTTTGGATTGTATTTTTTTAAAAAAATTATTGTACCAAAAGGCCTTTTTTTTTTTGCTTTATTAGATAATTTCATGATTCAGGAAATTCACATTAGTGTTTATTGTTTGACTCTTTAACAACACGAGAAATTCATTGTTTGTAGCGTTATGTAGCTTTGAAAGTTCAAAAGAGCGCTCAACACTACACCGAGGCAGCCATGGATGAGATAAAGATCCTTAAACAGATTGCCGAGGGAGACCCTGATGATAAAAAGTGTGTTGTCAAGCTTTTGGATCATTTCAAGCATTCAGGGCCTAATGGACAGCACGTTTGTATGGTTTTTGAGTACTTGGGAGATAACCTCTTGACCCTTATTAAGTACAGTGATTACCGAGGGGTTCCTCTACACATGGCAAAAGAGATATGCTTTCACATATTAGTGGGTTTGGATTACTTGCATCGCCAACTCTCAATCATCCACACTGATTTGAAGCCAGAAAATGTCCTGCTTTTGTCAATGATTGATACATCAAAAGATCACAGGAAATCAGGTGCTCCTCTTATCCTTCCAACCAGCAAGAACAAAATCGTGGCTGAATCTAGTTCTTCCAAAGAAATCAAGAGTTTGAGTGGGGATTTGACAAGGAACCAAAAAAAGAAAATTCGAAAGAAGGCTAAGAAGGCAGCTCAAAGTTGTGCGCAGAAAGAAGCTTCCTCGGAAAACGATGCTGATCCCAAACCAACTAGTCCTGAAGATTCTAATGTTGATGCAAAATCAAATGAAGATTCTGTCGATGAACAATCAAATGGTTCTGTGATTAAAGATGATTCAGCAAACACTGATGGGCAGAAGGATGCTTGCCAAGCAAAACGCAGCAGAAGGGGGAGCCGCTCTACAAGGCAAAAGCTATTGGCTGCTGCTGATCTAAAGTGTAAATTGGTAGATTTTGGAAATGCTTGTTGGACATACAAACAGTTTACAAGTGATGTTCAGACAAGACAGTATAGATGTCCAGAGGTTCTTCTGGGATCTAAATACTCTACTCCAGTAGATCTTTGGTCCTTTGCTTGCATTTGTTTCGAGCTTGCCACTGGCGATGTCCTTTTTGATCCTCACAGTGGTGACAACTATGATAGAGACGAGGTATGTGCTCACGATGCAATCCTTCACCCCTTCCCCAATTCATCATTTTGCTGCAATGCATTGGTTTAATTTATTTTATCACGTACATTTTTAATAACAGATGCATTCTATTAATGATAACACCTATGTTTTTGCTTCTGTGCTTTGCTTTATTTTTGTTCTGTTCTAACTTATCTAGGTTATACTTACAGGATCACTTGGCATTGATGATGGAACTCCTTGGCGTGATGCCGCGCAAGGTAGGAGTGTTACATGTATTTTAATGATTTCAATTGCATACTTATTTACGGCTTCCATGGATTTGAAAATGTTTATTGTTTTTTTGTAACATCATTTCTTTTCCGGATAAACTGAATAAGATCAAAATTAGCATTGCAGTATTAGGTTTTATGTACTTGCTGTGACTGTTTAAAGGCATGTATATTTTCCTCAGGTTGCATTAGGTGGTCGCAATTCTCGGGATTTCTTCAATAGATATGGAGATTTGAGGCATATTCGTAGGCTGCGTTTTTGGCCTCTCACAAAGGTGCTTATGGAGAAGTACGATTTCAGCGAGCAAGATGCTAATGACTTGAATAACTTCCTTGTTCCCTTACTTGATTTTGAGCCTGAAAAGAGACCGACAGCAGCTCAATGCCTAAATCATCCATGGATCACTGCTGGTCCTCGTCTGCTTGAGCCTTCCATGCCAAGTTTCAAGCACGAGACAAAAGATGGGAATATATCTGAAACCGAGAAGGATGAGAGGGAGGCTATGGAAGCTGGAATAGGAAATATAGTCATTGACGGAGCTTCAAAAAAATCCAAAAAACTGCAACCTATGGAAAATCCTTTGAAATACACATGATATAATTTCCAGGTGGTGTTTAACACCAGACTTTTCACTTGTACCTTTTCCAAAAATGGCTTCGATCTTCCATGAGGAACCTCAGCTTCCCAAATTCATTTGAGATCCATCCATATCTTGCTGTGGAATGTGATTTCGGAATCATCAAGTCAATAGTGTGGATGATTTGTGAGTTGAATGGTTCCAGTTTTGTAGAAGAGGCTCGCACAGGTGTTCCAACTAAGAAATATGCCTCCCTCTGTATCCTCTGTATTTGACTCTGTTTTGATTTATCCTTGTACAATGTACAAGCATCGATTCAAGGGTTCATCATGTATCAGGCTTCTAGATTAGATGTGTTATTTTGAGACATTTTTTGAGGCTTCAGTTTTACTTTTTACCGGATTGCATTTGTTACATTGATTTCTTCTTCTGAGACAGTACTGGTTGCTGCTTGCTTAACCTGCTTGATGAATTATGCTGCTTTTGTTGATGCTATGACATAACCATTGAGGTTGGTGCTTCTGCCGGTTGTCCTTGAGCACAGCTATCGGCTTAAAGCAAGACGAGACTCCTTTCAAGCATGGATGGCAAAACTGCAACAAAAATGCAAGAGATGCTTTCGTTTCAATTGAAGCAGGAGCTCCAAAATCTAAAAGAAAGAAAAAGAAGAAAACCTAGAGGTCGACGTTGATCAAGGGAACTCGGTTTTTTCTTAAAAACAGCTTGCTATCAATTTTTTTTTTTTTTTTTTTGTAAATTAAGCCCATATTAATTACTCTTCATATATTGAAAAGAAATTTTTTCGTATTTGCCGCACCGTGGGGCCTGATTCTTGACTACGGGTCCTTTTGATCAGGTTTAGCGGTGTAAAAAAATTGAGAAGTTAGGTCCTTGGAATACACTAAACTGTGTTTATTAAAAAAATTAAGTTTGTGATGTATTTTTTCTGAAACAGTTTTTATATAATATTTTAATTGAATTTTGTAAAATTTTGTTTATTTTTATGTTTAAAAAATATTTTTTTTAATTTAATTTTTTTTTATTTTTTTAATTCAAATTAATTTTTTTTTATATTTTTAGATTATTTTGATTCGCCGATATCAAAAATATTTTTTAAAAAAATATTATTTTGATATATTTTTAAATAAAAAATATTTTCAAAAAAAAAATTACAACCAAACATTATATATATATATATATATATATATATATATATTGTTGTATATAAATTTTACTATAATTTTTACCAAATATATTTTTTTAAAATTACAATAACAAAAAGCTACCTACATGTTATGAAACCATTGATGACGTTCGCAAGCTTTCTTTTTGCTGGTCATTAGAGCTATGATAACAATGGTTTACTTCGGTCCTTTAGGATCGTTAATTGTGATGCCAACCTCTTTCTACTGGCTGTGCAGGACTTCTTGAGCATTCAACTAATCCAGGCGAATGACACGAAGTACCTTTTTCCAGTGGACAATGTCACGTGAATCATTCTAACTGGCAGCGAATTGTGGACACTGACGGCCAGTCTGTAGACTCGACTCTGTACCTACAGGCTACAGCAACAACCAGGTCCATCTCACCTTGACCATTACAAATTACAGGTCCCATGAATTTAAAACCCAGCAGAGCTGGAGAGTGACGGGTTCAGTTGGTTATTGAAAGCTGCCGCAAAATTGGCTCCGACCTGATATCTGGTATTGTTTCCTTAATCTGCCAGGCTTTGTTACCATTCCTTATGAGCCATAAAAGGCTGGTTGGGATAGTTATTGAACGCAATCTGTCAATCGAGTCATTTAGGTTCCAAAAAGAATCCGATTAAAACGGAAAAGAAAGCACAAGAAGCCATGAACGTCTTCATGAATATAACCATTGTTGGAGACCGATGTAGAAAAAGATCCAGTCATTAAATCAACCAGATCAATTTTTTTATTATTATAATAACATTTTTTTTTTTAAAAAAAAAACATAATTTCTTGGTATTGACTTTCTAGATTTGAATTAGATTTAGCAAGGTTATTAAGAACTCAATCTAGTTAACCAGGTTTTACTAGATTAATGTCTTTTTTTATTCAAGCTTATAGACATGGTATAACAACTATGAAGAAAACCATTGAGTATGCTCAGGTCAAATATCTGTATGCTAACAATGACACTGCACCAGACTCATAGCTATGCCTGAGCCTAACATTCAAATCAAAATGTTGCATATTAAAAGATAAGGAGTCGATAATAACAATACTCTCGTACATTGTCTGGGTCTCAGCCAAACACCCCAGGTTCGGATTATTCCAAACAACATTTTTTAAATATTTTTTTTTGGATCATAATATAAAAATTAATAGAAGATATTATTTTAATGCATTTTCAAGCAAAAAATACTTTTAAAATTAACCACTACTACACTCTCAAACACCCACTTAATCTTGCAAAGATTGACAAGTAGAGACAGAGAGATGGGAGCCAGATGAATATGAAATTCTGAGATGCCATTAGACGTAACTGGAAACAGAGATTTACTTCTGCTGGGAATCACAGCCTAACAACAAAATTTTCAGAATGGCTATGGTACTCCAGTTTGCAAGAGCAAAAATACATATAATTTCTAAGGAACAATTTCTCCCCACTTGTTCGAAGAATAAGCACTTCCTTCTTTCCAGGAATTCGCAGAACCTTGCTCCGTTTCTCTTGTAAACATTGAAGCATTGGATATTGAAGTTCCATGAAACTTCACTTCTTGGTTTCAACAGCTGTAGTTGTGTACTGTCTGGCCGCAAATAATGTTAATGTAACTACCTACATACAGCTCACTAACAGCAATCAAATCAGACTATTATGCGCTCTAAAAACATCTTCGACTGTTCCTTGTCTAGGTGACTCGAATCAACTGGCCATGAGAGCTGCTTCAGTTTTGAGATCGCCTATAAAATACACAAGATAGCATTAGGTCAAGTCACTGCCATAAAAGTTATCTCATGAAATTCATGATAAGGACTCATGAACCTCTGAAACATTAGAATATTTCTCATAATGAGCTGAAGTGGGATCTCCAGTTGACCTTGGATTTCTGCTACAACAGTTTATTACTAGAGGAGTCCTTAGTAGATCAAGAGATTTTGCTAGAAATAATGGTTCACGGGAAGCAGCACTTACCTATATTGAATAATTGCCCAGATTACAGTATCTTCCTAGCTCTAAGATATGAATACATGAGAAAAAATGCCACAACAGCACCAAAAATTATCCCAGCTGTTGTTAACCAAAAAGCAAACTGCAATTCCAACAAAGATGTTATGGCACAACAATTTTAACCAGACCAGAATAGAATAATATGGAATGATGATTTTGAACTTTTGGAAGACGAACATACCACATGCTCTTCAAGATAGGACTTCAAATTCATGCCAAATATACCTGCAGCCAGGAAACATTTCTTATGATAAGCATGCAAAAATAGATTCTCAGATCATTTCCTTCATGGCACTAAGTATCATTAACATAATAGCATATGTGACGTTATTAGACACATAAGAAATCAGAAACTTGTAGCAGTATTTCAGCATGGTCAAGTTTTCTGAGAGATGATTCTGGAGTTAACTGTTTTTTCATCTTTTGGAGTTACCTAAGTGCATGACCTTCCTACTTTACATATTCTCTCACATACTTAATTCCTTGTAAATATACAGCAGTTAATTTTCAGAAGACGAGATGTGATTGAGATCCTGCTTGAGAACTAAATCTTCAGTTTTAACCCA
>Ga0325401_1003635_pt1 | contig 14225 bp, 19 predicted proteins | sample PopdelMetagenome_FD_205666 | JGI IMG/M metagenome (GOLD analysis project Ga0325401, IMG submission 205666) | Populus deltoides microbial communities from Bellville, Georgia, United States - Xylem-PdKOR-R2 | ecosystem: Host-associated > Plants > Phyllosphere > Stem > Wood/Secondary xylem | place...
CATGTAAGGTTACGCAATTTTCAGATCAATAAACTTCTTGCTGCACTTATTGTGTGTTGGTGGGATAATCTCCCTTCCTTGGTTCTCTAAAGAACTGAAAACGACTTATCGAAGAACAACTATCTTCATGGCGTCATCCTTATACTTCTCGTTCGCGAATCAATATTCGTTGGGTGGGGGTCTCCGTTTCCAATAGTGCTGGTGCCTAGGTAAAAATTATCTTTGTGTCACACTCCTATCAAACCTGATTTACTTGGCTTTCCAGGAATTGGTGTCTTTGCGTGTGGGTTGCGTGACCACGTGATCACGAGATTCGCATCATATTTTCCAATAAAAAATGGAACCACAACCTGTTTAGTCACTTTCACTTCACCACTATCATTCAGCCTTTGCAACCTATATGGTTTAGCATGCTTAACAGTACACAAATTCAGTTTACTAACAAGGGTGATACTACAAACATTAACACAGCTTCCACTATCTATAATTAAACCACACACTTTGCTTTGTACATAACAACGCGTGTAGAAGATGTTCTCCCTTTGTTGATTAGTTTTATCTTCCTTGACCTGAACCTGAAGTGTTCGCCTTATAACCAAGGACTCCTCAACCGGTAATGCTAACTCATCCCCATCACTATCCTCCAATGATGGCATGCCTTCACAATAAGATCTGTCACTTTCAGATTCCATATCACCATTATCTGTAATCATCATGATTCTCTTGTTTGGACACTCTGAAGCTTGATATCCATGTCATTAACACCTGAAACATTTAACATCACGGGTACGTCTAGGTTAAGTTTCAGATTTACCACTAGCATCAGTATGCACATCAACTTTAGCCTTTGGTGGTTCAGTTTTAGAAGGAACAAAGGATATGGGCCGGACAGTACCCTCTCTCTTTAGATTCGGCTTCCAAGATGATGAAAAGCTCGAATTAAACGTTGGCCGAGCATGTCCCTTTCGAAGTTGTCTCTCCACCTTCGTAGCCATGTGAACCACTTTAGCTCCATATAGTGTTGTAGCTCAACCACATTGGCAATGTCCCAATTCAACCCATTAAGAAATCTAGCCATGGTGGCTTCTCTATCCTCAACAACATTAGCCCGACTCATTGCTATCTCCATCTCTTTGTGATATTTATCTACTGTCTTATAACCTAGATTCAGAACTTGGGGCTTCAGATAGAAGTCTCTGTAATAGTGGTTTAGCATAAATCGTCTCCTCATTAAGACTTTCATCTCCCTCCAAGTCTGAATGGGTCGCTCCCCATTCCTCCTCCTACTGATTACAATTTGATCCCACCAAATCAATGCATACTCTGTAAACTCAAATATCACCAATTTTACCTTCTTTTGTTCAGAATAGCCATGGCAATCAAAAATTCAATCTATCTTTTTCTCCCACTCCAAATAAGCCTTAGGATCGTTTTTACCTTGAAATTAGGAATTTTCAGTTTAATGGTGTCCAAGTCCCCATCCATATCTTCATAAGTGCCCATGCCACAGAAATTCACATTCCTCCTAGCCCTGTTCAGTCCAGACCTGATTCCTTGGCCAGCAGATGCAAAATCATAGTCATCTTCACCCGCATCTGCATTTTTGTCAACAAACTCTTCAAAATCAGATCTGACATTCTAGACAACAGCTCAAGTTACTGACCTATGGCTCGCAAGTGGAAAGCTATGTCAGCATTTTGTGTCGCTGATTTGTTGTTTTCAGACATTATTTGAATCTGCAAAATTTGATTAATAGCACAAAATATATCCTCACACCTCTCATGTGTCACACAAAAAAAAATCAAGGCTTTTCACTCTAATAAGCTCACTATGCCTTTTACCACACAAGTTGCTTTCTTTTGGTTCTTTAGGAACTGAAATCAACAAATCAAAGTCAGTAGCCTTCGCAGCGCACTCTAACTATAATTTTCAGACTTAAGAATCAATAATTATACTAAAAACAAAGCAAAACAAAACTACGATTATGATTTTGCGAGTAGCAATGCAAATTCGTATGAATTGTGGACGAAACGAAGACACGAAATAAAACAGAAGCGAATATTAGCTAAAACAGTTACTTGACTCCTAGATATCCCAAATATAATAGAAACAAAAAGATTTGGATAAAACTAAGGATTATGTTTTGAAATTTGATGCAAATCTAACCTGTTACGCAATTTTTACGTAACAGAATTGAAACCCAGACCAAACGATCTTGAAATAACCTCAAATTCAATATGTAGTATTATAATACTAAAACAACAAAAAAAATCAATTTATAAGTCGTTTTTTTATGTCTAAGTACCCAAACCCCTTGTATGATCAGTTTGCGGCAGAATTGAACCTCCAATTAAAACCTCCAGAAGCTGATATCAAAATGAGCCCAAATTTAAAATATGGTGCGATCTCATCCCCAATACACAGAATATGAAGTTTCATTTTAGTCTAAGGTGTTTTGCTTATGATTCACTAAGAGTAGTGTTTCTACGGCAGAATTGAACCTCGAATTAAAACCTCAAGCAAACAATATCAGAATATGCCCAAATTTGACATATGATGCGATCTCAACCCCAATAGACTGAATATGAATTTCAACTGATTCCGAGGTGGTTTGCTTATGGTTCAACAAGAGTTGTGTTTCTGCTTAAAAACTGATCCCTCTCTCTCTCTCTTTCTTTTTATTATATTGATATGATTAGAGACAGTAACAAGATGAAATATAATCCCCCTTTTTTTTTCTTAGATGACACAGACACGAAGAACAAGAAGATGGGCGCAAACACTGAAAAACTTAAAGGAACACCAAAAAAACCTCGTGATCACGTGGTCACGCAACCCTAAACTGAAAAGCCCATAACTTAATCCAAACAAGCCTTGGATCCTAACTAAAAACAAAGCATAAATTAAGCCCAAACAAGCCTTGGGATGTAGCTGAAAAAAAATATAAAGCCCCTAATATTAAATCCATGTTCTATCATGAGAAGAAGAGAAGGAAGTAAAATATTACAGAACTGATTCAAGGCTTATTTATAGCCTTCCATGCAGCCCCTTAATCCTAGAAACAAAAGTAGTAGCCACCCATGTTGTTTCCAAGTTGTAGTAGGATTCTTTTGTTTCCTTTGTTGTCCTCACCTCTTGGCCCAAATAAAGTTGTATTGGACCCCTCTTACACATGGATAAGATGCACCTTTCAATTTTGACTTGGTACTATAATGGACCTTTCAATTCAAAACCAATGCAGTCAATGCCTCTTTTAATGCCTTTGTCTTGGACCAAGTCATTGGACCATTTGGAACACATAATGGGTCCTTGCTAGTGTTTTTGAGCTAGCCCATATCATCTCGTCTCACCTTCTTGCGGTTCTTGCAAAACTAAAACCAACACCAAATAGAACCAACTTGGCAGTGCAATCCAAATATATATATATATATATATACAAGAAGCAATAAAAACTAGAAAACAAGCAAAACAAAACTGCGATGATAGTCTCGCGAGTAGCAAGCAAGTCTATCCGAAATATAAACAAAATTGAAGACTCGAATAAAAATAGAAACAAAAATATGCAAAATGATGAAACAACTCCAAAATATGTTGGATATGATGAAAATAAACTGTAGGCAATGAAAACAATTGAGCAATGAAAGAAAGCGAATTTCAAAGGTTGACGCAAAATAGACTCGTTTACGATGAGTTAAGTCTGAATCTGAAACCTAAAGTAAATGATGTCCACTTGAGTTATAATTTCATATATAGTGCGATATCAACCTAAATAGATAGAATATAAAGTTTGAGCAATTTACGATAAGGTTTGATATACTGACGCAACAACATTATGAATCAGACCTGATTAGACCTGAATTTGAAACCCAAAGCAAACCATATCCAATTGATCCCAAATTTGATATGTGGTGCAATTAGGACCCCAGTAATTATATTGTCAAAGTTGAGCTAATTCCCAGTTGATTTGATCGAATTTTCTCTTGTTTAGTTTTCTGCGGCAGAATCTAATAAACAACTTTTTGAACGATTTTTTTTTTGCTTTTATCATTTTTTTATGCTACTGATATATTTTGAACAATAACAGAATGAAATAAAAAATTTTTTATATGCCGCAAATTCAAGGAGAAGAAGAAATTGGATACTAAGGAATTTTTGCGTAATCAACAAGAAACGAAAATTTCAGAAGGATATAACCTGATTAATGGAGCTAAGTTATGATACTAAATGATGCGAACCTCGTGATCACGTAGTCACCCAACCCACATGCAAAGACACAAATTCCCGAAAAGCCAAGTAAATCAGGTTTGATAGGAGTGTGACGCAAAGATAACTTGTACCTAGGCACCAGCACTATTGGAAATGGAGACCCCCACCCAATGAATATTGATTCGCGAACGAGAAGCATAAGGATGATGCCATGAAGACAGTTGTTATTCAATAAGTCGTTTTCAGTTCTTTAGAGAACCAAGGAAAGGAGATTATCCCACCAACACACAATAAGTGCAGTAAAGAAGTTTATTGATCTGAAAATTGTGTAACCTTACGTGTTTGGTTATGCCTTTATTTATACTGACTCTAGACTTAAAGAAACCCTAATGGACCCCTGTTAGGTGGACTTATATAAAGCCCACTTACAATTGACCCAAATATGTAATAATAACCCAAAACCTAAGAAGAAAATAATACAAATAATAAAAATCCAAAAATTATCATGCTAAATATGCTAGAATCAGATTTGTCACCCTTAAGAAGTCTTTAAATAAACTAGAAAAAATCTGATTTGGAAAATTTATGTTGCTACCCCCTTTGATGTCTTGATTAGCTTGGATTTCCTTATTTAACTTGGACAAATGAGAACACAAATTTCCTCCTTTGTTCCTGATTTAATTACTTTCCTTCCTAAGTTATGAAAAGCATTAAATAGTCCTCCCCTCTTTAGGAATAAGATATGGTCACCTTCCTTACTTAATTAGGAGAATAAAGTGCTGACTTTTTATCCTTGTAGCATTAGGAAAAATAACAAGCCTAACAAGGCTGGTATTGGGCTGGACACATCAACCCCTTGTTCTACACAAATTGGGCTCTTCTTAGACCCGAACTGGATGAATTAAAGGCTCTCATTCATGCTCCTTAAATGTCCCAAGCCCCTCTAGGTCCATTTTACTCCATATGTTCTGAACAAGCTCATTCAATGCTTCTTTAAGCTTATTTGACCTAGCTCTTGTGATTAGCCCAATTGGCACCTCCAATGGGTCGTTGGCATGATTACACTTGGTGTTGGGCTGATCCGCATCATTCCGCCCCTTTTTAGCTTGTTTAGCATACTTTATCTTTTTCTGCTCAATATGTAATCAAACCTGCTCATGGAGTTCCCTCATCAATTCTGCCTTTCTAATTTGATGAAAACCACTCATCAAATCAACTTTAGAAAACAATGCACAATAGTACTAAAATCCTTCATAATCCTTTTATAAAAACTAGCAAGTCCATGAAAACTCCTTACCTCACTTACCAATTTTGGTGTACGCCAATCCCTGATGGCCTTAACTTTCTCCTCGTCCATCTCGATATCCTGCGCAGTTACGACATAGCCAAGAAACACAATTTTTTCCATGCAAAAGGTACACTTCTTAAAATTAGCATATAATTGCTCACTACGCAACACACTAAGTACATTACGCAATTTCTTGGACCTGAACTAGATGAATTAAAGGCTGCCCTTCATGCTCCTTAAATGTCCCAAGCCCCTCTAGGTCCATTTTGCTCCATATGTTCTGAACAAGCCCATTCAATGCTTCTTTAAGTTTCTTTGCCCTAGCTCTCGTGATTGGCCCAATTGGCACCTCCAATGGGTCGTTGGCATGATTACGCTTGGTGTTGGGCTGATCCGCATCAGGTTGACTCTCTCATCCATCACTACGACTCACTATATCAGACCATAAAGCCTCATGTAAGGATGCATTGTTGTCTCTGTAAATGATTGAAGCATTGAAACAGATATTGGTAGCTAATATCGTGAAAAAAACATGAATAGCCTAGTCTGACATTCCCAAGACATCCACCTTCACCACATCAGCATTCCAACAAACCCAAATACAGCCACGACAAGAGAAATCAAAATTATACAAGAAGGACCAATTACGTAGAAGAAGTTGAGAATTATTATCTTTATTCCTGTCTCTAACCTGAGTTTCAACCAAACAAAAAAAAAACATCGTCTCTTGATGGATGAGCCGACGCAATTCTGAATGCTTTATGGGATCATTCAAACCTCTAACATTCCAACATCCAATAATCATAGGAAAATAAAGAGGAGAACAAAACAACACAAAGATTACCTTGATTTGCCCCCCCTCGCAAGGAGCTAGATTTCTTATTCTTCTTTGAAGTGCCTGGAGAACCCTTTTTCTTTTTCTCTAGAGAGTCTCTAGCCTTACTAGCTAACTGATTAATAGTTTCCCCGTTAGTGGAATTCGGAGTTGCGGACTTGTCGGGATCAATGACGTTGACTTCTTATCACTGTGTTCCTTATTTGTATCACCTCCCATAGCTTCAATATCAACATTCACCTCATGAGTACCAGGGTTCACGGTTGCACAGGCAGTTGTATTAGAGACGGCTAAACTTTGATCTAAAACAGTACATGTAGCCCCCTACTCCTGCTTCATGTCTCCTCGTAAACTCTTCAAGTCAAGAGGAGAGGAAGGATTTTCATCTTCATAACAATCAGTATTATGCATATCTGATGCCGCATGATCCTTCATATTACAATCAGACATATATATACCAGATGTTGAGCAACCATTCTCATTACAATTACCCACTTTAGATGCCAAGGGATCATTCTCACCACTCGCAAAACCCTTATTTCGTTTACCAACTACCTGCCATTGAAACTGATTCTGCTTGTTATCTGCAGATTTAGAGTTCACAGCTCCTACATTCCTTTTACCCTCGACCACCACTTTAAGATTATCAATGTTATTAGTAGCACATATTGCTATGGTGTGTCCAAAGACATTGCAATTACTGCATTTCGACGTTATCCATTCGTAATCAGCTGAAATTGTTATGAATAACCCATTTTGACAGCGAAGGTCGTATTCCTTAACCAGCGTCTTCGAAGCATCTATCTCAACGCAAACTCTTGCGTAGCTAAGCCTTTTACGCAACAATGTAGTATGATCAGCATGAAGGGGGACCCCAATAGCACTCGTTACACAGCTCAACCCTTTAATAGTCCAATACTCGAGAGGAACATTATACATCCTAACCCATACCGGAACTCTGGCCAGATCATCTTTAAAAAAATTGCATATTCGGTTGCCAACATTTAAGGACCAAAAGTCTGTTTGCCATGTGCCATGGGGCTCTTTCCAGCACATTAGTGGAGCGATCAACATAATCAAAAGTGAAGAGGAAGAAACCATTATCCGAAGATAAAACTTCTGATAGACCGTAGGCGCCCCATATTCTTTTGGCAATAGAATTAACAACGGGATATGGTAATTTCTGCCCTACAAAAATGACCAACTAGGGTGGATTTCCAAAGTTTGCGGCCATCTTCAAACACATTAAATGGAGGAGCTACTGTCACACGACCATCAGTCATAGCGGGGGGAGCAAAGTGCAGATTACGGACTGGATTAATACCAAGGGTCTTGCTACCCTCATTGTCATCAACATCAGATCCCTTCAAAGCATTTAAAAAATTCAATTTGGGTCCAAGGTTTAGCTGTTCTTATTGCTGAGACCCTACCTTCACCTCATCAACTTTAGAACCCAACACATGGTTCATTTTTGGAACAATATTAGAAGCTTGGAGATTAGAATGTCTCTCTATGCTAACATCAGAATCAGCTTGAAACTGAGAAATCCTCATCCCATGGCTATTCAACATATCTTGTAGTTCTAATCTTAATATACGTCCAGACTTAACTTCATTGTGTTGTTCAATGTTAGTGCTAACCATTGGAACATTTTCCACATAAAAACATAGACATTATGGTAGCATACAAATACTAGAGAGAACAAAATTCTAAGAAGAGAAATTGAGTCCAAGAAGCAACCTAAGCTCAGAAGTAACAGCAATCTAATCTCATCAACAACAAGATTCAGATTATTTCATGAAGGAATAAGAGAATTACATAATTACAAGGCCAGTATCTCCCAGTACACTGATTGTAACAATGATCCATTCGGTCAAGATGTAGAGCAGGTTTCGTCGAACAACATACTAAAAAATGGTAATGATCCAACGGTGAACAAAGGAGATCAAGCTACGACAACAACCCTCTGAAACTAGCAAAAAAAATGAAACTTTCCAAAGAGCTGTAATTTAATCTTCAAGTATAGCAAGGGCCTTCATGTCTATGACAGCCATAAGAGAACCCATGAAGAAAACCCATTCGCTATGTTGTTCTGTAACTTCACCACTTCTCCATAGTTCCAGAACTGAAAATGCAGAACAGTAGAAATATTGCGAGATCAATATCTCCCACCTCATTGATTGGATCACAGATCCGTTCGGTCAATGTTGAGAGAAGGTTGGAATGAACAACATAGTCAGAAATGAGAATGATCCAATGGAGGAAGGAATAGATGTAGCTCTGACAGCACCACGCTCTCTCTCTTTCTCTCAATTCTCTCTCTCCAGCTGTTTTGAAAGGGAGAATATCTCACCACTCACACAACAAAGTTTCGACACAAGATGTTTATTAATCTGAAAATTTGGTAGCCAAAGAAACACTTGTTAATCCTATATATAATATAAACTCAAAAGGACTTTATTCACCAGCTAGCAAGCTGAGTTGTTAGTGTCCTTTCCCCTACCCCTAGTTTGAGCCCTTGTGAAGACCCAAAAATATAAATACAGGGACTTTCCAAATCATCACAGAATATGCTTCAGCCTTCAAGACAGTTCGACAGTGTTTTGTTTCTTAAAGCATTGTTTTTCACTACCTTCAGTTGAAACATTCTTTCCAAACTTACATGCTTTGTTATTATCATTAACATTGTCCTTGCCATCTCTTTTAGTATCATCATTGGCTTCATCATCGCTTTCGCTTCCATCATCTGTATCTTCCTGATTCTGTTTCACTACTACCAGCAACTAAAGAAATCCTTGATTGACCGCCAGCAATTATAGCTTCAGCAGATGAAAGAGAGCTTAGAAACCTTGGTGAAGAAGTGGCAAGTCAGGAGCAAGCATTTAATGCTAGTTTGGTCAATGTCCAAAAAAAGAAAGTTTTAGAGCATCAGATGGGAAAGCAAGTAGTTCAATCTTCCTTTTTAGCTAAGAATGGAAATATGCCAGCTGCTTTCACACCAGAGGTGTCACACTTAGATGTTAATATGGTAGATTTGGCATATCCCCTGCAAAGTGTATCCCTCAAATCTGATAATCCTCTTCAACAAACTAACAGTTGGAAGTTAAATTTCTTAAATGTTGTTAGAGGTGAGGCGAGCTTAGACATTAGTGTTGGCTCTTCTGTAAACTGAAACTTATTCTTCTTACCACCTTCCATGGATGCTGCACGGGTGATAGTTAGTCCTCCTAAAGATGTCTTTGAAGAAGGTTGTACTTTATCGCAATCCATCATTTTTGGACACTTTATAGGTCCGAAACTTCCATTCCCAGTGGTTAAATCTATAGCTAACAGAATTTGAGGTTCCCTTGGTTTACTAGAAGTGTTGTCTTCAGATAATGGCTTCTTTATCTTTTCATTTGATTCAGTTGAACATGCCTCTGCTATCCTAGACCGTGCTCCATGGCACATGGTTAATAGATATTTGGTACTTAGAAGATGGACACCAAACATGCAATTCTCTAAGGTTGAGTTATCCACAATTCTTGTTTAGATTAAGCTTCATCATGTTCCCTTAGAATATTGGACTAATAAGGGGCTAAGTGATGTTGCTAGTGCTTCTGGGGTTCCTTTACATGCTAATACCAATACCCTAAAGCGTAAACACCTAACTTATGCAAGAGTTTATGTTGAAATTTATGCTTCTAAGGTGCTGGTTAAGGAGTTTGATTTACCCCCCAACAGTATAGTAATTACTATTTCAGCTGAGTATGAATGGCTCCCTTCTAGATGTATCCTACAATGTTTTTGGCATAACTTAGTTGCACGTCTGGCTATTCAAAAAAGGTTGTTAATAGGACCAACTCAGAGTATAATTTGCTTAACAGTATAGTAATCTTCAATGGCAGGAGGTTGGAAAGAGAAAGAAGAGCAATCACAAGAATATGCCTAGAAGCTCTGGTAGAACTGAAGGGACACAATTAGTGAATGACGAGGCGAATCAGTTGTAGATTGCATCATGGATCATCCAATCAGTGAATTGTTGAACTTCCATATCGAGCAGTATATGTCATTCCTTATAAGAAAATATTGATCCAGAAGTTTGCATGAACATAAGTATCTTACCTTACCTGAGTTCTTCGACTAAGTATGAAGATTGTATGGAAGCTAAAGTTGAGAATATCACAGTGAAGCATGTTTCGAATGATGATTGTCCTAAAGCAACAAGCCCTTCTCAAAAATTCCCTTTGTTTTAAACCAGAACCGATAACGAACTAGCAAGTTAAGCTAAAGACTCTCTTGAGCTTTACTTGCTAGTTAAGAAGATTGTATGGAAGCTAAAGTTGAGAATATTATAGTGGAGAATGTTTCAGATGATGATTGCCCTAAAGCAATGCCCTTCTCTGCAATTCCTTTTGTTTTTAACCAGAACTGATAACTAACTAGCAAGTAAAGCTAGGAAGAAGAAGAAGTCAGTCTCATTGTGCGGGGCCAATTCAAGGTAATTTTTGTGTCCATGGTTGGTTTTGACATCCTTCTATTTTGTTCACTATGTTTATCAGATGTTGGAATATTAAATGTTTGAATGATCCTGTAAAACACTTAACTATTCATTTTCATGTACAAAAGCATTTGGTAGCTCCTTTTGGTTTAATTGAAATTCAAGTGAATAAATATAATGTTTCTCAACTTTCTTTTCAGAATTGGGCTTACTTGTTTAACTATGATCATTCTAATGGTGATCGTATTTAGGTATATTAGGACCTGAATGTGTTGAAGGTTGATCTTTTGGGTAGCTCAGATCAGATTATTCATGTCAATGTTACTATGGTATGATCACATGTTTCCTTCAATGCTTCATTTGTCTATAAAGATAATTATCCGTCTAAATGATAGACATTTTGGGCTTAAATTGTTAACTGTAGTATTGCCTAGGAGACTATTTTGTGGATTTTATTGGGGGATTTCAATGCTATTCGATCACTCGATGAGAAGTGTAGAAGCACTATATCATGGTCTGGGTGGCAAAATGACCTCAACAATTATGTGATTCAGTCATGTCTAGAAGATCTCAAATTCACGGGTTCTAGATTCACTTGGACTAATCAACAATGTAACAATACTATCTTGAAGAAAGTGGATTAAGTTCTTGTTAATGTCAAATGGAATTGTGAATTTACAGGTTCAGAAACTTGCTTTCTACCCTTTGTTATCTCACTCTCCTATGTTAGTTAAGATGGCGTGTTTGCTGAAAAGGAAGATTCCATTCAAGTTCTTTGATTTTTAGGCAAATCATCCTTTTTTTCTAGCCCTAATTTCTGAGACATGGAGTAAGGAGGTCACGGGCACTCCCATGTTTGTTTTGTGTAACAAGTTGAAAAATATTAAAGGGGTTTTGAAAGAGTTTAATCTCAAATACTTTGGTAAGATTTCAAAGAGGATGTTAGAGGCTAAGCAGAAGATGGATGAGACTCAATGTCAGATGCAAACAAATCCTTTAGATTTAGTGTAAGATCCCACATCGGAAGCGAGTGTCCAGAGCCAGGGCCTTATAAGTGCATGCTTACCTTGATTAGTAAGACGCGTTTTGAGGCCATGCGTGACTGCCAAGAACAAACCCGTGAGGGGGACCTGGGTGGAAGCCCTGGACATGGGTGGACTGGGAGGCCCAAAGCGGACAATATCTTGCTAGTGAGGTGGGGTGTTACATTTAGAGACCCATAGAACTGAGCCTATTCTTGTGAAGGAGTATGTAAGGCTTGCTAAATCTAAGGAGAGCTTCCTTAGGCAAAAGTCACGGTTGCAATGGTTGAATTTTGGGGATAAAAACTCAAAATTCTTCTTCAATTTGGGGAAAGGTTTTTAAAGCCGCAATAAGATCCTCTCTATCCATGATGAAAATGAGATGTGTTTTACAGATGCCATGAAGGTTATGGATACTATTGTGAATTACTTTTAGAAGATTTTTAGGGGTTTTAGTTCTAAAATGGTTCTTAATTCTTCTATGCTTTCTAGGGCTCTCTCCCTAGAGGATTGTCTCACTCTCAAAGTACGTCCCTCGACATTCCTATAACCGATGAAGAAATTCAAAAGATCCTTTTCTCTTTTAAGGACAATAAGGCTCCCGGTCTTGATGGTTTTAGTATAGGTTTCTTTAAGAAATCTTGGAGTATTATCGACCCAGACACTATTAATGTTATTCGATCTTTCTTCTTTTTTTGTTGGCTTCTCAAGCAGGTAAATGCTACAACTATATCTTTAATCCCTAAAGTCCCTAACCCTTCAAAGGTTACAAACTTTAGGCCAATCTCATGTGGTAATACCATTTACAAATGCATTGCCAAGCTCATCGCTAATAGAATTAAAGGAATATTATCGAATCTAGTTGGACCTTTCCAATCTGCTTTTGTTAAGGGGAGAAATATAAGTGATAATATCATACTTTCTCAAAAGCTTCTTCACAATTATCCCATTACATGTTCCAAATGGTCCAATAACTCGGTCCAAGACAAAGGCATTGAATGCATTGGTTTTGAATGTTTCAACCAAGTCAGAATTGAAAGGTCCATTAGAGTATCAAGATGAGACCCTAGTACATCTTATCCATATGCAAGAGGGGTCCAACATAACCTTATTTGGGCCATGAGGTGAGGACAGCAAAGGAAACAAAAGAATCCTTCTACAACTTGGAAACAACATGGGTGGCTACCTTCTCCTTTTGTTTCTAGGATTAAAGGGCTGCATGGAAGGCTATAAATAAGCCTTGAATAAGTTCTATAATATTTTACTTCCTTCTCTTCTTCTTATGAAAGAACATGGATTTAATATTATGGGCTTTGTTTTATTTTGTTAGCTACAGCCCAAGGCTTGTTTGGGCTTAATTAATACTTTGTTTTCAGTTAGGATCTAACGCTTGTTTGGATTAAGTTATGGGTTTTTCAGTTTAGGGTTTTGGGTCAGTTTTAAGTGGACCTCATTTAAGTCCACATAAGGGGTCCATTAGGGTTAACTTTTCAAAAACTATTTAAACTCATGTAAGCCAAAATTTCGGTAGCTTTGATGATAATTACTTCTGAATTTTTCAGTTTTAACGTGTGAGAGTGATTCTTGCATTCTTCAGTTCTTGAATGAACTGAACCTGACTTATCGAAGATTAACTGGCTTCGTGGCGTCATTCTACTCAATCCAATAGTGTTGGTGCCTTGGGGCAGGTTTCCATTGTGTCACACTCCTATCAAACCTATTTCGGCTTTCCGGGATCAGATCTCAATCTTGATTGTGGGTTGCATGACCACGTGATCACGAGGTTCGCATCACATATTGTCCTCCTAGATGCCCTCTGAAGGTGGATCTTATGAAAGCTTATGACTCGATAAGATGGGATTTCTTATTTGCTATTCTTCAAACGGTTGGCTTTCTATGGTTAATTGAATTGGTGAATGTATTTCTACTACTAGATTCTCAAACTCGATCAATGAAGAACTTCACGGTTTCTTTGTTGTATCTAGAGGTTTAAAACAGGGCGATCCTCTATCACCCTACCTATTTGTTCTTTTTAAAGAAGTTCTCTGTTTATTAGGTCAAATGGCTAGAAATCCTGATTTCAAGTTTCATTGGCATTGAAGAGGGAGGAAATTACTCATTTATGTGATGTGCATCATGGGAATTATAATCCATCTTGTAAAGCTAAAACTAATATGCAAGAGGATTCAGATGGTCCAATGACAAGAGCGAGAGCGAAACAACTACAAAGGGCCTTGACGAGTCAAATTGGAATGATTGAAGCTGCGTCAGAGTTAAAAATTAGCAATCAATTTGAAATTGGTTCAAGGATGTTTATTTGCCTACAATTGGAACTTGGAGATGGGAAAAGCCCTTAATGGTTCTTTTGATGCTGGGCTACTTGAATTTGGGTTG
>Ga0325401_1003636_pt1 | contig 14225 bp, 10 predicted proteins | sample PopdelMetagenome_FD_205666 | JGI IMG/M metagenome (GOLD analysis project Ga0325401, IMG submission 205666) | Populus deltoides microbial communities from Bellville, Georgia, United States - Xylem-PdKOR-R2 | ecosystem: Host-associated > Plants > Phyllosphere > Stem > Wood/Secondary xylem | place...
TTGAAAATAAAGTCTCATAACTTTTGTTTTTCTTGAAGGTTTACAAGTTTGATCTAAAATGGACCTTGAAAAGAAGAAAAATCAACAAAGAGGAAACTATCAGAAAAAGAAAAAACATAAAATCTAGAAAAAATAATCCTTCTGGCCAGCTTGCCAAACTCAAGGATCAAAGGCGTGTACTAGCCTTGCCAGAAGCCACCAGTCTCTCATCCTTGCCTATAAAAGACCCATATCGAAAAGACAAAAAAGAAGGAAAAAGGGATAGAAAACATAATGAAAGCGGAGGGGGGGGGGGGGGGGGGGTTAGAAATGAAGAGATAGAAGGAAGAAGAGTAAGGGTAAATGACAGATTTGAGGGAAACAGAGGCAAAAAAGAGGAAAAGATAGAGAAGAGAAGAGATAAAGACAGTAACCAAAAGAGAAGAGGCAGCAAAAGGGAGTTTGGATAAAGAAGGAACAAAGGCCCACAGTAAAGGTCCTAGACCTTCAATCCTTCTTCTGAAGTTGGAAGCGTTCGTGATACACCTCAATATGATTCGCGAGTTTGCTTCTCTGTTTAAGTCTTGTGATTTGGCATGGTTAAGTCAAACATCATTCTGCTTTTCAGGTTTACTTTAGAGGAATATTGGAACAAGCTTTTGTCTTTGGGATCTGAGCATGTATGTCCATGACTGTGTTTGTTCTTGTCAGCGAGAGAAATTGAATCTCTTGATTTGGTGTCTTTTAAACTCATATAGTTTGCTCACAAGTTAATCTCATTTACCATGAATAAAACTGAAAAAGAATAGCTTACAACTGTCGATTTCTTAAGATTGCAATCCCTCAGATATTTCGTGTTTGGTATAAGATCTGCCCCTGGTTTGTTTCATGCATTAACTTCTTATTTTTTTTTGGTCAAGTCATGATTTCTTGATAAAAGCAACTGTCTTTCTGGAGAGATTGCTACATGATTCGGCCACCCTTTTTACGGCTACAGAACTTTTGTTAGGGTACTAGCAGCTTCAAAATAGACGTGCCTTTAGAAATGTTATCTTGTAGGAAGAAGAAACACACTGGTTGCAACATCAAGCTCCGATTAGAATAATCTTCAAGCAATAAAGCGGGTCACGTTAATTTCGGTTCTTAGGGATGGCCTATTCAGAGTAGGGCATGTACCCGTGACTTTTGTTTCCATGAGGGGAAATACTTAGAAAACTTATATAGCACCCTTTTATTGATGCCTCACAATAATTTTTTAGGGTTAGCTAAGCATATGCCTTTTTTTAGAGCAAGATGGTGTCGTTCGGTCAGTTTAAGGTCACAGCTTGCAGTATATGCGTGCACTCCTTGTGAAGTTATCATGTGCTGGCCCTTTTATGTGAAATTATGTTTGTTTCTCTTTTAGGAAAGCCTATGTTACATAACAAAAACAAAACAGGTTGTCTTGCTCTTAGACATGTAACATCACCAAATCTCGATATTTTATCATATCACTCTTACATTTAACTTTAAGTAGACCCCATATTTTATTTTGTGTCTTTCTATATGTATACTTTCAAGCATACCCTAAAGAATTTCATGTTAATAATGTAAAACGAATCTTTTGATATTTGCATGATATATTTGATTTAGAGTTGTGGTATCCAAAAAGAAGTGAGTTAAGTTTAATTAACTATTTAGATGTTGATCTTATCAGATATTGATAAAAAAAAAAATACTAGTGGAACATGTCATTTTTTAGGATTCTCTCTAATATCTTAGGCTAACAAGAAGTAAAACTCATAGCTTTATTTACAACTGAAACATAATATATAGCAGCCGATAGACAAGCTTTAAAAGACTTTGAACTTAATTTTGATCATATATACCTATTAAGTGTGATAGTACAATAAGTGTATCTAAAAATCCAATTCAGCACTCTCGTATAAAACATATAGAAGTGAGATGCGACTTCCTAAAGGATCATATTATGAAAGGTGATATTGTACTTGAGCTTGTAAGCACGAAGCACCAATAAGCTCATTTTCTCACAAAGTCTTTAAGTAAGGATCACTTTTGCAAAAACACATTTAAGCTTTATTCATGTAATAGATGTATGAGGTGTCTTTTTATGTGTATACATCAAAGAAAATAAGTTTGATGAATTTAAATGATGATATGTATACCATTTATGCATGAATTATGTGAATAATCTATCAGTTGCAGAATTCCTAGTATATATCGAGGTCCGAGACAAATTGATCGACCATATCATTATAGTTAGTTTAATCAGCCAACCGATTAAGCCAGAAAAATAGAGGATAGCTACTATCAATTTTTCAAGATTTTAAGTTTTGAGTTGGGTTCAATTTTTTAGTCTGCAAGTTGGACAGAAATGTATATTTTAACTCATAAAACACTTGTAAAAGAGATAATTTAGAAAATCTTGATTTTTATATGAATCAGTTGATCGATTCATATAATTGGATAAACCAACCAACTGATTGATCTAGAACATTAGTAGTGAGGCTATTGCCCAAATTTTCACCCCTTAATTTCTTTGCCTTTTGGTTATAAATTTTACATGAAAAGGACCCATTTTAAGTGCAAAGAGAGGATCACAACAAGAATTTGGGAAATTTCAAGCTTGAGTTTAGATTGGTCGACCGATTGAACTTAAAACATAGTAACTGGTCAACTAATTGCTCAATAACATATATATATATATATATATATATATATATATATATTTGTCGGTTTTTAGTAGAAGAACAAGAATTCCTACATATTAGAGCCTTAACCCTAACTATGACTTTTCTCCCAATTCACTCAAAATACACCAAATTTAGCCCAATTGAAGTCAATTTCTTAGAGAAAAAAGAGTAATGGCACCAAAGAAATTTTCTAAATGTGGAACTAAGAAGCAAACAGGTCAATGATCCCATCTCCTATAAAGCTGACAACATTCAAAGGTTTTTAAGCTTCTTCTCAAATTGATCTATTGTTGTACAAAGAGGCTTAATACTTGATTTATGTGCATTTGGAATAGAAAAAATCTTTTTTTTTTTTATCAAATGTAAGAAATGTATAGATCAAAAAAGAGCAAGACAAGCTTGCAGTACAAGCTGGAAACCAGCAGAACATTACATGTACCAGCAAAGGGAACAGGTTCCCTTGAACGAAGCATAGTAAACATAAAAGGCGAGTGTAGGGGAACAGACTCCCCAGAACAAGCCAGTCCTAGAAAGGGAAAGAATCCCATATACAATAGCATGAATAACCCCCATTCAGGGTAAACAAGTACAACTAACAGCCAGCCAAGCAACATCAAGGCAGCCTATACCATTATCTACAATCCGATAGCATTAAGCAACTAAAGCCCCTCAATCGGGCACTCCTCCAGGATCAGATAAGCGGCCTCCCCTTAGGAGCAAACAGCTACAACAGGCGCCCACTCAGGGGATCAAAAGAACAGAGTTACAGAGCATATCAAATATGGCTCCAAGACAGCAGCAAGACAACATATCCAACGGCCAATGTCTAAGTATTGCAGAAGGAAAACAAAATGCCAGGCTGAAATAATGTCATCACAAGCCAAGAAGGCGCCACAAGAAAGAACCTGCCAAACAAAGCAACCATGAAAAAGAAAACCCATCAACTGAAAAAAGCATAAGGTAGCATAGAAGCCACCACATAGCTGCAAGGCCACAAGAAACTATATAGGCGCTGTAAGGGCCGACTCATTAGAGCTACTATTAGAGGGCAGATTGCCAGAGTTCGGTTGACCAATATATTGCTGTGAAACCATGAGAGCGGAGTAGCAGTTGAAAAACTGCCAAGAGGGTGGAATACCAGAGGGCCCCTGACATGGAGGTGGACCAAATATAGAGGTTGAAGCTATGGTATTGGCCAGGAAAACCTTGGACCACTTACACCCTGGGAAGGATTGCCTCCAGGAAGTAGGAGTTTCAGTCACCTTGGGCAGGGGTCCTGCCAAGGGAACAACTATGGGGCAGGAGTCAGACAGATGTTGAGGTTCAGCAATTGGCTTGGCAGTAGAGGGAGAAGCAGTTGTATGGCCTTCCGAAGAGCTGAGCTTGCATTTAGAGGAGCTTTTCTTGCAAGAGGAAGTGAAATGCCCTATGGAAGCACAGTTCTTACAGAAACGGGGAAGCGATTCATAAATAACTTGTTGACCCAAGGTTGAACCATTGGGAAGCTGAACAAAAATCAGATCAGGCAAAGTGCCAAGCAAGTCAACCTCAATGAGAACCCGAGCATAAGAAAGTTTACAATCTTTGAACATATGGGTCGAAGTACTTTGTATTAATTTAAATAACTAATATATCCAAAATTGATTAGGATGTTCTTTGCAAACATGAGAATTAATGTGGAGCCTATGATTGTCAATAGTTTGCAAAACAAACATATTGAATTTGATTGCAACACTTTAGCTAAGATATTGGGTATATCTAATGAAGGACCTAGAATGTTTGAAGTTAAAGTAATACCTACTATAGAGCGATTTACATACAGGTAGATATGATTTTGCTCTTAAAGCAAAAATTAAGAGACAAGACTTGCACTGAAGACCAAAACATTTGCATAGAATTCTACCACACAATATTCTGCCCAAGGAAGGATATTTTGATTAAGTAATATTTATGGATTTGTGCTTAATTGACTGCTTAATTAGAAGTCATCAAATTAATCTACCTTATATCATGGTGAGGAATTTGATCATGGAACATGATCAAAAGCAAAAACCCTTTCCACATGATCAAGGCACCATATTCTTCTTTGGTGGAGATAAACAATAGAACCCTCACCAACGTGAAATTTTTGTTGAATGATTATGGTGTATGGGTTTCTAGAGACCAAATTGGGGTTCATGTTGAGGAAGAACAACAACGTGGTGGTAGTGATAATGAGTTTGAAATAATGTTTGAGACACCACCAATGATTTCCTCTTTTAAAAAGGTTGGTACGAGTACTTGGAAGTCTAGGGTAAAAGAATGACTATAGAATATTGAAACTGAGGTGCATCATATAGGAAAGGATGTGTGTTATATACACTACACACAAACAGACATAAAGGATATGATGACTAATCTACTCTTTTATTATCCATCACTTTAGATCTTGTACTAGCTATATATTTGATTTTTATATTTTTAATTTTTTTTGTAATTTTTTTCTTTTAAATGTGTAATGAATATTAGAACTTTTGAATATTATATAATATTTTCACATTTTTTATATTATGTCTCTCACGACACACAAACGAACATAAAGGATATGATAACTAATCTACTCTCTCGTTATCCATCACTTTAGATCTATGGGTTTTCTTTAAAATGTTGTTATCTCTAATAGGGTGTTTTGATTGATTTGGTAATTAAATAGTGATGGCATTGAGAGTTACTAGTTATTAGACTAACTAATTAAGTAGTAATTTACAGGAGGTTAATTTCTTTTTCTTACCCTGGATTTGCAAGAGGTTGAAGGAAGTACTGTCATTATTTGTTGTTATTCTATTAATTGTTTTTGTTTTGCGTTCAATAATAGTTTAAGATTGGTTGATTTTAATTTTGAAGCAAGTATTATTGCATTTCATCTTTTTTTCATGCTGTGTGAATTATGAGAAAGTGAAACTTTATGAGTTTTTTTATAAGATGATATTTTTATCAAGTTGATTCCAAATAGAAAATGATAAATAATTTATTGGACTATATTAGTTTTTGGTTCATTTTCTCATAAAGCTTTTTGGAATTCGTATTGAGCTTTTAAAAATGGAACTTGACTCTATTCTTTTCATTAGCTAATTTGATGGTTTCTTTTCTTTTCCTCTCACTCTCTATTATGTTTGACTGCCCATAAACAATTAAGTTCTTATGCAGAAATTACATACACGAAATCAAAACCTTAATTTACCATTTATTTCAATTCGTTCATATATTGTGTCCTTGAAAACAATCCAGAAATAAAAAAACAATTATTGATATAAATTATATGATGGGTTTTGTCGAGAATGAAGGTTTATCTCTTATTAATGTTAGATTCATTTTGTGCTTGTAATTTTTTATATTTTTTAGCATGTAACCTATTATTAATATTTAATACTTATTGTTAATTATCGGTTGATTCATATTGTTGTTAATTTTTTTTTTATTTCATATGGATAATCAGGAAGATCTTACATCAAAGGAATCAAACTTCTAGTCCTCTAGTACAAATAGTAATATTGAGGTAACAATCATTCTCCTTCTAGATCTAATAAAAGAAAAACATCCTAAATTTGAGATCACTTTAAAAACCTTGAGATGATCCTAAAGCTACTAGGGTTGTATATATGTATTGTTGAAATAAATATGCTTGTCATATTTTATTTAATTGGATCAGTAATGATACGAACCAAGTTAGGTTCAAATTTGGCTTAAAATGTATGCTAACCAGTTTTGCAAGATCGAGCATATCTCTCAAACCGTTCATCAAAACAATCTTAAATTTTACAGGAAGATACTAGACACATGAAAATATATTTTGGTAAATGTTTAGATCAAATGGAGTTCGGGAACATGTTATTTAAGAGTGTTAAAATTACTAGACAAATCTTGTCAAATATATCAAACTAGACCTTTGTGTACTATTTAGGATATATCTGGAGTTACAGGTGTAATTTTTTTTATGATTCAAGTTTTTCTGGAAACTAAACATCTCAAGAATTTCAAACATATATGGTAGCCTAGTAATTCATCCAGACAAAAGAGAACAATGTATTTGAAGTCAAGACTGAAAACATGTCAAGAATATGCAAAAATTAAAGATTCGGGCTACATTGAAGAATTTTAGCATGAAGGCTTTGTTTTTTATTATCCTATTTTATTAATTGAAATAATTAGTTTTAATTTGGGTTTGTTCTAGCCTATTACACATTGTTTAGGAGTTTATTTTATTATTGGACTTATAACAGTTGATTAATATTTTAGGCATATTAGCTTGTAACCCAAAAAGGATCTATTAGAGTTAGTTAAATGAGACTATATTATATTTTTTTAGTTGCAAATTTCAACAGCAGGTTGAAGAATAAATGTGAGTTTTCCTTTTGTTTATTTTTGGCAAAACAACCTTTCTTTACAAGGACTTATTGTACACTAACTTATCGAAGATTAATTGGCTTCATGACATCATTTGCATACTTAGGGTTCTTAGATACAAGGTTATCTTTGGGTCCAAGTCTTTTTTCAATACCTTCGGTTCCTAGGTACAGGGTTACCTCTATGTCAAAGTTTTATCAAACTTGATTTTTAGCTTTCAAATTTGTTATCTACTTTATTGGGGGGTTGTTTGACCATTTGATTAAAAGATCTATATCAGTTGGTATCAGAGATAGGCTAAAAAAACCAGGTTATATCCTTTATTTTTTTTTGTTAGTTTTGACTTCCTTAGCTTTAGTTGTCTTTGATTTAGTTTTTAATTATTTTGTGTCTACAGCTTAGTAGTTTATGTCTAGGGTTCCTTTAAAAAAAGATGTTATTTTAGTTTGTTGCTACCTCATAATATATATCAATAGCATAAAAAGTCAAAAAAGAAAAGAATGCCTAAAAGTCACTTTTGTCGAATCTACCACAAATACATAAACAAGAGTTTTTTATATTGGTTCTACAAGTCTTAATCACACTCCATGCAAAGTTTAAGCTTATTTGGAGATTGTTTTCTATAGTAACCAAGGTTGAGATTAAAACTTGTCGTAATAGGTCAGATTCATATCAAAAAGAAATTTTATGTCAAATAATATTCATAAAATTCTCACATTTAATGTACTAGTTAAGATTATAATCTTACCCCATATAACATTAAGGTCATATGGAGTTTTTATACGAACTAAATTTGGGATTGAAACTTATTGTAACAAGTCCAATTCACGTTAGTAATTCAAACTTGTTTTGCTGCTGTTATTTTTCAATTGTAACAGTATAATAACATTATCATTGATATATTTAGGTATCATTTAATTTTTATATGTAACCTTTGCTTCTTTTTTTCTTTCACATATTTAAAAACTTTTATTTTTGTACAAATTCGCTTGTTACTCACGATATTGTAATTGTAGTTTCATTTTTGCTTGTTTTCATATCTTTTTTGCTTCTTGAGTCATATAAACATATTTGGATAAGTGGCTTAGGTTGTTATATTTGGTTTTGATTTAAGTTCCGCTAGAGTTGAAAAAAGGTGAGACGAGAGGAAAAAGGCGTAGTGAGTGTATTTGAGTGAAACACGAGAGGAGTGTAAACACGTCAGGGCTTAGTGAGAAATATATATTTCTCATCAACTAGCCAATTTTTAGATCTAAAGATGTCAGAGGCAAGCAATATGGCATCATAGAGAGGAGACAATGAAATTGTAACTCAGTTATGCATTATGAATAAGCATATGAATCAGATGGCCAATAAATTTGGAGATAGGTTGGACAGGTTAGAGAGGCAATATTTTAATGATCATGGTAGGGTTTAAATTAGGCTTTGGCAAAGAGAATTTAATGTTATGAGGGTTGTTAGGCGAGTTAACACTAATATGGATAAGTTTGTGGCTGATAATGTAGACATGAATGGTGTTGATTTTGAAGATGTGTCTTGGGGCATTAGGAACGTTTTGGACAACAAACAGAATTGTCAGCTTGTAAGGGAACAATATGGTGATAATTCTATCCAGATGGGTAATTATAGGTACCAAAACTATAATACTGAGTTGGGTGGAGATTCAGATATAATTAAGTTGAAAATATCAACTTTTTAGGGGAAGAATGATTCAAAAGTTTATTTAGAATTAGGGAAGAATGTGGAGTGGCTTTTTAAGTGTCACAATTATCTAGAGCCCAATAAAATCAAGCTAGCTTTGATTGGTTTTATTGACTATATCATTGTGTGGTTGGATTAGTTAGTGACAAACCGTAGAAGGAATTATAAGAGGCAAGTTAATACTTGGGATAAGATGAAATCCCTTATGAGAAGGAGATTTGTGCCTAGCCACTATTATAGAGAATTATATCAAAGGTTGCAGAGTTTAAGTCAATGTATAAAGAGTGTGGATGAGTACTTCAACAAGATGGAACTTGCTATGATTTGAGCTAATATTGAGGAGGATAAGAAGGCTATTATGGCTAGATTTATGAATAGTCTTAATCATGATATAACTCATATTGAGGAGTTACATCATTATATAGAGTTGAAAGAGAAGGTGCATATAGTCATAAAGGTGGAGAAACAACTTAAACAAAAGGGTACCAATTAGCAAAGCTGGTTATTAAGCCCTTCAAAACCTTAGAAACCTAATTGGAAGGTTAACACTAGGGGTGGTCCATCACATATGATAAGTACCTCTTAATTATGTGGTCAATAAACCTTCAACGAAGTAGAAAACAACCCAGAAAAATAAAAATCAGGTTTGATAGAACCTTGATCTAGAGGTAACTATATACCTATGAACCAAAGGTATTGGAAAAAGACTTGGACCTAAAGATATCCTTGTATCTAAGAACCATAAGTATGTGAATGACATCACAAAACCAGTTAATCTTTAATAAGTTAGTGTATGATCTTTGTCCTTACAAAAAAGGTTGTTTTGCCATAAACAAACAAAAGAAAAACTCATGTTTATTCTTCAACTTGCCGTTGAAATTTGTAGCGAAAAAAACATAATATAATCTCCTCTAACTAATCCTAATGGAATCTTTTTGGGTTGCAAACTAATGGGCCTAAACTAATAATCAACTAATATAAGTTCAATAATGAAATAAACCCTTAAACAATATATAATAAGCCAAAACAAACTCAAATTAAAAATAATTATTCAAAAATAAATAAATAAATAAAATAATAAAAAAAGTCTTTATACTAAAATTCCTCCATATAGCCCGAATCTCTAATTTTTGCACATTCTTGACAGATTTTCAGTCCTAACTTCTAACACGTCATTTCCAGCCTAACTTGAATCATAACAACATTCCACCTGTAACTCCAAATATGTCACAACAGTACAAAAAGGTCTAGTATGACAAATTTGACTAGATTTGTCTAGAAACTTCGACCCTTTAAAATACCATGTTCCCAAACTCCATTTGATATGAAAATTTAACAAAATATAGTTTCATATGTCTAGTATCTTCCCGTAAGATTTTAGCTCGATCTAATGTACGGTTTGAGATATATGTCTAATCTCGCAAAAATAGTCAACAAACATTTTAAAGCTAAATTCGGACCTGACTTGGTTCGTATGAACATCATAATGAGGAGGACAAGACCAAATACTTTAGAAAGAACAACACCTTAGTCGTTGTTAAAGGTAACAATGTTACCCCTATTTCTCATAACTGTGACATTAAATGTTTTTGTTGTCCGGGTTTTAGTCATATTGCTTCACAATTTCCAAATAAAAGAGTCATGGTTATGAAAGTAAATAATAAGGTTAAGACTGATGTGGAGGATCAAGAGAAGAAGATGTTATCATTAGAGGATGATGTTTGTGTTGAGTATCAAGTTGAGGGAGAGACACTTGTGGTAAGGAGAACACTGAATATGCATGTCAAGGTGAATGATTCGGAAGGTTAGAAGGAGAACATATTTCATATAAGATGTCATGTTCATAATAAGGTATGTAACTTAATTATAGATTGTGTTAGTTGCATTAATATAGCTAGTATTTAATTAGTGAGAAAATTGAACTTATACACTACCAAACATCTCATACCTTATAAATTATAGATGTTGAATGATGGTGGTGAAGTGAAAGTGAATAAGTAGGTTTTAGTTGCTTTTTTCAGTGGTAAATATTATGATGAGGTGTTATGTGATGTTGTACTAATACAAGCTAGTCACTTGTTGCTTGGTTGATCATGGCAGTATGATAAGAGAGTTATACATGATGGAGTGACAAATAGGTATTCCTTTATAAAGTAATGATATTTTTATTGTTTTTTTATATAGTTATATACCTATATGGAATATTGTTGATGCAAGATGGGAACTTCAACTCCACAGACCCTTACATGCAGCAGCTTATTATTTGAATCCTCATTATCATTATAATCTCAATTTTAAGGTTAATGCCAACATTAAAATTGGATTATACCAATGCTTAGAAAAAATGGTGCTTAATGCAAATGAAAGGTTCAAAATTGACTTGCAACTTGAATCATTCAAGTATGCAAAAGGGTTTTTTGGCATTGAGGCTGCCAAGACAGCTAAAGATAAAAAAAAAAAAAAAAAAAACTCTAGCTTAATGGTGGGATTCTTATAGGGATGAATGTCCAAAATTACAAAAGTTTGCAATTCGAGTTCTAAGCTTGACTTGTACTTCATCTGGATGTGAGCGTAATTGGAGTGCATTTGAAATGGTAAGTTTTTTTTATTTTATTATTTTAAATGTTGAAATATTTGATAAAAATCGTATCAATTTGAATTGTTTATTTAGGTTCATATAAAACGAAGAAATCGTTTGCACCAGAGAAAAATGAATGACTTGGTATTTGTAATGTGCAATTTGAAATTGAATAATAATCAAGTCAAAAAGCAAGTTGATGATTTTGGTGTAAAAGATGATCTTTCATCTGATGATGATTGGATAACCGAGGGAGAAAAACATTCAAACATTGATTTGCTTGATGCTATTGATAGTGCAACACAAAGACAAAATGGTAATGAAGATGAAAGTGATGAAGAAGAAATTCCTAATGATGCTGAAATGGAGAGTCATGGTACTGAAGATGATTTGAAGATTCAAATTGATGATATTGGTGTTGGTACTAGTAACAGCACTAATGCTCATAATATTAGTGTTGGTACTAGTAGTGACACTAATAATCCTTGTGATGCTAATGATATTGATGAATGTCTGAGAAATAATGAGGAAGATGAAGGCAATGAAGCTAGTTTTAGTTTACATGACACACCAGCAGATTATTTGTTTTAAATTTGTTAATTATTAGCTAATGAAAAGTTATTTAAATTATGTATGAATTTTTATTTGAATCATGTATTTTAAGGTGCTTGAACTATATGGATTTTACATTTATTTTAAGGTGCTTGAACTATGTATGGATTTTTATTTGAAGTATGTATTTTAAGGTGCTTAAACTATCATGTATTTTAAGGTGCTGAATTTTTATTTGAAGCATGAATTTTTTTAATGTATTTTAAAATTCCTTATGATGTTACGATCCGAGTTTGTTTAGTACTTTCCGTGCCGTGTCAAAATCACGATTTTAACAACCTTGTTCATCACACAATAATTGAAACTTTTAAAACTATGATTCATAATAAAAGTCCCCTATATGACCTGTCCAAAGGATCTTATTTCTTTTTATTCATTAATCCATTTTTTTATCTCAAAACTTCTACTCAATGTCTATTTTACATTTCTATAATCCAACTCATAATCTTAGTCATATCTCTCACAAAATTCTTCTCCTTTATAATTCCAAGTTCATTAAATATTTAATCACAACTAAATAAATTTATTAAATCCATTCTAATCCACCATAAATACATCAATACATATTAATTTCACTAAATTACACAAATATTTATTAAATTTCAATATTCCTTGTTTTTATCCAAAATAGTCGTCCTATTTATCTCTAAAACACCCGATTGTTTTTTCAATAATTCATTATTTACATCATCTACAACTTATTTCTTTATGATCACATCAATTTCACAACTTTCCTAAATTTTCTCCTCAAGCCTAATTCAAAAATCTAAGTACTATTCCTTAAATCCATTTCCTTTCATTCAAAATTGTTTTAATGAACTTAGAACTTCTTACCCAGCAATAAAATGGATTTCAAAAGCTCACAAGGTAAAGGGTTTTTTTCCCACTCCTTCAGTTTTTCTCCTCTTTCGCCTTGAGTTAAAGCCTTGATTTTCTCCTCTCCCTCACATAGTTTCCTCTTAAATCTTTGCGTAATGGATTGGTTGGTGTTTCACACTTTCTAACTTATAAATCTTGCTTAATTTCTATTTTTCTCTCAAGAATTTTTAGTGTTTATCTCTCACAATTCTTTTCTCTCTTTCTCTTCTTTATTTCTAGTTCTGCTGACAATTTAAGGAAGAAGAGGCCAACTTTTCTAATTTTGAAGTTCAAATGATAATTTTACCCTTAATAAGACTTTTTTAAATTTCTAATCGATTGTCAATATTTTTGCATAGCTTTCCCAAACTCGGATTATTCTGAAATTTTACCCTACCGTAAATCAATATGTTACAAGATTTCTTATAAAATTTTAGCCCGATCCAATGGTCGGATCAAAAATTACACTTGATAAAATAAAACTGATTCAGAGGTAATTTTACACAAAAAATTAAATTTCTTGTTTCATCATTCTATATGTTGTATTAATTATTCCACTAAATCTTTAGGATCATCATCTTATTTTTAAATATATTTATTTTACCTTTTCACCCTTAGATTCATTTCCGACTTATCACTATTTGAATTTTAACCAATATTTCCACAATTAATTTTTAATATCCATTTATGCTAATTAGAAATCGCAATATTGCTTTAACACTATAAAAAATTTAACTAGGATTTACAAAGCAGATGTAGATTATTTAACCACCTCAGAATTGTAAAAAGAATCCCAGTTTAATGCAGTCTCTAATGTTTCAGTTGCTCCCGGAGAAAAAGAAAAGAAAGAGTTCCATGGAAATCACCATTGCATCTCCCTCATTATCTACTGCGAGAAATAAGACATAAAATGACTGCTCTTTGTTTTAACAGATCTCGCCAACTGCACTCAAAATCCAGTTCCGTGCTCAATAGTCACTGCCCTCTTTCTTTCCCGCAGCTTTAGCTTTCCCTTCCGTTTTTTGACACACAACAATCCCACAAAAGAAAGACCTAACCCATAACTCATGATCCAGTCAAAATTCAATTTATTTTTTAAAAAAAGTAAAACATCACTATTTTAAATTGATTCGAGTCATCCCCTGAAGCCTAATTTGTATTTATCACAAGAAACGAGGGGTGTTAAATAAAGTAAAAGCAGAAAAAAGAAAAAGAAAATCAGAGATTCATACCTATAATAATCGCAAAAAGATAAAGGTAGTGAATAGAAAACTACGAGATACAAAGCAAATGTCGTCACCCCCCGAAACCAAACAGCAAGCCGGGGAGTGACAAAAATAATTTAACCAAAAAATGTGAAATTAAAAATATATCAGATGTGATGAGCCCGAAATAATTAAGAGAACATGGGGGACAAAAGA
>Ga0325401_1003641_pt1 | contig 14218 bp, 13 predicted proteins | sample PopdelMetagenome_FD_205666 | JGI IMG/M metagenome (GOLD analysis project Ga0325401, IMG submission 205666) | Populus deltoides microbial communities from Bellville, Georgia, United States - Xylem-PdKOR-R2 | ecosystem: Host-associated > Plants > Phyllosphere > Stem > Wood/Secondary xylem | place...
GGGTCAGAAGACGCTGTTCGGGTCGTAGTACTCCTTGATGTTGTCGCAGCCGATGCCGACGGCCTTGGTGAACGACTCCGGCGGGTAGTCCGACGGCTTCTTCGCCCCGGTCGCGACGTCGAGGGCGATGCCGAGCGCCTGCTCGGCGGCCAGCGACGGCGAGTTCAGCCCCGTCGAGATGTAGCGCCCGTCGCAGCCGCCCTGGTCGATCAGCGCGAGGGCCTCCTTCTGCCCGTCGGCCGACGCCGCGACGTACACGTTCTTGTACTGCGGCTTCTGGATGACGTTGTACGCGCCCAGCGCCATCGAGTCGTTCAGGCCCAGCACGAGGTCGGTGTCGGGGTTGGCGGCGAGCATGTTCTCCGCCGCGACCTGGCCCTTGTCCTGCTGGTAGTCGCCGGACTGCTCGCTGGCGATCGTGTACTGCAGACCGCCCTCCTTCAGCCCGTCGAGGAAGCCCTGGCGCCGGTTCGGGCCGACGAACTCGTCGGTGGCCGGCCCGGTCAGGATGACCATCTTGATGCTCGACTTGCCCGCGTCCAGGAAGCGCTTGGCGGTGATCTTGCCCGACTCGCGCCCGATGGTCAGGTTGTCCGAGGACACGCTGGTCATGCCGGTGCCGGGGACGCCGGTGTCGATGTAGATCACCGGGATCTTGGAGGCGATCTGCGTCATCATCTGGTACTGGCCCTTGACGCTGGTGGCGTTGACGATCATCACGTTCGCGCCCTGCGCCATCATGGCCTGCATCTGGTTGTACTGGATCGCCGGGTCCTTGTTCGCCGACTGGAACAGCAGCTTGAAGCCCTTGTCCTTGGCGATCTGCTCGGCCTGCACCTGCATCGCGGCGAAGTACGGCGCCTGCAGCTGCTGCTGGGCGAAGCCGACGGTGACCGACTGCGCGTTCGGCTCGACGCCGCCCGCCGGGCCCTGCGCCGGCTGCGACGAGGGGTAGATCTGGCCGCAGGCGCTCACGCCGAGCAGCAGGACCGTGCCCGCGGCGGCCGCCGCCGAGCGGAGCAGGCGCGTCCGGCGCCGGTTGGGTGCTCTCATCGTCCGTCCCTCCGTCCCGTCGTGCTCACTTGCCCGCCGTCGCGCGGCGCTTGCGGCTGAACTGCACCGTCGCCAGCGTCACCGCGACCAGGATCAGGGCGCCGCGGAAGGCGTCCTGGAGGAAGGTCGAGACGTTGAGCAGCGAGAGCAGGTTGGCGATCACGGCGAAGATGATCGTGCCGACGACGGCGCCGAACACCTTGCCGAAGCCGCCGGAGAGGCGGGCGCCACCGATGACGACGGCGGCGATGGCCTCGAGCTCGAGCAGGTTGCCGGCGGTCGAGGTGCCGCTGGCGAAGCGGCCGAGGAACATCCAGCCGCCGAGGCCGACGAGCAGGCCGGCGAGGATGTAGACCGACCAGAGCGTGGTCTTGACCGGGATGCCCGAGCTGCGCGCCGCGTCGATGTTGCTGCCGATCGCGTACACGCGGCGGCCCCACACGGTCCGGTAGAGCAGGAAGGCGATCAGCGCCACCATGACCAGCCAGATGATCGCGAGCACCGGGATGCCGATGATCGTCGTCTGGCCGAAGGTCGCGTACGACGCCGCGGCCTCCGGGTTGATCGGGATGCCGTTGCCGTAGGCGTAGACGAGGCCGCGGGCCAGGGCGAGCATGCCCAGCGTCACGATGAAGGGCTCGAGGCCGCGGAAGGCGACCAGCCAGCCGTTCACGGCGCCGACGATGCCGCCGATGATCACGGCGACGACCAGCCCGAGGAAGACCGAAGGCCCGCCGAACAGGCCGGCCGCGATCACCGCGGCCAGGCCGAGGGCCGAGCCCACGCTGATGTCGATGCCGCCCGTGAGCACGACGATCAGCTCGCCGAGCACGACCACGCCGATGATCGACATCTGCAGCAGCAGGTTGGTCAGGTTGGTGCCGCCCCAGAAGATCGAGCCGCGGGTGATCGTGGCGACCAGCAGCAGCGCCACCAGGATGTAGAGGGCGTACTGGCTCTTGAGCCAGTCGACCACCGGGCTGCTCCGCTGAGCCTCCGGCTGGGCCGACGGGGCCGGAGCCGTCGCGGTTGCGGTCATCTGTTCTGACTCCTTCGTCGGGTGCAGCGGGGGTGGTGCGTGGTGCTCGTCGTACGGGGTCGTGCGCAGGACGGGCCGGCCGTCGGCCCCGCTCAGTCCTGGTGGGTGAGGGCGGTGCGGATCAGGTCGTCGGTGTCGGCCTCGGACGGGTCGAACTCGGCGACGACCTTGCCGTTGCGCATCACGAGGATCCGGTGGCAGAGCGAGAGCAGCTCCTCGGCCTCGCTGGAGATCACCAGCACGCCCTTGTCGCGCGCGGCGACGCTGTGGATGATCTCGTAGATGTTGGCCCGGGCGCCGACGTCGATGCCCTTGGTCGGCTCGTCCAGGACGACGAAGTCCGGGTCGGACTCGAGCCACTTGGCGATGACGACCTTCTGCTGGTTGCCGCCGGAGAGCGAGCGCGTGTAGGTCTTCGGCCCGCCCTTGACCTGGAACTCGCTGATCAGCTCGCGGACCCGGCTCTTCTCCTTGGTGGTGTCGATGACGCCACCCTTGGACCACTTCGGCAGCACGACGAGGCTCATGTTCTCGCCGTTGTCGAAGTCCTTGACGAAGCCCTCGAGCCGGCGGTCCTCGGTCAGGTAGACCACGGACTTGTCGAGCGCCTGGCCCGGCGAGTTCAGCTGGACCTCCTCGCCGCGGATCTGGATCGTGCCGCTGGCCGCCCGCTTCTGGCCGGTGACCGTGCGTCCGACCGAGGAGCGGCCGCTGCCGACCAGGCCGTAGAGCCCGACGACCTCGCCGGGGTAGACGTCGAAGGAGACGCCGGCCGCGGTCCCGCCGTGCAGGTCGCGGACCGCCACCAGCGGCTGCTTGCCCTCGGTCTGCACCGGCGCGGGACGCTCGACGGCCCGCAGGGCCTGGCCGATCATCAGCGTGGTGACCTCGTCCGGCGTGGTCTCGGAGGTCTTGAGCACGTCGACGAGCTGGCCGTTGCGCAGCACGGCGATCCGGTCGCTCATCGCGAAGACCTCGTTCAGCCGGTGGCTGACGAACATGATGTGCGTCCCGGCCTCGCGCTCGCGCTTGACCAGGTCGAGGATGTCGTTGAAGTGCTCCTCGGACGTCGACGCGGTCGTCTCGTCCAGGATCATGATCTGGTGGTTGGTCACCTCGGCCCGGCTGAGGGACAGCATCTGGCGCTGGCCGGGGCCGAGGTCGCGGGCCAGCTGGTTGGTGCGCAGGGCGCCGAGCCCGACCTTGCCCAGCACCTCGCGGGTCTGGTCGGAGTTGGAGTCGACCTTGGTCGCCCAGGGGCGGATGTCGCGGCCCTCGCGCAGCTTGTAGAGCCACACGTTCTCGCCGACGGTGAAGTCGTCGATGATCAGCGGCTCCTGGAACATCATCAGGACGCCGGCCTGCTCGGCCTCGGCCGCGTTGCGCACCGGGTGGTCGTAGCCCGCGACCCGGATCTCGCCGTCGGTCGGGGTCTCGACGCCCGCGAGGAGCTTGGCGAAGGTCGACTTCCCGGCACCGTTGGCCCCGCAGACCGCCAGCACCTCGCCGGCGTAGCCCTCGAGGTCCACGCCGTCGAGCGCCTTGACGCCCGGGTAGTGCTTCTTGATCCCGCGGGCGGTGAAGGCGACGTCACCGACCTGGGGGCGGGCGCTCTGCCCCCGCTCGACCGTCGTCGTCACCGGGCCACACCGTCGTGGAATCGCGTCACGGTGACCAACCTCCTGCACCACTGGTCTGGTGTCAAGGACATGTACGGACAGGGTTTGGTCACGGTTCGGTGCAACGCGTGTGACGCATGGGACCAGCAGACCCGGTCCCGGGACGGGGCGGACGGGCCGGTCAGGGCACCAGGACGGCCTTGACCACCGTGCTGTCGGCGGTGGCGGCGAGGGCGTCGGCGTACGCGTCGAGGCCGAAGCGGTGGGTGACGATGCCCGCGGGGTCGACCCGACCGGTGCGCAGCAGCCGCAGCGCGCGGTCGAAGGAGTGCTGCTGGGCGAACGAACCCTTGATCGTCAGCTCGCGGCGGAACACGTCGTACGAGCGCACCGGCCAGACCGCGGCCTCGGGCGGGACGCCGTAGACGAAGACGGTGCCGCCGGTCCGCACCAGCGGCAGCGTGGTCTCGAGCACGCCGGGGGCCCCGGTCGCCTCGACCACCACGTCGAAGCCGTCGGGCGCGAGGGCGGCCAGCTGCGCCGCCCCGAGCTCCGGCTCGCCGCGCCGCAGCCGCACGACCTCGTCGGCCCCGCGGGCCTTCGCCAGCGCCAGCTTGGTCTCGCTCGGCGCGGCGACGGTGAGCCGACCGGCCCCGCCGCGGGCCAGCAGCGAGGTCAGCACGAGGCCGGTCGGGCCGGCGCCGAGCACCAGCACGTCGGCGCCGGGCTGGAGCGCCAGCACGTCGAGGCCGTGGACCACGCACGCGACCGGCTCGGCCAGGACCGCTACCTCGGGGTCGAGGTCGTCGACGAGGAAGCAGCGGTCCGCGTCGGTCAGCACCAGCTCGGCGAAGCCGCCGGGCGCGTTCACGCCCTGCGCGACGAGGTGGTGGCAGAAGGCCGGGCGGGCGCGCCGGCACTCGGCGCAGCGCCCGCACGAGGCCGTGTTGTCGACGACGACGCGGTGGCCGAGCAGGTCCTCGGCGCCGGTGCCCGCCTCGACCACCTCGCCCACGAGCTCGTGACCCGGCGTCAGGGGGTAGGTCGGCCCGAACTCGCCCTCGTGCAGGTGCAGGTCGGTGCCGCAGACGCCGGCGACCAGCACCCGGAGGACGACCTCGCCCGGTCCGGGGGCGGGCACCTCGACGTCACGGATGCTGAACCGGCGCGGCTCGTCGTAGACGACCGCGCGGGCCCTGCGGGTCGACGGGCCGGTCACGGGATCGCGTACCCGCCGTCCATGAGCAGCTCGGTGCCCACGCAGAAGGCGGCCTCGTCGCTGAGCAGGTAGCCGACGCCGCCGGCGATCTCCTCGGGCGTGGCGAAGCGCCCGGCCGGGGTCTGCTCCTTCCACAGCGGGTGCAGGTCGGTGCGGTTGGTCAGCAGCGGCGTGTCGACGTAGCCGGGCGAGAGCGCGTTGACGCGGACGCCGCGACCGACCCACTCGTACGCGAGCGACTTGACCATGGCGACCACGCCCGCCTTGGAGGCGTTGTACGCGACCTGGCGCTGCGGGACGTTGACGACGTGCTGGCCCGACATCGAGGCGATGGCGACGATGCGGCCCGAGCCCTGCTCGAGCATCACCCGGCCGAACTCACGGCAGGTCAGGAAGACCCCGGTGAGGTTGACCCCGATCGTCAGCGACCAGCGCTCGAGGCTCATGTCCTCCGCGCCCGTGTCACCCTCGGCCACCCCGGCCCCCGCGACCAGCGCGTCGACCCGCCCGGCCCGCTCGACCACGGTGGTCACGGCGGCCCGCACCGACTCCTCGGAGGTGACGTCGACCTCGACGACCTCGCCCACCGGGTCGCCGACCGAGGGCGTCGCGCCCGGCCGGTCGAGGCTGAAGACCCGCGCCCCCCGCTCGGCGAACCAGGTGGCCGCGGCCAGGCCGATGCCCCCCGCCGCTCCGGTCACCACGACGACCGCCTGCTCGGGCCAGGTCATGAGCCCACCTCCTCCAACGTCACGACCACGGCCGGTGCCGGGTCCTGGGGCTTGTCGTGGTGCAGCGACACCGCGCGCTCGAGGTCGACCTCGAAGCGGGTGCGGTCGCCGCGGTGCAGCGCCACGAAGGACTCGACCGGCCGCTCGCCGGCCCAGGTCGTGCTGCGCAGCCGCAGCAGCGGGTCCCCGGGGCGCAGCGCCAGCAGGCGCGCGGTCTCCTCGGACGCCGGCACGGCCTCCACGCTGCGGCGCCCGTGCGTGAGCCGTACGCCGTAGCGGCTCTCGAGGACGCCGTACAGCGACTGCTCGGTGAAGTCCTCGTGCTCCAGCTCGGGCGCCACGTCGGTCGGCAGGTGCGTCGTCGTGAGCACCCAGGGCTCGCCGGCGACGTGGCGGAGCCGTTCGAGGACCAGCACCGGGGCGCCGACCTCGAGCTCGAGCGCCGCGGCGACGACGTCGTCGGCGGGCACGACCTCCTGGCGACGGACGGTGCTGGTGACGCCCACGCCGCGCGCGCTCATCTCCTCGTGCAGCCCGGTCAGGCGGGCGACGAGGTGCTCGGTCGTCCGGGGCCGGGCGACGTAGGTCCCGCGGCCCTTGACCCGGACCACGACGCCCTCGGTCTCCAGCTCGGCGAGGGCCTGGCGCACCACGCTCCGCGAGACGCCGAGCGCGCGGCAGAGCTCGTTGTCGCCCGGGACGCGCGCGCCCGGTGCGAGGTCCTCCGCGCGGACCTGGGCGAGGAGGATCTGCTTGACCTGGTGGTACAGCGGCAACGTCGACCCGCGGTCGAGCTCCTTCGCCGTCACACGGGTGACAGTAACCGGGCCGCGCCTTGTCCGTACAGGGTCCCCGGTCGGTGGGCCCCGTCATGGCGGGTCTCGACCGGGTCCGGACCGTGGTGGCTCGAGCCTCGATCGTGGCGGACTCGTTGCATCGCGTTGACGAACTTGTCCGGACAGGTCTACGTTCGCCGGGTGCCCGTCCCCCTCCCCCCTGGTGGGACGGGCACGCCTGTCCTCGTGACCAGCCGCTCCTTCTCCAGCGGCGACCTCGACCTGCGCGCAGAGCTCGAGGCGGCCGGGTGCGCGGTGCGGAGCGGTCCCCCCGACCACGACCTCGCGCAGCTCGCGCCCCTCCTCGCCGACACCGTCTGCTGGGTCGCGGGCACCGGCCCGGTCACGGCGGCCCACCTCGACGCGGCGCCGCACCTGCGCCTCGTCGCCCGGTACGGCGTCGGGGTCGACGCCGTCGACCTCGCGGCCGCGGCCGGGCGCGACGTCCTCGTCACGAACACCCCGGGCGCCAACACCGAGGCGGTCGCCGACCTCGCCCTGGCCCTGACCCTCGCGGCCCTGCGCGATGTCGTGCCCGGCGACCGCGGGGTCCGCGCGGGCACCCCGAAGGTCACCCGCGGCCGCGAGCTCGGGAGCCTGACCGTCGGCGTGGTCGGCTTCGGGCGGATCGGGCGCGGGGTCGCCCGGCGGCTCTCCGGCTTCGGCTCCCGCGTGCTGGCGTACGACCCGTACGTGGCCGCCGGCAGCGTGCCCGACGTCGAGCTCCTTGACCTGCCCGACCTCGTCGGGCAGAGCGACGTCGTCACGCTGCACGCCCCGGGCGAGGAGGTGCTCGTGGACGAGGCGCTCCTCGGACGGTTCCGTCCCGGCGCGGTCCTGGTGAACACCGCGCGAGCGGCGCTCGTCGACGAACCCGCCGTGGCGGCCGCCCTCCGCGAGGGCCGGCTCGCCCGCTACGCCGCCGACGTCCTCGGGGCCGACGGTCCCGACGCACCCCTGCTCGCCGACGACCTCGTCGCGCTCACCACGTTCACGTCCCACGCCGGCGCCCACACCGTCGGCGCCGTGGACGGCATGGGCCGCGGGGCGGTCGACGCCGTCCTCGACGTCCTCGCCGGCCGCACGCCCGCCCACCTCGTCAGCCCGAAGGGGTCCTCATGACCGCACGACCGGCCGAGCGCGACGGGCTCGCCGCCCTCCGGGAGACCGTGGTCGTCGCCGTGCTGCGCGCACCGTCCGCCGCGGCCGCGGTGTCCACCGTCGACGCCCTCGTCGCCGGCGGCGTCACGGGCATCGAGATCACCTACAGCACGCCGGACGTCCCGACCGTCCTGCGCGAGGTCCGCGACCGGCACCCGGACGTGCTCCTCGGCGCCGGGACGGTACGCACGCCCGCCCACGCCGAGGAGGCCGCGGGTGCGGGCGCCGAGTTCCTGGTCAGCCCGGGGACGCTGCCCGAGGTGACCCGCGCGATGCTCGGCACCGGGGCGACGGTGCTGTCCGGCGCGCTGACGCCCACCGAGGTCATGACGGCGGTGGACCTCGGCGTGCACGTGGTCAAGCTCTTCCCCTCCTCCCTGGGCGGGCCGGCGTACCTCAAGGCCCTGCGCGGGCCGTTCCCGGACGTGGCCTTCTGCCCGACCGGTGGCGTCAACCCCGGCAACCTCGGCGACTGGCTGGCGGCCGGGGCCGTCGCCGTGGGGGCGGGCGGGGAGCTGACCCCGGCGAAGGCGCTCGCCGCCGGCGACTGGGCGGCCGTGACCGCGGCGGCGCGCGAGTTCCGCGCGGCGGCCGACGCCGTACGGGGGTCGGGCTCGTGAGCGCCCGGATGGGGTTCGTCGGCGTGAGCACCGGCGGTTCGTCGATCCTGACGGTCTTCCCGCGCTGGGCCGAGGTGCTCGGGCTCCCGGCCCGCACCCTGCTCGGCCACGACGTGCCGCTCGACGCCCCGCCCGAGGTCTACCGCGACCTCGTCTCCGCGATCGCCGCGGACGACGACGAGATCGGCGCCCTGGTCACGACGCACAAGGTCGCGGTCCACGACGCCTGCGCGGACCTCTTCGACGAGCTCGACGACAACGCCCAGGCCTTCGGCGAGATCTCCTGCATCAGCAAGCGCGACGGGCGGCTGCTCGGCAGCGCCAAGGACCCGCTGACCGCGCGGCTCGCGCTGGAGGAGTTCCTGCCCGCCGACCACTTCGCCACCACGGGGGCGTCCGCGCTCGTCCTCGGCAGCGGCGGTGCCGGGACGGCGCTCAGCCAGCAGCTCGGCGTCCGCGGCGACCGGCCCGGGCAGGTCGTCTGCACCGCGCTGGAGCAGGGCCCGCTCGACCACGCCCGTTCCGTGCACGAGCGCTCCGGGGTGCCCGACGGCCTGGTCCGCTACGTCCGCACGGCCGGCCCCGACGACGTGACCGTGCTGGTCGAGGCCCTGCCCGCCGGCAGCCTCGTGGTCAACGCGACCGGGATGGGGAAGGACCGGCCGGGCTCGCCGGTCCCGGACGGCGTCGCGCTCCCCCGCGATGGCTACGTGTGGGACTTCAACTACCGCGGCAGCCTCGAGCTGCTCGCCCAGGCGCGGGCCCAGCAGGCGGAGCGTGGCCTCCACGTCGAGGACGGCTGGCGCTACTTCGTGCACGGCTGGAGCCAGGCCGTGGCCGAGGTGTTCGCCGTGCCGATGCCGCCCGAGACCGTCGACGAGCTGGGGCGGGTCGCCGCGGAGACCCGCGCTCCGTGAGCGCCGACCGACCGGCCACCCAGGCTCAGATCCCCCGGGGTTCGGTCAGGACGGTCCTCGGCGACGTCGAGGCCGAGTCGCTCGGTGCGACGAACTACCACGAGCACCTCTTCCAGGTCAGCCCGCTGCTATCCGGCGACGAGCTCGAGGACGAGGCGGCGAGCCAGGCGGAGGCGGCGTCGCTGCGGGGGTCGGGCTTCGACGCGATGATCGACGCGACCCCGACCGGGCTCGGTCGGAACCCGCTCGCGCTGAGGCGGATCAGCGCGGCGACCTGGCTGGCGGTGGTGGCCACGACGGGCGCCCACCGGGCGGAGCACTACGGCTCGGGCCACTGGCTGCTCGACGCCTCCGAGGAGGCGCTGGCCCAGCGGTTCACGGCCGACGTCCTCGACGGGATCCCCGAGTCCGACGGACCGGAGCCCGGACCGAGGACGGAGGTCCGGGCGGGGGTGGTCAAGGCGGGCATCGGCTACTGGACCATCAGCCCGTACGCGCGTCGCGTCCTGGCCGCGGTCGCCGCGACGCACCGGGCGACCGGGGCCGCGGTGATGGTGCACCTCGAGCACGGGAGCGCGACGTTCGAGGTGCTGGCGCTGCTGGCCGACGTCGGCGTGCCCGCGAGCGCCGTCTGCCTGGCCCACGTCGACCGCAACCCCGACCCCGGCCTGCACGCCGAGCTGGCCAAGGCCGGGGCGTACCTCGGCTACGACGGCTGGGCCCGGACCCAGCGCTGGCCCGACTCGGTCCTGCTGGACTGCCTGCTCGCCGCCGCGGAGCAGGGCGCGGCCGGCCGGATCCTGCTCGGCGGCGACGTCGCACGGGCGACCCGCTACCGCGCGTACGGCGGGATGCCGGGCCTGGCCTACGTCGGGAAGCGCGTGCTGCCACGGTTGGAGCGTGCGGCGCCCGCCGGTCTGGTCGACCGTCTGCTGCGCACCAACCCGGCCGGCTGGCTGGCGGGAACCCGACCGAAGGAGCTCGGCTGATGATCATCGCCCACGACCTCGGCACGACCGGCGACAAGGCGACGCTCGTCAGCGCCGACGGCGAGCTGGTCGCCGCCGTCACGTCCTCGTACGCGACCGACTTCGGCCCCGGCGGCAAGGCCGAGCAGGACCCCGAGGCCTGGTGGACCGCCCTCGGCACCGCGACGCGCGAGCTGCTCGAGCGCACCGGGACGCGGGCGAGCGACGTCGAGGCGGTGTCGTTCTCCGGCCAGATGATGGGCGCGGTGCTGCTCGACGGGCACGGCGACCCGGTGCGGCCGGCGACGATCTGGGCCGACACCCGCTCGACCGCGGAGACCGCGACGCTGGTCGAGCGCGTCGGGATGGAGCAGGGCTACGCGATCACCGGCCACCGGCTCAACCCGACCTACTCCACGACCAAGGTCATGTGGGTGCGTGAGCACGAGCCCGAGGCGTTCGCCCGGGCGGTGACCGTGGTCAACGCCAAGGACTTCGTCGGGCACCGGCTGACCGGCGAGCTCGCGACCGACCCGTCGGACGCCTCCAGCACCAACGCGTACGACCAGCGCTCCGGCGAGTGGTCGGCAGAGATCCTCGAGGCGGCCGGGCTGCCGGCGTCGCTGTTCCCGCAGGTCCTGCCCTCGACGGCCGTGCTCGGCCGCGTCACCCGCGAGGCGGCGCGGGCGACCGGGCTGGCCGAGGGCACGCCGGTCGTGGTCGGCGGCGGCGACGGGCCGATGGGCGCGCTCGGCGCCGGCATCACCGGGCCGGAGTCGGGCACCTACTGCTACCTCGGCTCCTCGTCCTGGGTCTCGCTGGCCTCCGACGCACCGCTCTACGACCCGGGCATGCGGACGATGACGTTCAACCACGTGCTGCCGGACCGCTTCGTGCCGACGGCGACGATGCAGGCGGGCGGGGCGTCGCTGGAGTGGGTCGTCGACACGCTCGCGCCGCGCGAGGCGGACGTCGACGGGAACCGCTACGCCCGGCTGCTCGGCGGCGCCAACGAGGTCGAGGCGTCCGGCGACGGCCTCTTCTTCCTGCCGCACCTGCTCGGCGAGCGCTCGCCCTACTGGAACCCGGCCGCGCGGGCGGTGTTCGCGGGGCTGGCCCGCCACCACGGTCCGGCGCACCTGACCCGGGCGGTGCTCGAGGGCGTGGCCTTCAACCTGTGGACCGGGCTGCGCGCGTTCGAGGAGCTGGGCGTCGAGGTCACCTCCGTCGACGCCATCGGCGGCGCCGCGAACTCCCCCGTCGTCCTCCAGGTCCTCGCCGACGTCTGGGGCGTGCCCGTCGTCCGTCGCAACCTCACCGACGAGGCCACCGCGGTCGGCGCGGCCGTGGTCGCCGGGGTCGGCGTGGGCATGTTCGACGACTTCGACGCGGCCAAGCGCTTCTCCGCCGAGGTCGCCACCGCGACGCCCGATCCCGAGCGGCACGAGCGCCTCGCGGCGTCGTACGCGCTGTTCATGGAGGCGTACGAGCGCCTGGAACCCTGGTTCGACAAGCTCTGAGCCCGACGAGCCACGCGGATCTGCGCAGAACGTGCCCCGAGATGGTCGGGGCGGGCCGGCCGCACGCTCAGGTCGGGCCCGCTCCGCGATCTCGGGTGGCGAATTGAGCAAAGACTGCCGCGACTCAGCCCTCAACCCCGCGCCGTCGGGCGCGGTAGGCGGCGACGTTGGCCCGGTTGCCGCAGTTGCCGGTGTCGCAGTAGCGCTTGGAGGAGTTCCGGGACAGGTCGACGAGGACGGCGTCGCAGTCCTCGGCCGCGCAGGTCTTGAGGCGGGCGAGGTTGTCGGTGCGGATGAGGTCGAGCACGCCCATCGCCGCCTCGGCGCCGATGCGGTGCGCGAGCGGTGCGGTCGGCTCGGTCATGTGCAGGTGCCAGTCGAGCTGGTCGTGCTTGGTGAGGTAGGGCGTGGTCGTCGTCTCCGCGAGGATCGCGTTGACCAGGCCGGCCGCCTCCGCCCGGTCGCCCGCCGACCACAGGGCCCGGAGCCGCTCGCGGATCTCGCGCACCGCGTCGACCTCGGCCTGGGTCCGCAGCCGCTCGCCCGACATCGACACGACCTCCAGGAACGCGTCCAGGTCGGCCACCGACTCGAGGGTGTCGACGCCGTCACGGCGCGTGTTCACCAGGACGGCCGCCGCGGCCAGGCCGTCGGTCGTGTCACTGGTGAAAAGCATCTTGACTCCTGACAGGGGCGAGTTCTAGTGTCACGAGTGTAAAGCCCCTTCGGTCATGACTCGATGATCGCGAGGACCAGCACCACCGAGGAGCCTGCCGTGGCCACGACCGAGACCGCCAGCCCCGCGCCGGCGTCCGGACGCGGCGTCGGGCTCGCGATCGCCCTCTCGTCGGCGGCGTCGTTCGCCCTGTCGGGGTCCTTCGGCCACGCCCTGCTCGACCTCGGCTGGTCGCCGACCGCGCTCGTCGCGGCGCGCGTGGGCGGGGCGTTCCTGGTCCTGGTCGTCCCGTGCCTGCTGCTGCTGCGGCGCACCGGCCTGCCGAACCTGCGCCAGTCCGGCCGGCTCGTCGTCTACGGCGTCGTCGCGGTCTCGGGCGCGCAGCTCTTCTACTTCAGCTCGCTGCAGTACCTCTCGGTCGGCGTCGCGCTGCTCCTGGAGTACCTCGCGCCCGTCGTCCTCATCGGCTGGCGATGGGCCCACGGCGACCGGCCGACGCGGGCCGTCGTCCTCGGCGCCGCGCTCGCGCTGGTCGGTCTCGCCCTCGTCCTCGACGTCGTGCACGGCATCACCGTCTCGCCGGTCGGGGTCGCGTACGGCCTCGGGGCCATGCTCTGCCTGGCCGGCTACTTCATCCTGGCCGAGGACCAGCCGGACGGCCAGGCCGTGCCGCCGCTGCTGCTCACCACCGCGGGCACCGGCATCGGCGCCGCCGCGCTGCTCCTCGTCGGCGGGATCGGCGTGCTGCCGCTGAGCGTCGGCTTCGGCTCGACCGTGCTGGCCGGGGTCTCCGTGCCCTGGTGGGTGCCGATGGCGCTGCTGGTCCTCGTGGCCGCGGTCCTCGCCTACCTGACCGGGATCATCGCCGTCCGGCGCCTGGGTGGTGCGGTGGCGTCGTTCGTCGCGCTGACCGAGGTGCTCTTCGCCGTGGTGTTCGCCGCCCTGCTCGTCGGCCAGATCCCGAGCGGGACGCAGGTGCTGGGCGGGGTGCTCGTGCTCGTCGGCATCGTCGTCGTGCAGGGCGGCTCCGCGACCGCGCCGCCGTGGGAGGCCGGGCGGGTCCTGCTGCGCCGGATGCGGGGCGGGCCCCGCTCCTAGCCTCCTAGGATCGAGCGGTGACGTCCGGGCTGCTCGTCGCCGGGACGTCGTCCGACGCCGGCAAGTCGCTGGTCGTCACCGGCCTCTGCCGGGCCCTGGTCCGCCGCGGGCTCGACGTCGCGCCGTACAAGGCGCAGAACATGAGCAACAACTCCGGCGTCTGCGCCGACGGCGCCGAGATCGGGCGCGCCCAGCTCCTCCAGGCCGCGGCGGCCCGCGTCGAGCCGACCTCGGCCATGAACCCCGTCCTCCTCAAGCCCGGCACCGACCGCCGCACGCACGTCGTCGTGCGCGGTCGCCCGGGCGGCGTGCTCGAGGCGGGCCAGTACGCGACCGGGCGCCGGCACCTCGCCGAGGCGGCCTGGGCGGCGTACGAGGAGCTCAGCGCGAAGCACGACCTGGTCGTCTGCGAGGGCGCCGGGTCGCCCGCGGAGATCAACCTGCGCTCCGGCGACTACGTGAACCTCGGCCTGGCCCGACGCTTCGACCTGCCGGTCGTCGTCGTCGGCGACATCGACCGCGGCGGCGTGCTCGCCTCGCTCTACGGCACTGTCGCCCTGCTCGAGCCCGAGGACCGGGCGCTCGTGCACGCGTTCGTGATCAACAAGTTCCGCGGCGACCCCGACGTGCTGACGCCGGGCCTCGAGGAGATCACCCGACGCACGGGTGTGCCGTTCGCCGGCGTGCTGCCCTGGCTGGACGGCGTGTGGCTCGACGCCGAGGACACCCTCGAGGTGGGCGCCTGGCGGCGCTCGTCGTCG